>Ga0209093_1001702_pt1 | contig 12482 bp, 7 predicted proteins | sample SidtaG_4_FD_187450 | JGI IMG/M metagenome (GOLD analysis project Ga0209093, IMG submission 187450) | Marine algal microbial communities from Sidmouth, United Kingdom - Sidmouth_Male1 metaG (SPAdes) (version 2) | ecosystem: Host-associated > Algae > Red algae > Unclassified | place: Sidmouth...
TTGAGAACGAGACAGAAGGACGTCGCCGTGCTCATCCAGTCACATGAACAGCACGTCTGTGTCCGTGGAGCACGCAATACGGATGAGCGCGACGCAGAACCGAGTGCAACCGAAGCGGGAGACGTCAGGCAGTCTCATGAGCCCTTGACATCGCCGAATCAGCGACGCTCATGGTGACTTATGTCTCTTTTTTTTCTTGCAAAGAGCCTGTTGAAGCGCTCCGTTCAGTCCCAAGTCCACGAAATCTCGCTCGAACACATCGGAATCGCCGCTGTAAGGGGGCCCCGTGATTTGTCACACTCTCCATGATTGCGTACACCCCCAGTAGTCTTGAAATTAGAGCAAAGCCAGCAATGTCGGGACTATATTGTTAAATTCTCAATTGGGCATGCGACGTGGCGCCCTCCCAGAGGTCGCCTAACGGCGAGGCCCGAAATGGACGATATGTGCAATAGAGTTATTCGGGAGCAGGCTACCTTTCCATCGATAGTCCGGTGTATCGGTGGGACGTCGGTGGCCCATTCCGATGGACTAAAGCTTCAGCGGAATCGGCACGGCACGAGCGAGGCGAGATCGACGTGATCCGCGGCAGATTGCGGCCGACAGGCACAATGAAAGCAGCGATCGTTTGACACGACGCAGACACGAAGCACATGTGGGGCGCAAAGTGGGCGATCGTCCTGATAAACGTCGATCATGTGACACATGGCGGCACCACAGACTGCCACCGAGGCGCCACGCGATATCCGTTGAGCCAATGATACTTGAGATCGAGTGAGACTCGACAGCAGGACAGAGAAGCGCGCTACGTGTCCCTTGCGTCGCTTGATTCACGGCTGAGCGACAGAAGCTGGCAGAAGTTGTGAGAGATTGTCACAGGGCCACATGGCCTGTGACGTGTGTGGCCTTGTGCTGGTGTGGCCACGAGCCTTCCCGCAGACTGCCGCACGGCGGGACTTGGCACCCCCTCACTCGCTGTGGGAGTCAGAGGGTGACAACGACACGCGCGCGCCGTTGAGCGATGGGTCACGTGGGCCTCAAAGGCAAGACAGGAGGGCCAGCAAACAGGAGGATGCGCGGTCAAACGTCACCCTGCGCAGCACAAGGCGTGGACTTCAGCCGCCCATGACATGGCAGAACTGACGAGTGACGACAAAAAGAACGAGTGGACGGGAGCCATCGACGAAAACCTGGCAGCCCGTGACACGCGTTAGTTGCGAGGAGAGCAGTCAATGAAAGTGTAGACTTGCACAAGCGATCAGAGGCCGCATTTCTACGCTGATTTTGGCCTCTAACGGAGCTTCCTGTCCACCAATGACATGCGGCCCTGCTGCTGACTGTGGCTTGGCTGTTGCCACGCATCCTTGGCCCGGGAGAGCCTGCCATGCCTGCGCAAATGAGGCGCCGCGGCACGCACTCTCACAGTGAAGTGGTGACACAGCACTTCGGGCGAGCACTTTGCCAGGAGGTCCTCACAGCGTGGGAGTGACGCAGCCTCTCGCCGGGCCTAACAGGCGCACGACCCGCAACGGCCCCGCATGCCTGCTGACCCGTGCCGTGCATCGTTTCCCTGCCTTGCGTTGCCCCAGCCGAGGCCCCTGCCAAGGAGCGTACGCTGCCTGCGTGCTGCCTGGGGGGGGCTGGGAGGTGGGGGGGACATTCACGTTTCTGTGCCGTGAGAGCCTGAGACGCTCCAGTGGTGCGCAATCGATGCTGTGGGGGCCGTGCGGCACCTTATACGCTTTCGCACGCTAGCTCGGGCACGTGGGGCGACAATCGCGTGCGGGGGGCACCCACACGCGCAGGGCCCTCCGCGACGGCGGCACAACAGTAGACAGGCTGCTGCAATCGGTCTGGGACCGAGGCACCCTTCCCGCTCCTGCGACGATTCGCCGGCCTACTCTGTCCTCGCACGCGACCTTTGCGCGCACTTTTTTCGAGCTCGGACTTGGCGCGCGCGCTTTTTTCCTGCCCTCTTCGTCGGTGTTTGAGTTGGCTTCCTGGAGTGACCGCCCGTGTGAACTGGTGAGTGACCGCGCTTTTCCTGTGCGCCTTTTTTTACCCACCTCGCCACTCTCCCCTCTTTCCCCCCCTTGCCGTGGCGGCGGCCGCGTCGTTGCCGGCCGCCGCCGCCAGATTCCCGGTGCAGGCCGTCGGACGGACAGGACCTCGAGGGTGCCATTGGTGGGGCGAGTGCCCGCGCTTTTTCCCTCGGCGGCCTCGCGGCCGTCCACCCAGCCGCGACCGCTCGGCCAGCCGCCGGAGGCGGGTGTTCTGGCAGCTGCCGGCCGCGATTGCCAGCGGCCGCCGGCGGCGGGTGTTCTGGCGGCTGCCGGCCGCGTTTGCCGGCGGCCGCCGGCGGCGGGCGTTCTGGCGGCTGCCGGCCGCGATTGCCGGCGGCCGCCGGCGGCGGGCGTTCTGGCGGCTGCCGGCCGCGACTGCCGGCGGCCGCTGGCGGCGGGCGTTCTGGCGGCTGCCGGTCGCGATTGCCGGCGGCCGCCGGCGGCTGTGACGGACCATCCGAGGCTGCCCACCGCCTATAAAAGGGCGGCAGCACACGGGACCGTCAGCAATGTCCGGCGTGCGGTGGACGGGCAAGACCGAGCGTCGAAGGGGGCAGCGGAAGCGAAATCGGGAACGCGTCTCGCAGTGGGTGGCGGCGGTCGCCCCCCACCTTGAGCACTGCCAGGGCCAGTGCTGCTGCCCACCACCGCCACCAAGACCGTGCCAACCGCCCCGGGGCCGGCGGCCGGCGCTGGACGGCCGGCAGCCAAGCCCGCCAAGGTGGTCGGACGGGCCTCCGCCGGGCCGCCGGCAGCCGAGCCCGCCAAGGTGGACGGGCGGGCGGCCGCCAGACCACCGCTCGTCAAGCCCGCCGAGGTGGGGAGGCGCGCCGCCGCCCAACCGCCAGCAAGGGAGCCCGCCGAGGTGGACGGGCGGGCCACCGCCCGACCGCCAAAACAGCCAAGCCCGCCAAGGTGGACGGGCGGGCGGCCGCCAGACCACCGCTCGTCAAGCCCGCCGAGGTGGGGAGGCGCGCCGCCGCCCAACTGCCGGCAAGGGAGCCCGCCGAGGTGGACAGGCGGGCCGCCGCCCGACCGCCGACAGTCAAGCCCGCCAAGGTGGACGGGCGGGCGGCCGCCGGACCGCTGCTCTTCAAGCCCGCCGAGGTGGGGAGGCGCGCCGCCGCCCGACCGCCGGCAAAGGAGCCCGCCGAGGTGGACGGGCGGGCCGCCGCCCGACCGCCGACAGCCAAGCCCGCCAAGGTGGACGGGCGGGCGGCCGCCGGACCGCCGCTCGTCAAGCCCGCCGAGGTGGGGAGGCGCGCCGCCGCCCGACCGCCCACCAGGCAGCCCGCCGAGGTGGATGGGCGGGCCGCCGCCCGACCACAGACCGCAGAGCCCATCGAGGTGGACGGGCGGGCCTCCGCCGGGCTGCCGACCGCCGATCCCGCAGTGGTGGGGGGCCGGGCCGCCGCCCGATCGCCGCACGCCGAGCCCTCCGAGATGGGCGAGCGCGTAGCGGCCCGACCTCTGACCAACGAGGCCGCCAGTGTCGTCGGGCGGCCTGCTGGCCGACCGTGGACCGCAGCTGCGACGGCCGAGACTACCCCGGCTGCCACCTCCTCTTCCCTGTTCGGTGTGTGGCCCCCGCGTCAGCAGTGGGCCCAACTAGCTGTGCGCAAGCGGAGGATCCAGCGCCCTCCAAGCGCGGAGCGCGCTGTCGCCAGCCGTCAGGCCACAGCAGAAGAGGCTACTGCGGCGGTGGTTGCCGCAGCTGCAAAGGCGGCCGCTGCCGCCGCCACTGCGGCAGCCGAGTCGGCGACCGCCCAGGCGGCGTACCGGGAGTCGGCGGCGGTCACCGCGTTGGCAAAGCGCGTGGCCAAGAGAGCCCAGGCTACCGCGGCACGGGCGGCTGTGGCATCGAAGACCGCCGCGGCGGCCGTGTCCTTCCTTACCGGGAGGCACGTGCTGCCGCCGTTGGCGTCGGCCGCCGGCGCCCCCGCTGCTGGCGTCGCAGCCGAGCGGCCGACGTCCAAGCGGCTGAGAGTGGGCTGCAGCGGCAGCCGACCCCCCCTCTATCCATCGTATCGACGCCGAGGTGGCGGCGGCTCTAAGAAGGTCGTCGACGTGTGCGGTGACGCTGTAGGCGACAATGGGGCGTGGTGCCGCTTGGCTGGTGGCCGAGAACATGGCGCTTATTAAGGCGTGGCTCATTGAGTCTAACAACCCAATCCGGGGTACGGACCAGTCGGGCAAGGAGTCTTGGAGCCGGGTGCTCAAGAGCTGGCAACGCGTCCTGCAGGGCGAGAAGGACGCGCGGGTCAAGGCGGCGCGGGACCAGCGCGGCTTTGAGGCGCTGCGCAAGCAGTGGGCCAAGATGGTCGCCGGGGTGATGGAGTTCTCCAGCTGCATCGTGCAAGCGAGGCTGGCCAAGCCGACCGGCATCGCTACACACGCTGATCTTGTGAACTGTGCTGAGGGCATCTTTTGCGGGACAAAAGTGTACGGCCGCATCCGCGGTGACCATGCCGACGACGTGGCCAAGGGGAAAAAGACTAAGCGCCGGCGGAAGCAAGTGTCGTGCCCGTGGGCACAGTATTGGGAGCAGCTGAAAGACCAGGACCGTTTCAAGTCGGCGGCCGCCGCGTTCGCATCCCTACAGAAGAAGGCGGCGACCGCGCAGGCTCGTGCCGCGGCGAGGGCGGCGGCGGCTGCCGCGTCGGGCGACGGTGGACCAGCAGCTGAGCAAGCGGCTGCCGGGGCGGACCCCGCTCCGGCGGCCGCTGCGAACGCGGCGGCCGCCAGCAACGATGAGGGCAACACGGCGGCCACCGACAAGGATGACAGCGACGAAGACGAGCACGGCCCGTGGGCGGGCCGCCCCATTGGCTGCAAGGCGGCCAAGCGCGCCCGCGCAGACAGCATTGCGGACGACCGCACCATCGGCCGCGTCGCGAGTGCCGTTGAGAAGTTGGGGGACGCAACGACACAGAGGACGGCAATGATGGCCTTCAGTCTTCCCTTTATGCGTACAACACCCGAGGGTGCCGCATTTTGGGATCGGCCAGAAAGATGCTCGCGAAGGAGGGCATCAAGGTCAAGACGCCCGAGAATGCGGGAGACGCGTCGGCTGCCGCTGAAGGAGACGCACGAGAGACAAGCAAGGACAAGGTCGTCGCGCCACCACCCCCTTTGGGGGACGTCGCGGACTTATCCGCCATTGACGACGTCTCCGCGACGGGAAACGCGGCGGCGGAGGCGGACGTGACTGTCGTGGCGGACACGAGGTCTTCGGTGTCGCCACCGGAGGCGCCGCCGGCGTTGGTGGAGGAGACAGCGGACGCGTCCACAAGGCCGACGCCCGCGGCAGCACCAGCAGCGACGGCGGCAGAAACGACGGCCGCCGCTGGGTCTGTGCCGACACTAGCGCCGGAATCGTCAAAGCCGACTTCCGGAGCAGCACCGGCGGGGAAGATGCCTTAGTCGTCGCCGGCAACGTCGACCGCCAACAAGCAGCGCGGCCGCCGAGCGCAGGCGACAAAGCGCAAGCAGGCAGCCGCGTCCATAAACAAGCAGATGCAGACGACCGTGGACCTGACGTCACCTCCGACTGTGGCGCCTGCGGCGTCCGCGGCGCGCACGGCGCAATCTTCATTGGCGGCGGCCGCGGCGGCGGCCGCGGCGGCAGTGGCGGCGTCAACAGACGCGCGCCGCACGCCGCCGCCGGCCAGCCGGCAGCGGCCGCCGCCGCCGCCACCCGGGTCATCCTCTAACGAGTCCCTCTCTGACGGTGGCGGCTTTGACGGCTTTGACAGCGATCTGATCGCAGCGTTTGAGCGCAACCGTGGGCGTTCATCCAGCGAGTCCGACCACGACGAGTAGACCGACATGCATATGCCCACTGTGTTGTTTGTTTTGTCTTGTTTGCTGCTGCCCAGTGCACCCTGCGTGTGGCGGTGCAGCTTTGTAGGGGATTGTGCTTTCTGCCTCGTGTTGCTGTGTCACTGTGGTGCCCTTGGAGAGCTGTAAGGGGGGCCATCGTAGCAATACATGGTTCTTTTTCCCCCGTTGGGCAGGGTTTTTTTTTTCCTATGCAACTTGTCTGTGTGATCGTACCATGCACCGCGCGATGCCACGGCCTCCCAGCCCACACACCCCTCAGGCCCCTTCTCATCTCACCCCTCGCCCTGTCCACTGGCGCAGCACGCGTGCTCACACATGCGGGCCCCTGCGCCGCCGCACCAGCACAGAACATGGCCGCACCAGCGGCCGTCGCCGCTGCCCTGCCAGCACAGGCCAAGTGCGCGGGTGCGCCCAAAGCGGGGGCGGCCGCCGCGGCCATTTTGCACGCGGGCGTCGGGGGTGCTCTCCTGCGGCCGCCGCCTCCCCGCCAGCGCTCGGCAGCTGCGCGGGTGCGCTCAAGGCGGGGGCGGCGGCCGCGGCCTTGGTGCACGCGGGCTTGGGGGGTGCTCGCCGGCGGTGGCCGCCGCCTTGCCAGCGCTCGGCAGCTGTGCGGGTGTGCCCAAAGCGGGGGCGGCGGCCGCGGCCTTGGTGCACGCGGGCGTCGGGGGTGCGCGCCGGCGGCCGTCGCCGCCTCGCCAGCGCTCGGCAGCTGCGCGGGTGTGCCTAAAGCGGGGGCGGCGGCTGCGGCCTTGGTGCACGCGGGCGTCGGGGGTGCTCGCCTGCGGCCGCCGCCGCCTCGCCAGTGCCCGGCAGCTGCGCGGGTGTGCCTAAGGCGGAGGCGGCGGCCGCGGCCTTGGTGCACGCGGGCTTTGGGGGTGCTCGCCGGCGGCCGTCGCCGCCTTGCCAGCGCTGAGCAGCTGTGCGGGTGTGCCCAAAGCGGGGGCGGCGGCCGCGGCCTTGGTGCACGCAGGCTTGAGGGGTGCTCGCCTGCGGCCGCCGCCGCCTCGCCAGCGCTCGGCATCTGCGCGGGTGTGCCTAAGGCGGAGGCGGCGGCCGCGGCCCTGGTGCACGCGGGCTTGGGGGGTGCTCGCCTGCGGCCGCCGCCTCCGCGCCAGCGCTCCGCAGCTGCACGGGTGTGCCCAAAGCGGGGGCGGCGGCCGCGGCCTTGGTGCGCGCGGGCGTCGGGGGTGCGCGCCGGCGGCCGCCGCCGCCTCGCCAGCGCTCGGCAGCTGTGCGGGTCTGCCTCAGGCGGAGGCGGCGGCCGCGGCCTTGGTGCACGCGGTGCTCGCCGGCGGCCGCCGCCGCCTCGCCAGCGCTCGGCAGCTGCGCGGGTCTGCCTCAGGCGGGGGCGGCGGCCGCGGCCTTGGTGCACGCGGGCTTGGGGGGTGCTCGCCTGCGGCCGCCGCCTCCGCACCAGCGCTCCGCAGCTGCACGGGTGCGCTCAAGGCGGGGGCGGCGGCCGCGGCCTTGGTGCACGCAGGCGTGGGGGTTGCTCTCCTGCGGCCGCCGCTGCCGCGCCAGCGCTGGGAAGCTCTGGGCGTTCTCCAAAGGCTGAGGCGGCGGCGGCGGGATTGGTGCGTGCGGGCCTGCGGTTTTCTTTTTTTTTTTTCTCGCCTCCTGGTTGGCCGAGTTTTTAGCGCCGAGAACGATCTGATTTCTCATTGGCAAACTTTAGCGGCGGTCCGTGACAAGCCATCTTCTGTTTGCTGACATTGCCCCTCTCCGAGACGACGGCACACCGGCGGCTACATGTGGCACGAATGCACCAAAGGTCTCGCCCCCCGGCGAGGCCTCCTCCCCACCGCAATTTGACTGTAACGAAGGGTCGTGTGCGAGACACAGTGGCGCTCGTGATTGGCTCACACTAGTCCAGCCCTCCGCTGAATGCAGACCCGCCCATATCTGCGGCAGTCAGCTGTCTCCCGCGTGTGCTCTTGCAGACGCCGATGGGTATGTGCGAGTGGGGGGGGGGGGGACGCTGGCGGTGGTCTCGCGAGGGGAGCGGCGGCAGGCGGTGCCGTGCCCGCTGAGCCGGCGCTTTCACTCCGCCGCCGCTGGTCTTGGCGGCGCACTGTAAAGGCCGCACAGTGGGGGCTCCACACAGCTTGGCCGCAGCCGAGCACTCACAAAATCGGCAGCCCCTGCCCGGTGCGCCGGGTTCGGCGGCGCTCAGCAGCCGCCACCGCCCAACCACGATGTGCACGATAGCGCACGGCGGCGGCCGCCGCGCGTTAACAGCCGGGGCTGCCGCCGGCGGCCACCGCACGTAATGTTACGTATGGCAGCCGCCACGGCGTGCCAGTGCCCACGACAGCGGCCGCCGCCCACCAACCACCACATCGTTTGCCGTCGTCTGGTGCCGCAATGCTCGGCGGCCGCCGACACCCAACAACGGCGTGCGCGGCGGCCCCCGGCGGCGGCCGCTGCGTTGTCGACAAGCTTGCGACGGCGGCCGCCGCCAACCAGCCCCACGCGCGGCTGCCATCGGAGAGCGCGGAGGAGCTGGGCGGCGGCCGCCGCGCTTCAAGGTCCAGTGCGGCGGCCGCCGTGTTGTGCATAAGTGCACGGCGGCGGCCGCCGCTTGCCAACGACGAGCTCGTTTGCCCTTGTCGGGTGTGCCGGTCCTCGGCGGCGGCCGCCACCCAACAACGGCGTGCGCGGCGGCCCCCGGCGGCGGCCGCTGCGTTGTCGACAAACTTGCGACGGCGGCCGCCGCCAACCAGCCACACGCGCGGCTGCCATCGGAGAGCGCGGAGGAGCTGGGCGGCGGCCGCGGCGCTTCAAGGTCCAGTGCGGCGGCCGCCGTGTTGTGCACAAGTGCACGGCGGCGGCCGCCGCTTGCCAACGACGAGCTCGGTTGCCCTTGTCGGGTGTGCCGGTCCTCGGCGGCGGCCGCCACCCAACAACGGCATGCGCGGCGGCCCCCGGCGGCGGCCGCTGCGTTGTCGACAAACTTGCGACGGCGGCCGCCGCCAACCAGCCACACGCGCGGCTGCCATCGGCGAGCGCGGAGGAGCTGGGCGGCGGCCGCCGCGCTTCAAGGTCCAGTGCGGCGGCCGCCGTGTTGTGCACAAGTGCACGGCGGCGGCCGCCGCTTGCCAACGACGAGCTCGTTTGCCCTTGTCGGGTGCGCCGGTCCTCGGCGGCGGCCGCCACCCAACAACGGCGTGCGCGGCGGCCCCCGGCGGCGGCCGCTGCGTTGTCGACAAGCTTGCGACGGCGGCCGCCGCCAACCAGCCACACGCGCGGCTGCCATCGGCGAGCTCGGAGGAGCTGGGCGGCGGCCGCCGCGCTTCAAGGTCCAGTGCGGCGGCCGCCGTGTTGTGCACAAGTGCACGGCGGCGGCCACCGCTTGCCAACGACGAGCTCGTTTGCCCTTGTCGGGTGTGCCGGTCCACGGCGGCGGCCGCCATCCAGCAACGGCGTGCGCGACGGCACCTGCCGGCGGCCGCCACACATTGCTGACGAGTGCTGCGGCCGCTGCGTCGTCCAAGCGCGCACGACAGCGGCTGCCGGGCGGCGGCCGCCGCCCAACCACGGCATGCCGGTCGGCACTCGGCTGCGGCCGCCGCGCGGCATTGTCGAAGACGGCCGCCCCCACGGCAAACAGATGTCCACGACGGCGGCCGCCGCCCACATCGACGATAGCGGCAGCCGCTGTCGGAAGTGCTTTGCGGCAGCGGCCAAACAACCACGACGTGCGTGACGGCTCACGGGGGCGGCCGTCGCACGTCAAATTCCAAAGCGGCGGTCGCCGCTGCCGCCCAAGCACGTCACCTGTGAAGTGTTCTTAGGGTAAATGTATCATGAGACGTACGTTAACACGTAGGAACAAAACATTTAACCACCACACGCCATCGTCAGACAGGCAATTGTGACACTCAGCATCTCACGGTGCGCAAAAGTAGTACGTAAAAAAAACAGTACAGACGGAAAATCATCAATCAACATACGGATCCAGCAACTCACCGCGCTGCGCAAAAACGTGCGCGCATAGGTCCTCGCTAAGCGCTTCATGCTCCTCCCGGCACTTGGCCTCACCGGTGGCCACCAGAATGCGCATAAATTCGCTCATGGGCGCCACACCAGCGGCTCCGACTGCAGGTGGTGGATAGCCAGGTGCACCACCTAAGTCTGCCAGCCCCCCCGCGGCAGCGCCGGCTCCGCCTCCATCCGCGGCCCCTCCTGCGCCGGCACCCCCCGCCTCATCCCCTCCCTCTCCAACCGCGCCGTCGGCGGCGCCAGTGCCCGCGCCGGCGCCCGCGCCATCAGCGGCGCCAGCGCCCCCGCCGGCCCCGCCCACCGCGTCGGCCGCGCCAACCCCAAGGGCCGCGCCGCCACCGTCCCCCGCAAGGCCCCCGCCGGCGCCCGCGCCATGCGCGGCGCCAGCGCCCACGCCGGCCCCGCCCACCTCTCCCGCCGCACCCACCCCAAGAGCCGCACCGCCACCGTCTCCCGCAGGGCCCCCGCCGGCGCCCGCGCCATCTGTGGCGCCAGCGCCCAGGCCGGCCCCGCCCACCTCTCCCGCCGCACCCACCCCAAGAGCCGCACCGCCACCGTCCGCCGCAGGGCCCGCGCCGGCGCCCGCGGCACTTGCGGCGCCAGCGTCCAGGCCGGCCCCGCCCACCGCGTCCGCCGCACCAACCCCAAGAGCCGCACCACCGCCTCCTCCCGCTGGGGCCCCGCCGACGCCCGCTCCGTCGGCGGCGTCAGAGTCCACTCCACCCCCACCCGCCCCATCCGCTCCCCCCGCACCACCCGCCCCGTGGTGGGTGGATCGGGACCGAGACAAAAACTTGTCTCGGCGTGCCTCCACCACCATGTTGTGTAGTATCGCGACCGTCTAGGTTGTAAGCACCATACGGGGCACTGACCACATCCGGCTGGGGTGAAGCATGACGTGAAAACGTGCAGTAAGGATGCCAAACAGCCGCTCAACGTCCTTTCGCAGAGCCTCCTGCAGGCGATTGAACGTGCGCTGCTCAGGCGTCTGGGGGTTGGGGTAGGGGGCGACGAAAAACGCAAAACGGGGGTAAATTCCGTCCACAAGGTAATAAAGCAAGGTGCGGGTATTCCCATTGACAGTGAACGAAAAGTCACGGGGTGGCCACTCCCAAGTGACGACATCCATGTACATAGGCGATTGGTACAGGACGTTAATACCATTGAGACTCCCAGGACTCCCCGCGAAAATGTGGTAGATCCACGTGTCTTCGTCACAGATAGCCTCAATGACGATGGATCGTCGCCCATCCCGACCCTGGTACGTGCCCGCACGCGCCTTGGGGCACGACGACCACTCCCAATGCGAACAATCAAGCCACCCAAGACACCCAGGTAACCCCCGCTCAGCATTGCGCGCCAGGATGCTCTCAATCTCGCGCCTCGTGGGGGGTCGTAGGTACAGTGGGCCGAAGTCATCCACCATGAACTCAGTGAAGAGCTTGACGGCGGTCGCGATGGTCGATCGGGACAACCGCACATACTCGTCCGCGCGGTCATATGATTCGCCATAGGCGAGTACGCGGAACACGGCCACCAGCTTCTGCAGAGGATGAGCCTGCGGCTGCCCGGTCGCATTGACACGCTGCATCCAAAAAGGGCGGTCCTTGATCGCCCGGTAGATCCGAAGGAAGACCGACATTGGAACGCGAAAGCGCCGCTCAAACTGCTCTCGACCGACAACCGGGGGCAGGCCGTCCACGCCGAAGTAATCGCGTAGAATACACTGCAACCCTAGCGCAAAATTGCGTGGCCGGTTGGGGATCCGACCGGGTACGGAGCCCCGGTACCGAGGCCGATGGATTTGCGCTGCGGCAAGAGCCCGACGTCGCGTCTCCAGCAATGTAGCAACGTGAGCGGCCACTACGACCGACGTTGTCACGTCGTCGTTAGCCCCCTCGTCCTCCTCCCACCCGCTGAGAGCCATCGCGACGTCCATGGCGCCGGCACCACGTACTGGGCGCGACACCGTCCGTGGCACGCGCGGGTGTAGGGAGCACGGCGATCGCGAGAACAGGTGACGCGCACGGCGGTAACGCGCACGGCGGTAGCGAGCACGACGATTGCGAGCACGACGGTGACGCGCACGGCGGTAAAGAGCACGACGATCGCGAGCACGACGGTGGCGCGGACGGTGGTAGCGAGCACGACGGTGGCGCGCACGGTGGTAGCGAGCACGACGATGGCGACCGCGGTCGTCGACGGCGCACGTCGACGAAAGGGGCACACCTGCGCCTGGGATACAGGATTCCTCCCCTCCCATCCACCGGGACCCACCTGGCCGCCCCCAGAATAGTTACTCGGACGTACCGGAACATGCCATCCGGCACACCCTTGCAATCTTGCTGTTTGTTCGTGTCGCATGACCAATAGTATGCCAGGGTCGTTCCGTCTCACTAATACGTATGCGATACGATACTTCGACCTTCGAGTGGCACATACGTACAGACTGGTTGTCATGACGGCTCTCTCCCGCAAAAGACTGTTATAGTACGCAGCGCCCTCCATCTCTGGGAACCTGACGACTGGTACCACCGTATCGGCTAGGTCAGGAGTGGTTTCTCTCTTGAGCAT
>Ga0209093_1001703_pt1 | contig 12480 bp, 17 predicted proteins | sample SidtaG_4_FD_187450 | JGI IMG/M metagenome (GOLD analysis project Ga0209093, IMG submission 187450) | Marine algal microbial communities from Sidmouth, United Kingdom - Sidmouth_Male1 metaG (SPAdes) (version 2) | ecosystem: Host-associated > Algae > Red algae > Unclassified | place: Sidmouth...
TTTTTTTTCGCCTGCCCCCCCCCCCCTCTTTCTCCTCCATCCACCGTCATAATCATGTATCCTTTCCTTCCCGTTGGTTTACTTTTCAGCGTCTCACACCATCTCCTCGCCATGGTGTTTTTGCCCGCTACACCCCCCCCCTCGTGCTTCGTGCCACTCGTTTTATTTGCGCGCGTTACCTCTCTAGCTCTCCCCCGCTTCCGTTTGGCTCCACCCCCTCTCTTCCGAACCACCGCACGCTTCATGTCTTAGTGCGTCAGCTGGTCGTTTCCTTCTTTCTCCTGGACGACGAAACGGCCAAGGTCCCGTCAGCGTCGGTGCTGGGCGTGCCTACAAGATAGACACCGCACGCTCGCCCGAAACCCCAGGTCCTAAAAACACACACAACAGACTTCAGGTCCCCGCCCATCCGGTCCTCCGCTTGTTGATTCACCGCGTGTCGGAGGCGCGACTATGGTCAGAGCGACAGCAGCACGCCGATCGCCGGCGGCGTGCGTCTGGTGCGAACAGATGTGTGCAGCCAGCTTATTCGGCGGCGCCGTCGGAGCACGCGTGACTCGAAATGAAATCCCGTCCAAGATCAGGGCAAGGTCTCCAAGAGCCCCCCCCTGGGATGCCCTGTAAACGGTTCATAAAATGGGTCGCGACCCAATGTCCTTCTCGGCCACTTATTAATCTGCACGTTGCAGGATCACCTGTGAATCCATTTCGTAGACCGAGTGCAAAGCGAAGAGCTCCACAAGCACCCGTCACTCATAGACCCTCCACCACATACACACTATCGAAAGAGGACCGCGACTCAGCGCAAGAATCAGAAGCAAACTTGTACCCACCACGTACGTGTCTGTCCACTTCGCACAAGACCACTGGCCACAAAGCCGGCCACATACTGCCCCTTACCAAAAATACCAAGAACCAGAGGTTGATCCACCGCCGCAGGACCGCCGGAAACGCGATGTTGGGGACGATCGACTGACCCCGTTGCCACCTGAAACCTAGCCGCTGTTTGGTACGGGTAGTTCACTGTTTGAATCAGAAAAACGCCCACAGGCGACCGGAACGTGCCGAAAAAACACAAACAGGGGGATTTAGCAACCAAAGAAAACGCAAGCACAGACAAGCGCGCGTCAATGTATGTGTGCTGCTGCTGACAGGCACAGAAGTGGTGTCTATGGGGCTAGGACCTTCGCGTGCTCCGCATGTTCTTGCTTTTCCCAGTACCCCAGCGGCACCTCATAGACACTCCACCACATGCGCACAATCGAGATAGGACTGCGACTCAGCGAAAGAAGCAGAAGCAACCACGCACCAATCACGTACGAGACCATCCACGCCGCACCAGACCAATGGCCACACAGCTGGATACAGCCGCCCCCACACCAACATTCCCAGAACCAGGGGCAGCTCCGCCGCTGCCGGACCGCCGGAAACGCGAGGTTGGGGACGATCGACAGGCGTCGTTTCCACCTAAAAGGCTGGCGTTTTGCGGCATGGGGAGTGCACTGTTAGGATCAGAAAAACGCACACAGGCCGCTGTAATGTGCACACAATCACAGAACGTTGGACCTGGGAAATCAAGGCGAGTTTCTGGGCGTACAACTGCGTTTTAGTGCTTTTGCGACAGACGTTTTCATCTCCTGGGGATAATTCAGCAGTCTCATCAGCCGACGTGCAGCTCTATACGGTCGGTGTTCTTTGGGATGCCTACCCACCTTCGTGAAGTGGATGCCGAGGTTTTCGTGGGAGGGACGCAGTTCGAGGATGTACTGCTTGACTGTGGTGATGGAGGTGACGTTGTTCAGCCCAGCTCCAGCGGCACACTTCGAGAGAACTTCCAAGACAGCATCGGTGGTCACGGTCTCGGCCGTCAGAGAGTACCCACTAAAATGATGCGGATCCACCAAAAAAAAAAGATCATCGTCACCCGCACCTGAGAGGATAGCTCCACGTCAGAGATCTGAACAAAACGCATTCCCGCGCTGCGCAACTGAGCACCCGCACGTACCGAAAAAGGGTTGCTCGAGCCGTAAATCTTTGCGTTCGACCCCATGCGCGCGGCGTTGATCTTGGCCTCGCCCCAGACGGCCGTCATAGACTTGCGCTCCGCGGGGGTGTACTTGGGCTGCTGCAGCGCGCTGAAGGCTTCATCGAATGTTGCCGGTGTCGCTGCACGCTCCTCCTCCACCGTCGAGCCCGCGCTCGTCGGGCGCGAAACTGACACCAGTGGCGCTGATACCACCCGACTGTGACAACACGCCCAGCCAACCCCACCCAGTTTGGGGGAAGGAGAGCCAGACAGTGTCGCCGGGTAGTCCTGTCGGAGAATATCCGCCCCGGAAGTAAACCCCGAAAAGCACACACGCACGGCGTCGACCGGGGGAAGACGCCCCGAGCGGCAAACACGAGTTGTGTGACCGGAAGTTTACTTGCCCGCGTCGAAGGCCTCGAGGCAACACTCACGCCTCGCCCTCTTATCCCGTCCACACCCCGCCCGTCCCCCTCCAACCCTCAGAAAACACCCCCTCAGACACCCTCAGAGGATCCTCAGGAACCCTCCCCTCAGGGCCCATGGGGCCAGTCTCAGCGGAGGACGGTCGAAGCTTCGGACACTGCCTTGAGTTGAGGCGGAGGAAGGGTGCTACGTGACACCCTTGCGGCGCCCCGGTGTCGGGCGCGTGGTGAAATGCTGGTCATTGGTCCAAGTTGGGTTTACACTAAATTAGGCCCTTAACTGGGGGCCCGCCCTGGGATTTACTAGTCCCAGAGAAGTCTCGAGATCGAGGTTGTGGTTGGTGAGCCACGGGGTGATCACAAGTGGATCGCCATCGGAACGACTCGAAATATGCGGAACTTGAGCATATTCGCCCTGCACGGGTTTGACGTTGGTCGGGATTGTATTAGATCCTGACCGACCGGTTTCCCGGATCGGCTGACCCCCTCGTGACTGGAAGAGGGCCCCGTGCCGAGGCCTGACAAGCAGTAATGCTGTCACACCGACCACCGTGCGTGCTCTCGTCTACCGCAATGGCGCCAGCAAGACGAAAGCCCGCGACCGTCGCTCCAGCGTCCTTGGAAGCAGGCATCACAGCATTCACACAGCGGGCCCGTGGCCCCGCCGACACACAGCCGAGGCCTCGATCGTCCACGAGGTGGGTCTGGGAAACATGCGTGGCTAGGTGGCCGGCGCCAGCGTCCCGAGAGGCCTTTACAAGGGCCCACTTGTCACTGCTGCGGTTCTACTTCAATTGGCGATCTGTCAAGGGTCGTTTGCGCATCACCTCAATCAACCGCACGTGCATGTCTTTGACGTTGTGCTGACCGCAGGAAAGTGTAGCCGCCCGAAGGGACCCTTCCGGAAGCTTTGTCACCTGCGTGTTTGTACTGTGGCAGCGCAGAGCTTCGGGGAGCTTTTTCATATGTGTGTCTGTATTGTGGCCGCGCAGATCTCACACGTCACAACCCACCTTGACTTCATCGCACAGAGGACGGCGGCACCCGCAAAAGTACTCTCATTCTAAGCACACGGGGCACGACCGGAGGATGTGGCCTTCCATCCTGCGCGTGCTGTACTTTCGCTTTCCGGAAGGCAAGGAACATGCGCACTCAAAATTCACCCAAAAGCGCACAACAGAAAATGGCGCGCCGGCAGAGAGTTCAGACTGTGTGTCTTAGGAAGTAAAATGCGATGCAGGGACGCATCAAGGCTATGTGGCAAGCAGTGGCATCATGAAACAGACGACAAAAGAGGGAAAATGCAAAAAGATCACACCAACTCACCAGCTGGGCTGGAAGCGTCTCGGATCGCATTCGCCGACGACGCGGCTGGGTAGGAGTTGTCGAGATTCATGGCGAAGGGATTGGTGTGACGGATCTGGCTGGCCGTACTAGAGGCCGAGGCTCAGACAGAACTTGCCTTGACGGCGACGATGGGCGGATGGTGACAGTGACGGCCTCGGCGAGGGTGAAGGGCTCGTCGACGACGGTGAATCATCCGGGATCCTCATTCAATAGCGTATGTGATAGTCAGGCGGTGTGTTGGCCACGCGTATGCCGATTCTTCAGTGTGAGGGCACGGTAGTTGCGTATTACAATGTAAGTCAGGCCGCAGGATACGGCTGAGCACTCAAGAAACGGCAAGTCCTGCGGAAAGACGCAAATGATTCAAAAAAGGATTCTTAAAACTCTGATATGGTCCGAAGCACACTCAGTCTTAGTCCTGGTCGATGAGGACAAAATTGGGGAATCAGCAACACTGAACCACGCACTCAGGTGAGTTCCCATCCACTCAAAGGAGAAGAATTTCTGTCTCATCCTTCCCTTTAAAAAAAGAAATGATGCGCTGTCATCGCTCCTGACGGAGCAAATTGAGCCAACCGTTACCGGGACCAACGTGCTGCTGTCGTCTCAATCTTCACCGATGTAGTCAACGTCAACACAGGATGTGGGTCGACGGACCATTTGTCGATCCACTTGTTCCGGCTGAATGAATGACTGAGACAGAGTTTCGCACTGCTGATCACCCTTCTTAAAAAGAACTGGATCGGCCAAAATTGCGACTGCAGCACTATCGACTGGCCACGAGCGCGCTCTACTGGACACAACCATGCAGGACAAAAATCACACGAAAAATTTGTTCCTTTTCTCGATTCCTCTTTCCGTTTCGGACTCACTCTCATTCAGCTGTATAGCATGTGTGCTGAAACATAGAGTCATTTGCGACTTTTCTCATGAACTTTCAACACTTCGAGTGTGCAATGATACTTTGCATGCAGCTCTTGTGCCAATTGAGCTCCATGGCATCAGCAGCCGATGTGCCTGGCCGCGCACCTTTGCCTTTGAATGCTCCCGTACAGTCTGCATGCGTTAGAGAAACTGCGGCGGGTGACGATAGAGTCGCTATTGTATGCGAACCTGAGTACTCTAAGGTTCGACCGAGGCTGCACAGGCCACGCAGAGAGCTGTCAATTGTGACCTTCTCTGATGATTGGAGTTAGGAGTTTCATGATGAGAATGGAGCAGACAAAGTACTGAAGGTCCGGTAAGCTGCAGTCCAGCAATTGGAAAGGCTTGCATCCAGAGAGCCGTCGTTCAAGGCCCGCCAACCATGCACACGCAAGAAGCCAGATGAAATCAACGATCCTCAGCCAATCGTCCGGTTTTGAAGTACCTATTGCTGACCTCTAAAATATGGCGGTTGCAGAGTGGTTTCAATCATTCAACAGCGTACGAGGACCAATTGAAAGACTAGGAATCATCTGAGTTCCTTACAGAGTCTCCCCATGCAGCTCTGCGCACTGGAAACGCACATCAGGATCTCAAGAAATCTGCAGGAAAATGTTGATCTCGTCAGAAATCACAGGTCTGGCCCAGAACCCTATCCATGCCCTCTTCAGGCCCATGAAAGCGGCCCCAAAAATCTCAGGAAATCTCATTGAGGGTTGCAATGGCTCTGCGTGACCCCCTCAAGACATTGTGATTGGCTTGCAAGATTACTGGCGGCAATTCTCAGCCAATAGTTCGATCATGGCTTGTCGAACAGCCAATCCGACTTCATTTCTACGCCCTGTCGTCGGCTCTGCCTCCCTTCTCTCTGCAACCGCCCTTTTTTGGAGGATAGCAATAACGATAGGCTGTCGTACGTCTAGTGTCCATTCCACTGAGAGGATCAATCGATCCTCTGAGGATCAATTGATCCCCTTTTTGAGCGCGTGTAGCTCCGCTAGGCACCTCATTTCCTCACTTTTGACACCAGAAATAGACTCAGCGGTGCCTGTTTACCCGTCGGAGTACGTGGGCGTCCGAACAATGGCTACGTCGGGCATATATGGCGCTTTCCCTGAGCGGCGCGGGCTCCCCTACTCGAAACTCTCCCGCCTGCCCCACCTCTCTGTTCCCGCCCCTCCTCCCCCCCCCCCCGCCTTTCATGCCTCACTTTGAGGACCTGTGGGCTCGTACTCAACATGGGACGGTCTGCTGACGCCCGCATGGTTGTCGGTGCCTCGGTTCATGCAAAGGCCGTGCACATTAAGCACTTTTCCGAGTGCGCCCGGTTGTATGGGTCGTGCGCCCGTACGAAGCTCGTGACCGGGGTGGTCACGATTGTGACTCGGGAGGTCAAGAATGGGCGTTCTATGACGGGCGTGAATTCAACGTGGCAACTTAGTAGCGGACAAGTCGATAAGCACCTGATGCTGCTGAGCGTTAAGTGCGTCGCTGCTCCGCCGATGATGCAGGCGCCTGTGGAGCCCGTCTCCCAAGATTCTGCGCCGGAGTCTCTGGGATCGATGCGGCAAGGCTCTCCCGCACCGCTTACCCATCGTTCACCGCCCTCCCAGCCAAGTGGTGACGTCCACTCCGACTCGCCGGATGACGGCGGCCGGTCGTGCAGGAGAGCCCAACGTGGCCTCTACGACCGCCCATGACTACACCTGGTCTGCCGAGGCAGTGACGCATTCCATCGGCGGAAGCGTCCCGCGACGGTCGTGGTCCGTCCGTCTGCTGTCGGGCGAGGCACCTGTGGAGGAGGGTGACGCCATGGACCCAGGGCGCACGCGTCGCCCTCTCGATTACTTTTTGGCGATGTGTCCCCTTGACCAACTTAGTCGGATGGTCAGGCTGACATCCGTCAAGCTTGATTCTCGCCGGTTGCGCGCAACTACCGTGGGAGAAGTCCTCAAGTTGTTGGGATCCTGTTGTTGGGCACCCGGTACGAGTTCGTGTCCCGGTCCGAACTTAGGAGTATGACGGCGCGCAACAAATACATCCCGGCGCCTGGCTTTTCCAGCTCACAGGTATGTCACGAGACCGTTTAAACTGGCTGTGGTCTTGTATCACCTACACTGAGGAGTGTACGGACCCTGCTTTGAGCCCCGAGCGCCGCCGATGGTCGCTGATGGATGTCTTTGTGGCATCTATCAAAGCTCAGCGCGCGGCGCACGTGAGACCGAGGGATCTCCTCTGTATTGACGAGTCCATGAGAAAATAGTACGGTCAGGGGGCGGATGGAGCGAGCGGGGGGTACCCATGTATGTGGCGACCGATCGTAAGCTTGAAAGTGTCTGTGAGATCCAAAACACTGCATGTGGGCGAAGCGGCAATATGCTCTGCCTCCATCTCGTGACTAATGCGGCGGACCAGAGGCAGCGACGTACTCCCGCTGAGAGCCGCCTGCTGCACGGAACTGTCGTCCTCAAGCGTGTAGTTGCCAACTGGGCTGGTACGGATCAATTTGTGTGTGGAGACTCGTACTTTACCAGCGTCGAGGCGGCCCTGCAGCTGAGAAAAATGGGTTTGCGCTTCGTCGGTGTCGTAAATAACTCCACGACACGGTACCCAATGGCTGCTCTCTCCGCGATGGAGGCGCCGTCTCGTGGCTCGAGCGCTGCGCTGTACCATCGAGATGCGGCGGGCCGAATCGACCTGATGGCCGTGATGTGAGTGGATCGTGACCGTCGCTACTTCACTTCCACAATATCTATCTGTCTCGATGGGACGCCGACTGAACGGCTGCGGTGGCGGGCCGGAGCGGAGGAGTCAGAACGTGTGCCCCTGACCATCCGTCAGCCGCAAGTTGCGGAGGTCTACTATCAATCGTGTACCCAAATAGATCTCCAGAATCGCTGCCGACAGGGCGATCTGCTGCTTGAGCACAATTTTGGCACCCATCATTGGTCTACGCGAGTGAATATGTCTATCCTCGGAATGTGTGTTGTGGACTCCTGGATGCTTCACTCTGAGGCTCGTGGCCACGTGAGTCGCGAGACCCAAGCGCATTTCTACGAGGACCGTTCCTGGTGCAGCGCGACTGCCGCGTCTGAAAGACGAGGCGCACGACCATGGCGTGTTCGGCTTGTCGCCAGTGTGGTGGAGCGGAGGTATTTTTGTGTGGTCCTCGGGAGGGCCGCAAGTGCTTTTCGTAGCATCTGCGGGCCACTCACGATGTCGACGTGTAGTGGATTGGGGGCACAGTGTGGGTGCCGATGCAGGCGCGTTGTTCGTAGAGCTCGAAGCTGTGAGTTCTCTTAGGTTTGTAGATGCGAGCTTGTTCTTGTGTAGAGAGGGAATGTGCGATGAGCCACTCTTGTCCATATGTAGAGGCCCCCGTGTCCGCCTGCATCAGACATGGTGGTTGGAGCGGTTACGGAGAGCCCCTTTGCTAAAAACAGAGAATGGGATGAGTGGTGAACCGTCGGAAGCCCATTCTCATATGCAAAGAGCTTAGAATCGACGATCTTCGCTGAGAATAAAATGATCCTCAAAAAAAGATCAATTGATTCTCGCGATCAGGGGAGTAAGCACTAGAAAATGCATCTCAGCCATTGCCCTAATGACAGGTTGTGCCTCCGCTATGAGTCAGCTACATGAGCCATGCAAATATCCGGCTCGAACATGGCGACAGGTCTTTCATTTATTTCGAAGAAATTATCCGGCGGGATCCAGCGTCACGGGCCGAGAAGCGCTCATGCACAGATTCTTCGTGTAGCATTTCGCCTTTTTCGAACCCTTCCCTGGTTGATGGTAGCTATCAGACGAGATAGTTCCGATCTTGCTGCACACACTGTGCAACAAGGTGCTCATTAATTCCAGCGAGTGTACTGATGACTGCACGTTCCAGCGGGCGCCACGCGCCTTGGGCACAGGTGGCGGCGGATGCGGCGGCGGCGCCACCGCCGCTTCAGTGTCGGCGGCTGGCACGGCGGGGCGGGGTGCGACGGGCGGGCACCGGTCCGAACGCGTGGGGGGCGATACCCCCGGCGGCAGCGGCGACAGCGTGGCAGAGGGCGCCCCTGGCACGGCGACCTCTCCCTCATGCGGGCGCGGCGCCGGCGGCGGCCGCGCAGCCGCCGCGGTTGTCTGCCGCCACTGTGGGCGGCGACGGAATAGCAGCTAACTAATAGATTCTGCCAAATTGACTCCGAAGTCAGGGAGTGCTACTAGATCGATTCCGCACTTCTTATGATTATTTTATGAACTCGAGTAATGGCAGCCAGCCCTCATGTCGGTGACGAGCGGTGTCACTCACCCTTGCTGCCGTCCCATTTCCAGTGCACCAATGCGAAATGAGTATACGCGGCCAAGACTCTGTGGGAGCGGACGGGGTTACCGATCCCTGCCTCTGTCTTCCGTACCAACCAATGATTGTCTTTTCCCCCTTCCCGGCCGCTGAGCGCGCAGCAACAGGAATGCGGTATTAGAGGCTGTAGTAGGGAAGCACCGTCGGCGACGCGCTCACACTGCCGCAAGACAGCCTTCTCTCTTAGAGCAGGGATCGGAAGGGACATCCCTCACGCCTAGTCAAAGTGGTTCTTCTGTGTCAGGGCTTTACATAGCGGGTTAGAAACCTAGGATACAACGTGAAAGATTATGACTCGTCAAGATCCTTTGGTACGCGTAGCAAATACGCACCCACCCGCATAGCCTGCTTGAGGTGGGTGCGGCACCACGAGCAATCAACTGTGGATGTTGATCCAATTGCACCGCTCTCTACTCGCCGGCTTCGGCACGCAACGCGCGCTTACTTGCCCTGAACAGAGGGAGGGGTGCCTCCTTTTGGTTGCCCCTAACCTGTAGCCGTTCACCAGTGGAGGCTCTCCAATTGGACGACACTGTTGGAAGCCGGACGTAAGCTGTGGATTTTCAACTGAACGTGTCAGATGGAAATGAGCAGTTGAGTGGGATCCGCACGCCTCAGCTGCAGCACTCGCATCCTATTGTTTGTGTGACCAGAATGACTGACCGCTGCATGCATATCCCGAGAAACATGTTTTCTAGGAATGTTTGTGTCCATTTTATCTTTTTCTGATCACAGGGCTACTGTAGAGGATCTTATCGCCGCATTCGATGGGACGGTATGGGCCTACAAGTGTGTCGCTTGTAGCGGCTTTTTCTTGACGCCATTTACAGGGATGTCTCTGTGGCGTGATGGAGCGCACCAGAGCGCGGCTGATACGCCCCAGCAGCGCATTGCTTCTCTACCTGTCTCTCGATGTAGACGTCGCACGAGCGTGAGCTGTAAGCGGGAAAGTTGTTCGCGTTGTCGGCACAGACGATGTCTGACTACGAGGGTCGGCTTGGTGAGCAGTCTTGTTGACAAAGTGTGATAGATAATCTCGGGTTGTGATGCACTGGTTTGACGAGGGCACCGACAGTGGCTGGGTAGGGAGTTATCCCGACTTGGTGCGAGAGCGTGGGGCGGGTCGGCACTGACTTCACCCTGGGTAGATGTCCGGCTCAACAAAGATCCCCCCCCCTCCCAATGCGCCTCTGGGGCACGCCTAGTAAACAGGCAGTGTTCCTGCTCTTCTGCGGTTTGAAGCGATTTGCGGGCCTTGGTTGGCTGCTCCGTCAAATGCGACAGCTCATTGGTCGCAAGTGAGAGTGTCAGATCGGGCATGTGTAGTTTCAACCGTAATACAACATGGAGGCCCCCATACCATTCACGCACCTGTGTCCGGATACCGAGAAGGATTCCTGTCCATTCGTTAGCGAAACGATGCACGTGACTTTCGCTAACGATAGGCTATTGTCGTCCGTCAGTCACCGCTGCGAACGATGACAGCGTATCGTCAGCGAAGTCACGTGCATACCGGACTGCTCTCAGCCGCACAAATTATCCGCTACGGGTGCAGCCTGAAATATTTCAGGGCCCATCCGGTTTCAAACCACCTTCAGCACGTTTCTGCGACCTTTTGGAATTTCTCTTCGTTGTTCTTAGATAGGGTTCCGTCCCCGCCGGTCTTCGTTTCCTACACGCATCCGGGGCACCCAATCCTAATCTGCTCCAGTGTCCGTGAGATTCTCTGACCGCCGAAGCCCCCCGGCGTTGTGTCTGAGCCCATTTGGGCACCCCCCTCCCGGTAGTCGAGCGGCCGGATGGCACCCTCCCAGACCGTCGACAGAAAGCATCTCCTGCTCGTTTTCCAGCTACAAAGACACCCAGCTCGCCTTCCGAATCATTTATTTCCTTGCAGCGCAGAGCTCCCGTAGTGTGCGCACAGTAAAGGCTGCCAGCAGCCCCGCGATGCTCTTTCAACGGCATCCAAGGTCGACACTGCTTACTGCTGTCTCCTTCTGTTTCCTGTATTCTTGCCACTCTCCCTCGTCCGGCATCTACCACTCAGCCAGAGTACACACATGCGCTCCAGACATTCGATCGTGCAAACGCATAGTCTTCCAATACAGGACCCGCGTTGAGTCGCCAGTCTGCTTTCGTCCGGGAACAAGCGTTGTTCGGAATCTGCTTTGGTTACTAAGATCCGTAGCAAGAAACACGTCCGATCAATGATAGAAGACGCAGTGTTACAAAGGGGCTACATAATAGAGTCCGTACTTCAATTCTCCATTTTCATGACCGAGCGTCCTGACAGAGACGGAGAAACCGCCTCAGCTACGTTGGCACTTACCAACTTTTGACAAACTTGATACCATTTATCGATCAGTAGTCCGACTTACTGATTTTGTTATCGATGTGGGTACAGCTCAAATACTGCTCTTCAAGTTACCATTTCTTGCCGAAACCCGTCCATCATCATCCCATACGTTTGCACAAGTCTCTCTGTCCGTCCGCTTGGACTGCGTAGAGGCACACAGGTCTCGTGATCGAGACAATTGCATCCCGTCTGTCTTGGGGTCGTGTCTCGTAAATTTCGGGTGCAGTCTGCGGACTACTGTGTCCAACTTAAGGTGCGGGCTGTCCCTCAGCGCCCGTTTCTGATGCAGCGCCTGTCGACATGCAGTGCCGCGAACGAGCCCATTTCTTGGTATGTTACACAGCCCTGTTCACTCCTTACGCAACTCATACCTATCGATGATAAATCTGCCGCCCACGGTACCATCTGTCAAGAACCGTAAAGGGAACGTAGTGGCAGAACAACTTTTCCTGGCAATCGCAGCGTCATCTCCTCCAAACACCTCCACCGCAGCCTTATACTGATCAGGCCCCGCCTCACGGGAACGGCAGAACGTAATCTGGAACTTAGACAGGCTGCCTCTCGATCGTATGTACCGCTCTGACATCAGTCGAGACCCCGTCCAGCCCGTCGTCGTGGTCGGATGCATGGGAAACATGCCTCGGTCGCTAGGGGTGTGTGTGCACTGGGAATGGAAAATGTGGGCAACAGAGGGCGTGAGCATGTAGTAGACGCGAGTCAAGAAACGTTGCATACCGCGCACAGCGGAGCCAAGACGCACAGATTCGGGGAAGCGTGACCCGTGCTGCAGTATCATACAGCTGTAGGATGCGTGCATCGGGTCGCACTGCAGACGCGCGGCAGCTGCAGGGTGGCCCATCCTGGCTGGAGCTCCCGCCGAGCCCTATAGCACAGGAGAGCGCTGATGAATTGATAGTGTATTTTTTCACCAAGTTTATCGACGCTTTTGGTTACCGATACCAATCGGTTTACTAACAGTTGGCCGATTTCGTTCACGGATCGATCTTACAGACATCCCAACCGTGCATAGGCGGTACACCAGCTGATCCAG
>Ga0209093_1001705_pt1 | contig 12475 bp, 11 predicted proteins | sample SidtaG_4_FD_187450 | JGI IMG/M metagenome (GOLD analysis project Ga0209093, IMG submission 187450) | Marine algal microbial communities from Sidmouth, United Kingdom - Sidmouth_Male1 metaG (SPAdes) (version 2) | ecosystem: Host-associated > Algae > Red algae > Unclassified | place: Sidmouth...
CCCCACCCGTCACGCCGTCGGCCGGCGGAGCACGAGGAGCACGGCAGCCCCGCCGGCGAGTGCGACGACCACCCCCATCAACACGCCCGCCGCCGTCGGCCGACGCGTTCGGCCCGAACGTCCGAACTTGGGGTGTCGGGTCGATCTCTTTTCTCCTTGCGTGTCGCGCGTCGTCTCTCTGGCTGGACTGTGCACGCCACGGGGCTTCCGCGGCGTCCCGCCGCAGCACTCTGCTGTTGCTCCTGCGCCGACAGCGGGGACGCGTCGCGTCATACCCAACACCTGCTCTGTATTGTAAGCTTTGGTGTCGACGCTGCGCTTGGTAGCATGGTGCTGGTTGGGGGAGTGGCAGCCGCCGGCGAGCTGGCGGCAGCGGCGGGGCCACCGCACTCACCCGGCATCCGGACCACGTCACCGCCCGCGGCTCCGTTGCCTCCCCCACCCCCACCAACGTTCTCGGCAGCGGCCAAACGTTCTTTTCCTCCTTTCCCCAAAGGCGCGCCGCGGCCGGCGCCGCGGGCGCCTGTGATGCGGTCGAAACACGCGTTTCGCCACGAAACGCAGGCAATCACACCCAAAAGCAGACAAGAAGAAGGCGGCGCGCAACGACGCGTGCACCCACCCAAACGGCGCCAACCACGGGCAAAGCGGCCGAGCCTTTGACGCGCACGGGACTGCGCCACCCGCTCAAGCCGGCGGCGGCACCGCTGGCGACGCGGACAGCCCCCCCGGTGCCCCACACCCGTCGAGGCGGGGGTCAAAGAGGAGCCCCCCCCCCCGCGCGCCCCCGACCGCCGCCCCCGCCGCCGTGTCGACCGTGACGCAGCCGTCGCTGCCCGCCGGCGGCGGGTCGTCTGGGATGGCACACCCGCCGGCGCCCGTCACCCCCCCCGCCGCGGGCGCGCACACGCACACCCCGCGCGTCGGCCCGCCCGGGGGCACGGGCGTCGGTCCCCCGTTGAGGCACCCGGGCCCGGCCGCCCAATCATTGACGATGAGGCCGCGGGAGCCCCGGTCAAAGCGCACGCAGTCACCTCCAACGATGCAGGCGAGGAGGCCCGGCGGGAAAATGTCGGTGAGGCGCGCGAGGCAGCACTGCCCGGGGCTGCCGTCCACGGGCCCAGTTTGGGTCGAGCAGGCGTCGAGCACCGCATCCACGGTGGCCGCGTCGTCCGGCCCGCACGCCGTGACGGACGCGGTCTGGGCCGGCACGCACCGCGGGGCCACCCCGCCCGGCGGCGCCACCGTGTTGTACGACGGCTCCAGCTGCCGCACCGCGTACGGGCCAAACTCAACGACGGTGATCGTCGCCAATCCCGTGTCGGCGTCAACCACGTCCTTGCCAAAGACCAACACGCACGGGGCGGTGGGAAAGTCGCCGGCGGCCGCCTCCGTCTTGGCGCACTGGCAGACGGGGTCGGGCTCGGCGGGCGCGCCCTCCCGCCCGCACGCCGTCGACTTCCACGCGCCGATCAAGATTTCGCTCGTGTCTGGCGACCACACCTCGCACAAGCCCGACGCCAAGTCGCACGCGAGCAGCGGCGAGCGCACGTCGGGCGACGTGCGCGCGACGGCCGTGTCGAGGCAGCAGAGGTGGGTGGTCAGCGTGCAGTTGCGGCGGAGCGCCGGCTGCACCTCATCGCACCGCGTCGCGACCGTGTCCACGTACAAGCGGAGCATGTCGGAAAAGGCCCCGCCTGGCACGTTGCACACCGGGTACTCTTGGCGGGGGACCGTCAAGACGGGGGCCGCGTCGGTCGGCGGGCCGCCCGCTTGGCGGTCGGCGGCGCCGACGAGGGGGGGGGCGCCCGCCGCTCGCGGTGGCGCCGCCGCGTCGGGCACGTGGAGGCGCCCGCGCGCGGCACGGACGGCGGCGGCCGTGACATGGTCGGGGGACGCTGACGCTGTCGCGGCGGCGGCTGCGGCCGACAGACCGCAGACGGCGACAGAAACGCGGGTGAGCCACCCCATGGGGACGGCGCGGGGGGGACGGTGCCGCCCGTGCACAAGGCCGCGCGAGCGCGTCCACAATGGCGAGCCGCGTGCACCGCAACGACGGCGGGGAAAAGGGATACCTGCGCAACCCCAACGTTGTCCGCCCGGGGTGTGGTGCCGCACGGGAAGCTCGAGCGGCACTCCGGTACATCGCTCGGCTTTTATGGTGTGGCGGTGGTGCCGCACAACCCCCTTCCATCATAATCTGCACCACTCCCTTCCCGCAGGTCCTCTCCACCCATTTTCCGGGCCCCGTGCGGGCCGACCGCGTGTCTAGCTCCCGCCACGCGTCGAGGTTGGTTGTGAGGTCAACCACTCCATCGTTTTTATGTGTTGTAGCCTGCCGTGCCACCCGGCCAGGGGGCAACGACGTATCGTTGTGCCTCGTCGGCGGTATGGGCCCAAAACCTTGTGAGGGGCGCCCCCAGATGGCCGGCCGATGGGGGGTGCTGCCGCGCCCGCAGACCGCACCGCGACTGCCCCTGCTCTTCCGTCGACGATAGCGCCAGTCTGGCCCACTGGCACCGGCCCACCGCGGATTTGTGGCTCGATTCCATGCGTTGTCAGCCGGCTCGCGACGTGCCCGAAAACGGGCGCAACCATGAACAGCGGGTCACCGCGTCGAGGAACCCACGCCTGTGCTGGAAAGCCACAAGCACCTCAGTAGCAGCTCTGGAAAACTAAGAAAAAAAAGTGCAGCCCCCTAAAGCATGAGAGCATGGGTGTTCAGACAAGACTATACCTCCCACACCGAGGAAGAGCCGGGTCGGTTGTGATCGGTGCCCACTCCCGCACTGTACCGCTATGGTTCGCTACAGTGGGTGAGCCAAGATGCGTTTCTTTCGGATGTATGTCGAGCTGTGGGAGGGTGACATCAATCGCATACGTTGACAAAATTGTAGTTCATTTCTGCCCTGCCCAGTCCAACGCGGGGCGCTCCTTCCCACTGGCTCTCAAGCAGCACACGACGACACGCCCATCCCCACGGCGGTCTTGTAGTAGGACCACCCCCCACCACAGGCGCTCTTGGAGGGGTCGCAAACCAGCAGGTAGATGTCCGCCACTGCAAATTTGCTCGACCGCCCCGAAATGCTCAAAGTGAACGTCTCCCCCGCCGTCAACGGCCGCGTCAGGAGAGAGTGGCCGTCAAAGTCGACGGTCAAGCCGCCGAGCATCCACTGCGGCAAGAGACAGAATCAGGTGCCCATCGCGAATGGAGCGAAATCCATGACATGGAGCCAAAAACACGTGACGAGGACAAAGCGGAAGTCAAAGACAAAGCGAAAGATGGTTAACATACGAACTGCAGGAAGAGGTAACTTCGACGGTGCAACACAGCACCTATTGTTGTGTGGTACGGTCCCGTCTCCTTGCTCAGCTGCTCCCCCTCCCTCCTCACATACCTCGTTCTTGCCGCGGTTCTGGTACACTTTGAACCAGCTCGACGTGAGCGTCGAGACCGTGCTGCCCTGGTACTTGCGAGCGCCCGCCCCCAGCTTCATCCACAAGCTGCAGGCAGAGACAGGGCACACACAAAGACCAAAAAGAAACAGGCACACAAGCGGCCGACATCACAGCGGCGAGGATTGCGTATTAGTACACAGCAGGTCGCACACCTTCCATGGCGGCCATGCTGGACGTCTAGGCTTCAGCCGAGCCCACCCACCCCCGCTTCCTCCTTCGACCCCAGCACCACGCAACGGTGGGTGCTCGCACCTCCCTTCCCGCCCAGATGGAAACTCCTCGCCAACGTACTCGTTGTGGTCGGTTGGGTGCGGCGCATTGAGCCGCATCATCACGCGGTACGCCCCCGCCTCGTCGACCTTGAACTTGTACTCCTTCACACCCACGCGCCCCGCCCCGTCAATGCCCGTCGACTGTTTCTCGGGCTTGAATACCAGCGCCTCGCGACCAGCGACGGTCGACTCCACCCACCCGTCGCCGGCACCAGCGCTGGCGGCGGGAATACGCACGACGCCATTGGCACCGGCGTAGACGGCGCAGCGGCCAACCGACGGCGCCGGCTCGTCAACAACCGGGTCAGAGGACTTCACGGGAGCCGGAGACGACGTCGCCGTTGGTGTGGGAGCTGCCGTCGGCGCAACGGTCGGCGTCGGCTCGGCGTCGGCGGCAGGCGTCGGCGTCGGCGGCTGTGGCGACGACAAACCGACGCAAGAGGCGGCAGCCGCAACAGCAGCATCGTACTCGGTCGAATCGTTCTGGCATGAGTCGTCCGCCGCGTCGCACGGGAAGAAGACGAAGTGGTCAATGCGCGCCTTGGACGAGCGGCCCGACAAGCGGAAGGTGAGCGTTTCACCGGCTGCCAGCTCGGGCGTCAGCAGCACGCCGCCGTTGGACTTCCCGCCGTATGCCCACTGGGAAGAAAAGAGCATGAGAGTGAAAAGCAGCGACGACAAGGACGTGGACATTCAGCAGAAAGGAAACATGATCAATGCGTGACCAGCGCGATGGTCAGTATGTCTTTCCATCACAGAAGATGTCTTTGCCAGAAGAGACTCCGCACAAGACGAAGGACATGGCCGCCACAACGCCCCGCCCTTCTCCACTCTCAACCCGCTCACTGACAACGTACCGTATTGTCCCCGCGGCTCTGATAGATGTGCACCCACTCGGCCGTCGGATAACGCTGCAGCCACCCCTTTGGATACAGCCGGCCTGCGCCAGCGCCCAGGTCGATGTAGAAGCTGCGAACAAACCAGACAAAAAAAACAGATCAGGGCCACCACAAAAGAGAAGACGGCGTCAGTAGAGAGTCAGATACCGCGCTGCTCTCTCGCTCAAGGTGCGATACAGAAAACATCACCTGGGCAGAGACAGATTCCCCTCTCCAGTCTCAAGATGGATGCGGTGTACGACTGCTCGACTCTGCGGACTCCTCCCAGACTGCAAGAAAACGTACTCATTGTGCGCCCACTTCTTCTCGCCCGACGCGCGGAGCACCAGCCGGTGCCGCCCCGCCACCACCGCCGTCATCATGTACGACCGCACCCCGACACCCGCCTCCTCAATCGCGGGGTCCGACTGCGACGGCTTCCAGACGAGGCCGAGCGCGCCGCGCGCCGTGGTCGTCCTCCACCCGTCTGCGGGTGGCTCGCCCGCCTCAGCTTGCACGACGGCCACGCCCGGGCAGTCGGGGTCCCCACCTGCGTCTCCGCTCCCAGCTGGAGTCGGCGACGGCGTCGGCTCATCGGTCGCCGTTTCGCCGCCAATGCAGGTGGACGCGGCCGCCACGGCGGCATCGTACTCGGCCGAGTCATTTTGGCACGACCCGTCCGTTGCGTCACATGCATAAAAGACAAAAAAGTCCATACGCGCTTTGGACGCGCGGCCAGACAGGCGAAAGGTGAGCGTATCGCCGGCCGCAAGCTCGGGCGTGAGAAGCACGCCGCCGTTGCTCTTCCCACCATACGCCCACTACAACCACACGCGCAAAAGATGACAATGAGGAAAGGGGACAGCAAGCGACTAGTAGGAAAAAGACGGCAGTTAGCTTCAATATTCGAGTCCCAGTCACCGCATAGCTCAGTCTCTCACCCGAGCTGCTGCGAACGTCAACACCCTCGTCGGGATGCCGAACACAACGTACCATACCGTCGCCGCGGTTCTGGTAGATGTGCACCCACTCGGCCGTCGGGTATCTTTGCAGCCACCCTTTCGGATACAACCGCCCTGCGCCAGCGCCCAAGTCGACAAAGAAGCTGAGGATACATCCACCAGCCAGACAATGCCGGAATTGTGCCGCGGAGACGCAAGCAACCACCAATGAACGAGGTGGTCAGTCACATGCCGTCGCTCACGTGCCTCACGCTAACACTTCATACTTGACGTCCGGCCTCGACTCCCCCCAAGCTGACCGGCTCTCCTGTCGCCGCCAACGTACTCATTGTGCTCCCACTTCTTCTCGCCCGACGCGCGGAGGACCAGCCGATGCCGCCCTGCCACCGCCGCCGTCATGGAGTATGTGCGCACCCCAGAGCCCGGCTCGTCTCGCGCGGGGTCCGCCTGGTCGGGCTTCCACACAATGCCAAGCGCCCCGACCGTCGTGGTCGTGCTCCAACCGTCTGTCGGCAGGGCGCCGGCTTCCGCCTGCACCACGGTCACACCTGCGGGCAGCGTGCACGCGGCGGCGACAGCCGTCGACGCGGCCGCCACTGCCAGCGTGGCGGCGGCGGCGACCATCGAGAAAGCGCGCGCCATGGCGAGGGTGGCCGACGGCGTGGGGGTAGCAGCGACCGTGGTGGGCCACCGCAACGCACCCGCAGCAGTGGAGGAGGCGGGGGTCTCCGCGACGGGGCGAGTCGCGGGTACGAAGTCGAGGGAGCGGTGGGGAGCCGGGGAGCGAGTTGCTCCGGGATGGTCGCCGGCCCCCCTCTTAGACTCCGACGAATACCACGCGCCTGGTAGATGCTGGCTTACGCACAGCACGTGGGCAGAAGAGGACCCCAAAAGGGACCAGGCCCTATCGCCGCACTCGCCACAGCTGACGCGCCCCCCCACCCTCCGGCACAAGCCCGCCCATGGTACCCCGTGGATGAGGTGGGAGAGCGAAGAACACAGTGGCGCTCCCCCATCCGCGCACGGGTCACGGCGGCACGGCTACCGAACGCGACCGCACGCAAGGTGCACGCACTGCCCCCCTGCAGTCGCCTCGCTGACACCTCCTTGCGGTAGCGCACCTCGGCACGCCGACGGCAGCGGGTTGCCCGCCACATCTCGGCGGCGCCGCACACGGAAGCGGCATCACGTACGAACACTGTACCGCACCCTCCCTCGCATCGGTGGAAGCGGGTGCCGCCCAAGGGCCCGTGGCGATCACGCGGCCTCGCGCCACACACACCGGTGGGTGTGATGCCGTCCACGAAGGGAGACCGGCGAAACTGTCAGCGACACGGGTGGCGCAACGCAGCCTTGGGCGGGGGGATGGAACTGTGGTACGTAGCGCTCGCCACGTAATGGTTGGTGAGCGTGGAGCGGGAAGGCGGCCCAGGCCCGGAAACGGGCGGTGGGCGGCGGAAGGGAGCGGGCGTGTTCGGGAACGGACGCAACAGACAGCGAGTTTGGTAGAGCCAAATCCGGCGATAGCATGCACTGACTCACGATCAGAACAAGTACCGTAACCGTTGCATGTCTGCAAGTCCGACCGCGGCTGTCTGTTCCGCTCTCGATCCACCGCCGGGTCGGTCGGTACATTCTGTACAGCCCGTTCGTAGCGCCATCAGAGGGGCGGGACAGTAGGAAGGGGGTGCGGTGGCACTTCCCCCACCCGCTCATTCATTAATGGTTGGCTTTTCTTTGCACCCGTTTGCCAGGGGGCCATGGGAGAGCCGCCGCGGAGAGGCAGCGTCGTGGTGCGGCAACGTCGGACAAAGCAGACTGCGGTGCCGAATCGGTGGTCGACCGGCGACCGCGTCGCCACGAGCGGCCGTCGACGCAAGCGGTGGGCGCCACCACCGCCGCCGACGACGCGTCGGGCGAGCCGCGCCACGCACCGGGGCAGCAACGGCCGCGACAGCGTCCGCGGCGGCGCGTGCGGGGGAGGGTGGCCGCGCAAGCGCCGTCTGCAAGGGGTGACAGCAGCCACCGGCGCCACGTCGGCCGCCGCGGGCGTCCCGGGCGGGCGGCTTGCACGTGGCCGCTGTGGAAGGCGCCCGCCGCCGCGGGCGCCCCCAAGGCTGGGTGCGCCGCGGCGGCGGGTGCGCGGCTGGCGGGTGCCGTCGGCGGTGCGCGGCGGGCGGCCGGTGGGGGGGGGGGGGGGAGAGGGCGGCGGCGCCGTGTCGCCCATGCGCGTGCCACCGGCGGTGCTGCCGCCAGTGGCAACGGGGCACCGCGTGGCGCCAGTGGCCGCAGCGACGGCGGCCGTGCGGCCACCCCGCGGCCGACCGGCGGGTGGCGGCGGCCGCCGCGGCCGCCGCGCACCCCGTCGGTGCGCCGACGGCCGGCGGCGGCGCGGCGGGTGACGGGCGCCGTCGCCGCCGTCGCCGCCGCTGCGGCTGTGGCGGCGGGCAGCCGCGGCAGAAGCGCGGCCGCTGCGTGGGTGGCAGAGCAGCGTCGGCGGCGGGGCTGGGGCAGGCGGGGTGGGGGGGCGGCAGGCCCCTGGCCCACACGAGGCGTCCGCATGCACGGGGGTGCCGCGCTGTCGTCTGTGACGGCGTTTCCCCCCTCGGCCGCGGCCGCCGCCGTGTGCTCCTCGCGGTCAACGTGTTGGGGTGGCACGCTCCGAGGCTGATTTTTGCGCGCTGCTCCTTCTCTTTTCGTGATCTGGACGCTGCCGAGTCTAAAGGCCCTCGTCGCCTGTTGCGTACCCACACATCCTGTACGTGACGCGCCTACATTCGTATGGATGTGGAGTCGAGGAGGTGTTGTTCTTCAAGCCGTCGCCCCCCCGTTTGGCCTGAATGTAGTAGAGGTTTCGCAAAGCGGACGTCAACTCCGCACTGCCCACCCCCTCCCCCACCCACTGCTGTCGTTTCCGGACCAACACGCTCCATGGAGGTGACCGACACCGCTCGCCCCACCGCTCCCCGCTCCCCTCTCACTATGGTAGAAAACGACGCAGCACCCCAACCAGCGCCTCCATCTCTCTGCATGGTAGAAGGCTCGGGTGCGTCACCCGAGGCGGTATTGTGTAGCGGACGCGGGCCATCCCGGCCAGCAGGTGCCGCACGATGCGCGCGCTGGCGTCCACGAGCGGCGGGGTCACAATTTGATCGTCGCCACCCACGACCAGCTCCACGTCGTACCCACGGCGGCCGCGACGATACGCCTCGGACTCGTTGAGCAACAGCCGCGCGCCGGTCACAAAGCCAAGCAGCGAGATGACCCCGTCCATGCGTGCCCTGCTAACCAGGGCCATGTGGGTGGTCATCATCCGCTCAAGGCCATCGCCCACGAGGACAACCCGCCCGCGGGCGGGTTGCGGCCGCCGCTTCCGCCGCCGCCGCCGCCGCAGCGGCGTGGCACACAGGGGCACTGGGGCGCTCCAGCACGCGGCGCTCCCGAGAAAGGATCGCCTCGATGTGGCGGGTGGAGAGGAACAGGCCCAGCCTGTCCACGGCCACACGGTCATTGCGCAAGGCCGCCCCGACGGCGGCGACATCCGACGCGTTGAGCACCGCCGGCCGCGTCCCGGTGTTGAAGCTGGTGGTGTCGTGCCAAACGTGGTCGTCTAACGGCGCCGCACCCGCCACCCGCTGGTCAGGCTACAACGGCGAGAGCGGCACTACCACCCGCACCGACGCACGGCCCGGACTGGTCGTCAGGAGGAACCGAGAGTAGGTCGAGTAAAACCACGGCGTGTCCGTGTAGCCGTGCATGTAAATGATCGACGCCGTTGGCGGGCGTGGCGGAACGAGCACGTAGCCGCCGAGCGGCGGGCCCGCCTGGCACCGAAACGTGTGTCCATTTGGAACACTGTTGGAACAGTTGGAGTGCGGGTTTGGTGAGAGAACGGCTGTACAGTATGACCCCGATTTCTGAACCCGATGTGGGTCCACATGGCCCAATGGCATACGTGTCCCACCCCCCGATAATCACCACTACAAGCTGCGCCCTGCAAGAGGACGGTCCTCTTGCGCCGTCCTCGTGACGAGCCGTCGGGTGTGGCTGCTGGCGTTGCGGTCAGCCATCCAGTCTTGGGTGCAACGGCCGGTACTGTATGATCGACCGTTGCGGCACTCGAGACGCAAAACGCAGAAATTGGTCTGCAGGTCGGTCGACTCGTGCGCGGGGGACGACGCGCGGCACGGTCGCTGTGGCAGGCAACCAAACCAACAATTGGCTCTCATGCTAACCGTAACAGATATCGCCGCCTGCACCGTTCCCCACTTGTCCCTTCCCTTGCGTGACGTCCGTCCGCACCGTCCGGCCGCGGATGGTATTGACACTCGGACTGCCTGTGCCACAGCGGGATTCCTCTCTCTGCGGGTGTCCGGTGCTCGACCTGTTCGTTACGACGCGCGCACCCCGCCTACCAAACCCGAGCGAAGGATGGGGTAGGGTGGAGGACCGCGTCGAAACAAGAAGAGTAGCAACTCCAGCAACGAATGCTATGCCTGGGTGGGGGGTTGCTGCTGGCCGAGGCCGAGACGCCAGCCGTTGTCCGCCGGAACTATCGTAGCGCCCCCATGGGCGCTGCACCGGCGTGAGTCCCTGCAGCCGAGACGCCCGCCATCAACGCCGTGCTCGCCACGGCGGCCGCCCACGAGTCCCTGCTCGCACCGCTGTAGATGGTCGGCGGGAAGACATAAGAGGATAGGCGGCCGTCTACCTCTGACTGCCGAGAAGGTCTCAGCAACCCACCCCCACCGCCTCCCTCCTCGCCCAACTGGCACCCACCCACGCACACCTTTTGTTCTCAACTTCCGCCCACCTCCCACTTCCCTTTCCCGGACAAGCCCGAGCCCGCCACAAGTACCACCATGAAGGTCGTTTCGGCCTTGCTCCTCTCGGTCCTCGCGGTCGCTGCAGCCGTCGCGGCGCCCACCGCCGTCGCCGCCACCGGCCGTCACGTCCCCGCCCCCCGCTTCCTCGGCATCCTCACGGGCGCGCAGGAGGTCCCCCCCGTCGACTCGGCCGGCTGGGGCATCGTGCGCGCGCGCCTGCAGGGCTCGGACCTGTCGATTTCCTTTCATTTTGCGGGCCTGGGCTCCCCGGTCAACACGTCCATCGGTCTCCATATCCACGAGGCACCCAAGGGCGCCAACGGACCGATTCTCTTCCCCCTCACCGAAAACACGCGGCTGTTCAAGGGCGACACGGCGGGGCGCGGGCGCGCGCGGGTGCACCTGGACGACGCGCAGGTGACGGCGGTGCGGGCGGGCACCTTGTACCTCAACGTCCACAGCGTGGAGGAGCCGGCGGGCGAACTGCGGGCGCAGCTGTGGCCGGTCGGCCGCCGCCGCCGCCGTCGGCACGATTGAGGGGCGAGCGCACGTCGCGGGCGGCAGGAGCACCCGCGCGTTTGGTTTGCGAGCGGCGGCGGGGGCGAGCGCGCGCTACCCGTGGCGCGCGCACATTGTGTAGATAGCTCGGCGGTGGGGAAACAACAACCGCGCTGGCGTGGTGGAGCTCCAGCACGACAAAAAATCTCTTCTACCTCGCTTGCGCCGCGCGACCGGCCGCTAAGAAAAACACATCGACGGGGGCGCGTCACCGCACCGGCCCCCACACTTTCAGGTGGAGAAGCCCGTCGCCCCCGGCTCACAATACCCCTTCGATGGGTAGAGCGGCCGCGAGTTTCGGAACGCCCGCACCGCCGCCGGGTACGCCGCCACGACATCCACGACAATGGGCGTCAGCGCGTCGCCTCCCCCCACCCCACCCGCCGCCCGCTCCTCGGTTGGCGTTAACGCCGGCGGGTGCTGCGGTGGGTGTACCGTCGCCACCAGCATCCGCCGTTGCGGCGCGTCGGCGGCAAGATGTGTTTCCCACAGGCGCAGCAGTGTCTCCGTGTCGACGCCCTCCAATGCGTCCGCCTCGGCCGCACGCCGCCCAAAATTGTACGTGTGGTCGTCGATTTCCCACAGGAAGCGGCCAGTCTCGAGGCTGAGTTGCTTCGCCGGCTCGCGGAAAGTGGTCATCACGGCGGCCTTGAACGGCGTGGGGTCCATCTTGGGGAGGGTGTCGGCCCCAAACCCATCGAGGCAGGCGAGGATGCGGTCGGTGATCGTCTCGGGGGAGGAAGCTCGACAACACGTGACACAAGGTGTTCGAGCGCGCAGCGGGGGGGCGTGGAGGGCGTCCTCGACGACGGCAGTCATTGCCAGTGCGGCGGCGGGTCGCACGCTGCCCGTGACAAGCACCTCGATGAAAACGCCGCGATGACAGACTGAAGCGAGGAAGGCTTCCAGCTCAGTGGGCGTCGGGGCGGGGGGGCGCATCCGGGCGCGACGCCGAACAAGCCCGCTCGTCTTGTGCATCGAGGTAGGATAGAGGAGCAGCGAGGTGACCGTCCCCGCATGGGAAAGCGGCGAGCTGTTGGCCACATTCTTGAAGCCGTGGTGAAGCACCTCCAACACGCAGGAAAAGCAGTCCGGGTCGGCGCGCAGGTTAGCCAGGTGGTCGACTACCAGTCGCAGGAGCACGGGCAGCTTGTCTGAGAGTCCTAAAACGTCCAGAGAAAAGCCTTGGTTGCTCGCTCTGACTTTGTAGCAGACCCGTGACTCGGCCGCGTCGTATGTCTGCTCCTTCAGGTCATCCTCGAGCAGGCGCGCGGTGAGGACGGCAAGAACCCACGAGCGAGGCGTCGCACACAGCGCGGACGTGACGATGTTGACGTGAAAGTACGCCTCGGGGCGGCGGAAGGTGCGGTCGAGCTTGCAGCGTAGCCGCACGGAGGCGTCGACGTCGTCACGGAGCACAAGTGGGTCCACCGACGCCGTAGCGTCTGCCGGCAGTACGGGAGTGGGAAGCAGGGGGAATGGGCGGTACGGCGTCGGGGCGTAGCCGTTGGCCGTGGGGG
>Ga0209093_1001706_pt1 | contig 12473 bp, 8 predicted proteins | sample SidtaG_4_FD_187450 | JGI IMG/M metagenome (GOLD analysis project Ga0209093, IMG submission 187450) | Marine algal microbial communities from Sidmouth, United Kingdom - Sidmouth_Male1 metaG (SPAdes) (version 2) | ecosystem: Host-associated > Algae > Red algae > Unclassified | place: Sidmouth...
CCCCCCCGCGGACCCCCCCCCCCCCGCCCGCTGTCGGCGCGACCGCGTGCGTGCGCGGCACGACGACGCCGATGAACGGGAGGAGGCAGGACAGCTCTGCCCGCCCGCTCGCCTCGTACGTGAGCTCCGCGGTGAGGCCGTGGGCGGTGCGGACGGCCACGATGGGGAGCGGGGCCGTGTCCACACCCACACCCGCATTCGCACCCGCACCCGCACCCGCGGCCGCGTAGCGGCGGCTGAGGCGCTCCGCCACCGCCATTTTGGCGGCGGGCGGCAGCAGCGCCGCGACAAACACCACGTCAGCGGCGATGGGGGCGGGCGTCGCCGCCGCCGCCGCCGTGTCGCCCGTGGGCGCTCCGACGGCGTTGGTGGCGGCCGCCCCGTCGGCGGCGGCCGTAAAGTCGACGGCGGTCGCGTCGGCGTGGACGACCGACACAATGCCCGGCGCGAGGGCACCCACGTCCACCCACGCGGCGAGGACGCGCTTGGAGGCGGCCACCGCCGCCGCGTCGATATCAATGAGCGTCACCTGCGCCGCACACCCAGCGGCGGCGAGGAGGCACCCGGTCAGCGGCAGCGGGCCGCTGCCACAAAACGCCAGCCGGATGCCCCCACCACCGCCCCCGCCGCCGCCGTCGCCGCGCCCGGCACGCACGACCGCCGATAGTGCGGCGGCTTCCGCCGCCACCAGCCGCACATAGTGGTCGACGTACGGAAACGGGCGCGCGGCGGCCGCGAGGGCGGCCACCGCCACCGGCGCCACGCCACCTTCCCAGCCGTCGCCCGGCACCTCCCCCGCGTCGACGGCGGCGGCGGGCGGCGGCCCCCCCCGCGCCGCCGCGAGGCGGGCAATGATCGTGCCCGCCGCGTCGCGCTCGAGTTCCCCCTCGGCCCGCTGCGCCACGTTCCGCACCGCCGCCGCGCGGGCGGCGAGTGTGGCGCCACCGTGGCGGCGTGCGAGCGCCGCCGCGGCGGCGGCGAGGACTGGCGGCGGCGCGGACGCGCCTTGCAGCACCGCGACGAGCGCGTGGAGTGCCGCGTCGAGCGGGGGGGACGGCGCCAAGGCCGCCGTCGGCGCGTCGGCGTAGGCGGCGAGCGCCGACCACACCGAGTCGCCGTCGCCGAGGAGGCGGTGGAGGAGCGCAGTGACGGCGTGGGCGGGCACGGGGGGGGGCGCCAGGGTGGGCGGCCCCGCGGGCGCCGCCGCGGACGCGGCGGGCGACGAGGACAGCATGGTGAGCCGCGTCGGGGGGAGGGGCTCCGTGGGTGCGTGAGTGGGTTGGGCGCTGGTAGCGGTGGAGAGCGTAGGAGGCAAGTGGGTGCCATGACATGATGGCCTGAGCGACGACGGTGCCGTCGACGCCGCCCTTGTACTCGCAGTGACCGCCCAAGCGATCTCCCGCCGCACTGGTAGACAGCCGTGGCGGCGACCACCGCGCCCGCCGAGGGCGGTCACTGTGTGGACTGCAGGCGCCAGGCCACAACTGTTTCGGCGCGGACCACAGCAGACGCCAGCCTGAGGACCGTGACAGCATCCGTGCCGTCCGAGGTGACGACCTTTACTACGGACTGTCCGTCTCCACCTCTGGGCGGCCTCCAGCAGGCTTAAAAATTAGGTGGGTGATCGCTCAGTGGACTCCGCGAGGAAGACCGGTCGGTTGTCCTGCCCACCAGTCCGACTGACGTCGACGGGCGACCGGCAGAGTGTTGGCGGGCTGGCGTGTGCTACATAGAGCGGACAGTGGGGGACGTTTGGGAGGGGGGGCTGCCGTTTCGCACCATCAGGTCTCGCGCAAAGGGATTCGCCAGTATCAAGGGGAGGTTGGCAGGAGGCCATCATGGCGCCAATGAAACGTGCCAGCGCGTGGTCAGACGGTAACCCAGAGCCTGGTGGTGGACAGCCATGGGCTACCCCCCATCCGTCATAGTCTTTGATAGTGCAGACGGTCGGGGGGTCCAGGAGAGGTCACTTTTTCTATGCTGGCCTCTTGCCAAAGGTTGGCGAAAGGCCATCATGGCACCAATGAAAGGAGCCAGAGCGTCGTCAGAACGGAGCCATGCCGCGACCAATGCAGCGTCTCGTGGGCGACAGCCGCGATGGGTGTTCGCGGCTCTCTGGTGCGCCGTGGCTGCCAGAGAAGGGGATTCAGAGACTTGGCCCGCGGCATGCGTCATCGGCGGCCATGATGGCCCTGCCGATCAACGTGTAGGTCATTCGTGCTGGTGCCTGTCTAGTAGGGCCGGCGGTCAGCCGGCGGCACGACGGCCCCTGTCTTCGTGCGCGCACGACTTCGACTGATAACAATATAAGTTCGAAGCGATCAACGAACAAGTATTGTTGTGGCCCCCCGAAGCCATAAACTTGGTGTTCCTTCTCCCTCGTGGCAGCACCCTGGATCCCGGCCCTCTCTTCTTCGTCGGCTGGTTCATGCAGCCAGGCTCGCCGACCACGTACCATCGGATGTGGCGGGTACGAGCTGCTGCGAGGCGCCGCCGCCCGGCGGTGGCGGTTTTCGGGCCGCCCCCGGCACCGCGCCGCGGTGCTGGGTGGCTCGCGGCTCACGTTTTCGCTCCGTCGGTTGATCCTGCGCCGCCTCTGGAGCCTGCATGGCTGCGTGTGGCGGGTGCTTTGGCTCGTGCGCGTGTTGCTGCCGGGTCGAGCGCCCGCGTCGGTGTGATGGCGCCGCCGGGCGGCGTGTCCTCTCGCCCTGTGTTTTCTTTTGCGGTTGCCCGTGTGGGTGACGAGTGAGTAGCTGGCTCGATTGACGACAGGCGGCATCAATACGGGCGCTATGACGCGCCGAGTGCTGCTGTTTGCCGTCCCGGGGGCCGCGTGTTGGGGGCGTGCTGTTCCGGGCAGCACACCCCTTCTGTGGCCACCGCCGCGGCGGCATAAACTCGTCACCATGAAGCGCGCGCGGGAGACGGCCCGCGTGACGAGCAGCCACTTCCGCCCGCTGCCCAAGGTCATGGCGCGGGTGCTCCTCGGTGCTTGCTGCTTCCAGTGCATTTTTCTCTGGACGAAGTCTTCCCTGGCTTGCTCGCCAATGCGGGCTGGGTTGCCTACGCGACCGGTGCCTACCTTACCTCTCCGTGGCGGGCGGCGGGGCGAAGCGTCGTACACGCTGACGCGTCGCTGGGTGGCGGCCCGTCGGAGGTGGTGCGGTCGGTCTTGCGCACGAAGTTGCAGCTGTGTCACGGCTGCCTCCGCCGTCGACGTAAGGACAGCGTGTCGGTGCTCGCTAATGGACGCCGCGTCACTCGAACTGAAGCGTACACCCTGACGACGCAAAGGACCACCCCCCGCGGACAGCGGCGGAGGGTGGGTTTCCCCAGTTCCGTCAACCCTGTCTATGCAGCGTGTGTATCAAGCGGCGGCAGACGGCTCGGTCGTATGGTGTGATCCCCCTCCCCGTCCGGTAGGCGGTGGTGCCCGCCCTGGAGCCGGTGCGAGCGCTGCTACTGGCATTCTCACAGTGCCGCGAGGTGTTGATGACGTTTCTGGACGGCGAGCGCGCACCGGGCTGGCTGCCTGGCTTTCTGAGTCGCGTGCAGCTGTGGGCGGCACTCGCCAGCTCCGACGCGCGCTCTTTGCACTGCGCCTTTTCGCGCGTACTCACCGGGGGGGGGGGTGCGGCCAGACCAAGCGGTGGCTCGAGCCGACGCCAGGGAGGTGTTAGCGCTGGTGGCTCAGCTTTTTGGTGTCGCACAAGCGGCAGGACAAGGCTTGGCTGCGGCTGGTGCCATCACACCGGTCTCTGGTGTGGCGGCGACGGGCGATGGCGAGCCTGGCCCTGCCGCGCGACTGCCGTTTGAGCTATTTGATGCCGCGCAGCTGCTTGCGGATGTTTGCGAGTCGGTCAAGCCCACCTCTGACGTTGCCGTCTTCGTGCCATTTTTGTTGTTTTGCGCCCGTGAGGCATTCGTGGCGCCCGGCGTGGAGGCACGATTTGTACCTGACTCAGACGCTGCCACGGCTGGCACCATTGCGGCCAGCGCTGATGCTGTGGCGGAGGGCGCCGCGTCGTCCATGTCGGTCGCTGGCGCCGCTGCCGCGGGCGGCGGGTGGCAGGCATCCCTGGCTCGCCTGGTCGGCCTGGCGGCTGCCGCGCGGCGACATGTCGGCAACTGTGGCGCTCAGCACTGTCCGCAGCGATTGCGCCCACTTGAACTTGAGGCTGTGGCGAGCGTTTGCTCGCACGTCCATGGGGTGCTGTCTGAGTGGGACGGCTCCACGCTGTTTCCGTCGGGCCAGCTGCTGGCCGACTTCCTCGTTCAAGGGGGCAGTCCTGGTGCGGTGCGCGATCTAGCTGCTGCTCACCAGCTGAGCGGTATCGTCATCCGAAAGCTGCCGGCGGCGGGCGCGGGGGCTGAACCGTGGCGCGACCGGGCGTTCAACCTGTCGGAGGTGATGGTTTTTACTGTTGGGACCGGCTTTGACTTGTGCATCCAAGAGCGCCTGTTCTGGGCGTCAGCGGTGTTGTTGTCCAACATTGCTGCGTTGTGCGCCTTCTTTGTACATCGCAAGTCGTCCACTTTTGTTGCTTGGTCGTGGTTCACCAAGCGCGAGACAGCCTTTGTGGACGCCACGGAGGGTGGATGGGACGCGGCGGAGTCCAGCCGTCGTCGGCTGGAAGCCGCCATCGTTGCCGCGGGCCACAGCCCCTCCTGGGTTGCCACCCGGTTCAACGACTCGAAGCTGCTTACGGCCTACCTGCAACGGACGGACCGGTCGCTGGTGCTCGACTATGTGGTCGCCGTTATGTTGATGTGCATGTCGCTGATGTCGATCTTCCGCATTGCCTACTCGAATTGTAGCGGGCATGGCAAAATGGACATCATGCGGGCCGTTTGCAAGCATCGCGATGAGCCGTCCTATTCGTGCTTGAAGGAGTGGGAAGACGAGCGGGGCAGTTTGCGAGTGAGCGCGACGGCGGCGGAGGCGGCAGCGGCATACCATCGGTCGTGCGACTCGGATGCCGAGGATAACGGGTACGGTGGGTATGGCTACGGCTACCGCTACGGTGGGCGGTGGCATAGGCGGTGGTAGGCCCGGCGTCAGTGACTGTGGCCATCTATGGGGGTGGTGGTATGTAGTGCGCCAGCCCCTGCATTGTTCCAGCAGGTGGGTTGGTCTTTTTCGAGGGCCACGGCGACCGAGTCAACGCTCGATTGTCGTCTGGTGGCTGAATTCTAGTGCTCTCGTCCGCTTTTCCCACCTACTCTTTGCATAGCGGCAGTTGCATCTTTTGGTTGTACCATTTTCCTGCTTACCTACCCTCAAACCGCAACTGCTGACGCGGTTTCCCCTTGGGAAGGACTACTGAAAACACTGCGTACGCTGCCGCCGCTATGGTCCAGCCCACGCACACTCCCCAGGGGATGCCGACGGCGTGCCCTCCCCTCCCCAACCTTCCTTCGAGGCGGCCGCTCCAAAAGCGGGTCACCACTCCCACCTCAGCTGCCAGAACTGACATGAACGTCAGCGCAGCGGTGCGGTCCACCTCCACCCCTGGCCTACTTCTGCTCTCCGTCTCCCGCGTCGAGTTAGTCAGAGGACCGCGTTCCTGTCTCTGCGCGCCGTGCATCACCCACTCGTGGTATTGGGCGGCGGCGGGTACACCGAGGGCCGCAAGAAGGACAAGCCGCACCACATTGAGCGGCGACGCCACAGGCACGTCAAGCGCGGCTTTGAGAGTGAAGGCATTGAGGTCAGCGAGCGTTAGCAGCGCCAGCGCGCCGCCAACACCAAGGAAGCGGCGGCGACTGTCGTAGAAGAGAGGGGAGCGGCCAAGAACGCGGCCAGACCACGCCCAAACTCCAACCTGCGTTCTCGGCGTGACAACCCTATCGGCAGCAGGCAGGTGAAAGGGAGATACAGGAGAAGGTCGGTGTCGGCTGGCTGGACGGCATCGGCGGCGCCGTCGCCGCTGCCGAGACACCAAACCGTGCCTGTCGACGTGTCCAACACCCTCGCCGCCAAACGTCCCTCCTTTCCTGTCTGGCACGCACATCCAGCGCAGCGGCCGCACACCTGCCCCCAATATCACCGCTAATCCAACCTCCACCCCCACCGCGTTGGCGAGCCCGATGTCGAGGCCAAGTGCGTCCCACCAGCACTCCCGAAATGATGGCAGCACCCCGACCAGCAAGGTTTCGGTCACCTCCCAGACCACTGACCCCGCCCACAGCAGCCGTCGCTCGCGAAGGGCGATAGCTTTGGCCGCCCAGCCCAAGGTGTGGCCGACGACAAACCGGTCGAGGGCGTCACGGACGGCGGCCGGAGTGAGCGCGCACGTCACGGGCGGGGGGCGGTTCCCAAGTGCGGCGGCGGCCGCCGCGGCGTCGGCTGCAGCCGAGGACTCGGCAGCAGATGCAGCAGCGGTGGCAGCGGCAGCCGCAATGGTGGGCAAACCAGCGGCGGTGGCGGCAGCGGCGGCAGCGGCAGCGGCGGCAGCGGCGTCAGCCGACGCCGCAGCCATCGCCGACGCCGATGCGGCCACCCCCGTGTGCGCCAGGTCCGCCCGCCGCAACACATTCAGTACGACCACCTTTGGTGCGACAAGCGCTGCGACAACAATAGCGAGGTAGAGGAGCCCCGCCCCTTGTACCACCACCGCCGCTGGGGTGGACCAGCGGGTGGCGGCGCTGGCAACGCGGACCGGGCCAACGGGGCTCATCGGGGGGGACATTCTGATCGTGTAGCGAGATGAGTGGGGGCAGGGGGTTCAACAGGCGACGATGAAGGTGATCATGATGGAGAGCAGGGAGCAGCAGACGCAGAGTGGGGAACTACAGGAGCGGCGCCACGGGGAACTGAATATGGAGGCGTTGCCGACCTCCGCGCTGACCGAAAGTGACAAAAATGGTACAAGGGCTCAACAAAAGGGGGGTCACCTTGCTTTTTGTAGTGCCGACACAATCTGAGCGCCATTTCTGCCGTTGGTGAGTCAGATGGAAAACAAGGGCAACTTGGCAACAAAGCAGTACGCACGCGTTTCTCTCCCCCCTGGTACAGTATGAGAAGGACAGGCTGACGTAGACCTAAATGATGGTCTCTTCGCATCATGGAGACATCACCTGGCAGGTCCCAGTCCCCTGAAACTGACGTAGGACAATTTCAATTTGTGACATATTGCGCCTGACCTGTGTCAAGGTGTGAACAAGAAGTATGGCCTGGTAGAACACACGCCGCAGGGTGCAAGGATGCACGACCCTGATCTCGCTCCTGCTCCAGCCACAGCTTGGACGACCTGGAGCGTGTCGCACCTGAGGCATGCAGTTGCTGAAGCGAGCAGTTCGCATGTGTTCAAGCCATCGTGCCGTGAAGGGCGGATCGAACCCTCGAGCACTGTCAGCAGAGAACAAGATACAGTCAAAGAACAGCGAATGTCCATGACATGCAAAATCGACGCGTCCACCCGCATGGAGGACAACAAAGGCCGACGACGGGACCAAAAGACATAGGAAACGAGCGAAGAAAAACTGAAAGAACGTTCCCCACACAGAAGACCTCTCCGGGCTCCGAGTTCAATGCGAGCAGACCGACACCCTCGCTAGCCCACGACCAGCAGCTGGTTGCGCACCCACAGCCATTGTGTACAAAAGAGAAGCAAACCGGGGGTACCGCACAGGGGATGAGAGGCAAGCGAAGCGCGTGCCTCTTACTTGTTGTTCTGCTTCTGGATCCAGCTGGCGACGTGGAGGCCCCACGAGATGGGCGCGAGCAGCGACGCCAGGATGTACTGCGCCTCCACCGTCGAGGGCGTGAGAGGCGACACCAGGTTGCTCTTGTACACGCCGTACGAGCCAAGGGCGAGCGACAGCACGGAAGCGAGCAGGTAGAGGCCCGACGGGACGTTCTTGCCAAGGCCCAGAACCGTGCTCGGGGGCGCCTTGCCCTCCCAATAGGTGTCCATGCGCAGCGAGCGGGCACCGGCGGGCGTCACGGTCGCGCGCGACGGCCGGATGGCGGCCACAATGGGCGCGCCGGCGACAGCGCAGGTCTTGCTCAGGCGGCCAGCGCGGACAACGGACGGCCGCACGGCAATGCCGCTGACAAAGGCCATGATGATCGTGGAGGGTGGGGGTGAGCAGGTGAGAGAGAGATACGGATAGAGGTGTGGGGGAGGAGGATAGAAAGGATGCGAGCCAACGACGGGGGACAGTGACGGATCGGGGTGACCGGGAGCTGCAAGCAGAAGATGAGGAAGGGCCTTCGGCGGGGGGGAGATGAAGGTCGAGGGCGGCGTGTGCTCAACAGAGGGGCAGCGGGTGGCCTCGCAAGCGCGAGACCTCGCTGGCAATTGCACCAGACACGCATGCAATCCATAAGGGCAGCCAATGAAGGTGCTGAGATCGGTGCCTGGGGGGGCTGTGGGGGGATACTGTACGGAGGCGGTTCTTGGCCCAGCCGGCGCAGTGAGGTGCCCGCCGAGACCGAGATCACCGAGGTGAACAAGAACAACTTGACAGAAATTGAAAGAAGCCAGTGCATTTGACAGGTTTCTCAAGCTCAAACCTGTTTAGTTTCAACAACTTTGTTCTTCTTGTTAACGATAACTACATTTTCTTACTTCCCCATCCAATTCTGTCTGGAAGCAGCCCAAGCGGGTTGTGATTGGATACCAACTCGTACGAATGCCTCGTGAGGTGCTTGGGCACAGCGCATTCGTTTTGGGCCCAGTCATCCACTGTACTGGTTGACGAAGAACTGGCTCTCACAACCCCCCCCACGCCCCATCATTGATTGCATCCAACGTCTACCTTGCACGCGCCCGTCTGGGACCCCGTTTATTCGCAAGCACCACCGCGGGGCGGTTGTGTAAAGCGGTCAACACGTCTGGTGTCGCCGCAGCCGGCTGCCAGTTGCTTAGACGGGATGCAACTCTGTCAAGAGCTCCCGCCACCCCAGGCGACCAGCCACCATCCCCACCCACCCCACGGCCGCCGCGCTGGCCAGTTGCGTCGGCCGCGGAGCTGCGGCCCGCTCAGGGGACACACGCGAGCGCCCGCTGTCAGATGGTACCAGGGGCGTGTCGGCAGGTAACTCGGGACTCGATGTGGCTGTGGCTTGACCAATCATTGGGGTGGCCAGTGCCCCGTCCTCGCGACTGGCCCGCCGAGGCAGTTCCGTTTGCTTTGGCGGTTCGCCGGCTGGCGCCCACCACCTATAAAAAATACGCTGGCACCGTCAGCCCGAACGGTCGGCGGAGCGAGCCACCCTGCCGCGGCCGTTTGGACATGCTGCAAGGGCGCTGCGTCTTGGCGGCGGGAGGCGGCTCGATCGGATGCAAGCCACCCGCTTTGCGCCACGCGCCCAGGTCCTCTCGCCGACGCGTGGGGGCTCCCGCACTTCGGCCGTCCGCCGCCCCCGTCTCCCCGCGTCGTGGCTGTTGGTCGCATCCGCCTCTCGCCGGCGTCGGGGGGCCCGTCGGTTGCCGTTTGGTCGGCTATCCGCCGCCATTGCGGCGCCCGGGGCGATCGAGACCCCGGCTGCTGGCCGTCGGATCAGGCTCCGCAGCGTGCCCTCGAAAGGCGGTGGAATGGGGAACGGAGTGGCGGCAAGTGTCAAGCCGCTCGCCTTCCCGCCTCCATGGTGAGACGGAAAGGGGGGCGTGAAGGTGCGCGCATCGTTTCTTTCGCTTCAGTCCAATGGCCCCTCCAGTGCCCCTGTCCTCTCACCCCTCAGGTGTTGGCCTCTGGTCGCCACCACTGTCACACCTCGGCTTGGGCCGTGACACGTCCAGATCTTGTCATACTGTACCCCTGCGCAAGCCAGCGCCGACCAGTGTTTGAGGAGCGGGGGTGTGGGGAGGAGGCGGCGACGGCGGAGGACAGACCGGCCCACGCCATCGGGCGCCATACAGTACCCCAGTGAAGAGACGGCTCCTGATTGCGCGCACACGACACTATCCCTGCCTCTTGCTGCCGTTGGTTTGCATGGGGGTCCGCACTGGGGCAAGCGCACGAGGCCGTCTGGTGGGGGGGTTCATCTCCCTCCCTGGCGACCCCCTTCATCCTGTCTCTTGACGATGACCACCCCCGGCGCTGTCGTTGCGGCGGTCAGGTGGGTGAGATTCGGATGCCCGACCAATCCACCGGGGTCTGCACAGAGCAATAGAGTCTAGGTTTGGGCGGGAACCGCGCCGCCGTCGGCCGCCACCGCGCGGTGCCCTCCGTCACGCCCGCCGCATCGTCTCGCACGTTGCCCCCATCCCCCCAGCCGCTCCCGTCCCGATCCCGTCCCGTCAACGCGCACAACGCAGTCGCTCTCTTCTTGCCCCTCGCCTTGGTGTACGTCCAACGTTCCCCCCGCCCCACGCCCGCTTGCAGGATGACGGGCGAGGTGCCACGCCGTCGGCGCCCGGCCGGACGACGCGCAAGGTTGGCGGCGGCGGTGGTGGCGGCTGTGGCGTTGGCACTCGTCGCCTCTGCGACGGCCGCCCCCATGGCCAAGCCTTCCCCCCGGCGCTCGTTCAAGCCCGCCTTCAAGCCGGTTCCCAAGGCCCAGACCGCTTGGAAGAAGAAGGGGTCCAAACCCGCTGCCAAGGCCGCTGCCAAGCCGGCACCCAAGCCCGCCGCCAAGCCCGCCGCCAAGCCCGCCCCACGGCCGGCTCCCAAGTCCGCGCCCGCGCCCGCGCGCACGCCGCCGCGCTCGGCCAAAGACGAGATGGACAACGCCACGGCGGAGCTGAGCCGCGCCTCCCAAGAAATCCGGCGGGCGCTGCAGGAGCTCGGCCGCTCCCGCACCGAGTACGGGCGGGCGGTGGCGGAGCGCGCCGCCGCCGCTGCCGAATCGTCGGCGGCCGCCGCCGAAACGGCGCGGGCGCTCGCCGAACGCGCCGCCGCGGCCGCGTCGGTGGCCCTCGCGTCGGCCACCTACACCTACACGTCGGCGGCGGCGGCGGCGGCGACGGCGGCAGTACCGCCCGCCGACACGACGGCGGTCGGTGGCGGCCGCGGCGGCGGCGGCGGCGGCCTCACGGCCGCCGAACGGGCGCGCCTCGACAAACTCGACGCCACCGCCGCCGCCGTCGAAGCGTTGGTCGCCAACAATTGGGCGGCCGACGGCGTCGACGCGCGGGCGGGGACGGCGGAGGAGCGGCGGGCGCTCGCTGAAATCCGCCGCGCCGACGCCGAGACGGGCCGCGCCGCGGCGGCAACGTTGCGGGCGCTCGCCGAGGCGGAGCGGGGGAGGGCCGAGGCGGCGCGGGGGCAAGCCGCGGGCGTGCGGGCGCGCGCGGAAGACTTGCGGGCGGCGGCGCAAAAGGTGCGGTCGGAAGCGCACGCGCTGCGGGTGGCGGTGGGGGGGGAGGCGTCGCGCGTCAAGCGGGCGGTGGCGGCCAAGACCGCGCTGGCGGCGGGCAAGGCCAAGCGGGCGCCTGCGCCCAAGCGGGCGCCTGCGCCCAAGCGGGCGCCTGCGCCCAAGCGGGCGCCCTCGCCCAAGCGGGCGCCTGTGCCCAAGCGGGCGCCTGCACCCAAGCGGGCTCCTGCGCCCAAGCGGGCGCCTGCGTCCAGGCGGGCGCCCGCTCCCAAGCGGGCGTCTGCGCGCAAGCGGACGCTCGCCCCCACCAAGACCACGGGCGCGGCCAAACAGTGGACGCCGCGGGCCCAACAGCCCAGGCGGTGGACGCCGCCGCCGGCCAAGAAGAAGTGGACGCCGCCGCGGGCCCCCAAGTGGACGCCGCCCGCCAAACAGTGAGGCGCGCCCGCGTCGGCGGCGACTAGCCCAGCGCCCGGGCACGGCGCTCCGCCGCGGACGACTCCCCTGCTTCTTTGTTTCGTCTTTTTTTCTTGTCCGCACGTTGTTGCATCGCTGGACCGCACCGGCGGGATGTACAGACAGTCAAGAAAAAGAACACCGCGTACACCCACGCACGTGTGTGTGTGCCGCTGCGGCCCACACCTGTTGTTTCTGCTCGCCACGCAAAAGAACCCCGTCTCCCTGCACCCCGCCTCCAACGTGCGCTTCTTCGTTCACCCCCCCCCCCCGCCCGCGCCCGCGCCCGCCGTCGCCGTCGCCGTCGCCGTCGGCACCGCGCCGAGCGCGTCCACCCACCCACGCACCCGCCCTCAAAACGTGTCATGCGTCAGCTCCTCAAACAGCCCCGGGATGTCGGGCCGACCAACGTCCGTCTCGGTCCGCCACACGTCCCCCCCGTCCGTCCACGCTTCGAGTTGGGCGGCCACGTCGGCGGCGCGGCGGCGGGCGGCTTGCGCTTCCAACTCGGCCGCAACCGTCGGCACGCCCAGCCGCTCGTACACGGCGTACCAGGGGAGGGCGGCGGCGGCGAGCGCCTCGGCCGGCGGCTCGGCAACGGCCGGCGGCGGCGGCGGCGGGCGCGCCGCCGCCGCCCCGCTGCCATGGGCGGCGATCACGCCCGCGTCGGCGCCGCCACCACCGAGCGGCGGTGCCGCCGGCGCAGCGGCCCCCCCCCCCCCCCCCCCCCCCGCCCCCCCCCCCCCCCCCC
>Ga0209093_1001707_pt1 | contig 12473 bp, 8 predicted proteins | sample SidtaG_4_FD_187450 | JGI IMG/M metagenome (GOLD analysis project Ga0209093, IMG submission 187450) | Marine algal microbial communities from Sidmouth, United Kingdom - Sidmouth_Male1 metaG (SPAdes) (version 2) | ecosystem: Host-associated > Algae > Red algae > Unclassified | place: Sidmouth...
GGAAGATGGGGAGGGGGAAGATGGGGAGGGGGAACGTGGGGAGCGGGAACGTGGGGAGGGGGAACGTGGGGAGGGGGAGCGTGGGGTGGGGGACGGTGGGAAGGCATGAGGACCGGTGTCCTTAGCTTAGCAGCATTAGTCGTCATCATTATTAGAGAAATTGCAGCACCGGAAGAAGTACTGTCAGGGGGGCGCCGAGCTGTATGCTGGGCACCAACGTTTTCCCGGACGAAAGCCCTCTTCGTTAGGCCGCTCGTTTCACCGGACGACTGCCGATCGCTGCGATTGATGAATTTCGATTCGTCCAGTGCACGCCATCCGAACGAGAAACAGACGAAAAAGAGCGTTCGTTCGAGGGCACCCGATTTCTGACGATCGTGCGGGGGGCTGACCACGACTTCGCTTTTGGGACAACACCTCTCGTGTCTTTCACGTTATCCTCGTCCGGAAACCGTACTTGATTCAGAGGAAACGCAACACAAAGTCCACGATGATCTAAGGGTAAGTCTCACTCCCTAATACGATCGACCGCTTGCTAACTGACACATCGTGACAGAATGTCAGCGAGTGTGGCGATCAGATTGCCGAGCGACCGGCCTCAGTGACGAAAAATGGACGGGTCGATCGCCATCAACACCACGCACAGCACGATTGCCGGGGGGATTGCCAACAATGCTGGAATATGACAATCGCGGGTGCTACTTTACTACGAAGCGCTTCCTGGAACTATGTAACACAGTATTAACCTCCGCAGGAATCACCACATCTCGTCAGGAAACACATCATAAGGTAGCACTATGAGCTCATCATTTTCACACATTTGCTCAGCAGGATGTCGAAGACCCGGACGCATCAAAGTCGGATTGCTCATGCAAAGCAGTTTGAAGTGCCAACAGTTGCCCTCTGGCGACAAATGTGGACATTCAGGAGTGTGACACAACGTGCCTCGCACGGGTGCAAACGAGCTGGAACTGCATCATGCCCGCCGGCAGGCACGGGCTATTGTAGCTAGCAGATAGCACAATAACCTTCATACAGGATGCTCAAGCCACATCTATGTCACCAAAGAAGACCGAACACCAACAATATCTGGCCGGCAGGCGCTGGCTATCGTAGCCAAATTACGGCACAACAATCGTCATGTAGGATGCTCAGGCATCGTCTGTGTAACCAAACAAGAGAAACAAGCAACAAGAGAGTCTGTCCGGCAGGCTCTGGTTATGGTACGCAACATACAGCATAAGAATCTTCATACAGCATGCTCAAGCCACGTCTATGTCACCAAAGAAGACCGAACACCAAGAATATCTGGCCGGCAGGGGCTGGCTATGGTGGCCGAAATGTGGCGCATGTGTCTTCGTGTAAGATGCTCAGGCATCGTATTTGTCACCAAATAAGATAAGACAGCAACGCGAAGGTCTGGTCCGCTTGCACATCGCTACATTATTTGCTACGACTTCTGTTGCCGATGGCCTTACGAGGACCGCATGGCGACAGTCACCTCACTAATGTTGTGACACATGTACACAATAGGTGCTTCTCTCATTGTATTTTGGTCATCTGCATAGGATTAATAGCAATTGCACTATATGCTAAGTTTTGTATTACTGCTATTGTGGAGGACAGCCTTGTGAAAGAATCCATTTCGATGCGATTATGCAATTGTATTTACCTCGTTGAATTCGATGGCACTCTAGAATTGTGTGGGAGGGCTTGTGGCAATCAAATTGCCTCACTCCTGGGGACCTCCGCGCTGTGTCTTGGCCTCGCGGGCTATCTGCCCAGAGTCGCGGGCCCGCCATTGTCTTAGCCCCGGACCGCTTCTTCGTTTCTGAAGTGCTTCGTCGTCGATTGCGGGCCATGACCAGCAAGCGAACTCAAGGAGGCCGACGAGTCGGAGTCGGCGACGTGGCAGACGCCGATGCCGAGCCAATTCCCCGTAGCAGACGCAGCGGAGATGACGTCTTCACCTACTCCGGTGGACCGTGGGGCTGCCTCAACGTGACGCATGACGACTACTTGAGCTCGGCCGACGGGGCAGACACTCGTGATGGTGTGATCGACGCCCTTGCTAGGTATGTACGGCAGAAGCAGCTCTGTGGTGCAGACCGGAGAGAATGTTTGGTGTTTGACAGCGTGTTTTATCGCTTGTTGCGGTCTGGCGGACCGCCCAGGGTGGCCGCCATGACTCAGCAATTCAATGTGTTTGCGTTCTCCACGTGGGTGTTCTTTTTTTGCGAGGGTGGGCATTGGTGGATTGGATTTCTGTCCGGTGTTCACCGTCTGGAGAGATTAATGTCAATGAGCGCGGGTGGCGCGGTGCACACTGGTAAGCCTATTGCTACCTTGGCTTTCTTCAACTCGCTCTGCGGCGTGCCTGTCGGCTCGGGTGTGCGGTCGACTCTCCTGGGTTGGTTGCGTGCAGAGAGTATCCGACGCGGGCTTTGCACGGGCGAGGATCTGGTGCCTCCGCGCCGCTGGGAGCACTCGTGCATCTCTGTTGTCACGCCCATCGTTCCGCAACAGAACGACAGGCACGAGTGCGGTCTATTCGCGTTGTCCTTTTTTCATTCTTTTTTCGCCTGCACGGCCCAAGACCGTCTTGCTTTGCTACATCCGGGCGCAGAAAGCGGCGCTGCTTGGTCGGCTGCATTTGTCCTGAAAACGCGTCCTGAACTGGGGGCCCTCTGCAACGTCCTTGTGGATCGCCACTGCGGGAGATATAGCCGAGGCGGTGCCCAAGGCCGGCATAAGGACGCTGCCGAGCTTCCAACCGAGGGCGCGACGGCCAGCGAGGCGCCAAATCCGGCGCCGGCGTTGGATGGAGGGTCTACGGCGTCAATGGGCAAGACAGCGACCACGACGGCGACCAAGGGCGGGACGGCGGCCGCGTCGGCCGCCGAGGCGGCCAAGCCGGCTCCGGCGGTGGGCGCCGGGTCTATAGCGTCAACCACGAAGACAGCGACCGCGGCGGCGGCCAAGGGCGGGATGGCGGCCTCGTCGGCCGGCGAGGCGTCAAAGCCTGCGCCGGCGGTGGGCGCCGTGTCTATGGCATCAACCACGAAGACGGCGACCACTGCGGCGACCAAGGGCAGGACGGCGGCCGCGTCGGCCGGCGAGGCGTCAAATCCGGCGCCGGCGGTGGGCGCCGGTTCTACGGAGTCAACCGCGATGACAGCGACCACGGCGGCGACAAAGGTCTTGACGGCGGCCGCGTCGACCGTCAAAGCGCGAAATCCGGCGCCGGCGGTGGGTGGCTCGTCCGCGGCGTCAAACGCCAAGACCGCGGCCATGGCGTCGACCAAGGGCGCGATCGCGGCCGCGTCGGCCGGTACGGCGACACAGGCGGCGGCGGCCGTGGGCGGCTCGGCGGAAACTTCAAAGCCCAATACAACGACCTCAGAGGCGTCCAAGGGCGCGGCGGCGGCGGCATCGGCCGGCGACGCGCCAATTCCGTCGCCAGCGGGGGGTGGCTTGGCGGCGGCGTCAATGGGCAAGAAAGCGACCGTGGCGGCGGCCAATGGCATCGAGCATGCCCTCCATCATTCCGAGCATACAGAACTGGAGGGGCGGCTGGCCAAGCGGCGGCGCGTGTGCTCGGCTCACGTCGCGATCACGGCGTGGCTCTCCGAGCTCGAAAATTGGAGCATTAAGATGGAGCCTGAAGCGGAGATGGAGGTCGTTGCCATTTTCTTGCGCTGCGACGGGCTCTTTCCTTCCTACTTTACTCACTTCGCTATTGGCTTGGTCAAAGGCTCCCCGCCCGCGAGCACGAGTCGACTGGAGCCATGGTTTGTTGCTATGCTCAATGGGGGGTCTGGCTCTCAGGTGCCTGGGAGCTGTGGTGGCGTGTCTCTTGTGAACCTCGCATACGTTCATGCTGTCATCAGCGCAGCTTACGCTTTGCATGGGGCCTCACTGCCAGCACAGGAGTAGGTTGTGGCTCGGGCCTGTATGTATCTCTGCTTTGATGGCGAATGCGGGTCTCAATGCTCGTGCATCTTCATTCTCTTTTGACTCAGTGTTCCAGAACAGCTTTTATCGAGTCTGTAGAGAGCATCCACGTCGGCGCATCCGACCCTGTCATTCTACTGCATACGATTTCCCTACCTCATGAGCTCGCACGAGCAATCACGACACGAGCAGCGAACAGCCTGCGAGTGGGTCACCCGAAAGCGTCGGGTGCCACCGCAGAAGTGGCGCTGTCGTGATAGCAGTCGCCACAGCGATGGATACTCCAGCGCCGAAACAGCAGCCGCCATCTCCGCTTATTCTCGGTTCTTGGTTCGGATGGGGGGAGCCCGGAGACGGGCGGGCAGGAGAACAGGACAGTAGGGCCGCCACAGACGGCCACGAGGCTCCCACGTGCTAGCGAGTTCTGCGCGCCGCATCACATGACGACATAGGCAGCGCAGCGCCCGAGAGCGTCGCTGCAGCGAGTCTGGACTGTTACACAGGAGCACTCCCCCGTGTGGCCGACAAGGCTTTCCGACCGCGAAAAGAGAACGCATTTGCATCTCCAGCTTTGCACCGCGGGTGCAGTAGCGATAGAGGCGGAACCATCTCCGCTGACGACATCATCTGCCTGTGCCTGAGCAGGCGCACGCGGCGGTGGCGGCGGCAATAGCCACCTGCGCCGGCGCAGCAGCGGCTTTCTTGCGTGTTCGCGCCGTGGCACCGCTGACACAGCGCGCTCGGGTGGCACGCCGCCCCCCGCCCCTCACTGCCGCACTCTTCACCACTCTCTGTGCGCCGCTAACCGCCGCTTCCTCGGCGGCGTCGCGGAGCTTCTTTTCCTCAGAAGCCCCACGAAGCGTCCTTTTGTCCAGCGACGCAAATGGCGCGCGCTAGTTGCAGTCTCGCCGCCGCCGTCTGCCACCGTCATGGTGCATGCCAAGGCGACTTCGAGGGCGCTTCCCGCGCCGCGCGCAAACTGTAGCGCCACTGGCGACGAGGTCCTGCGGTAGTCGACCGACTGCCGCATGTGGGCGCGCCAGTGTTAATCACGCCACCACGAAGTGTGGCTCGATGGGCAAAGTGCATTCAAGAGAGGGGGTGATGCTTCAATGGCCATCCGCCACGTTCCATAAACTTCGCCCCATGTGCGTGTGCCACTCTACGCCATATCTTGCGCACGAATTCCGCCGCAGCAGCCATCCCCCCATCAGTCAGAAACGCGTCTTCACGCAGTGGACGTACACGCCGTCACAATTGGTGCCTCGCACGACACGGCGACAACAGAGCCCACCAAGGTTTCTGCGTCCGCCCGCGACGGGGCAGCCATGTCTATGAGAACAGCGCCACCACGCTGGCGAGAGCGGCCGCGAGGCGCACCGCCAGCGCCCGCAGAAGCGGCCCGGAGGGAGGCAGAGGAGTTCTGTTCCGCGCCAACGGTGGCGGCAGAGCGGCGCCGGTCGCTGGACGCGAAGAAAGGGGCAGGCGGCAGTTCCGCCGGCCGTGGATACGAAGCGCGGAGCAACGGCGTCGACCGCCATCGGCGTTGGTGACGGCAACTCTCCCGCCGCGGCTGACTGCAGCGGACGGGATATCTGTTTCAATTGTCTTCGCCGGGGCACGGTGCCCTCACACCGCGACTTTTTAAGTTCGTTGCCGTGGCCGGGAGGCTTTCACAGCTGGCCGCCGTCTTCGGCCGGGCGCCCGACTGGAAGCATGCTGCCTGGAGAAAAGGCTGCCCGATGAGTGGTAGAAGGCGTACCAGAGGAGCTAGTACCGACGTCTGTGGCGATTGGGACCACTGGAACTGCAGGGGGTTGTCTGGCGGAGGACCTCACCAAAGACGCCATTGAGCAACTGTGCGTACCGCTGCGGCGTGTTCGCAGGGCATATCTTAGTTTCTGTCTCCACGGCTGCGCCGAAAGATGTTAGGGCGTCACAGAACACACAGGGAGAGCAGCAACTCCCGGTAGTTTTGCTGGTCGTAGTAACACTGCGTGCTCACATCTTGGGCGCAGCGTGCAGTTGGTCGACCCGGGGCGTGCGGCTTGGTCGCGAAGGACTCCACTGATGGCTGTCATAATGTAACTCATTTAGGGGACCCGCAGAAGCAGACACGTCAGCCGGAATAGCCACCACGTACATCACTGCTGTTGCAGGTGTGAACGACGCTCAGATGTGGAATACCATGCCTGTCTCCCGTGTGTACATGCGTGCCACACTCCCGTGAAATGAAAGCATTCAGTTCATCAATCATTCGTAGCACTGCTGAGTGCCCAGACTGAGCAACGCCTTTCCACCGAAAGAGCAGCCCAGAGCCGCGGCTGGCGACACACACATGCCCAATGCCGTAGTAGGCGCCACCACCAAGAGCAAGCCACGATCTGGGGTTGCCTCCCAGTCCCGCTTCGCATTGTCTTCGCTCCGCGTGTTGAGGCGCCGATTACCCTCCTGTTCTTGTCTCTCTAAGCGCGCCCCTCGCATGTGAATCTGGCGTTTGCGCAGGAGACTTGCCACCCTCTCATCTGGATGACGCTGCCGGCTCCTATCCGCGCTCCGGCGCGTTTTTAGATCAAAAACCGACCCGCAGCGACACACCGAGTGCAGCGACGCGCACCGCTACGAATACGCGGGACGCTAGCCACGCTGAGACTACGGGCGCGGGAGAGCACCTGCGACTGTCAGCACGCAGAGATAGGAGCCGATATCGGGCCCGGTCGCGACTCTTCGGTCATCCCACCGTGTGTCATCGTGCCCAAGATCATCCGCAGATCGTGGCTTGCGCTGTGAGCTCTCGCGGCCGTCGAAGTATGCCGCTCCTCAGAGTTTGCCTGGAAATGAGAGAGAGTCCCCGCCATGCAGCTGCATGCTCAGCAGGGTGTGCCTCCTTACTACCCCCCACACCGAACGCGAGCAGCGAGCCCTGACTCTACAGTAGGCCGTAGAACAAGCCGTTCACACAGCGCTGCCAGCAGGTGCTCCCGGCCACTCGCTTTCGCAATTCGGGGTGACCACGACAGCTGGCCGAGAGTAGCACGAGCTCGCCAGTCTACGACCATTGATTTCTGAGAGCCGCGCAATGAGCCACGCCCTGTTCTCGCACAGGCATCAAAGCCGCCTGACTGGAGCCCAAAGAGGGTCCTGGATTGCCTGTTCGCGGAGATCGGTGCGTACCTGCGCCCTGCGCTGCTGTGAGATTCTTCGAAACCAGTTTTCTTGTGACCGCGCATCCCGCCATAGTTTTCTTGAATAGTGACCACCATGCCACTGGAGCCCGGCCTCAAAGTCTGGAGTACACCATTTCGGCAGTCTGTCGGTGGATGTGCTCCGCCACGAGAGCACTGGGACCAAGTGTACACTGAGTCAGTCATTGTGCCTGCTGCAGGCCGCTGTCGCCTGGTGACGCATTGCGGCCCCAAGGGGTGCTCGTCATCCACTCGTTTTCAGACACGTCTCAGGATCCATTTGTGGTGCGCGATGTTTGACTCGTCCAAGTTTCAGCAGCCCCACCGCAGCCCAGAGCCCCCGCGCTTCTCATCAGCTCCCTTCCCACACCACACTTCATTCACTTGTGATAGCGCTGCAGTTCACAGGTGGCCCTCACGGCTGGCCTTTGTACGTCATCTTTCCGGTCTTTTTGCTGTGGGAGCAGAGCTGGTGGCACGCTGGGACCGCTCCCGACGTTTACACCGGTTGCTGTTGGCAGGCGGCTTCTCCGACGTGAAGCGAGACCGCTGTCCCAGATGCCCCTTACACTGAAGCAGAGGTTCATCTCGGCCATCCGGATACGCAGATTATGTCGCGGGGCCACGGAGAGTGTGGTTTCACGCACCGCGTCAAGCAAGGACGAGGAGTGCAGAGGCACACATGGACGGTCGGAGTGGGCGTCGCTTGGGACCGTGTCGCCCACCTGACACACTTGACCAGTCATGCACCTGACCCGCACTGTTGCTTTGTGAAACGTAGCCCGTACATTTGACGACAGTCTTCGTGGATGGCCAATCTGATGGGCTAAATCAGAGGGACTCGAAGCTCCTGCCCTGGCGCGACGCGCACCTGCTATGATCCACGCCGACGACATGTTGACGGCCGCGGCGTGCAAATCACAAGGCTCTTGTCAGTGCGACCTTCCCCACCAGAAGGCAGGTCGCAAAACGCCCAGACAGCCGTGACCTAGCCCACCACGAGAGTCAATGGGTCAGAAGGGAGACGGACATGCAACCATCTACAGAGCAGTCAGACAGCTTCTTTGACGAAAACAAGGAGAATGCTGCGTCATGTCCCGCCCTACAAGTTCCGCATGAGACACAAAGGACCCACGGTCTTCTGACGAACCCAAGATGAGGTACCAAATTGCGTATCCTATTTTCTCCGAGTTCTCCGTATAAGCCTCTTCTGTTGCCATCTCGATCAGGTGGTGCAGATTGTCAAAGAACTGTTCAAGATTGTGACTTGGATTTTCTCTATTTAATAATTGCACACCTTTCGCGAGGTTCTGTATTTTCTAGCTGATTGACATCACGTGCGTGCTCAATTGGCTGGGCGATTCTACTTGGGCTGAGAAGTTGGCTTGCTGTCTGCAAGAACGGTCCTGCAACACCGCTGTCGCCATGGCAACCCTTCGTCCTCTCGTTGCAGGTGGCGCCCCTCCCAACGAGCCCAGAGTGGATCCGGCCGCACAACCTACCCCGAGCAACGCTTGCTCGTGCTTGTGGACGATTGGTAAGGGTGGTAGAAGAATCTGTGACCTGTTCGTGGTTAAAGTGCCATGCGAGCGACGTCCCGCATCTACGCGGGGCGGGGACGTGGCGCGGGATACCGTCTACAGCGCGCATTTGGCAGTCGCGTTCTCACATGCACTTGGATCTCTTCTCGTCTGTGCCATGGGGTTGTTTCTTTCCTTTTCCTGTGTGTCTTCTCTTTTCGCACTTGGTTACAGAAGATTCTCGAACCTGTGTGGCTGAAGTCGCCCAGTCCTTGGCAATCAGCAGCCCAGACGCGGCCGACGCCTACCTGGACTTGCGGCTCGACTCGGGCGACGAAACGGCAGGGGAGATGGCACTAAACGACGGCGGCTCCAAGAACGCGGCCAAATCATCGGGCGCGCCGAAGGGGCGCGCCCTATCGGCCAAGGAAAAGAAGAAGGCCGCTGTCGAGAAGCGCCTCGCCACAATCCGCCGCAACAAGCAGGCCGAGGCTGCGGCCAACAACACGGGGGGAGCCTCCGAGCCCGGGTCCTCCAAGGGCAGCACATCGACAGACAAGATGCCGCCGACGGCGCCGGCTGCTCTCCTGGCGGCCGCTGCCGCAGCCGCGGCGGCGGCGTTGGCGGAGCCGTCTACAAGGGTGGCAGATGGCGCGGCCTTTCCCCCCGTCGTGGTCTCACCGCCGGCGCGCGGGGAGGCCGCCTCCATGCCCAACGTGCAGAGCCCCAGACTAGGCGCTGCCGGCTCGGTGCCCCTCACCGACGCGCCGGCGCCGTCTGGGCCAGCGCCATTGGCCGCCGGCGCAGACGCCCTCCCCCCCCCCTCCATTCCACCGAAGATTTCGGGCGTTGTGACGGCGGCTTTCAAAGCGCTGGGTGGGGGCATGGAAAAAGATGTGGCGGACCTTCTACTTGCTCCAAAGTGTGCGTCAGGGGTGTCGGTGGCCGAGGCGCCGCCGGGGGCGCCCAAACGCGCCTCGCCTGCCACTTTGCACAACTCGCCGCCAAAGAAGTCACCGGGAGCGCCCCCGGCTGGTCATCTCCCGGCGCCGGCCGCGGGAACCGCGTCGGCGGCCATCGGCGGGCCTGTGCCGCCGGTGTCGCTGACTCCTTCCCCTGGCAGACGTACGTCAACATCCTCATCTCCACCGCCGCAATTGGAAGGAGCAAGCGCTGCCGGCGCGGCGAGAGCGCAGTCGGCGGTGGACACGACTGCGGCCAGTGCGCAAGAGACTCTCGCGCGGCTGGAGGCAGAGGCCATGTGGCACCGTCGCGCGGCTGCGGCTGCCTTGGTGGAGGCGCGGCGGCTTCGCCTCTTGGCGCAGAAGCAGCGGGCGGGCCACGTTCCGCCAGAGCTGTTCTCGACCATCGGCGACCCTCACGACGGCTTCGCGGCGACGGAAGGAGGTGCGCGACCGGCGGGAGATGCCGCGCTCGTGGAGAGATATGGCGCCGCCAGCGAAGTCGACGATGGAAAGCGCGCCCACGATGCTGGTGACGCAGCCAATCCTCCTCCAGTTGGCTCCATCCTCCCTGTCGACGTGGGCGGTCTTGGGGGTGATGGCCTTGCCTCGAGGGCCCTGTCGGTCGGCGCCCTTCATGGGAGCCGCCCGGCGCCCTCGTCTGCCGCAGTGCCTGCGGACCAAGGCCTCCCAGCGGCCAAGTTGGCCAAGAAAAGGCGCCTCTGGGAGAAGGCCATTTTTCGACTGGAACCTGCAGTTTGAGGACGACCTGCGTAAGGCCATCATCGACATTTTTGTGGCGGCTTCTGGTGTGTACCCGTCCCTCATTCTGCTCTACGCTTCGGGCTGCACCAAGTCCAACCCGCCCGCGACGCGGCACGCCATCACGGAGTGGTTCTCCCGGCAGTTGAGCTCGGCCGTTGGTGGCGTGTCACCGGACGAGGCGCCCCCGCTTGATCGCGTTACGAGCGGCCAAGTGCACGCGGTCATATCTTCGTCATACCACAAGCTTGGGAAAGAACTGCCGGTGCCATTCGTCGGGTCGACCGACAAGGAGACCCGCAAGGCTGCTGTCGGCCTCCCGATGCGGTCGTCGGCCTCTTCGTGGGCGGAATCCTCGCTCTCCAAGGCGCAGCACCCTCCCACGAACTCGCCGGAAACGAAGAAGCGGAAGTGGGGCGCGAGCGGCAAGGGTCCGGACAGCCGCAAAGCCCCCAAGCTGGGGCCTGGGGACACCGGAGATGTTGCGTGTCAAGACGAGGCGCCGGACAACAAGGCGGTGGACGGCCACGACCTCACGTACCGCCGCATGACGGTGGCCGCGCGGCTCTTCACGGAGCACTACAACGTTAAGAGGAGGTTGTTGCAATTGGCAGGGGCTAAGTCCAGTACTTATGCCCCTGACGGGACTTGCACCCGCCTCTCCGTACTTCGGATTGTGGGCTATGGGGCGGCTGTCCTTCCCTAAGTAGCCCCCGCTGTTCGGGCCCGGGGTTACTATTTCGTCTCTCTTTTTCGTCTGATTCCGTCTTGTTCTTTGGCGCCGGCCACGGCCCGCGCCGCCCCGTCTTGTTCGCCATCTAAATCTTGGCGTCTCTCTCTAGTCCTAGCCCTTGCGCGCCTTCGCGCCGTCTAGGTCCTCTCGGGAGGTCGACCCTTTGGGTCGTTCTCTTCTGTATTGTCAGTGTTGCCACGGGGTATTTGCTCGCGCCTTCTTTTTTGCCACACTTGGTGGAGCAGCAGGGGAGAGGGCGTCGTCCCTTGTGAGGGAAGCCTCTCCTCTCGCGAGCCCCGGCGACAACGGTGCGAACGCCACTGACGGTGCTTGTGACGCGACCACTTTGTGGTCCCGGTCACCCGGCGGCTGTTGTTGCAGGCCGGGGGAGTCGCTCGACGGTGCCCGACGGGCCGTGGCGCCGTCGTGTCCGGGTTCGTGCTATCTCGAGACGAGAAACCAACCCATCGCCGATGGCGAGCGGGGGTGCCGATCCCCCGCGCTTTGCTCCTCCTCATGATGCGGGTACTGACGCCCGGCGTACAGCCGATGGGTCAGTCCCGACGGATACGACTCCCCCTCCTCCTTTAGGTGCTTCGAGCCTCCCCGACCCCGCCGCAGTGGCTACGGCCACGGGCGATTCGGATGCATCCCCCAGCAACGCTGGTCGACACGCGGAGCAATCGGCTGTGGCCGAGCTCACGACGCTGCTGCGTACGTTGGCAGCATCCGTCCGAGAGCTACGCGTCGACGTGACAACGTTGCGTGACCCAACTGGGACATTGGCGATGTCAACGGCCAGTGGGCCCCGGCCCATTGACCCGACACCGGCAAACACCCCGGCCCCGCGTGACCGGCACCGGTCACGCAGATCCGCCGCCTCAACGTCGCCATATGCATCCTGGAGCGTGAGGACGCTATCGGATTCCGATGCCCGCTCCTCGCGGTCCGCCAATGACGACGAGCCACCACGGGACTCGAGCAGCAGTAGCAGCAGCGACACCACCGGACCCAGACGTCGCCGCTCCCACGCGCGCCGACGCACCCACACGTTTGGCGCCGACCATACAGCTTTGACGCCACGGACGGTCGTTCCCCGGCCGCTTCCCTTGACGTCTAATCACGGCCCGTTCTCGCTCCTGCCCGACTACCGCCGCTACCTCGTCCGCAATGCGGATCCGACGTACGGCCGGTCGAAAGCAAGCCAGCTCCGTAGGCGCCACCGCCTTCCGGACGGTCCGTTCCACGGGGTCTCGCTCTTCGACGGCTCGGACCCGTTGGCCATCCTGGCTCTCCTCACTCGCTTCCGCACCGCTGCGGACGAAATGGATGTCACCCTGGGCGAGGCCCCGTACCT
>Ga0209093_1001712_pt1 | contig 12465 bp, 12 predicted proteins | sample SidtaG_4_FD_187450 | JGI IMG/M metagenome (GOLD analysis project Ga0209093, IMG submission 187450) | Marine algal microbial communities from Sidmouth, United Kingdom - Sidmouth_Male1 metaG (SPAdes) (version 2) | ecosystem: Host-associated > Algae > Red algae > Unclassified | place: Sidmouth...
GGGGGGGGGGGGGGGGGTGCGTGACGACGTTGCCGCCGCCGTGGCGGTGGTTGTGCGTGTGCTCGCCGCCAAGGAGCCGCGTGCCAACAGCGGCGGCGGTCGCGGCGGCAGCGGCAGCGGCGGCGGCGGCGGCGGCGGCGGGGACGGCGGGGACGGCGGCACGGCGGCGGCGGTGGCGGTGCCGCTCGTCGGCACCGTCGCCGCCCTGCCCATCGGCGCGGCGACGCGGCTGCTGACAGCGGCGGCGCTCGCCGCCGACCGCCTCACCGTGCGAGCGGCGGCGGCGGCGGTCGTCGACGCCGCCAGCGCCACCGCGTCCGCGTCGCCGGCCGTCGCGCCGGCGTTGCAGCGTCTCACTCGCGACCTGCCGCCGCCGCCGCTGCCGCCGCGGGGGCGCGGCGGCGCCGCCGTCGCCGCCCCCGGCGGAGGCTCGGGGGGGTGGGGCGCGCCCGCCGACCTCGCCGCGGCGGCGCCCGCCGCCGACGCGCCCGCGTCGTGGGCGGCGCTGTGCGGCGCCCGCGGGTCCCTAGACGCAGAGCTTCTGGCTGCCACCGACGCTGCTGGCTCGCCCCCGGCCCGCGGGCGGCGGGCGGCGGGCGCCGCATCGTTTGCCGTCGCCGCCCTGACCGCCCGCTGCGTGCGGGCGGCGGTCGCTGCCGTGGATGCGGCGCCGGTCGGCCAACGCGGTGCGGGCGACGCGGCGCTGTGGTGGGGGCGGTCCTGTCGGCGGGCGCGGCGTCGACGGGTGTACCGCCGGCCGGCGGGGGGGTTGGCCCCGGCGACGGCGGCGGCGGCGGCGGCGCGCTACGCTGGTGGCTCGTGCTCCTGTATATTGGGCGGCGGCGGCCGCTCGACACGGCCGCCGTGGCGGCGGACCTCCTCGGGGGGGGGGGGGGGGGGGGCTCTGAGCCCCGCCCGCCGACCGCACGCTCACCGCGGGGGCGTGGTTCCGCGAAAACCTCCCCGCCGACGGCGGCGGCGGCGGAAGCGGCGGCGGAGGGCCCTCGAGTCGGCGGCGGCCGCCACAGCGACCGCCGTCCGCGTCGCCCCTCCTGACCTCCATCGCCGCAGCGGCGGCGCGGGGCGTCGAAGCGCGCCTCGCCGGCGGAAACGGCAACGGCAACGGCAACAGCAACGGCGACGGCGCGCCCGCCGCTGCCGCCGCCACAGCCGCCGCCGCGGGCGTGGCGGTGCGCCTGTTTGGGTGTGGGCGGGCCTTGGCCGCTGCGGCAGCGGCGGCTGCGGCGGCTGTGCCCCCCGCCGCCGCATCCCCCCTGCCGTCGCCAGCCGTGCGGTTGGCCGAGTCGGCCGCATCCCTCCCCCCCACCTCCCTCTGTCTCCCTTCCCGCAACCATGCACGGCGCTGGTTCCAGCATTTCCGCTGAAGCCGGTACCACGCACGCGGGGGCAGTCACCCTCATCTTCGCCCCCAGGTCGGTCTTCACCCGCGTCCCTGGTGCCTCCCTCCTCCGGCCGCGTGCGGCGGTCGCTCTCTCTCGCTGCGTTGGCGGCCGAGTCCGCCGAAGCCGTCGGCCTGTACGCCAACGGCCATGCGTCGCTTTGCGCGCCGACGGCGGCCGACGCTTCTGGGGGCGGGGTGGGGGGGACGAGTGAGAGTGGCAGCGTTCATGGGACAACCTCTGGGGGCACCACTGCGTCATCTTCGCTATGCGGCTCGCCGCTGATGCCTAGATCAGCTTTCCGCTCTCCCCTGCGTCGGGCTCCGCCGTGAAAACTGCCCACGCCGCCGCCGCCATACTTCACCACCTATGCAGTCTCCTCATCCCTACTGCCCGCAGGAGCCACCGACGTTGCCGCCGCGGACGGCGCTGCCGCATCCTCTGCTACCTTCCTTTGCCATTGACGCTGCCGCTGCCGACGGCGCCAGTCCACCTTCTCCAGACACTCGCCACCATCCTTGCGGTCGCAAATGACGCTGTCGCATCCTCGTGCGCTTTCATGGCGCGGTAACCCCACAAGGGCAGCGTGACGGCACGTCTGGACTTGAAAGGAGGCATATTTACGTTCAATTAAGAAACTGCTGGAGTAACTAAAGCTTCAGTGCAGCAAGAGCGCATTCGTCGAACGGGAGGGGCGCCTGTCACCAGACCGGGAAGAGACTGCAATGTACTCGCATCTGGTCATCTCAGTGGCAACGTCCGCACCGTGCTGGGTTCTGATCGGCGCCGAGGAAAACACTTCTTCTCCACGGACCACCCTACTGCTACTTACGCTATCCTCTCTGCCCCTTTTCCGCTGCCTGGCCATTCCATCTCGGGCACCGTGCGCACCGCGCACTACCCCGCCCCCACTTTCCGTACATCGACTACCTCGCCCTACTGATTTGGTGGCCTGCCTTGCGTCTACAACGACTCTGGAGCCGGTGGCGCTGATGCGCTGGCTTGACAACTCCGGCCTGGCTCGCGGTCCTCTCGCGCGTCTGCGGCCGCCGCGTAGCACTTTGGTCTGTTTTTCGCTCCGACCTGATCATGGGCCGCTCGCGCGCGCTGGTTGGCGACGAGTCGCGGGGCACATCCTCCCAGAGGTCTGTGCGGGATGCAGATCGCGAAGCTGGGGGTCGAGCACCCCTTGGCCAACTCAATATTTCTTCTTGGGCAGGTAGCCGTGCTGCACCCAACGAGGGCTCTTCCGGTAGTGGGATTGCGAATGCCATGGGTGACGGGGCTTTTACGGCTGTCGTTCCCAGCGACGAAGACCGAGCAGAACACTGCAACGCCCTCCAAGATGCGCAATACGAAGGTACGGAGTATGATGCGGACGAGAGGGCTTCTGCGCCCGAGCACGGGGTACAAGCAGCAGGACAACGCAGCAGCAGTTTGGACCATCTTGCAATTGGGGGTTTTCCCGAGCACCGAGCTGTTCGTTCTGGGTACCAAGGCGTTGCGCAAAAAGCCCAGTTGCCGGCACGGCCGCCCCTAAGCGACTCATCGAGTGTGCCGGGCAGCGCCGGCTCGGACCCGACCGTGCTTGTCTTCCCCGAGGAGCTGCTTCCTTTGGAAGCCACCGAGAATGATGGCGACGGCGACAAGGATACCAACTCCCAGGCCACCGGCCAGACCGCAATGGAGCTGCCACTCGGTGCTCCATACGAGCCCGCCACTACTCGTCAAGCTGTGCAGACGAATGTGCTGCCTCTTGGACACGACCTCCCGATGCCGTTCTCGTGCGAGAAGCTTCTCTACGCCTACTTGCCATTGCGCGGACAGCAGCATGACACCGAGCAGCAGTACAATGTCCATCGAGAAGGTTTCAACATTGCCTCTCCCATCAAGCTTCCGTCAGCCAACTTCATCCGCTATGACATTGCGCCCGTCGTGGAGGCCAAGTGGATGCCGCAGCGCAGTGTGTGCTGGGCGCGGCAGACGGGCAAAAACGAGCTCGTGGAGGTGGCGTACGTGGCTGCCAGCGCCCATGTTCGGCGGGATTTGCTATTCACGGAGACGTTTGAGAAGTTCAAGGCCGCCGACGAGCGCTCCGACAGTGACCGAGCCCTCCACCCTGAGTTTGTTGACTCTGCCCTCTTCCAGGACCGAGAGACAGTGCTTTCTACAGGACGCTCGGTTCCAAGGTTCCAGCTTGGTGACGTCTTTCTGGCTGTCGGTGATGGTGTCGATGTGGACCTTCAAGACGGCACCGGCGCAAGGGGAGCAGCGGTGGTTGTTGCGTACTTCGCGGAAGCCGCAGACGGACTCAATGTTGACGCCTGCCAACACGCTGGTGACTTTGTCGTCAAGTGAAAGCTTTCTGGGCGTGAAGAGGCCAACATCCTTGCTCACTACTGGCACTCATCCTCATTGCCTCCTCTGTCATGGATGACTGACGATGCTGCCGTGGTCTCGGTCACGGCGCTGCGTAGGATCCTCGCCCAGTGTGCTTCATCCACTGGGGAGGCTACGGGGGACTTGGGCATGGCGACTGCAAGCGGCGGCCATGAGCGGCTGGAAGGCGACGGTACGGCCAAACCTAGCCGGCAGCGTCGGATGACTTGGGGGGAGAAGGATGGTGCTGCCTTTCTTATTGTTTTCTTGTGCTTCTACTCGGACGACTTTCGCGCTCATGTCCGCAAGGAGATCTCCATGGGCGGGGTACACATGAGTTACCTATCCTGGCTGTTCAACGACCGCCGTAGTAGCCACGCGGTGCGGACTTTGGCGGCGACACCACCGGGTGTGGACTCTGACTTCATCTTGGAGGCCATTGCGCCTGACCTCCGCGTCGGTGCCAAAGATGGGTGGCTCTGCAAGGGCGCAGACGGGAAGCCGGTGCGCGTCTACGCGGACTTCTGCTTTTACGTTGGCGATTACGTCCAGGTGGCCAAGACTAGCATGCTGATGGGACCGGGCGCTAACACCCCGTGCACAATGTGCTCGTACAGGTTGTCGGGTGCTCCTGGACCACGGTACGGGCTAGACGCTTGTAGCGCCAATGTCAAGCTCTTTCGTACAACAGCACGTACAAGAGCGGTGTTCAAGGCGGTTTCTGAGCGGGCAGGAGGACAATAAATCAATATGATCCTTGTAGCCGCCCATTCGCACGTCGCTTGCAGCATCCTACACATCCGCCGCAGCAACGACGGAAACTACCTCACTATTCGCTAGCTCCACCACACAGAACGGGATACTCAACGTGAGACGGCCGCACAAGAACCGCTCCTCATAGTCCAACATGCTCGACACGCCTGACGGGCGCCACTGCAAGGTTGTGCTACCCGCTGGCGCCAAGCCTGGCAACATTTGGCTGGGAACAGTCTTGCGCTCCAAGGGATGCTCAAACTTGTGCTGCAACGGGTCGAACACTTCTGACGCGCGCACTGCAATTTCCACAGTACCTGTCGTGTGGTGCCGCTCGAGTACGTACCTGACGGTGCCGTCGTTGTCGCACAGCCACTCGACCAGCACCCGAGCTGGTGTCGATCCATCTCGACGGGAAAACTGCCGCGCCAAGCACCACTTGCGTAGCGGAGGTGCCATGCCCAGCGCCTCCAACAGGTGCGCGGCCGACAAGAACTGCACAGTCCGGTTGGCCTTTCCTCGGCTGCTTGTTGCACGCACGTCGTACGACAGGCAGCGCATCATCACGAACTCGTCCAAAGCGCCTCGATCGGCCACGACGTCCACCGTCAGAGTCCTCCGGGCTCTGCTCTTGGCCTGGTTGATCCCAATACGTGCGGAGTTGAGCCCCAACTTGGGGCACGTCTTAAGCCGCTCCACCAGGCGGGTGGAAAGCCATCGCTGCAGCGCGCGCCCCAATGGGTACTGCTCCTGTTGGGCCGCGGCCTGCAGAGCTCGGATGCCGTTTAGAGACAAACATGAGGCGGACATTTGTTCATGGCATGCGGCGAAGCTCTGCTCCAGCCCGTGGCTCATAGAAGAGAGACGCTGCAGCTCGACTTCCATCCTCTCCATTGCCGTCGCAGGCTCAGCCGGCCGGAAAACAGGGGACGCGACCGTAGAGCGGCAGTCGTGGCACGACGGGAGGGCCCCGCTGTCTGCTGCAGCCGAGACAGCTGCGTTCACCGCGATTGGGGGCAAAGGGCGGGTACGTACTGCTACAGTGTCCGGACTGTCTTGAAGCGTGGAGGCGTGAGCTGAGGGGAGCGAGGACCCCGCAGCCATGAGGCGAGATTCGGACGGCGCAAACACCATGTCTACCAAAGGTCGCGATGAAGCAGCAATCGCAACGAGGATGGCCAAGGGGCACAGTAGCCTCGCGGTAGTGTCGCCAGGAGAGATAGGAGGGGGTGTGGCGGGCGCTACAAGAGCGCCCGGGAGTGCGGCGAAAACGAGGCCGTGGGGTGCGCACGCGTCAGCGTCGGCGGCTACGGAGGCGCGTGGGGCGGGGGTTGGTCATTCCGGGTCCCGACGGTGACAGATACCGCCACGTCCTCAACCGCGACGGTGAAGGCACAGACAGCCACCGCCGCCACCGCCTTCGTCACCGCCGCCACTGCTGCCTCCCCTTGGCCCCCCACCGCTCGTCGCTGACGCCCCGCGCCAACGAGCTCCGCTGTGGCGGCCGGCCGGTCGGACCTGTACCACGCCGCCGACGCTGGCGGGTGGTAATTAGGTGGCATTCGTCGTGTACCATCGATCACTCTGGCGAGGACCAGCCGTCGATCTTCACATTGGCGAAGACGACGCAATTCCATTTTTGGTGCGGCAGATCACCACGCAAGGACCACGGCGCGCATCAAACTCAAACCATGAAAGACAGATCCGACACTGGAGGAGCACCTGTCCCAGCCTTCGGCCACTCCTTCCGCCTCTGCATGGTCTATGGCGGCCACTGCAGGTGGGTATAGTACCCAAGACTCTCTGTGACGGCGGCGACGTGTGGTGCGTCTCTTTTCCCACTTTTAGGGACGCACCATAGTGTTACCGCAACCCACCGCGGCACACGCCGGCGTGCACATCATCGGTCTGGGGACAGCGTAGCCTGGAAAGGCGTCCGTAGGGGTGCGTCGCCGTGAGTCTCCGCCTCCTCCGTAAGCCGTACGCTGGCACGCGGTCTGCCTTTGGCAAGGCCGTCGCGCGTGGTCCCCCCACCCACCCCCTGCTCTCGTCTACACTACCACGCTGGTGTTCTCGCTCCGGATGAGATTGCTTTTCTCGTGCTCGTCTCTGGTCCTTGAGGCGGAGGCCTGAGCTCTGTTAGAGCTATCTACCTGTGTCTCTATCTTCTCTCGTACGCGGCGGCGCTCCTCTCTCCTACGGCGATCTTTGCTTCCGCGGCAGCCAGCGAGCTGACCTCAACTACCACGTTGGCAGCAGCCACCTCGTCAAAGACACGCACCCTGCAAGCGGCACCTACCTCGCGCGTGGCACCCACTTACCGTACATCCCGACAATGAACAGCTTTCGGCGCTCGCCCGCGCTTTCGCACCATGGCTCCAGGCAAGCGGGCGCGGCGACCTGCCAATGCTGTCTCACCGGCTGGCTCAAGTCCAAGTTCGGCCGGTGTTCCGTCTCCTCCGCGTCCTTCTGCGCGTGGCGCCCGGATGAACCTCTCCGATGAAGACACGCAGAGGATTGCTCCGGCTGTGCACGCGCCGCTGAAGCCTGACCTAGAGCGGCTTTGCGCGGCGGCCGGCGCGCGACCGGTTGCGACTTCTACCAATGCCAATGTCGCCGGGGCGGGCAGGTCCGCAGCAGCGCTCCCAGGTGGGACCTCCACCAACCCAACCGACGCGACCGAGTGGGGAGAAAGTCTACCCGCTGACATCCGGGTGGATATGAAAGAGCGGCTCGACGCTTTTGGGGAGAGGCTCAAGAAGGTCGAGGACATGGCCGAGTCGGTTATCAAGGGCGTTACCCAGCCGGTCGGTGACCTGCTGCACAAGCAGCTGGCCGAGCCGCCTGTGTCCCTCATATCGGACCACGAGCTCCATGCCGCCCTCAAGAGGGCGTTCCCAACGACACAGATCCGCAAGGACCATGCGCTCGTGCTAGAGAAGCTCATGCTGTCGCACGTAGACAATCCCAACGACGCAGACGACATCCTCACTGTGTACTTCCCGCCGGCCAGCCAGCTGCTTGATACGTTTGCCAACGAAAACTTCAAAATGATCTGCATTGCCGTGAAGGAGAGGCTGTTGATTGCCAACGCAAGCAAGCCAATGGAAAAGCAGCCTCATGTCGTGCGCGGCAAGACGGGCGTGGACACCCGTGCGATGGACAAGGTGGACTATGCGACCGACACGCTTATCCGGGGAAAGTTTCACGACCCGCGGTGCGTAGCCCGCAAGCTGTTATACGTGTTATTCGCATACAACCTCCTCAGCGCGACGGCAACAATGCAGCTAACCTACCCCGACGCCGAGAAGCCGACAGTCGAGGACGCCACAGGATCCGACTTCTTCTCCGTCACCAAGACGCTGCAGGCGTCCTGCTCTGGATTGCTGCCGGATGGCGAAAAGCCCGCGGCCGCGCACAAGCATGACGCGGAGCCCGGGTCCCCGTTGGTTGGCATCCACTCTGTGAGCCGCAAGGATGACCTCCTCGAGGTAGCGGCAAAGTTACTCGCGGCAGTTGTGCGCTCGTCGCACACGTTCCAGCCCAAGGTTCTTCTCTCCACCGCTTGCATCCTTCGCAGTCTACTAGTGTCCACGGATCGTGCCTGGTTGACAATGCGGCACAAGGACGCGGAGGAGGTCAAGGAGCCGGGGGTTTGGACGCTGAGGATGCCTCGGCCAGACGCACGGCTGGAGCAAGACCTTGTCGCACAGCGGTTGACCGCCCCGGAGCGCAATGCCATCATATCTGCACATTGTGCGCTGCCCACGTCCGTAGCGGCGGCAGCCGCCAAAACCGCGCCGGACTCAGGGACAGAAGGAGGGAATGACGGGGCTTCCCACCGGGCCGCTCCTGAGGGGGGAGCAGGGGGGCCAAGCGCACCATCGCAACGCCAGACACCACCAACCTGGCTGCGGAGCTTGGCTCACCAAGACGTAAGCGCCTCTTGTGCGTGAGTGCATTGGGGAGTAGGCTAATTATAGTAGTCCTACGGCACTTGGATGAGGATCTGCTACGCTGCGCTTTTGATACGTGAACGAAAGGAGGGTTATGATGGGCATGGAGACTTCCGACTTCTATCCACTCGAGCATGGTACAGTTTGCTATTGGGTGTGGGGGGACGTTGCAGGCCATCCGTGAGGGTGCAATAAGAACACTTCACAACCCAATCACCCGCTTCTAGATGCGTAGCCATTGGGACGACCAAACACCCTGCATCGGTTGGTACTGGAGTGACCCGTGCCAGACGGTGTCAGCATACACTCACAGCGACAAGAATGCAGCAGGAGGGCACGACGTACACCATCAAACAAAGGCAAGTACAGGAAGCGAGCAAGGTCAACGCACATGTCCGGGCTGCCGTCAATGAGGACTAACGGGTGCACAACAGCTGCAGGAGATCCACCGATGTCATCAAGAAAGGCAACTGCACGATAGTACGCCGTCACACCACATTTCGCACCAGAGCCGTTGACAACGTTGACGGTTGCATGCCCAGGAGTTGAAAGGACAAGCACCCCCACACAGTCACCCAATTTCAGCCTCCCCATGTCCCCCCTAGTGTCTCGCCCGCGCCACCGAGGCACAAATGTTGAGTCCCACCGGTCTCTGACCAGCGCGCGAACTTCCTCGGGAACATACGAGGATAGCAACGTCCCGCCAGAGCACCGCCAATGAGCTGTAGGTTGGCTCCAAAGCGGCTTGGCCAAACGCAGATGCGCGCGGATCCCGGCATGGTTCAACCACTCGGCTTTGATTTTGAAGAAGGACGGCTGCAACGCAATGCGGGACGCGAGCTCCCCCTGGAGCACCCGCTCCAAGGCCCGCCACGCGTCGTCGCGGCCGTTGCCCGTAGCGATAGCCCGCTTCAGTGGTTGGTGGGCACTCTCAAACAGGAGCTCTTGAACATGTCGCACATGCGTCAGCGCCGGGATGACCACCTCAAGCAGCTCCCGCAAGCGATGCAACTTGGGCACATCAATAGACCGCCCAAACGCCGCCGTGTCGCCACGAAGACATGCTGCACATGCCAGACGGGAAAAGTTGTTGCCGAGCTCCCGCACATCTGCTGGCGTCAGAAGGGAGTGGAAAGCCGTCTCGCCGTCAATCTCGGCCCGGGGGTAGAAGTACAGGGCGTTGGAAAGGGTCGTGTAGGCGTCGAGTACCTGCAGCGCGGCCTGCAAGGGCGTGGGGTTGGCATCTGTGCAGACCTTGGCGCTATTTATCACACGCTGGATGGAGAAGGCCGCGACCGTCAACGTAGCCGCCCACTCCGAGATGCTCACGGAGACGATGGCGTCGGATTTCTCATTGTAGATCGTGGTACTTGGGAGATGGCTCCTTGCAATCGTGTCCCGCAGCGAGAGGCCTACGCGCCTGCGCTGCTTCTTTGACAGCAAGTCAAAGACGCCGGAGATCAGCCGCTTTGTGAGACCATGGAACGTGAGGTGGTCGGGCGAGGGCATCACGCTCTGTTGCCCGTCAAACATACCGCGGGGAAGGCACCGAGCCCACAAGTGCATGTCGCTGCGGTGGGAGTCCGCATACATCCCGAGCTCCTTGAGACCTCGCTCGATGTACGTCTTCTCAGTCAGCTGCCCGAGGCCTGCTCGAGGTGCCACGGTGGCGGCCGCCAGCTGCGGCGCGGGTGGGGGCATATTGCGGGACGGGGGGGGCGGCTTGTCAAAAGCAATGCGGAGGGGAGTGGAGGACACGCTAAACCACCGAGCAGGCGAGACGCACACGGAGGGGCGCGGGAAAAGGGAGGAGGGCGCGGCTCTCTAAGAAAAGCGGCAGGCGGTGGGTGGCAACGAAGGAAGCAGAGTCCCGATAGAGTAGGCGGATGTGCCACTGTCATGGGGACCAGACGGCGAGCGGCCTGGAGATAACCGGATGCACGGCAGTCGAGCAGTGCGGGGAGGGCAGCTAAGGGAGTGAGGGCAACTGCTTAGGCCACAGCGCGGGCGCCACCCGTAAAGACTTGTGAGGCGGCATGTCAGGCGGTAGTGAGCCGTGCAGAGGTGGCGCGGGGCCAGCATCTGCAGCGGCGGGCGATGAGCTTATGGTGGGGTCTCTCGGCGCTGCCTGAGGTGGGGTGTCTACATTCCTCGAAGAGGTCCCGTGACAGAACTTGTTTGGCATTGCACGGCTGAAAGAGCCCAGCATCCTTGTGCCCGAGGGACTGCATTTCACTTGGCCGTTGGAATCACGAAACAGTTCCTGGCACGATTGTGTTGGAATGAAAAAGTAGCTGTCTTGCTCTCTGGGCGCTAGAAGAGCTTGTTCGCGTTATTTTGCTCGCTTATTGAAGTGCCGTGTGGCCCGCCCTCATGACCGGATTGATCCGCGAGAATTGTGCACGAGGATGCAGCGGAGGCCGGCTCTGCGCCCGTCTGCACCCCAGCCGTCCCAGCGCAGTTATCAGCCTGTGTGCCGACCGCGTGCGTTCCGCCGCCCGCGCTGTGCCGACAGGCTTGCTCCCCCCCCCCCCCCCCCCCCCCCCCCCCATGCCCCCTCCGCCTCCATCTGCCTGTGGGCTGGTGGTGTGCCCGCACCGTGCGGTGTCAATATGACGCGCAAGCGTGCTCCCCGTGTGTACTGTGTGTTCGTGCTTTTTTCCAGCGTGAGTTTGTCACCGGCCGAGCCACGAAGCGGCGCCAGGTGGCAGAGCGCACTGCGGAGGCTGCGGGGTTGAGTCTTTCCTTCATTACGCACCTTAACGAGAGCGGGTGTGGTGAGCTGCCTGCTGATGGCGCTCCCGAGACCCGCCACTCAAAAGGGCGGGTCCCCCCCGAGGAGCTGGCGCGGGTGCGGCCCGCGATCTACCAACAATATCGAATTCCAATGTTGCCTACTTTAGATAGCACCCTGGAGTTTCTCAACGCTCCAGAGGACGCTGCTGGTGGCGGGGGTGGCGCTGCTGAGGGTGGCGCCGGTGGTCCCGAGGGTGCGACTGCAGATGGCAGCTCTGCCGGGGCGGGCTCTGTTGGGACCGTGGGGCCCGATCGCGGGGAGATTGGGAGTGACTCGGGATCGCGTGTCAGTTCCCAGCGACGGTTGCCACGGCAATCGGGGAGCCGGTCTTCGTTGCCTGCCAGCGGAGGGTCCCCAGGCGGGGGTGGGGCCTCGGCTGGAACCGACGGTGGGGGGGGGATGGGGGACGGCGCGGGTGAGTCGGCCAATGGGGGAAGGGCTCGATATGTGTGGTCGCGTGCAACCTTGCACCGTGCGATGCAAGATATCGGCTTTTCCTTGAGTCGGGGACCCAACCATTGTGACGTGGCTCGCGAAAAGCCGTCGGTGCGGAAGCAGAGGAACAACTTCATCGACACGGTACGCAAGTATCGAGAGGCGGGGCGGACGCTGAGTCGCGGCCCTAAAAAGACAAATCTGACCGAAATTGGACAACCGGGATTCTTGTCTCGGGTTGCAACGAGGTCGCTATCTCCCCGGCTATGACGCCACCACGGGCGAGGAAGCCAGCCTCCGACGCTCTCCCGCTATTGGAAGCTGCTCTTCCGGACCATCCATCCGTCTGTGCGGCTGTAGCGGCGGTAGCTGCAGAAGCCGACGTGTCAGAAGCTGCGCTGCTGAAGGCGTGGCAACGCGCAGGGGGTGGCGCGGGGCCTCGCCATGGCAACCACCTGCTGACGTCTGACCAGGACGAGGCGCTCCTCGCCGTTGTACAAGCCTTCTCCATCAACAACTTCGCCCTCTCAAGCATGCAAATCGCGGAGGTCGTCCACAAGAGGTGGGGGGTGGCCGTGTCTTTGCGGTGGGTGCGGAAGTGGGTCGACTCTCACCGACAATGGCTCGGCTGGCGGGCTTGCAAAGCCCTGGCAGACAAGCGGGCGGGGGCGCAGGTGATAGAGGACGTCCAAGGCTTCTGTGAGCAGCTGTCAATTTTTCTCGACGAGCACTCCTTCCGCTCCGA
>Ga0209093_1001713_pt1 | contig 12465 bp, 17 predicted proteins | sample SidtaG_4_FD_187450 | JGI IMG/M metagenome (GOLD analysis project Ga0209093, IMG submission 187450) | Marine algal microbial communities from Sidmouth, United Kingdom - Sidmouth_Male1 metaG (SPAdes) (version 2) | ecosystem: Host-associated > Algae > Red algae > Unclassified | place: Sidmouth...
GGGGGGTGGGGGGGGGGGGGGGGGGGGGGGCAACACCAAAACAAGGGGCGAGAGGATGGCGAGGGAGGTGGGGGAAGGATACCACGCCCAGCCAGCGGGGGCAGGTGGGCGTCACAGGGCCAGGGACGCTGCAACACACACGCGACGCGGAAACGATGTACACGCGTGGACGTCGTGGCAGCGACAGTGGCCCGTCAACGCATTGGCCAGTCGACGCATTGGCCAGGCAACGCATTGGCCAGTCAACGCACGTGCGTCCACGTGCGCACGAGCGCGTCCCAAACGCCGATCGCCGGACGGCACCGCCTTGATCCAGAGCTTTCGGGACAGCAAGCACCAGAAATGGGGGGCTGAATGCGCGTCTATCGCCGTAGACTTGGAGCGGACACTACTGTCATTCAGAAGTAGCCCACTAGCTTCGTGCACAAATTGTCAGCACATGCCTGCTCTAGTATCCGTGCATTTGATTGGGGCACGTGATTGTCGAAGCTGCAATGAATGACACTTCCCCCCATGACACGTCAGGAGGTGCCGCCTCTGCCAAAACTGTCAGGGGCCGTTCTGGAAGCAGAGTGGGACCGAGTGGGTCACATGACATTATCGGACCGCTGCAGAAGGCCAGTGGACCGAGAAAAAAAGAAAAAACCGCGATGTCTCATTTTTGGGACACGCACCATAGTTCATACCACGAAAATGAGCAACACGCAACAAGGGAAGTTCTTCGTCCATCAATCGCCAAGCAACAGTTAGTATCCATCACAAGAAAAAGAGCAACACGCAACCACAAAGGTCGTCGGCCACCAATCACCAAGCAACGGTCAGCATCCTGAAGCAATCCACTACGTCACAACACCGACCCACCCCACCGAGGTTGCCCATCCGCCCTGGCGCCGCCCAACGGTGACCGCGCCCAAAGCCGCGCAAGGCACCGCGGCCACCCCACTCGGCCGGGCGGCGCCAGCGACGGCCGTCTCTCCTCCGCCACCGCCACCGCCGCCGCCGACTGCACCCTCGCCGCCGTTGCCGCCACCGCTGCTCCCCCCGTGGCCGCCGTCGCGGCTGCGGCCGCCCCCCCTGCAGCAGCCACGGCCGCTGCCCCGTGGCAGCCACCGCCACCCCCCCCGTGGCATCCACCGCCACCCCCCAAGCCACAGTGACCCCCATCCCCCCCTTCTCCACCACCACGACGCCCGCCCTCACCGCCACCGCCGCCACCGCCGCGGCGACCGCCGAGGCCGTGGCCGCCGCCTGCCAGCGCGACATCCCCCCTCGGCGCCATCGCCCCCGCGGCCTCCCCCGCGGCGCCGGCCACACAGGCGACGCGCGCTGACAGCTACACCCTCGTGGGAGAGTGAAACGCCACCACCCCCACCACCCCCGCCGTCATGCCGCACTGGAGCACCTCCACCGCCGACGCCGCCACCGACGCCATAGAGGCGGCGTCCAGCCGGCACGGAGACGACCGTCCCTCTTAGATGACCGCCTCGTCGCCCGGAGAGTGCCGCCCGTATTGCGTCGGGGGGGGCGTCGTCGGTGGCCCTGGTCCACTGTGCCGTGACGGCGGAGGTGGCTCGGGTGGCGACTGCCCCCCCGCCCTCTCAGAGCCGCCTCTGTGGCGGCGGTGACGGCGGCGGTGACGGCGGCGGGGGTGGTGGATGTGGTTTGCTCCGTCGCGACGACGGGACTGACGCCTCGGTCGCCACGCCGTCGCGGGGGAGCAGACCAGCCCCAACACCACCGCCGGCGCCACCGCCGACACCGGTGGCGCCAGCGGTGGTGTTGGGGTTGGTCTGCTCCACCGCCGGCACAGAGGCGACGCTCAGCTGGCGCTGAGGCAACAGCGACAGTGCCGCCGTCGCGCCAGAGCGGGCCGCCGCAGCCGCCACCGCAGGCCGTCGCCACCAAAGCCCGTTTGACCACGGCAGCACCATCAACAGCGGTTAGGCCGGCACCATCGGCAGCCTACGCGGTCGACCTTGGCCGTGTCGACGCCGCCACCCCGGCAGAGACGACCGCGGCGACCGACGCAGCCATCACGGCCAACGTCGCCGCTACACTGGCGGGGTGGCGACAGCGTCAGTTCTGGCTTCCGGGGCGGGTCTCCCTCCTCCATCGAGCGGGGCGCCCGACGAGCGGCGGGCGGGTGGCCCGCAGCGGACGGCCGCCCCGCCCCGCGCCCGACCACAACAAGACGGCCCTCCGCCGTGTGGCAACACCGACGCGCCGCCGCCACGCGCCGGTTGGCGGCCATGGACGCAATGGCAGCCCTGCACTCGGCCGCCGTGACCACCCACCGTGCCGTCGCCACCGGCGCCACGGGCGGGCGGGCGCTCGACACGAGCCGACCCCGCGGCCGACGTTCCAGCCGACCGGCGGAGCCGCCGTGAGCAATAGCGCTCACAGAATCGGCCGCGCGGCGGTCCGCCGCCGTGGGTGGAGCGCTCCGAGGCTCCACGCCGGCCGGTGGCGCGCTACCCCCGCCCCGCGTCGACGCCGACCCCGTTTGGAGGGCGCCGGCGCGACGCGTGGCGCCGGCGCGCGTCGGCGGCGCGACGGGCGCCGCCGTGCACCGCGCCGCCGTGCGCGCGGCGCGAGCGGCGGCCGCCAGCGGACGCTCTGTGGCCGCGGCGGCAGAGCAGGCGGCCGCCGCCTCGCGGCGGTCGGCCGCCGTCCGCGCTTCCGCCGCCGCTCACGCCGCGGCGGCGGCCACGCACCGGCGCGCCGCCTCGGCAGCGGCGGCAGCGGCGGCAGTGGCGGCGCGCCGCCGGTCGGTGGCGGCCTTGTCAGTCACCGCCGCCCGTTCTGTCACCGCCGCCCAATGCGCGGCGGCTGCGGGGCCCGCCGCTGCAGGCCGGCGCGTGTCCCCCGACTGGGTTGTCGCCGCCGGCCCCGGCCTCCCCACAGGCGCCGTCCTCTCCCCAGACCCCGAATGATCCACAGTCCTCCTTTTGCGTACACCCCTCGTCCCCATGACACCCTCGGTGGCGGTAGCCCTCCCTGCTATAGCTGCCGACCCCGCAGCACCCACCGCAGCAGCCGCCGCTCTCCACGCCGTGCGCCTCAGGGATTCCTCGCGAGCCGGGACAACGGCGGCCAGCCCAATCGCTGACGCCGCCCGCCGCGCCCAGGCCACGTCCACTACATCCCTCAATCTATCGGCACACTGATGCTCTCAAAACAGAGACACACTGACTACCTCGCACAGTCGCACACAGGTACGTCGTCTTCGCTACAAACACAGAATTGGGAAACTCTAAAAAGGTCGGTCGGCGCCTCCGGCTCCGACGCCACGCGGTTTATACACGCTGGAGGCACAACAAAAAAAGTTCGACAAAGCCCCGTACGCACGCCGCGCCCGACCGCGCGGAGTAGCGGACAAGGAGAAACGGAGGCCCCCCCGGCTCGCTGATGTCGGCAGACGCGAGACGGTCTCGTTGGGCACAGCAGCGCCGACAGCCAGGTACGGTCAACGCGTGCGCGCCTGGGCGCCGCGGCGCCCAGGAGCGCACGCGTCGCGCGATATCCTCACCTGTTAGTAAGCCTCTGTTCTGTTGCGTCAGTATATTGAGGACGTGGGGCGGATGGAAGAGGCCGAGCTTCGATTTGGTAGGGGTGGCATGCCCTGTCGGTCGTACTTTTTATTTTTTGCGTCGCCACCCGCAGCTCCGTCGGGTGAGGTCCGTGGGTATTGAGAGTGTACGAGCGCATGCCTCAACGCCCGAGGCTGTGGCCAAGTTTTTTTGCTGCGTACCGTTTTCTCTATCGTGACTTTAACACTTCCCGGGCTGCCCAGGTGTGGAATACCGACGAGTCGATGATGAACGGCCAAGAACTTATGGAGACAACCCCGGTGACGGTACTGGTGGATGCCGAATCTACCGACCCCGAGTTTGTACTCCCGAGCGTACAAAGTGGCGCAGAGGCGGCCAGCTTTGTTAGGACTGTGTGCGCCGACGGCACCCGCCTCTCGCTGTTTGTGATCTTCGCCGGGAGCGGCGGGCGTCTCCCCTCCGCGGTGGAGGACGAGGGACGCGGCAAGAAGCATCGAGTGCCGCTCGCGGCGTGCCTTGACGAAGGCGCCGAGGTGCACCGCCGGGAGAAGCCCGGTTTGGACGCCCCTCTGTGGCAGGTGTACGCCGCATTTGCGGAGCGGCACCTGCAGGGAAAGTGCCCAGGATATTGGAAGGTGCTGCTCATGGACGGCTGAAAGGTCCACGCGTCTGTTGTTCGTCTTAAGTTACTCCATGCCGCCAAGGTGGTGGTCCTCATGTTTCCCTCGCACCTGTCCCACATCCTACAGGCGCTTGACAAAGACCCCTTCCTCAAGACAAAAGCGTACGCCCTCTCCAAGCTCCGCGCGACGCTGCCCACCCTCCTCCGTAACTCCAATTTCAACTTGGCGAAATTGATGCGGGTCATTAAGGTGGGCGCCTTCCACAGGCTGTCATCTGTCAACATCATCAACGGCTTCAAAAAGACCGGCACGTGGCCCGTTAGCCCTGCCGAAATCAACGTCGGCCGGCTGCTGCTGGGGAAGGGGTTCGAAATGCGGCTGGAAAGGTGGAATTGGAGCAGCTAGCCACCCGACTCGGCCCAGAGGCGCGTCGACACATGCACCAGCCGCAGATTGCTTTTGGATCGGTCAGCACGCGCGGGCTCGTGCTGGATCCGACCGTCCCCGCGGTTCTGGCTGCCTTTGAGGCCCTCGACGCCGAGGCCGCCCGCAAGCAGGCGGCTGAGGAAGCGATGCAAGCTACTAAGGAGGCCAAGGCGGCGGCTGCAGCGGCCCTGGCGGCCCGCTTGGCGTCCGAGGCGGCGGTCAGCCGCAGCAGCCCCGAGTTTCAGGAGCACAAGAGCAGCCTGCGGGAGCGCGCAGCGCGCGCGCGGGCGGCTGCGGGCGACGTCGAGCCGTACACGCGCGTGAGCGGTGCTGTGGTGGAGCATGAATCGCGTTGGAAGAGGCCGCGTGCGTGAGCACGGTGGTCGGGCTGGCGTGTGGGGGGGGGGGGGGGGGGGGGGGGGGGGGGGGGGGGGGGGGGGGGGGGGGACCTTGACCGTTTTTTTGCGTTGGGGGGGAAGGAACACACACGTCTTGCAACGATGGGAAATTCCATGGGATCACGCAGCCGAGTGCCGCCACAGACTCGCGAGACAATTAATAAGATGGTCGACATTATAGAGGCAGGAAACCCGGTTCTTATTACTCATTTCTCCCCCGACGACTCGGATTGTATGCTCAGATGCAGACAATGTATGGAATAAACAAAGGTCGCAAGGGCTCTCATCTCGTACGACGAGCGCCAGCGAGGCCAATCTGTAGCGCGAACGGGCCTCAGAATTGGTCGACATTTGAGCCAGACTGGCTGCTCCGCCAAATTGCTCTGACAGTCGTCACACGAGAGAATATCGAGTTTTTGGACGACACGACGTGTCGGCCCCTGCAACAAAAATAGCTCAACAGCGCAAACAGTCTCGCGTGGGCGATTGCTATAGCGTGACTCTTTCTCCGCATGGCGCGCCGCCCCGCCGCACGCAAGACGGCGGGCGTTCGTGAAAGCGGTGGCCAGCAGCTCGGCTCGCCGCTCACTGACGGTGGCATCCTTGTGGCGGCATGTGCAGGAACGGCCGGTGCTCCCTCCAACGGTAGCTGGCAGGGGCATCCCACGGCAGCGGCACTCGTGGAGGCGGCGCCCGCCGCCACGCGCACTGCGAAACGGAGGTGGTGATGACGGCACCGTGGGCGTGCGGGTGCCGGCGCACGCCGTGGCGCGGACAGCAGGAGGGTGCCTTCCCGCCGCCGTTGTTGCGCCCTCGGGCGACAGCGGCGGCGCGCGCGCCAGCTGTGATGGCGAAGTCGTTGCTGTGTGGTGAGGTGCGTGACGCGGCGGCGGGTGCAGCGACAGCGGTGCGATTGGCGGCCAGAATGCCGCGGATAGGCATGAGGTGTTGTCCCGACGCATTGGCTTGCCTCGGGAAAAGCGTTCAGCATGTGGCTAAATGTAAGTGTGGCGATAGGAGGCGCTCGGCTGTGTTTCCGAAGCCATGCTGTCGCGCGTGGCAGAAGGCTGGCAGGGCGGGCGGGTCTTGGGGCGTTCGATCTGCTGTTCCATTTCTTCTTGTGCAAAGAACCGCGTCGCCATCCATGTGAAGGCGCTTGGGGCGTGGGAGGGCGCTTGCGCACATCAATAGTGATATACTCGCGACCCACCCACCCCCGCCTCCCGCTCCCAGAACATTCCATGTCTACGTGCACCGCGACCAGCACACGCAACGAAAGGCAAGCCGCTCCGCGCCCCTCCCCTACCTTCGATGCCGACACGAGGCCAGCACCCTCGCACCCCCCCGATAACCACGTTTCGGCAGCTGGTGGGGAGGGAGAGCCGTGATGAAATCAGCCCAACACTGCTGGGCACGAGCAGGTGGGCGGGCGACGGCGTGGACGACTGCAAATGCGGCGGCGGGCGTCGCTCAACCGGCTTGCTGGTACACCCCGCGTCCAAAGTCAACGTTTGGATGCTGGGAGGCGGCGGCACGTGCGCGGCGGCGCCCGGAGGCAGCGTCGGCCGCCCCTCACCACGGAGCTGTTATGCCGTGGGGGCTTGTGCGCGCACACGGCCGCCTGCGCGCCGCCACAGGTACACGGGAGCGCCTATGGCGTGATACCACGTCGCACGGCTCACAGAGGCACGGCAGCGGTCATGGAGGCGCGGCTGCGCTCGCGTGACGCGAGCGTTGGATAACGGCGCGCGCTGCCTCTCCCGGGCCGGGAGCCATCGGCTGCCGCGCCACCCCTCGCAGCTACGGTCCGCCACGCCGCCCCCTCCCCACATGGCAGGTCTCGGTGATGCGCGCTTCTCTCTCGGTTGCGGACGATGAACGGGCGGCGGCGCTAACCGCCTGTCCTCACTGCCGACACCTATGTCCACTCTCTCCCCCTCGCGTGCACGCGGTGAGGTGCCCCTTCCACATGTGGGCGCCCCTGTTGCGCCAACCGCCGCAATGGCCTCCACCGGCAGCTTCGCAGACTCCTTCCACGCCCCCCCCGCCGTTCCGCGGAGCTGGATCAGTGACCCTCACCATCGCGCGTAGCCGGACGCGGTCCGCCTCGACAGCCCCCGTCTCTGTGGCGCCGACATTGGGGCTTCCAGGGACCGCATACGATACTCGCCATCGCGCCGCTACTGCCGACGGCCCCCTCCGGGGTGGCGGTCGCGGCAGCGACGGTAGCGGCAGTGGCCGGCGCATGCTGCCATCTTCGCAACTCCCGCCCGTCGTCGCCGCCCCGCCGCCGCCGATGGTTGATAGTGGTACATGCGAACATGGAGTAGCACCCGCCGCTGGAGGGGGGGAGTTCCGGGGGCGGAAAGTGCCGCGCGCTCATCAGCACCGCGGCGACAGCGGCCGTCGAGCTTTAGGGCGGCTCGCATGCGGGCCCACATGCGCAATACACCTGCAAAAAAACAGAAGTATGTACAGTGCTTCTTCTCGTCTGTTCCGGCCCTGAGAAGTTCCGCAAGTGCCTTTCGAGAACAGTAGCACCGTAAACAAGAGGCTTCACCGTTCCATTACGGAGAAAGATCTAATTGAAATTCGAGCTCCAGCAGAGATCAGCGAGATGTCGACGACAGGTTTCGAATTTCTTTTGCGTACTTCCGGGGAGTCGAGGTGCAATCGTCTCAGTCGCCTTCCCCGATAAAAACCGTGCGTCGTCGATCTCAGGACGCTGGTGTCACACACTCCACTGGCACCCTCCACTGGCCGCACAAGCGCCATCCACAACATGAGGCCTACGGGAGCCCATCCAGCGACGCCCACTGGGTCTCCAGCGTACCCCCGACGTCCGTAGCAGCCTCTTACTCTACCGTAGGTGCACTGGCCCTGTGGGGGTGGTGATCTCTATTCTGCGTGTTGGTACCTGTTTCCGAACCACCCGCATCACCCGCTCACTTGCTTCTGTTCGTGGTTGGTGAGAGAGTACTAACATTTCTTGCTGCCTGGTTGGTTGATCTTCTTCGACCCGCTTGTGTCTAGCTCTGTGCTTGCTTGATTCTTTGCTGTTTTCTTTCTCAAGTGGCTAAAATGAAGCCCCGCGCGCCCCCCTCCTCCCCAGCCCTTCCCGCGGCCAGAACCTACAAGAAGACCACCATCACCCTGCAAAAACGGCTGCTCCTGATCACTCAAATGCAGGACAAGATCTCGGTGGACTTGTTTTCCGAGCGCTATGGCGTCACCGAGCGGGCGGTGCGCGAAGGTTTCACCAGACGGGAACAAGTTTGGCGGGAGGCGAGTGCAGGAGTGCCCCACGGCTTCCGCACTGCGCGACCACAGAGGTTCCCACTCGTGGACGCCAAGTTGTTTGAGTGTTTCACCCAAGCTCAAGGGGCGGGCTGCATCCAGCTGCCCATCTCGTTGTCGATTCTCAAGACTCGGGCACGCCAGTACGCCTCGCAGCTGTACCCCGGACGCCCATTCACAGCGTCAAATGACTTTGTCCAGGGCTCTTTCCGTCGCCATCTATTCAAGAGCATCCGCCTTCACGGCACGGGTGGCTCCACCCCCCCTGTGGACGCTGAGCAGAAGATGGTCAAGGTGCCGGCTAAGATGGCGGGCATGGACCCCGACATTATCTTCAATGGACGAGGCGACCTTATTCTACCAGCTCGCGCCTACGCGCTCCTACGTGCTGGAACAGGAGGCGCGCACCATGCGGGGGACACCGCTGCAGCGGGTCAAGGCCCTATTGACGGCGCTAGTGTGCGTCAACGCGACGGGCACCTTCAAATTCATCTCTGTTATTGGCTCGGCCTGGCAACCAGAATGCTTTCGTGGGCAGGCCGAATTTCTCCCTCTCAAGTACTGCTCCCAAAAGAATGCGTGGATGGACGAGCAGGTGTACCGCCTGTGTCTGGCTGATTTTTGCAAGGCGCTGGCCGCTCTCAAAAGCTTTAAGGCCGTGATGCTGCTGGAAAATGCCGGCGGTCACATCATGAACCTGGAGACCGAACAGCTCTCCGTCGAGGGTCTCCCCGCCAACACGACGGCCTGGTACCAGGCGTGCGAACAGGGGATTATCCACTGCACCAAGTGCATCTACAAGCGGGAGATGACCAGCAAGATGCTTGTCTGCGCGGACGAGCATGCTGCCGAGTCCCCGATGGCCACCGCGGCACACCTGGCGCGCCAGATTGGGGAACAACGTGGCACCCTCGGAGTTGATGACGGCAAGAACCCTCACGTCCTCGATGCCATGAGGCTCCTCAAATTCGCTTTTGAGCAGATCACGCCGTCGTGCTTTATAGGCTGCTGGCTGAAAGCGAGGTGCCTGCCGACGTGTGTCGAGACCAAGGTCCGCGAGCGACTGGAGGCGGAGCCCGAGCTCAACGACGCGCCCCCTGCTGACGACGCGCACGCCAACGCCGTTGTCAATATTTTGCGCTCCCCTCGGAGCTCGGGGGGCAACGGCGCCGCCATTGGCAGCCAGCTACTGTCGGGCAGTGATCTGGATGCCCTGCCCATTATCCGCGGATGGCTGGGTTCGGAAAATGAACGCGGGGCGCTACTCAGGCTTCGCCCTCAACAGGATTGCACGAGTACATCACGCGGGGTGGCGGGGCGGGGGGGGGGGGAGGGGCCGGAGACCCCACGAGGCTACAGGTCCGGCGCGGACATGGGGCAACAAGCGTCTGCGTCGGCGACGCGTGGATGGGGGAGCAAGGCGAGAGGGAGCACTCAGGAACTACGGAGGAGGGTAAAATAGGAGGCATGCGGCCCCGAGTGAGGGTCCCTGGCGCCGCGAAGGGCCCGCGAGGCTGCTTCTGGGTCGGCCCTGTGCAAGAGTCTGACTCTTCTGACCAAGGTCGCATGATGACGCCCGAGCAGTTGGCTTGGATTTATCGTAAGAAATCAATCTCGGGCATGCGACAGGAACGTCCACTTACCTCTCAAAGGCCAATTGACAAGGCCTCTCTTGGACAGTCGTTGTCCAGTTTCTTGTTTAGCTTCTAAAACCCGATTCTCAGCAGAGGCCACTGTTTGGAGCAAGGTCGGAACAGATGCGAGGACCCACTGTATCTGACGACCCCGCCGTCATCCCCGACCGCTGCATCGAAAAAGCGCCGGGCAGAGAGACAACGGCGAGCAACAGCAACCCCCTGCCTGCCTCAGTACGCAGCAGGCGAGCGAGCGCAGCGCGTCCGCCGCGCCGCTTGCGGTTGTGGCCCAGTTGAACGGCTTACGTCCTCAAGCCAGGCAGCCCCCCGCCCTCGGAATCGGGCGGAGATTGGAGGCCGATCTGCAGCGCCCCCACCACCGTCGCTAGATACCCAGCTGATCGGGACCAGAAACCGCTTCGCCTTGTACAACTATGACAAAGCGGACTTACATGGCGGCGTGGGAGCGATTCGAGGCATATTGCCAAGTCCGAAGATTTACGCTCGCTGCCCGCGCACTTCTCAACGGTGGCGTCGTACTTGGGATGGATCCACCTCCGTGGAACCTTTCCCGCAAGCAGTCTATCTTCGTACCTCGCGCCGATCGATACCGCTCACGAGCTGACAGGCTTCCCCCCACCAACGAGCAACCCTATTCTCAGTCGTCTCCGCAAAGGCTACATGCGGCTGAAAGCCGCAAGCCGCGGCGCCATGCGCCCTTTTGCCGGGCCGCTACCACCCGACATGCTGCTGGCGGCAGTGCGGCTCGGGAGTGGGAAACCCACGCCGGAGCAGCGGCGCATGTGCGCGGGTATGGTTCTCGCGTACCTATTGTTCAATTGTCCAGGCGCGGTGGCCACGACGTGGGCCGCCGATATGGTCTTCACCTCTCAAGGGCTGCGCGTGCAGCGGCTGTCTCAGAAGTCGGACGCGCGCACCTGACAACGGTCGGTCTTCTTGATTCCGGTGCATTCTGCGGAGTACCAGTCGGACGGTCCTTTGCGCCTGTTGCGTTCGTTCCACAGGACCTACCTACACGACGGGGGCTCTCCCAATGCGCCCCTCTTTGTCCCTGTCGGAAGAACGCTCGGGCCGCGGATCACCAGTCCCTGGCTCCATCTATTGCTAACGTGGCTGCCGCTCGCGTCGCCGATCGGCACCCCCTGGACGGGCAAGAGCATCCGCAGCAGGGCGGCTACGGCGGCCAACGCCGTCGGCGTGCCCTTGTCGGTCGTCGCCGCGTACATGGAGCACAAGTCTACTCTCACGACGGCGCGCCACTACGTCGACGCGCGCATCCTGCCGACGGCCGCGGCCTGGGTCTTCTTCGGCCGGTACATCTCCGATCGGACTGATTACCCCGGCCCCTTCCGCACAGGTGGTTACGCCTAGTTTTCGGTGCCACACGTGTGTAATGGCGTTCTTTTCCCCCCGCGCCTGTTGACACCCTGCCGCTGATCCCTGCACCTTCGGGTCCTCCACTTAGATGGCAGCGCTACGGTGTGATGCGGTGTGGGGCGCCCACGCCAGTTGTGGCCAGCACGGATGCGTCGGCGGACCGTGGCCGGCCAACGCACAGGCTCAGGCCAGCGGAACCTGGGCGCCCCTCCCCCCCCTTCTCGCCACACCACCATGGGTGCGGACCGAGTGCCTACGGGCGGCTGTGGTGAGGGCGCGGGGTGTCTATATGTGCAACGCGAGCGAGAGCGAGCGGCCGCGGGACCGATTCCGCACGTCCGCCCTCTCTCCGCGGTGCCCTCCCTCCCGGTCCTTCCCCTCTTCGCGGGGCCTGTCCGTTCTTCTGTCTTCCTTTCTTTTCATGCGATACGCCGATCTGTCGTCTTCCCGCTCTTTCTCGGTGGTGGTGTGGAAGACGGACCCGTCGGTCGCTCCGGCTTGCGTGACCAGCCGGATAGGACTTGTGCTTCCTGTCAATTGTCATGTTCGACTTGTCGTTCTTGAGCCTTTCCAAGTAAACACTGCGTCACTGGCTCCCCCGGCCCCTTTCGCAGAGGCTGATTTACGGTTTCCTGTTGCTAAGAACCTTGCTCAGAAACCGGCTCAGCCACAGAATGCTGGACTTACCTACTTAGGATAGACTTGATCCACGGCGTCTGCCGCAATGAGAAAGCAGTTTTCGGGAATGTCATACAAACAGGCGACCACCACAACACGCTCGCGCCAAGGTGAGTTGGCCTTCCCCTGCGGTCACTTGCCCGCTATTTTTATCGCCACGAGTACACCCCGCCTTGCGAGCCGACCGCACACGCGGCTTGGGCGCCACGTTTATACGCGTCGGTCGATGACCACCCACCCGGGTGTTGGCGGCTCTTACGCCGCAAACTGCCGCGGCCCACCCGTGCCACAGCCATTCACCTCCACCCCCTACACCGCGGTTTGTTTCCGTCACATTTTCTCCACCCTACCCCTTTCCGCTCTCCCCCCCCCCCCCCCCCCCCCCCCCCCCCCCCCCCCCCCCCCACCCCGGCCCCCCCCCCCCCCCCCCCCCCCCCCCCCCCCCCCCCCCCCCCCCCCC
>Ga0209093_1001714_pt1 | contig 12462 bp, 4 predicted proteins | sample SidtaG_4_FD_187450 | JGI IMG/M metagenome (GOLD analysis project Ga0209093, IMG submission 187450) | Marine algal microbial communities from Sidmouth, United Kingdom - Sidmouth_Male1 metaG (SPAdes) (version 2) | ecosystem: Host-associated > Algae > Red algae > Unclassified | place: Sidmouth...
GGGGGGGGGGGGGGGGGGGGGGGGGGGGGGGGGGGCGAGCGCAAGTGTGCGCGGCAGTGGAGGGAAGCACTGGCAATGGGGATGGTCTGGTCGCTGCGTGGCGCGGACGTTGGCGCACCCGCGAGCCGCTCCAGACGGCCCTGCAGAGACGCTTCCTCACTGCCGAGACTAACCTCCGCCCCCGCCTGCATCTCTTGGCACCGCCTCACTTGCTCTGTTTGTTTGCGCCACCCCGCTCCCCGCCCGCTCTCCACTCTCCCCCCACGCTCCCCACAGTACCCGTCTGACGGGGGTGACATCCGCTTCACCTTTGATTACAATCCCGGCGACATTTCAGTGTGGAAGCGCATCGGCGCGGGGCCCTACATCACGGAAACGTTTGAGGACGACCAGTACATCGTGTCCGGCCTGCCGCCGCCGCTGTCGCCCGCGGCCATGGACCTTGCGACGGCGACCTTCCCGTACCTCGAATCCCCTGTGCAGGTGTTTTACGTGGACGCGGGGGAGGCAAAGGTGCCGTCTGCCCAAGCGGCGCAGGCAGCCGAGGCGATCCTCCCGACCCCTCGCCTGCCGTCGCTCACGTTTCGGCCGACACCGACGCCCCTGCCGCCGACCTCGTTCAGCTCCTTGGGGCGGCAAGCGACAGACGGATCGACGTCTGGGGCTGCCGGCGCCAACGGCTCTGTCTACATGCCTGAGCAGGAGCTCCTCTGGTACGACGACCCCATTTATGGCCGCCAAGTCGTGCGGCGGCTCAACGGGTCCGAGCGCCTGTTGGCGGTGGTGCCCAAAGATTCGCTCGCGACCATCCTCTTTTCCCGCTCCGTGCGGGACGGCAACTCGATTCGCCACGACGCGGAGGTTGGGCTCGTCTCCCTCGCCCTCCGCCAAGGCTTGCGGCTGTACGAGTCGGCGATCATGCAATTCGACGTCCGCGCGTTTGTGACGGAAACGCTCGTCGAGCGGCCGACCATGACGGGCCTGCGGTTTGCCAATGACCTGACGGGCTTCTTCAGCATCTTTCTCGGCCTGACCTTCTTTTCAGTGGTCATTGCGCCGACCAACCTGTTTGCGTTTGGGTTTGTCAACCAGTTGTCCAAGCGGCGGCGGGCGCGGCAGGCGCGCCTCGACGCGCGGGCGGCAGAGGGGAGGGCGCTCGGCGGGTCTGCGGGCGGCGTCGCAGGGGCGGCCGGCGTCGCCGGTCGTCGTGGCGCAGACGACCATGCCATTGGCGGCGGTGGTGGCGACAGCGGCGACGGCGGCGGCGGCGGTGGCGACGGCAGCGACGGCAATGGCGACGAGGACGAGCTGGAAAACCGCACCCGCCTCTGGGTCGGCATTGAGCACGGGCGGCAGCAGGAGGAGATGCTGCCGCAAGCCCCGTGGCTGAGCGACCTCCGCAACGGCCTACGCCGGCGACGGCGGGAGCGGCAGGCGGCGGCCGAGGCAACGGCAGCCACGCTGGGGGCCACTCCGCCGCGCGGGGCGGCGGGCGGCCAGGGGCGTTGGTGGCCCTCCCGCTGGTTTGGGGGGGGCGAGACGGGTGGGCTGGCGCGCTAGGCACGGCCGCGATAGGGATGTGGCCGTCCCCATGTAGTTCCTGCGCGCGATGTACACCTTTACGCGTGGTTGGGGGCCGCATGCGTGCGTCGTAGGCCTGCCAGGCGCGGAAAAAGTGCAGGAAGAAAGACACACCACCAAGCAGCCATTCGTCCAAGCCCCACACTCGCTGCGGGGCGGCTTGGGCTTCATTGCAAGCCATTGCTCCTCAGCTCCCGCGGTCGCCGTCCCAACGGTGGGGCGCGGACCAGCCCCGCCCCAGCCACCCCCACGCAGCCACACAACCATCCACACATACCTCAACTGCCCCATCGGGCGTCCCCACCGCCCCCCTGCCACCCGCCACGTTAATCCATAAAGTCATCCGGGCTGACCCGGTCCAAGAACCGCGGCTGGATGCCGGTGCCCGCGCAGTTGAAGCACTTGAGATCCCCCGCGCCGTCACAGTAGGTGCATTTGGCTGTCTTGTCCTCACCCAATGTCTCTGCCAGAGGGTCCACGCCGCTGCCCTTGCACACGTTGCAAGTCGTCACTTTGGTGCCTTTGCACTCGACACACGGCTGCAAGTTGGTCCGCTCCTGCCCGCGCTTGCCCTGCTGCTCCGTAAAGGCCATCAGCGCAATGCCGCCGAAGGCGCCGGCGACAGCCACGCCCAAACCGGAAAGTGTGCCATAGTCTACCATGGTCACGGCAGCGCGTCGGGGGGGCGTGGAAGAGGGGGCGGGGGGGGCGGCGGCGGCGGCACCGCAAGTGAAGGCCGACCGCGAGGCAGCGGCGGGGGTGAGGACGGACCTCGCAGGAGCGGGGACAAACGCCATGGTGCCAGCAGGGATGAGGGGTGGAGCTAGAGTAGGGTGCAGAGGAAGGGCAGGGGGGAAGAGGGGGGAAGATGAGAGGTGGGGGCTGATGGGGGAGGCAGAGGGGGTATAACCGGCTATGCAGCGGAGGGTGATCGGGGAGAAGCTCCGAAGCGGAGATGCCGTCGACTTCGCTCGGCACGTTGGGCATCGCTGCAGAGATTGGGTGGCGGATGGCTTTTGCACCGGTGTGATCCTGGAGCTATCTCCGGAGTGTGTGATATGGGGTGTACTACTTTACGAGCCCAATTGAGTGTATGGGTCCACACCACCGTCAATTGGGCGCCAGCCCGATATCTCGACCGCCCCAGAGGCGTTGCTGGCGGCAGCCCCCCCACAGCACCTCCTGGGCGTGCCCCTCCTCCGCCACCAGTCGTGTCGGCCCGCCGTCGTCTTGTTCTTTACAGTGGCCGCCCTGCGCCGGCGGCCTCACGCCGGCGCGGTCTGGATCCGGCAGTGTGCAGGCCTCTCCTGCAGCGCCTGCTCGCACACGCCTGCGCGAGAACCAGACCAAAAACACCCCCTCAAACGGGTCTGTCGGTGCCCCTCAGCCGGCGTGCGCGCGCCAAAAAAATGCACTCTGACAGGAGGCGGGTGCGGTCTGGGGGCCCCCAGACAGCGAGGGCAGGCCCACAGCCCCGTGCGCGTGCGTGGCGTGGCCGCCGCGACGGCGGCTTGGGGCAAGGAGACACACACACGCTGCACGCGGCGTGGCGGCAGGCGCGCAACCCCCGTCCACCGCCTCGCCAAGTCCACCCGCCCCCCCCCCCTCTGACGGCCTCCAGTGGGCGGCCGGCCACCGCCGTCGGCCGCCCCCTCCCCACGCCCCCCCAAATCGCCAGCGTGCCTGCCGTCGTGCCGGTCCGCGCCCGCGCGCCGCGCCCCTCACCGCGGCCGTGCTGGCGCCGCCCGCCGCGCCGCGCCGCCCGCGGGTCTGGGCGGCGCGCCGGCGCGCGCGCGCGCGTGCCGATGGCCGCGCCCGACCCGCGGCCGCACCGGCCCGGCGGCGGCCGGCCGACGTCGCCGATCGCCGGCCGGTGGAGGGTACCTCCGCCAGCAGAGGGACTTTGTGACGGTAACGGCGGTGGCGGTGGTTGGAGTGGCGACCGTGGCGGCGGCAACGCGTTTCGGGGCGAGCCCCCGCCGCCAGCCTTGGCAGCGGACGAGGCGGGCGGTGAGTGGGCGGTTGGGCCGCCGCACGCTGGCCGCGCTGGTGCCGCGTCGTCGGTTACATCTGCCGCGGCAGCGGCTGCGTCAGCGGCGGCCAACGCAACCTTCTCTGCGGCGGCCACGGCTGCCATTGCGGCTGCTCGTCGGGTTGGAGTGCCACCGTGGGCACGCGGCGGTGCTGACGTTGACGCCAGTGGCGGCGGTGGCGGTCCTGTTGGGCTTCCGCCCGTTGCTCTGGCGAGCGCACCGGCTGTGGGTGTAGCCGCTCCTCCCCAGCCCACTAGTACCGCGCCCTCCCCTGCTCCCAAGTCTGCCATTGACACCCACAGTCGTAGGGGGCTGCTGCTTCCCCCCGCACGTCCGCCCCCCGTGCCATCCGCAATGCCGAGCGGAGACGCGTATCGCTACTTTCCACGAACGGGCATGGCTTGGTCTCCCCCCAGCGGTGCTGGGCCCGCTGGAGTTGGGGCGGCGGCCGTGGCCGCAGCCGCTGCTGCTGTGGTGGCGGCGGGTGCGCAGCAGGATGGTCAGCTGCCCCCGCCGGCGCGACCGGCGGCGGTACCACGGTCGGTTGCTGGCGGCGGCGCGCGCAAGCGTGCACGCCCCGCGGGTAATGCATTCGAGCGGTCCCTGGACCGCAGCCGTCTCTACGACGACGCGCTGGATTCGTTTGGCGACGCGCCGTCGCCAAAGGCGGACGTCGCCGCCGCCACCGCGAATGGCGGCCGATCCTTGAGGGATGCTGAAGTCCGTCCAGTTGCTGGCGGTCGCCGCGGCCTCGACGTGAACGGCAGCGGCGGTGTCTCAAAGGTTGACGCCGACATCGGTGACTCGCTCAAGGCTGACACGGGCGTGGAAGTTAGTGCCGTCGCGGCATCAAGTGATGACGGCATCGGCGTTGCGACTGAAAGCGCCAGCATTCCCCAACCTGACGTGCCCGGCATTTTGGTTGAGCCACCACCTGTCACCCCCTCCGCACCGGGTGGGTGTGGTCGCAGCGGTGAGCCCCGCCGGCCGGGCCGCCCACCTGGTCGTGGCGCGGCGGATGGTACGTCTTCCACTGGTCGCGGCGGGGGCATCGGTGACCCACGGGGTCCTCGTGGGAGCGCCCGTGGCGGAGCGCTGTCGTCGGCGTTGGCGCCGAGCCACTGGCCCAAGACGGCCGCGGCGCTGTGGTCGTGGCCGCCCGTCAGCCGCTATTTTGCCGACGTAGGAGCGGACGATCTTGCGGCGCTCGCCCCTCCGGCCGCGGCAGCGGCGGCGGCGCGCAGCTTGCCTCGGAAGCCGGCCTCCCGCAGCTGCTCCGACGGCGGGTTGCTCAACCGAGTTCGGACCGACTCGCCTCCGCCGCGCAACGGCAAGCGCGCGCGTGTGTCTGCCCCGTTGGACGAGACGGAGCCGTGTGTGCCACCGGGCATCACCGACGCGAATGCGCTCAACGGAGGGGGGCCTGTCGACTCGGCTGATGAGGGTGGTCGGCCACTCCCCCCGCGTGGTCGCTACTACCGGCTGCCATGGCTGGAAGATGACGCTCGTCGGGAAGCCAACCTTCACGTCGAACGGTCGCCCACTTGGTCGCGGCGGCCCCTATGGTCTGGGGCGACCACGGGGAGCTCGTCTCTCCCGGACCTCCCAACGCTTCGGCTGAGCAGCTCCCCGATTATGGGCGCGGACAACGCGGCAGGTGGCCGGCTGGACGCTGGGCATGGTCTGCGTCTTTCCGCACGACAGCGGGAACGTCAAGCCGTGCGCGAGGCGCTCGCACCCTTGGCTGACCCGGCGTCCAGCCGCGCTCTTCTGCCCGAGGTGGGGCATGCTGCTGAGGAAGTGTTTGACGACATGGAGCTGGATGCTGTGTATTGCAGTCAACGGCTTGTGAGCGGCCAGGCAGCGCCGTCTGGTGGTGTGGCTGCCGCAACGACATCTGCTGCAGCTGACGTGCCACGGAGTCCTGCTCCCGTTGTGCAGTTGGCACCATCAGCGCCTGTTGCGCCAATCTCTGCCGCAGCTAACGCGCCAGTGGTTGCACCTGTGCGGCGGAAACATGTCTATCGTACGACGCCTCCTGTTGAAGAGCCGACCGCGACGACGACGCAAGCACGTGCGTTACCGGCGATGGCAACCTTGCCCGCTCCACGTAAGCTTATCAACCGTGAACGCCTGGCGCTCGGCAACGGCATCCTGGCGGGCACGTCGCCGTCCGGGACTCGTGGCAGCGCGACGCCTTTCGTGCCGGTCCAAGCGGCGCCCGGGAAGCGCGGCGGTGCTGCGTCGTCGAGTAAGCGCGCGAGCGCCGGTGCGCTCGTCAATAGCAAGAGCACCGTGCCGCCCGGTAGCCGCAAGGGCACGGCTGCTGCGACGTCTCGAGGGAGCGCAGCCACGTCTGCCTCCCGTGGGAGTGCTGTCGGGAGCTCTTCTCGCGGGAGCAGCGTGCCGCCGGTGCCTCGCAAGGGGCTGAGCCGCGAGAAGAACGCGCTCGGCAATGGTGTATTGCCAGTGGCGTCGCGGTCTGGAAGGCGGAGCACCAATGCGACACCCGGTACTACAACTTCCGTCCCGAAGCCGGACCCGGTTGCTAATAGTGCGCGGTCCTCGCCGCCGTGTGCCTCGCCTTCGCAAGGCTCATCTTCGCGTGCATCGTCGTCTGCCATGCTACCGGCCACTATTGTCGAGCAGTTGACGCTGCCTCCATCTCCCGTCTATCCCCCGGTCCGTGCGGCGCGCACTCGGCTGCCTACCACAACTCCCGGCAGGACAACGCCCCCGCCTGGGGCGGGCTCGACGCCTAGTGCCACCACCCCTGCCCCGCGAGCGGGCTTAAGTCGGGAGCGCAAGTCGCTGGGCGATGGCATCTTGCCCGTCCGGACGCGACACGGTGTCGCCAGACAAGTTCAAGCAGTTGCGGCGCCTTTTAAGACGGAAGCTGTTTCAGTGCCTGATGGCTTGTCCGAAACACAGGCGAGGCTGAAGTTGGAGTCCATGCTTGGGCCGAAGCCTGAGCTGGCAGTAGCACGACCGCCGCCACTGTCGGGACCATCACTGGCTCCTCCACCAGCGCCGCTGCCATCGTCACTGCCGCCGCCGCTGCCTCCACCGGTGCCACTACCTGCAGCGAGCCCACCGACTCCCGGGATGGTTGTGGCGTTACCTGCGATGGTGGTAGGATCAAACCGCTTCGCCTCCGGGGCTCGACCTGGTACGTCTGCCTCCTTCTTGGTTGAGCTGCTGGGGCCAAACCCGTCTGCTTGCGCCCGCGCGTCGTTGCGCGTGCTCGTGCCTGCGGCGCGGCAACTGCCCGGCATGGTGGATCAACGACTGCCAGCACCTGCTCTCGACGATTTTGAGCTGACCCTACCTCCCGCCGCCCCCGTCGTTCCCCTTGATCCTCTTCGGGCGCCGGCGTCGGGTGAGCTTGGGATGGGCGCCCATGCTCGGGTGCCCTCCCTCACGACTGTTGTTCCTGCAATGGGGACGGCTGGGGTGGGTCTATCCTCAACGGTGGACGCGAGCTTTCTTCGCGAGGGTGGTGGACTGCCTGGCGGGCCTGGCGCCAGCGACGAGAGCGACGAGGTCTCCATGGAGATTCGTCGCCTGCAAGCCGAGCTGGTTAGCGTAGTCCGTGCGCACGCGCCTTTGCGGTCTGCTGTGCAAGCGCGGGCTCACGTCGACATGGCCGAGTCGCGCGCCATTGCGGCGCGCAAGCGGGAAGAGCGCGTCCTCCTTGGTAAATTGCGCGAGTTCCGCCGCGCCAAGCACAGCGTTCGCGCCTACTCTCGTTCCCCCGGTGGTGGCCCTTCCCATGGCGGCTATGGCAGCGCCCGAGCGTCGCCTATCTCGGGTGGCCCGTCGCCTCGTTCTCGAAGGCCCCGCCGTGCTGACGCGGAGGCAGCTTCCCCGGACGCCATTGCGGCGTTGGCGCTACCATCCTCGACGACGCCGGGCACCCACGGTCGAGTGCCGGCTCTGCCACCGCTAGTGCTGGATATGAACGTGCTCCCCGAGCTCCCTGGTGGAGCGGTGCGGACAGCGGACGGCGGAGATGCCTTAGATGCTGCGTTTGGCAAGCAGGGCGCAGCACAGGTGCGTGGGGAGGCGGACGACTCGACGAAGCCACTGACGACTCAGCTGCTCGGGTGGGTGGAGGGGGCACTGTTGGGCCTGCGCGGCTTTGCGCCGGGTCATTTTACCGCCGCGCAGTACGATCCACCCGTACTACCGGCTGACGGGTCGCGTCCGTCCGGGGCGGCCAACTCCAACCGTGGCGCGTCGAACCGGGAGGAGCTGGGCGCAGGCCTTCTGGCTCTGAGCAAGGTTGCGCAGGCTGCCGATCCGCAGGCAGCTGTGTCGTTGCAAGGGGAGCAGACGGTACGTCTAGTGGAGAATGCAGCCGCCGCGGCCGAGATTGCGGCGTCCGTGACCCCACCACACGATCTACTTGCGGCTGTCCATGCGGCTGTCCCGGGCTTATCTGCTGACCCATCACGTACGTCTGCTGCTATCGACGTGGATGTGCGCCAGCTGCGGCCAACAGAGAATGTGTTGGGAGCGGGCGCGCTCGCGGCCGGCACCGATAGCGACGGGCCGCACGTGGCGGCCTGCAAGCCGGTGTATGTGGATGCGGCCGAGGCGTGGCAGCGCTTCCGCTTGCTGCGGCTGGAGTTGGAGCGGACGCGCACGCTCGCGGCTCTGATTCAACGGCGGGAGAACCTCAAGAAGGAGCTCGCTGACATCACCTTCCAGCGCTACGAAGCCACACTGGTCGCGGCGCAGGAGCACATCGAGGACCTGGAGCCGACACCCCTGCCGCCAAGGCCGTCGCCGCCACCGGCATCGCCCGAGACGGGGCGGCCGTTGTCACTGACGACCCCGATACCCGCTGTGTCGCCCTCCTCTCTTTACCCGGGCGTCCGCGGGGGAGTGGCGAAGCCCGTCCGTCGGTCGCCGATCGTGGGTGGACCCCGCCGGGCTGGGGTGGTCCCGGCCCTTCCGGGCGGCTTGGGCGGTCGTGGCGTCGCCGGGCGCCCTGCGTCAGGCGGTTCGATGTCACCCGGGGTGCTCGCGGCATCTCCCGCGGTGGTCGAGATGCGTGCCGGGTTGCGCCGCGTCTTGGGTCTCTCCTCTGACTCATCCGTCTCGGACCCAACGCTGCCCGCGAAGGGAGCACGCCTCGTAGCGGCTGGCTCCGGTGCCCGGCCGGCTACGCCCGCGAGCAGGCCGGGGGCGGCTGTCTCGTTCTTTGCCATGCGACCGAGCTTTCCAGTATCCAGACCGCCTGCTTCCTCTCCTGCTGCGGCGCGCACGGGCGCGCGCAAGTCGTCGGCCACGTCGCCGGCAATCGGGTTGGAACCTGTGTCATTTGTCGGCGCAACTGATTCCCCTGTTGGTGGTCAGGGCGGTCCGGCGGCGTTGTTGACGAGCGGCTCGTCTGCGGCAACCGTCAAGGCTGTCGCAGCCTCTTGGTCGGCCGTCCAGCGGGCTGGGGGCGGGGCTAACTCTGGGTTATCTCTCGGCGCCGCGTCCCCCGCCAGCCGTGTAACGGCGCCCGCGCCCGGGCGTCCGCCTGTGCCAAGTTTGGAAGGGCACACTGCTGTGCAGTCGATGCCAGGTTGCTTGGCCTCCTCTGTGGCTGCTCCTGGGCGCCAGCACCGTGTTCTTGACGTCGGTGGCAACCCGTCGGCGTTGCCTGACCCGGTCACGGTCGCGCCGGCGGCCAATGGCTTGCGCCCCGCGGCTCAGGTCGCGACCGCCTCGACGGCTGCCGTTGGACCAGTGATGCAGCCGCCGGTGGAGAGTGGCGGTGCGGCCGCAGACGGCGGCCTTCCGGCACACGCGGCGCGGATTGAGGCGCAGCGGCTGCATGCGGTGGAGATTCCGCCGGCAGCCCAGAGCAAGGAGGACACCCCAGAGGCCCCCTTCGGCGCCGTGGATGTGTCGCGCTGCGTGGTGGGCGGGTCGGGGCCAGTGCCCCAGCGCCAGGGTACGTCTTCCCAGCCGGCAGCCTCTACTTCTTCTTGAGCTTGTCACACTTTCATCGGCTGCGACAGGTCTCGTGATCATGGTGTGTCGTTTTTGTTGTTTTCTCCTTCGAGTCAGCTCTTGTGTGCCGCTTGTCGTTGACGGCCGTGTTGCCTTTTGTACGCGTTTAATATTTCACCTCTGTGTGACAACTTTCTTTGTGGAGCGATGGCTGCGGCTTTGGTCTGTGTATAGGAAGGTCAATGTGCTTGGCCGCTGCATCGCAAACCGCATGCGCTTCAACAAAAAAATGAACAAAAAATGGACAGCAAAACAAAGAATGTGATCTGGTACGGTACACTACCAGTACCTAGCGCCACGCGGTTGCCCGACACAAGAGAGAAAAACGCCAGCGCCGCCCCCAACGGGCACCGTCAACGCGCCGTTGACGGCGGTGGCGCCGGCGCCACCCCTCTTGCCGTCCGCGTGTGCACGCCGGTCGGGGTGGGGCGAGGGCGCAGGAGCGCGCCCAACCCCCCGCCGCCGGCCGCCCGCATCTGCGTCAGCGACCGCCTCTCGGCGAGCCGCCCCCCCCCCGGGGCCACCCACGGCTCGGCGGCGCCCCGCGCCGACCGCGTCGGCAACGCCCCCGGGGGCGGCCGTCGCGCGTCCCCCCCCTGCGCGCCGAGCGCACCCAGTGGCCGCCCACACCGCAGCGTGTGCGCCGCGCGCCGGCCGTCGGCGGCTGCCCGTGCCGCCCGCCCCGCAGGCGGTGCCCCCCCCCCCCCCCCCGGCGGCTGCGCGCGCCGCGACGCCGGGGGGGACGGCGGCACCGCCGCGTCGGCCGCCCCCGCCGACGGTGGCGCGCGCGCCGCCGACGGCGGCGCGCCCGCCCGCCGCGGCGGCGGCGCCTCGGCGGCGCGTGGCCGCGACCGCCGCCGCGCCGCCGCGGCGGCGCGCACGTCGGCGAGCCGCCGGCCGAGGGCGGCGGAGCGCGACGCGACCGACTGCTCGACGCGGGCGCGGCGTTTGGAGAGGCGCCCCGCCATGGCGGCGGCGCGGGTGGCGACGCGCCCGCGCAAGTCGCTGCGGCGGTCGTGGACGGCTTCGGTCATGGCCGCGCGGCGGTCGGCGAGGTTGTCCCGCGCCGTCGCCGCTCGCCTCGCCGCTGTGGGTGGGGGGGGCACGCACGGGCACCCCAGTCGGCGCGATGAGAAGCACAAGCCATAGCGGGAAGGAGAGGGACGGGCAATGGCGGGTGAGTTGCCGTACCACAGTTGGCAGATACCCAAGGACCCAGCCACGAGGAGATGGGGGTGACGGCAACACGACTGTGCGCACGGGCCAATGCGCCCGGCTTGGCACCGTCTGGAAAACACGACAGCAGGGACATGGCAGCCCTCAACGTACCCGTCTTGGCGCGGCCTTCCATCCGTAGCGCAATGGCCAAGCCGGCTTGGAACACGCGGCGAATGAAGAAGCGGGGAAACGTGTTGTAGCCCTCAATGATGGGGGACTCGCGCCCACTGAGCGCCACGAGGGGAGGACCGCGGCAGCAGAAAAAAACACGACAAGAAGGAAGCGACCAACACCCGCATGGCACACGCGGTCAGGCACTGATATCGGCGGGACGGGGTGCCCGCAGCGAGCAGCACACGTGCAGAGCGCAAGCACAACCCCGCCAATCCACAACCCAAACGCCCCGACCAGTCGTGGGAACCCAGCCGGCCCTCGGGGCGCCGCCTCACAAACGTACATGCGTCGGCGAACGCTCCGCTCCGCATTGAGGACGATGCGGTAGGAGCGTTGGAGGCCGCACACGGCAATCATGGTCGCCGCAGCAATCTCAGAAATGACCTGCGGGGGGATCAGCAGGCCGGGTCATCCGCCGCAGCCAACGCCGTCAGTGTCTTCCCAGGCGCTCCGCAGGGGGGGGCATGCGAGAGGGCCCCCCCGCACACGCCCCCCGCCTGGCCGCCGCCCCCGCGACTCGGCTCGGGGGAGCCCGCCGGCCGCCCCCGACGGCGCACGCCGCCACCCCCCACCGTCGTCCGCAGACCCACCCACCGCCGCGTGCACGCGACGCGCACCACCTACCATGGTCGGAACACTGGCAGATGGCCGCGGACGCGCCCCGCCCCGCCGCGGGCGGCCGCCGCCCGTCGCCGCCGCGCCGCGCGCGCCGCCGCCGCCCGCCGGCGGCCGAGGCGCCCGCCGCCGCCGCACGTGCCGCCCGTCACCACCCACCACCGCCGCGACGCCGCCAGCGGCGGCGGCGGGGCGGCGCCCACGGGGGAAGCGGCCCGCCCGCTGCCCGCGTCAAGCCCCCGCCGCCGCCGCCGGCCGCAGTCGCGGCGCCCACCGCCGTCTCGGGCGAGGGGCGGGTCAACCTCCGCGGCGGCAGCGGCAGCCGCCGTACCGCATCCGCACGGCCGTGCGGATTCCCCGTGGCGCGGCGCCACCCGCGTTGGCCACCCACACGACACACACACACACACAATTCCATTCCTCTCTCTCGGAAAGTACGTATTTTCTTTGCACAAAAATCAATTGGTTCATGCCCAATTTCAAAAAAGAGACGGAAGAATCCACGGACATCCGTACACCCTTCATAATTCAAAAAACGTATCGGTGCTTTGAACGCGGCGCGCGCCGCCCCCCCGCCGCCGCGGCCGCTGCCGCCGCGCCCGCCGCGCCCGCCGCCGCGGCGGCGCGACCGCTCCCGCGCGCCCCCGCGGCGCTGCGCGCGTCGGCACGGGCGCCGCGCGCCACGCGCCGCCACCGCCGCTGCCGCCGACGGCGCCGCCGCGACAGCCGCCGCCGGCGCTGACGGGGGCGCCCGCGGCGGGGACGCGCCGCGCGCCGACCGCGCCGCCCGCCCGCGCCGCGCCGGTCGCGGCGTCCCCCCCACCGGCGTCCG
>Ga0209093_1001715_pt1 | contig 12458 bp, 10 predicted proteins | sample SidtaG_4_FD_187450 | JGI IMG/M metagenome (GOLD analysis project Ga0209093, IMG submission 187450) | Marine algal microbial communities from Sidmouth, United Kingdom - Sidmouth_Male1 metaG (SPAdes) (version 2) | ecosystem: Host-associated > Algae > Red algae > Unclassified | place: Sidmouth...
TTCGGGCTCTGTGGAGCTGTCGTGGCACGCCGATTGGGGCCGACTGAGACCAGATTTGGGGCGAGACAGCTGTATTGCAACTGAAACGGCCGTTTGAATAGGCTACGTGTCACACTTGGAAAAATGATCGACGACGATCGCAGCGACAATCGCACCCCAACCCGTTGCTCGCCCACATTCGCGTCTGGGTAGCCTACGATGACGTGTACTCCAGCGCTATTGTTGACTTTGGCGCTTTCACACCAGACCACGTCACGCCGGAGACTGTCCGGTTCCTGTCCGCATATATCTTCAACAGTAGCCCACTGTAGCCCCGCCTCGGGCGTTAGTCCACGCTTGCTTCAGCGGCGCTAACGGGACGCCAACAGGACCCAATCAGCGGCCGCCACGCGCAAGCCATTTGGGAATTTTTTAAGCGTTCGCACTCGTACTGTTGGAACTGCCCTTAGACCACACCCAACAACGTCTCCCCCAAGTGCTGAAACCCCAGACGGAATATGCCACGTTTGCTTAAATGGAGGGCGGTGAGCGGCCCCCCATTTTTCTCATCCAAGAGGGCCCTCTGCCCTCCTGGAGTTGCCGGAAACAAGGACTACGTGATCACCAGATGGGGAAAGCAAGATGGGGGATGCGTGCCCAGCAACGTTCGTCCCGAAGTGGTCGAAATTCGTGCATATCGTGAAGCAGTCTCGATGCTAAGACGCACAGGACGAAAAAGCTGCCGTGCGGAAGAGATCGCAAGACAAAATGTCTATGATCCCAGTGGAACCTTCCAAATCGCGTCTATAAAAGACACTTTTGGCACACACGTCCAAAATACAGAGACAAGAATCGTGAACATCGGACGAAGTGGTCGCACCACGCGTCCAGAGTCAGCACGGCGGGAGAAACTTGGCACACTTGTCTCAGATCCGAGTCTCACGGGACACAACAGAGGTGCTGGCGTCGGTCGAGGTCCCCTGAACGGGTGCGTGATGCGATGCGCTGTCGCGACGAGCCCGAGTCGAGGACCGCGCGGTCCGTTCCGAACCGCCTTTCGGTTGCTTCCAGAAGCAACGGTGGCCGACGCCATGGGTTGGACCAGGCGTCGGCGGGCCCTGAAGGCGGGCTGGAGAAGAAATCAATTGGGGCAGTGTGGCTGGTCCGACGCCAGAAACCTGGTCCGATCCAGCAACCAGTCTCACGATTTGTTTGCTTGACATGGGGAAATATTGAAAATATTGGATGCGTATGGAGTCTTGTCATTGGCTCGCGGGTTTGTTTCAGAAAAATGCAGGTGGGAGGCGGATCCGATGCGGCGGGGGGTCGGCCGGCCCGTGGTCAGATTGCGTTGCTGCCTGTGTCCTGTGTGCCCCCCTCCCGTTCAACCGGATATTTGGGGCCACCCCGTGACCACTGCGGATCGGGAGGGGGTGCGACCCTTTTCCAGACCCGGTGGGGCCGTGGAGGGCGCGCGGGACACCGCAGGCGGTGTGCGCGAGTCAGTCCGCCCCGCTTCGTGTGCTGCGCCGCGCGGTGGATTGCTGCTGGGGAGGCGTCACCCGGGGGTCGTGTCGCACCTCGTGCGCCCTCGAAGACACCTCGTGTGTTTCGGGCCCGCGGCGTTCTGCGCCCTAGCCCGGCCCCTAGTCCAGCGCGCACGAGGTCGTTGAGACCCCCGGGCACGCTCGAGCACTGGCGCAGCTTGCGGGGGCGCGCCGCCCTCCCGCCCTCCCTCCCCAACGACCGCCTGCGCGCCACCGATCACGTGCTTGCCGCCGGCGTGCCTGAGCGTGGCACGCCGGCGGCCCCCCCCCCTCCCCCTGCCCCTCTCGCGCTGATTCTCTCCTTCTTGCCTCCCGCGAGCGCCGCTTCCAACCGGCACGCCGCCGGTGTACCGCCAGGTCCGGCGGCGCGCCCGTGTGGTCTGGCCACCACTCCCTCCTTGTCCCCGTCTTCAATTCCGGCCTTCAAAAGCCGGCCTCCTTCCCTTCCCCCCTTCTCGAGCATGACCCGTAAGCCGGACCGGGAGCGCAACACGGAGCGTCGCCGTGACCAGCGTCGTCGCCATCAAGAGCGGCTCGCGGTGCTTGCGCGGTGCACCTGCTCTTGCCATCTCGCGAGTTGCCCACCGTGCTCAACGTCTGCCCCGCCACGCGGAGGGCCCGCGCTTCCTGTGTCTGGTAGCTTTGCGCCGCCGGCTGGCCAAGGACCGCCTGTAGCCGGCGGCGCGTGGGTGCCGCCGCCCAACCCTACACCGAACCAGGGCGGCGGCAATTGGGTCGGGGGGGCGGGACGGTCGTCATAGCCGATGCGCGGCAGCTGGGGGCCGCGACCAAGCACTGATCCCAACCAAGGTGGCGGACATTTGGGCGGGGGAGCGGAACGGGCGTCGCTGCCGCCGCGTGACGAGTGGGTGCCGCCGGCTCCCTGGCAGGACAATCCAGCCGGCGGCCGCTGGGAGCAACCGCCCGACGGCAACGGCGGACACGGCGGGCGGGGGTGGAATACGAGCGGCCGTCGAGTTTCCCCTCGCCGCTATGGCTGGGCGTCGCCGGCTGGTCGGTCGTCTCCAGCCGGCGGCCAGTGGGACCCGCCGTTCCAACCGGACCATGTGTACGGCGGCCGGGGACGGGACTCCCGAGACAGGGACGGATCTCCGCGCCTCAACGTGTGGCCGCCGCCGGGCTTTAAAGGTCAAGGAGCTCAAGAGCCTGGCGGCTACGGCGGCGGTGGCTTTCCTCCCTATCGCCAGCCTTCACCGAGGCGGAACTGGGTGCCGCCGGGCGGGCAGCGTCCCGATCAGCCCGGTGACTTTGGGCCACTTAGCGAGGATTGGTGGCCGCCGGGTGGTCAAGCAAGTCGTCAAGCCGGCGGCCACACAGCACGTCACGACAGCTGGGGGCCGCCGGGAGGTCAAGCGAGTCGTCAATCCGGCGGCCACACGGCACGCCAAGACAACTGGTGGCCGTCGGGAGGTCACGCAAGTCGTCAAGCCGGCTGTTGCTCCGTCCCCGCGCGCCGGCGGCGGCGGATCACCTCGCGCCGGCGGCGGCGCATCATTGGCCGCCGGTACGGGCGGCGACGGGCCCCGCGCGAACGGACAAGTGCCGCCGGCTGCTGCCCAACCACTGCTAGCCGGCGGCGGCGCATCCCCGGCCGCCGGCACCGGCGGCAACGCGCGCCGCACCGACGGACAAGTGCCGCCGGCTGCTTTTCCGTCCCCGCTCGCCGGCGGCGGCTCATCAGCGGTCGCCGTAACCGGCGGCGACGCGAGCCGCACCGACGAACAGGTGCCGCCGGCTGTTGCTCCGTCCCCGCGCGCCGGCGGCGGCGGATCACCTCGAGCCGGCGGCGGCGCATCATTGGCCGCCGGTACGGGCGGCGACGGGCTCCGCGCGAACGGACAAGTGCCGCCGGCTGCTGCGTAACCACCGCTAGCCGGCGGCGGCGCGTCACCGGCCGTCGGTACCGGCGGCGACGCGCGCCGCACCGACGGACAAGTGCCGCCGGCTGCGGCTCCGTCCCCGGACGCCGGCAGCGGCTCATCAGCGGTCGCCGGTAGCGGTGGAGATGTGCGCCGGACCGACGGACAAGTGCCGCCGGCTCGTGCTCCATCCCCATTCGCCGGCGGCGGTGGATCACCTCGGGCCGGCGGCGGCGCATCACCGGCCGCCGGTACCGGCGGCGACGCGAGCCGTACCGTTGGACCAGTGCCGCCGGTTTCTGCTTCATCCCCACTCGGCGGCGGAGGCGGAACGCCTGGAGCCGGCGGCGGTGCATCAACAGCCGTTGGTACCGGCGGCGACGCGCGCCGCACTGACGGACAAGTGCCGCCGGCTGCTGCTCCGTCTCCGCTCGCCGGGGGCGGCTCTTCAGCGGGCGCCGGTACCGGCGGAGACGTGCGCCGCACCGACGGACAAGTGCCGCCGGCTGTTGCTCCGTCCCCGCGCGCCGGCGGCGGCGGATCACCTCGAGCCGGCGGCGGCGCATCATTGGCCGCCGGTACGGGCGGCGACGGGCTCCGCGCGAACGGACAAGTGCCGCCGGCTGCTGCGTAACCACCGCTAGCCGGCGGCGGCGCGTCACCGGCCGCCGGTACTGGCGGCGACGCGCGCCGCACCGACGGACAAGTGCTGCCGGCTGCGGCTCCGTCCCCGCACGCCAGCAGCGGCTCATCAGCGGTCTCCGGTGCCGGTGGAGTCGTGTGCCGTACCAACGGACAAGTGCCGCCGGCTCGTGCTCCATCCCCATTCGCCGGCGGCGGCGGATCACCTGGGACAATCATTTGGGCGGAGGTGGTCGCATGATGGAAGCGCTTACTGGCCGGTCGCCCTGGCGCGCGACGGCGCACTGAGCGCGGATTTGGGGGTCTGCAGAAGCAGTGGGACACGATCCGGAGGGGGATGAGCGAGTCTGGCTCCCACTTCCTGGCCGTTAAGCGGCTGTCGCTGACAGGCAACCCGAGCGACGAGGACTTGATCAGCGCCGCTGTGGCGCGCTTTTGCGGGCTCATCATCTACGAGGCGATGCGGAAGGACCGGGCGTCTGACAAGGCGAAGGGAAAGACAACGAAGCAGAAGGCCAAGCAGACTACCTGCCCGTGGGTACCGTGTTGGCGGGTGTTGCGCCACGTTGACAATTTTCGTGGCGCCGCCGGGGCCGCCGCCGCAGACGGCGGCGCTGGCGGCGCCGGCTCCTCCATCGCGTCTGCTGGCGGCCGTGCCTCCCCAAGCGACGCTGACGAGGAGGAAAACGGGCCGGCGGCGGCGGGTGCCTTCCAGTCACGTCCGCGCGGTTCCAAGGCGGCTAAGCGGGAGATGAGTGAAGACGTCCGAGCGTCGCGGACGCTCAAGGACAGCTCGGACGTTCTGGTGGCGCTGGCGCGGGCAACGACGGAGCGGACAACTGTGGCGCTTTTCAACACCGCTGAGATGCGCGACACCCCCGAGGCGATTGTCTTCCGCGAGATGCACGCGCCAAAGCTGATGGCGGCGGCTGGGATGGACTTGTCCTCGTCCCCGCCGGTAATGTCGTCGGGTCCGGCGGGGACGGCCGCCGCCTTGGCGACGGACGCGGGGTCGTCGACCGCACTGGCGGCCGTGTGGGAGGTGCATCCGCCGCCGCCGGTCGGCAACAAGCCGGCGGCAGTCGAGTCCGAAGTGCATTCGCCGCCGGTGTCTGGGGACAACACGCCGGCGGCGCCTGCGACGACAGCTCCTGTTCCCAAGACGACCGGCCGAGGCACGCCGAGCCGTGGCGCTCGGTCCCAGGTGACGAAGCAGGCGAAGGCGGCGGCGGCACTTGCTGCCGCGTCGACTACCTTGGACGACGTCGATGAGGTGGGCTTGGTGCCCATGCACCAAAACCAGGCGGCGGACGACGCCGACTGTGCTGTTGAGGAGTCCGGTGCGGACGATGACCATTCTGAGTCCCTGTAGTGTTTGAGGTGTATGTGCTTTGTTCTGTAGCGTGCCAAAGGTTCTTTTTACCCGTTGGGCAGGGTTCTTTTTCCTATTTCTGTGCACCACGCATCCTACCACGAATGCGCAGCACCCCTCGTTGATCCCCTGCACTTCCGGCCAGCGAAGATATCCTCTCACAAACACCGCCGACGGGCGCTACACACCCCGCACATGTCGGCAAACGAACGCCTGCGGCAACACACCAACACACCCGGTCCCCTCCGCGCTCCAAACGCCGCCGGTCTCGCAAACGCCGGCGACGGGCCACTCAACTCTAGTACCCTCCCTCGCCCGCCCGGCCCCCCCAACACGCAGAGCCACCGCCGGCCATACCGACGCCGGCAGCAACGCGCCCCGCCAAATGGCCACCGCCAGCCGCACAACGCCGGCGGCAATACAAGAGCGCCCCTCCCCGCCCGACACTCCCGCCGCCGGTCTCGCCAACTCCGGCGGCGGACCAGTCACGGCTATTTGCCTGCCTTGCTTGCCACCCCCCCCAACACGCAGAGCCGCCGCCGGCCATACCAACGCCGGCGGCAACCCGCCCCGCGCGATGTCCGCTCCGATCGGGCGCCACCGGTCTTGTCAACGCCGGCGGCGGAGCAGAAGCTAGTGGACGCCTCCCTCGCCTACCCGCCGCCCCCAGCACGCAAAGCCGCCGCCGGCCATACCGACGCCGGTGGCAGCGCGCCCCGCCACATGGCCGCCCCTAGCACGCGCCGCCGGTCTCGCCAACGCCGGCGGCGAAGCAGATACCAGTGGACGCCTCCCTCGCCCGCCCCCCCCAACACGCAGAGCCGCCCCCGGCCATACCGACGCCGGCGGCATCCCGCCCCGCACGATGCCCGCCCCGAGCACGCGCCGCCGGTCTTGCCAACGCCGGCGGCGGAGCAGAAACAAGTGGACGCCTCTATCGCCCGCCGCCATCCCCCAACACGCAGAGCCGCCGCCGGCCATACCGACGCCGGCAGCAACGCGCCCCGACACATGGCCGCCCCGAGCGCGCGCAGCCGGTCTTGCCGACACCTGCGGCGAAGCAAAAGCAAGTAGACGCCTCCCTTGCCCCCGCCGCCCCCAACGCGCAGAGCAGCCGCCGGCCATACCGACGCCGGCGGCAACCCGCCCCGCCAAATGGCCGCCACCGGCCGCACATTTGCCGGCGGCAACACACCAGCGCCCCTCGCCGCCCGACACGCCCGCCGCCGGTCTCGCCACCTCCGGCGGCGGGCCAGTCGAAGCAAGTTGCGTCCCTTGCCCGCCCGCCACCCCTCACACGCAGTGCCGCCGCCGGCGAGACCGACGCCGGCGGCAATCCTCCTCTTCCCATGCGCGGCCCACATGTGCGCCGCCGGTCTCGCCAACGCCGGCGGCGGGGCAGTCGCAGCTAGTTGCGTCCCTTGCCCGCCCGCAACCCCCCACACGCAGTGCCGCCGCCTGCGATACCGACGCCGGCGGCAATCCTCCCCTTCCCATGCCCGCCCCAGACGTGCGCCGCCGGTCTCGCCAACGCCGGCGGCGGGGCAGTCACGCTGAGTCTTCGACCATGTCTACCACGCCCCCCGACACGCAGCGCCGCCGCCGCTCAGACGAACGCCAGCGCTGACAGCCACCTCCTCGCCCGGCCCCACACGCCCGCCGCCGGTCTCATCAACGCCGGCGGCGGGTCTGCCAGAATCAATGCAGGATCCGCCGCCGGCCGATCCAGTGCCAGCGGCAGGGTACGCCAGTCCCGCCACCCGCTCCTGTACTGCCGGCGGGGAGGCCGCCGGCACAAGAGAAACCGCCTTCGCCGCTGCCAAGGCCGCCGACATGACGGATCAGTGTCTAAAAGATCCCCTCCGGACGACAGTATCGGAGGAAAAAGAAAACCTGCGCAGCAGGGAAAAAAAAAAACCATTCATACTCCCACGTAGGGCGCAAGAAGCGTACATTTTTCCACCCACATGTGTTCAGCAAGGTCATGCCTCAGGCGCTCGTGCTCCTTCTCGTCCAGTGCCTCCACCCAAGCGTTCATCGCGTGTCCAAAACTTCGGGCAGGAAGCGCGCCGGCCGGCGCGATGACGGAGGCGGCCACACCCGCCGGCGGCTCGTCGCTACCCCCAGGACTTTTCGCATTGCTCTGCGGACTGCCGCCGGCCGCACCGCCGCCGGCGGCGTGGCTGCTTCCATCTGCCGTCAGACCCGTCCAACCGCCCCCGCCACCAGCAGCCCCGCCGCCGGCTGCACCAACACCGGCGGCGGGACCACCACCATCAGGCATCAACCCCGTCCCAACACCCCCACCATCGCCAGCTCCGCCGCCGGCTGCAACAACACTGGCGGAGGGACCGCCACCATCAGGCATCAACCCCGTCCCACCACCCCCACCACGACCGGCCCCGCCGCCGGCTGCACCAACACCGGCAGCGGGACCACCACCATCAGGCGTCAGCCCCGTCCCACCACCCCCACCACCGCCAGCTCCGCCGCCGGCTGCACCAACACCGGCGGCGGGACAGCCATCATCAGGCATCAACCCCGTCCCACCGCCCCCACCACCACCAGCCCCGCCGCCGGCTGGACCAAGACCGGTGGCGGGACTACCACCATCAGGCATCAACCCCGTCTCATCACGCCCACCAGCGTCAGCTCCGCCGCCGGCCGCACCGCCGCCGGCGGCGTGGCTGCCTCCATCTGTCGTCAGACCCGTCCAACCGCCCCCACCGCATGGTCGACGGGGACCGGGGCTACGGCCACAAGGGCGGCGGCGACAACGGCGACGGGGACCAGAGTGACGGGGACAAGGGCGAAGGGGACAAGGGCGAAGGGGATAAGCGCGAAGGGGACAATGGCGACGGAGACGATGGCGACGGCAACAAGGGCGACGGAGACAAGAGTGATAGAGAGAGGGGCGACGGCGACAAGGTCGATGGCGACCAGGGCGACGTCGCGGCTGCTGCTCTCGTGACGGCGCCGCGCCGGCGCGGCGCGCTCGCCACGGCCGCGATGCGCACCAAGCAGGCGGCCTGGGAGAAACGGCGGCGCACGAGCGAGATGCTCCACAATGTGGACCTCACCTTCCGTCGGGTGGCCGCCGAAGTTGATGGCAGTTCGGCGACAGCATCCTCACCGAGGGCGTCCTCAGCGGCCACCGAGGCCGACGGTAACTCGGCCTCGGCGGCCTCACCGCATTCGAGATCAGCGTCCTGTGCTGCCGATGGCAACGCGGGCGCCGCGGCCGCGCTCACGATGCCCGTCCAGGCGGGGCACGGCCCGGCCGCGTTGCACAATGGTGGAGCCGCGCGTGTGTCGGCAGCCGCCTCGCCCAGCAGAGCAGCGGAGATTGCGGACGCCGACAAGGAGTTGGAGGACGCGGACAGCCTGGGTGACGACACGGAGGTGGCATATGAGGACGACACCCTGTACCTGGGCACACCCTCTCCGCCATCGTCTCGCCGCCAGCGCTTCCGCAGTTGCAGCAGTGGAAGCCGGCCGCCTCTACCCCCTCGGCAGACCGCCAACTCCAGTTCCGAGCCGGACAATGACTCTGATGCAGACATGTCATTTTGACGACGCTGTGGATCTTGTGTGCTGTGTACTGTGGTCACTACGGCCATCGCGATGTACCCGCCGGTGGCCTCTCTCCCTGTTTACGAGTTTTTTTTCTGCAGTTGTGTGCTGGGACGGAGGCATACAGCTCCGACCTGGTGACTGGTAGCATACAATCTGAGCTAGGAAGGTACAGAAGATTTTTTTTCCAGCCGTACGGCAGGTTTTTTTTTCCTCGACATGCATTCCCGATGTCTTCTCTGCCAGCTGAGTCGTCGTATCATACTTTCCTTCCAAAGAACGACATTTCCTTGCACAGCAGAGCGCCAAAGTGCAGTCGCGGTGGGTTTGGTCTTCCGGAACTCGACAACCAGCAAGCGGCGAGACCCTCCCGTTTCGGACGTAGCTGACAACAGAATAGAGACACGAAGACAAGGAGGGTGCGTCAGGCATCCGATTCAAGGCGATTTTTCCTTGCCCTCAGCCGAAAGGGCTTCCATCGGAGAAGAAAGTACCGCAGAGGGGTTCTCGCTCTCGAGACGTCAGGAGACTACCATTTCGGGCACAGACAAGAGTTTTTGCAAGCAGACTGAAGTTGGGAAGTGCTCTTGAAGCGAGATCAGGCGTGGAGATCTCGGAATTGATGGTGTCACGCTGTACCCGTGCGAAGAGCTGATAGGGAATGCGTTTCGACACGTGACTGACGTCAAAATGAGCACAGCTCGCTCAATTGTCTTTCAATGGGATCGGTGGCGTCCTCCGGCCGTCTTCGCTCCCGGGTCTTGGCCCGTGGCCCTATCCTCTCTGAGAGATTGTCAAGCAGATGTGGGCTTGCTCTCGAGAGAGTAAGAAATTACATAATGTGGCTCAGACAAGTGTTTCTCCTCGCAGACTGACGCTATGAAGTGATCAAGACACGAGTTCGGGCGCCGGAAAATCGGAATTGATAGTGTCAAACTGTACCCGTGCGAGGAGCCTGTAGCGAAACCCGTTGGACACGTGACTGATCTCGAATTGATCACGGCTCATACAACGGGAGCGGTGGCGTCCCAATTCCTTCTTGCCTCCCCGTTCTTGTCCCGTAGGCGCTACCCTCCCCCCGCCCTATTCCCTTTGACAGTAATCTGCACTCAAACGTCGCTGCACGCGACTGCGTACCCCCCTCCACCTGTGGAGCGTTCGCTATGGCGCGAGACAGGCACTTCTACACTACACGAGACGAAACCGCCGCCTTGTTTTCCCACTCGAAGGCGGCCGTCGACCGTTCCAGCACTGCTGGTGCCTCTGCGGCGGCCGCCCCACCCCCCCCACCGCCGCTCGAGCTGGCGGACGCCAACTCGGTCGTCGGCTCGAGCGCCGCCGACCTCCGTCCGGCGGTTGCCGTAGCATGCGCGGGTGCGGCCACCCTCGTGGCGGCAGGCCTTCCCACCCCGCCGGCGGGTGAGATGGCGGCCGCGCGGGTGGCCTTGGGCCTACCCATCCCGTCGGTGGAAGGTTTCGCGGCCGCCCGTGTGGCCGAAAACCATCCCGCCCTGTCGATGGACGGTGTCGCGGCGGCCTGGGTGGCCGCAAACCATCCCGCCCTGTCGGTGGACGGTGTCGCGGCCGCCCGGGTGGCCGCAAAGCATCCAGCTCTGTCGGCGGACGACGTGGCGGCCGCCCGGGTGGCCGCTGGCCTTCCCATCCCGTCGGCGGACAAGAGTGCGGACGCGGGGGTGGCCGCAGGCCTACTCTTCGCTTCTGCCGACGACGTGGCGGCCACTCCGGTGGCCGCGGGCCAACCCGACCGGTCGGTGGACGGTGTCGTGGCCGCCCGGGTGGCCGCAGACCATCCCGCCTCGCCGCCAAGGGAGGTGGCGGCAGCCCGGGTGGAAACAGGCCTACACGATTTGTCGGAAGACGAGGTGGCGGCCTCCCGCGTGGCCACAGGCATTCCGGCCCCGTCGGCAGACCAGGTGGCGGCCGCGCGGGTGGCTTTAGGCCTACCCGCCCCGTCTGCGTCCGGTGCCGCGGCCACCCGGGTGGCCACACACCATTCCGCCCTGTCGGCTGACGAGGTGGTGGCCACGCGCGTGGCCAGAGGCCTACCCGCCCCGTCGGCAGACAAAGTGGCGGCCACCAAGGTGGCCGCAAGTCAAGCCGCCTCGCCGGCAGACCAGCTGGCGGCCACCGAGGTGGCCGCATGTCAACCTTCCCCGCCAGGCGACAGTCAACCTGCCTTTCCAGGCGACAGGAAGGCGTCCGAGCAGGAGGCCAGCTCTTCTACGGACGCATCTTCAGGCGCATCTACGACTACTTCGGACGAAAATGCTGGCGCGCCGCGCCGCGTTTTCTCGGCGTCTATGGCCGACGCGTGGCAACACTCGTTGGATGACTCTGCGGCCTCCGGTCGACGCATGACCCGCTCATTGGGGCCTCCCCCTTCCCTGGTGAGGCAGCCTGCTGGGCAGCAGTCCTCGTCGCGACGCATCATTCGCCATCGTCGTTGACTATTCTGGGTCGTGACGCATCGTGACTCTGTCTCTCGCTGGACTTTCAGCTCTTTGACTCTTCTGTCTCCTGTGTCTTCTTGGCCTGGGATTGTCTTTGCGGTACTGCTTGCGCGTTCACGTACATACCTGAGATGTAAAGTGCTCTTCAGTACCGTGGTTTAGGCAAGTGCTCTTTCTGTGATATGGTCTAGGGACCCGCTGCGGTGCGCCTGGACGACAGAAAGGTGCCATTCCAGTGGTATCTCGTGGTCGTCTACACTGTGCTGGGTGGCGGTCGGCGAAAAGGTTGAGGAAAAAAAGACCCGCACAGCGGGAGGAAAACAAACCATTATGCAACTATCGCAGACACATAATCATCCCACATAAGGCTGCAGCAGGTCACGACGGTCAATCCAGATATGCTCAGTGAGGTCTTTACGCAGCATCTCGTGTTCGTTCTCGTCAAGCGCTTGCACGCGCGCCGCCAGTGAGTGCAGCAGCGTGCCCTCAGCGTTGGCCAATCCTTGTACATGCACGTGCATTTCAGGTTCAGCGCCAGGAAGCATTCTTGCAGAGGCATCCGCGGCCGCCACGCCGTCCGCGGCCGCCCCGTCAATAGGACCTTGGTCGTTGGCGGCCGCCGCGCCTCCATCGGCGGCCGCGCCGCCAATCGGACCTTGGTCATGGCCGGCGGCCGCCTCGTTCTGGGCGGCCGCTCCGAATAGCCCGCCTTCACCACCAGCCACGTCGGCATCTATGTGATGCGCAGCCGCCATGCGCCTCTGAGAAAGGTACCCATTCTTGTCCTCTCGCACATTTATGCTGTGCAGAATAGCTACGGCCGTTCCCGCCCGCCGCAGCGCGCCGACCGTCTCAACGCGCGCAGGACGCATGATGATGTTAAATAGGCATGCGAGCACCGCATCAAGACGGTCCACGTCCTTCCGCAGCGCCTCTTGCAGCCGGTTGTACGTCAGCTGCTTGCGCGTCGTGGCCTGCGGGTGGGGGGTGGCAA
>Ga0209093_1001716_pt1 | contig 12456 bp, 13 predicted proteins | sample SidtaG_4_FD_187450 | JGI IMG/M metagenome (GOLD analysis project Ga0209093, IMG submission 187450) | Marine algal microbial communities from Sidmouth, United Kingdom - Sidmouth_Male1 metaG (SPAdes) (version 2) | ecosystem: Host-associated > Algae > Red algae > Unclassified | place: Sidmouth...
GGGGGGGGGGGGCCCGGCCGTCGGGCCGGTGCCGCCCTTGTCCTCCTCCGTGTCCTTCTCGCCCCCCGCCGCGGCCGCCGTGACGGCGCCCCCTTCCCCTGCGACCGAAGCAGCGGATGCTGCCGCCGCCGCCGCCGCCGCCGCCGCCGCCGCCGCCGCCGCCGCCGGCAGTGTCGACAGCGTCGACGGCGACTTGCCCGCCCCCGAAGTAGACATGGCCATATTCTTCCAAGTGTCGGGCGCCAACCTGCCCCTCTTCCCGCGCCTCCTCGCGCGCGTGCACCACCCCGACCTGCCCTGCCCGCCTACTTTCAACAGCGGTGGGTGCGGGCGGCGCTCCGCCGCCGACGCCCCAGGCCGCCGTCCGCCCACGCCCGAGGCCGCCGTCGGCCCGTCCCGCCACACGGAGCGAGCGGCGCTGTCTCGGCTGCGCACGGCGCAGGCGCGGCCGATTCCGCCGCGGACGCCAGAGCTACGCCATGGGAGGGGAAAAAGGGTGGGGTGGGAGTGTGGGGCGGGTGAATGGGGCAGGGGTGCCGCCGAGCGATGGGACGTATCGTGGCGCCAGCCGCCGACGTGGCGGCCTCCTCATTAGACTTCGCCGCTCTGCCGCCGACACGGTCGTGCGACAGAAATCAGCCAATTTCCTGGCTGTGCCCTGTGTAGCACCCGTCCCCATATTTTCCTCCGACGTTCTGTCTCCCCAACCTGCGAGCTTGCCGAACTGTACCAGTCGATCTAGAAAATTTCGAGACGTTGTGTCGAGATGGGAAGTGGGCATCTACAGCCAACCAGAATTTGCCACGACACTGCACTACTCCATGTTTCGTGAGTGACACATCTCCTGGGTGTCCTCGTTTTGTCGTTTCATCACTCAAGTGCATCATTTCGTGGCTTGGCGGCCAGGCTTGTCACCTTGATCGGTGGGTAAAAGAGAGCGTCGGCAAGTCAAATGTGGGTCCGTGGCGTGGGTCGGGGACACGTTTCGTGCCACGAAACGGCTGTTACCCACATTTTGAACCCATTTGTGGCTATCTGGGTCATCCGACCCACGCCGAATACCGGTCGGTGAAGACCGCTGTGGCCATAAACGTGGCACTAGTTGTGCCACCAGTACTCGTCCCAGCCTGGGTTGGGCGCCCACAACGGGCGCTTGAGTCTCCAGTTCCGTGTGTATCGAGAAGGCGCATCATCTTGCACCATACCAGCTGCCAACCGGCTTCATGGCCCCCCCGCTGCCGTCACCCCCCTCCCCACCCACCCTCAACTGCGGGCGCCCCTCCACCCAGAACTCTCACTCTTCCCACTGCATCCCATCTTCATTGACCGCCGCCAGCCCTGTCATACGTGGCCGGCGGATCGGCCGTGATGGTGGCTGGACGGCTTTCGTGGGCCCTACGTTGGCCTCGCCCCGCGGACTGATCGTGGCTGTGATGTCGCCATCTGATTGGCCCACGTGCGCTTGGATATCTTGGCCGCTGCTGGTGGCGGTTGTCAAACTTTGTTTTCATTGATTGTATTTCGCAATGTTTGGAGGGACTTGATTTTTGCATTACGGGTGGCCTGCATTGGCCGGCTCCGATTGGAGGCCGAGCCACGGGCTTCCGAGGGTGGCTTGCTTCCACATATTTCCGCGGGCTGGGACCGATTGGCGGCCACCCTGCGAAGGCGCCACGTTTGCCCACCAGGGGCCGGGGTGCTGGCGTGTGTTGTCCCGCTGTGGCCCCGCTAGGGGGCCGCCGTGGGGGCTCGTAAGGGGAGGTCTTGGCCTCCCCCTCATGTCCAGAAGAAAACCGAACCGTGTCTTGGGTCTCTTGCTCCCTCGGGTCTCTGCCGTCATACCTTTGTCCCCCTCTTTGGGACGGGCGTGGCTTGCACTTTTCCCTTGCCGGTTTCTTCTGGGCCTCCCTGCTTTGTGCCCCAGGGGTTGTTGATTTCCTTTTTGGACAGAAGAGAGAAAACCGCTACACTCTCGGGACCTCCATGTTTGTTATTGTTCTCTTTGCTGACTCGGCTCTGACGTGATCATCCTTTTTCCCTGTGGCTCTCTTTACCTGTTCTCTTGGTCCTCGCCCAGCGGGCGATTGAGGCCGATGTCGGTACCGTCCCGGCCGTCCCCGCGGCCATCCCTGCCGTCTCGGACGTCCCTGCCGCCGTCCGCGCCGTCCCCGCCCTACCCGCCGTCCCTGCTGCGGTGCCTGCCGTCCCTCCCGTGCCCGCCGGCGTGTCCGACATTCCCTCAGTACCTGTCGAGCCGGCTGGCGTACGCGCCGTGCATGCCGTGCCTGCCGTCCCCAACGCTCCCGACGCGGAGTGCATGCAGTCCTTCCGGTCCTTTGGCATTGGGGACAGCACCATGGTGGCCTTTCTCGCTCGCGTGCTGGAGGCCTTCCATGAGGTTGCCATGAAGCTGGAAGAGCACCTAGCGCCAACAATCGCCATCCTGCACGCCGCTATTAGCAGCATGTGCGAGGGCGACAACCTCATGGACGCCCCTCAGCACCGATGGATTCGCATCGTCGACCGGATTGGCTTCTTTTAAGATGATGACGAGCACGCGAGCCGCGTGATCAACTTGGGGCTTTCATTTGCGTACCGGTAGAGGGAGCTTGACGTGGCCGTCAAAGTCATTTCCCAGAGATTGGAGCGCCCGCGTGCAGCTGTTGGTCGGGATCGCTCGGAGGGCGCAACAGTAGGACAAGACCACCTGGGGGGAGCAGGTGTCGGACAAGGCGACGTGGCGGGCGCTGACGAGGTGCCTGCCGGGGGGCTTGCCGTCCGTAATGATGGTGCGAGCGGAGGCAGTGGGCCCAAGGCATCGGGAGACGGAGTTGTGGAAGCCCACCTGTCCGACGACGACGGCCTCGACGTACCCCTTTGTGGTGCCGTCGTACGCCGAGGCGTTTCTGGTCAACCAGGCTCCGATGAGTGTGGTGAGCTGCCCAAAGGCGGCGTCCTCGTCTTTTTTCGACGTGACCCCCCCGGAGGTTCGGCGTACGCACGTTCTAAAACCTCTGCTGCGGCAGCTGCGGCTGCCACGGCCGCGGCCGCCGCTGCTACCGCCACTGCTGCCGCGGCTGATGAGGCACGAGCGTCGGCGCTCGTGGAGGTGGCGGATTCTGCCAAGACCACTGACATTGACACTCCTTCGCCGTTGCTCAAGCCCTCTGACGAAACGGTTGCATGCGTCAGGCGTGTGCTAGACTTGATTCGGGAGCGTGACGACTGCAAAGACGTGTACGCAACCTACACGTCGATGGTCTGGTCTGCCTGGCTTTCCTTGAAGGTGGTCAGGCTTTGGAAGGTGGGATCGCAGCCAAAAATGCTGAGACGGAATGGGCACCGGTGCGCACCCTTCTCAAGAAATGGTGGCCGTCATGGAGCATCCCTTCTCGGTCTCAACCCATGACACCCGTCCAAGGGCCCGACGCGGCCGTCTTCAACGGCTCTTCGGCGAGAGCAGTCGTCGAACTGGGTTATGTGCGTCTACATGACCACCACGAACGTGGCTATCCGTCAGTGGTCGGGCAAGGCCGAGAGGTACTTTAAGGTTAAGGAACTGACCGACACTATCGACGTTGTGCGCAAGGCACCCTCGCTCAAGCCGCCAATGGCTACCACCATTGCCTCGATGCTGCTGGTCGGTACGTGGGACCCCACCATTTGCTCTCTCGTGACTCTGCTGGTAACGGCCGGACGCGCCCCAACCCGCCGTGTCGCGCCGCTTGAGGAGGCCGCGTGCCACAACTTCGAGGCGTCGGGCGTGAGCGAGGCCGCCTCTGTGCGTTCGACCCGAGCGGTCGGCGGTATCGCGGTACTAAGCACACCGCTCGCGCCTGTGCCTCCTCAGCGCTCCCAGGACGAGCTCATGGCTGACCGTCAATCCGAGATTGACAAGTTCCTCGCAGCTGAAAAGACAATCAACGCAGCAGCCAGCAGAGCCCGTCGCATAGATGCTTGACGTCGGCAAGCGATAGCGCCTACGACGAGGACCCGCGAGTCGGCTGGTCGTAGCCGAGCACGTCCGCGAGCAGGTCCAAGTCGGCGCAAGAAGGGCGTGCCCCAAACCTCGAGCGCCAGGCAGTCAGGCGCCTGGCATGGCGTCTGCCGTCCAACGCGACGATGGCACTTTACAGGCGTCTGATGCGTTGAGCTTGAGCCAAGTGACGGCAGCCCTAACTCGTCCTGATGAACTAGAGGGTGCGTCCGAGCCAGGCCATGATGAGTGCGATTCCGTGGGCGCCCCTGCTTCTATGACCATGTGCCTTTCTGCACCGTAGCCTCTCCCCGACGCGTCTTTATCTCAAGGTTCTTGTCTGCCCGAGTTGGATGTACCAATCCTAGATATTGAGGAGGATGGTGGAACCGACTAAAAAATAAATGTAGTAATGCTACAAACGTTTACCGTCTCGGAATTGGTGCAATGCAGCCGGGTCAGCAATCAATCGACTACCGCAAAAAGAGCGCACGTACATGCGCCTCTTGTCGGGCACCCGGCTCATTGCAGCCAGCACCATGCCCGACCAAAATGCCTCCCCCACATCCAACACAGCCTCTGACAAGGTAAGGCTCTGCGACAGGTGGACAGTGATTCACCATCCCAGGACAAAAGGAAGTTGAAAGCGCACAGCGACAGTCCCCGGTTGCGACAGAGTACGAGACTCAAAGTCAATGGGTGGCCAGCACACTTACATTCAATCGGCACCCGCCCCACGCACTCCTTGCCTCCCCGGTGGAGTACCCTCCGGCAACTCGTGCTCCTCAAAGCGCACGACAGGGGTCCCATCGACCTCGTAATCCACCACATGACCAATGCTCCCGTGGTACAAGCCGAGCCCAACGAAGTGGTTGCACGTCAGCATGACGCGTGCACCACGACCATGCTCCACCCGTCGGGGAGCCACACATTTGATGAGGGCGGCGTCGCACGCCTGCGCGGACACGCTGCCAAGGTTGGGAGGGTCCACATTGCGGTCGCGCTTCGGGTCCTCCTTGACTTCGTGGATGGAAAAGGAGACTGTCGGTGGTGCACCGGCGAACAGCCGCCGCAAGCAGGCCTCGTTGTGGCTGTCCACTTCCTCGTGCCGCGGCACGATGTGCAGCACCTTGTACTGCAGTGCCTTGTACGCCTCGTTCGTCACCGAGCGCTCGTCCATCAGCGACTGCACAGCGTCTGTGCACCGCCCGAAGCGAGCGTCGTGGATGGCTGCAATGAGGTTGGGCTGGCCTTGGCCGTGCACGCGCGTGAGCTGATTGCCGGGCGACGCATTCGGATGATTGTAGCAGAGAAATCCTGACGCTGACAGTGTTACTGCCCTCCAGCGGCATCTGTTTAGACGCCTTTTACTGGATAACAAGCCTAACCTCATTATTTTCGTCGTGTACCCATGTTTTATCAGCGGCGTGATTGGTAGTAGGCGGCCGACAACCCGGGAGATCACTCCAGCGATCTCTATGGGGGCAGAGGTGGACTCCACGCGCCGCCGTCAAAAGTCGAGACGGGCGCCGCGGCCAGCGGCCGCCCATCTCTCCCCCCGCCGGCGACATGTCGGCCGCGACGGCGATCGTGGCGGCGGCGGGCGGCGGCTGCGGAGGTGGCGACGACAAGGGAGGAGGCGACGGCGGCAGGGGCGGAGTGGTGGTGCCGGAGGCGGCCACGATGGCCGGGACTGCGGCGGCGGCGGCGGCCGCGGCGGCGGGGCTGTGGCGGAAGTAGCCACAGTGGCAAGGGCGGTGGCGGCGGTCGTGGCTCTGGTCGCGGCGGCTGCCACGGTTGAAGAGAGGTGGCGGAGGCGGCGGCCGCAGCGGTGTTCGCTGCTCTGGCAGCGGGACGACGGCGGGGCGGCGGCCGTGGCGGCCGCGGTGGCCACTTTCGTTGCCGCACCGGCGCTGACGGTAGCGTCCGAGTTCGTGGCCGAAGCGGCAGGGCTGTGGCGGTGGCGACGGCCTCTCCGGTCACAGTGACGACGGCCAAGGCGACGGCGGTAGCGGCGGCGGCAATGACGGCGGAGGCGGCTGCTGCCGGGGCGAAGGGGCAATGGTGCAAGCGGCCGCGGTCGCCGGGGCATTGGCGGCGCCCGCCGCGGCACCACGCCGTCGGCGGCGGCCGCAGCGGGCCAGCGCATGCATCCGCATTTTCTGAGAGAAAGGGCCCGCTGGCAGGCTGGGCACCCGTTGCCGCGCGACCACGTGTTGCCCCTAGCGCCACCGCCGCCGATCCGCGCGCCGCCACCGCCAATGCCACCGCCGCTGCCGCTTCCGCCGCCACGGCTGCTACTGCTGGTAGGGCCCCGCACTCACTGCGGGGCCGCCGCCGCTGCCAGTGACGCCGCCGGCCGTGTCCGCCGCTGCCGCGGCCGCACCGGCAGCCGCGGTGGTGGCGGCGCAGCGGTGGACGACGGGCCGTGCCGTCTTTTCCACGGGGCGGTGCGCGCCCTACGTGCACGGGCGTGGCGTCCCTCTCGGTCGAACGGCGCCTGGGGCGGGTGTAGCGACGCGGGTAGCGGGTGGAGTCGCTGCCGCCGATGGCGCCGTGGCAACCGACGACGCGCGACGCGGCGGCGTCGGGGGACACCGCAGGGCACGGGCGGAGAGGGAGGGGGTCGGTAATGGCGGTGGCGGCTGAGACGGGGCGGCGACGACGACTGTCGTGGCGGCCGTCGCCGCCTCTACCCCCACTGGGCGGGCGCCGCGCGGCCGTCGGCGGCGGTGGCCGCGAACGCTCGCTCTGGGACGGTCGGCGGCCGGCGGCGTTGCAGCCGGGGGCCGAATGACGGAGGCGGCGCTGCCGCCGGCGTTCCGCCGACGTCGGTGCGCGGCACATGGCGCGTCGACGGGGGGGGGCCGTGACGCGGGTGCGCGGCCGGGCGTCGGTACGGCAGCGACGAGGCCAGGCGTGGCACGCCGGTGGCAACCGCGCCACCGCCCGCCGCGCGCCAGCCATGGGGGCGCCTGACGCCTGGACACCGCCCAAAGGCGCGCCCGACGACGGGGCGCCCGCCGCAGGGGCGCCCGACGCGCAGGCGCCGTCGACGCGCGGCGGCGACGGCGGTCCTTCCTCTCCGCCTCGGTTGCCGAGGACCGGCGGGGACGCGGCGCGTCTCAGGGAATGGGGCCGCCACCGGCGCGGGTGCTGAGCGACCTCTCGGCGGCTGATCCTGGGGAGCGTGGCGGGGGATCTGACGGGGGGGCCGCACAGGGTCAAGCGGGATGAAGCGGCGCGACGACGACGCGAGGCGGGCGTGGCGGCGTCGGCACGTGTGAAGCGGGTACAGCCGGTCCGCCCCGCGCGGGCGCGGTCGCCGCATAGGTGTCGGCGGAAGGGGAAGCCCCCCGTCCCGCCGGCCCGCGCCCGTGGAGGGTGGCCAGCGGGCGGTGGTACCCGCCACGCTCGCAGCCGCCGCCGCCGCCGCAGCCACAACCGTCCAGACGGTGCGGCGCGGCGGGCGGGTGAACCGGGGGCGAGGACGCGCCCGGCGGGCGGCTCGGCCGAAGGCCACGGCGGTGCGGGCCATTGTGTGGCGGCCGCATCCGGCACGGCCGCCCCTATGACGGGCGGCGGGCGGTCGCCGCTGCGGTCCTTATCGGCAGCGGCGGCCGCCCGCCGCCGTCCACGACCGGCACTTAGCGCAGGCGGGTGCCGGCGGGAGCAGACGTTGTCGCTGCCGCTGCGGTTAAAGCCGTGGCGGACGGGGCGGCGCCCGCGTCAGCGCGAGCCGCGGCGGCGCCTCGACGGTCTGCGGCGACGCAGACGGCGATGATGGGTAGTGGCAGAAGCGCACCGACGCGGGTGCCTGGCGCACAGCGCGGTGACGGTGACCGCATGCCACCGGTTGTCCGGCGTCATGCCGTGGGATGCGTGGCGGCGGTTGAGCATGGCATGTCGGGCGGCGCTTGTGACCAGCCGGTACTCCACCTTCAGTGGAATCTGGGACGGCGGCGGACCGGCTGTCGGACCGCTGCGATTGGTCAGCGGATGTCGGATCCGCTGGCAAGGTCCTCTGGCAGGGTACCGACACAAATGATACGTGGCAAGTGCGCCGGAGAATTTGTGCCTCCAAAGGGCCGGTGGGGGAACCTCTTCATTCCACCTCTCCAATCGGTGGCGCCAATGGTGTAGCCCATAGTCGGCGGAGATGCCGGCGGACGCACCGGCGTGCACCCGCCCGCTGGATCGCCCGCCATTGACCGCGCGCGCCCCTGCTCGGCAGCCGCGGCGACGACCGCGCCGGCCGCCGACTGGCAGACGGCGGCACACCCTTGCTGCCGGCCTGAACCCCCGACCCCCGAGGCCCCGTCGTGGTGCGGCCGCGGCGACGCCTCCCAGAGCCCCTCCCTGCTCCCCCCCCCACGACCTTTCGTCTGCCGCCCACTCCCACTGGCCTCCCTGTCCCTCCCCCGCCCTTCAGCCGGCTTTAGGGTGTTCGGCGTTTGTGGCCCCAAGGCGCCGCGGCCCGTGCTCCTTCGAATTGGGCGCTGGACGGATTGGGGGTGCGCTGGTGTGGCCTCGAAAGGCGCTAGAGTCGGCCCCGACCACCCCCTTCCGCTCCCGCTCCGCCCCCCCCGCCGCCCGGTCTCAAATGCGCCCCGACATACACGCGTGTGAGCTGTTTTCGTCGCGGGCCAGCCTGCCTTGGATCTTCGCGGCGGGCATCAACCTTGGCGTGTTGTAGTGGCGGTCGCTGGAGCGGCCGCGGGCGCGGCACGGTGCGGCTGTTTCTTTGGGTGGGAGTTTTGTCTCCCAGGGCCCCCATCAACACCGCCACGTCACCATGGCGGGCCCTGCCTGTGGCGTGGCGGGGCGAGACGCCCAGTCTTCCCAGCCGGCGGCTCTGAGCCAAGCATCTAGGAGCTTCGTGCACTTCGTCGCCAAGCAACCCTCTGCGCGTTTTCCAATTGGGATTCTCCCCCCCTATGGCCACACGCTACCCTGCCCTCCTGCTTCGTCTCCGTCGGCAAGCACCCCCCCCATTTCTTCCTCGGCTCTGAGTTTGGCTTCTGGTGGTGCCCCTAGCTCGGGGCGCCTCGGTACCCGTCAACCTGCCCCGACCACTTCTCCCGTGCGCCAGACAGGCGAACCCCCCCGTGGCGGCCGCGCGCCGGTTCCCAGCACCCGCCCGTTGCCTACCCCCCCTCCCTTCGCGCGCCCATCTCCCACGACTGGTCGCCGTGCCGCTGTGGATGGGGAGCTCGTGGTCTCCCTTGTGGTACACATGCGCGGTGACCACATGGGGGACGCCATGGCCGAGCTGTCGGCGGGCTACCACGTTTGGAAGGACGCGGAGCCGGCGTTGTCAGTCCGAAACCTCGTGGCACGTTCCCTTCTGCAGAAGCCCGCCGTGTCTGGACGGCTGATCCGTCTCTGGTGTCTGTTTACTGACGACCTCCGCGCGGGAAGATTGCGGGACACGTTTGCGAGGACGAGGCTGCCGCCCGAGGACGACCGCAGGCCGGCGCAGGCCAAAGCAGACAGGGGCACCTTCGAGGCCATCGTCAACCTGGCCAACTACTGCACGGAGTTCAGCTTGGACACGCCGTGCAAGCAGACGGTCGTGACTCAGGCGCTGCACGTGGCGGAGCGCGGCAACCATCACTTGGTCACGTCCACTTGGACTTCCATCAAGAATGACCGGCAGAAACATGCAGTCAGCGCGACTCGCGTCGGGGAAAAAACGACAATTACTTCCTACGCCGCGTGCATCCGGCGCTTTTGTGCGTGGGCAGCGGAAAAAGTGACCAGCGCCGTAGGCGTGATTCCGCTGAGCCAACATGTGGTCGTTAGCTGGCTGAACGTGGAGGCCACGAGGCGGCTGGTCCGCAAGCCGTCGCAACGTCGCGGCCGTGGCCGAGGCGCCGCGGGATCTCGAGGCACCGCGGCCGCCGCGGCCTACGAAATTGCCTCCGATTCGTCTGCCGGCTACAGCGTGGGGTAGTGGTCGGACGCCGGCAGCTCGGAGTCGGACCGGGATCCGGCGCGCAAGCGCGTCCGCACGGGGAACTGTGATGGGCACCGCGGGCAAGCAGGACGCGGTGAAGGGCGGGACGGGGGGGAAGAGGAGCGCGGGGTGGGGGGGCTGCGGGACGCAGCGGGAGTGGTGGGGCCGCAGTGGGAATGGTCGAACGAGGATCGGTCGCCACGGCGGCCGCCACAGGGTATGGCGGGCGGAGAGGAGCCACAGTGGGACGAATAGAGAGGGGCAGCGCCGACGCAGAAAGCACAGGTTAAGGAACGGCCTCTACCGGGCGTGGGAGGTGTGGCGCTGGCGCGGCTGTGCTGCCCCAGGTGCAAGGGAAGCGAGCCGTCGGGGGCGGGACCGTGCGACCGCGGGCGCCTCTGGGCGTGTCGCACGCGGCTGTTGTAGCCGCAAACACGGCGGAAAGATTGGCTGGTGGCGCCGCAGAGCGAGGCGGGACGCTAGCGCGGGAAACGGTACGAGACCGGTCCGCTAGCCGTCCGAGTGCGGAGACCCCCTCCGGCTCTGCCTTCGCACTCGCCCCCATCTCCTTCCCTACACATCTGTTGGCACGTGCTCCCCCCACCCCCGCAGCTCGCGCCGCCCGCCTACCCGGCGCCGGGCCGCCGCCGAGGCCTGATCGTGCCGTCCATGGTGGTGGGACGGCCGCGGCCGTACCGATGGCTGCGGGGGCGAAGACAGTGACTGCCGGAAGGATGGCGACCACAGGCGGCGGCGTCTTCACTGCCGCGCCGGCGGCGGCGTGGGAGGGCAAGCTGGTCAGCTACCACGTCGTCGGCGGCGACCTCAACGCGCTGGCCAAAGTCTTCACCTTGTGTAACGTCCTATGTCACACGGCCACGTGTGCTGGCTGCAAGGCGTGGACAGTCGATGACTACCACTCGGCCGGTAGCTTTCACGTCGCAGTCTCGGTCAAGAGGCGGCGGCAGCGAGACCAGCAATTGCAGGAAGGGGCCGCAGGAATGGAAAAGGCAATGGGAAAGCGCAACCACACCGTGTCGGACGCGCAACGCCGCGGCGTGTGCCTCTCCCTCATCGTCACGCCCACGACGTGGGACGCGTACACCAAGAACGTCAGCCTCAACACTGTCTGGATAATGCAGTACGCACTGGAGGCGCGGGGGGGACGGCGCGCGAGCTCTCCTTCGGTGAAATGTCCGCGAGGACATTCGTCGGCATGTTCAACGATGACGGGAACCCAGAGCGGGTGCTGTGCACGTACATCACGGCGAGCAAGACGACCGAAGGGATCACCCGGTGCAACAGCGCGCTCCCGCACGTCGACCCGTGGCTCTGCCCGGTCGGCGTCGTTGCGGATGCGCTCGTCGAGCGGTGCCTCCCGCCGGGGGGCACGCCGTCCAGTGTCGCTTTTGACTTCACGCCCATCTTCCAGCCCGACAATGAAGAGTTGACGGCCGCCGGCGTAACACCGGCGCCGTTCCGCGAGGCGGGTAAAAACAGGGGGCTTACTTGAATAAATGGCACTCTGACATAATGGATAGATATACTCGGATAAACTCAGACTCCGGAAAAACAAGTCCGATTATGCGTATTTTTATATGAATGGCACCGCCATTTCAATGGCTCTGAAGCGGATAAACAAAGGTACAGCGACTTACCAGTACTCAAACGAAGGCATCTCACTACTTCAGGTAACTTGACTAGCGAGGCGGCTCCGAACCCTCGAAGCTGAATCGAGACAGGCAGTTCTATGTTGGACGAATAAGGCATAGCAATGAGCCGACTCAGGGCACATCGTCGGCCGCCGCGCCCACCGCATCTCAGCAGCATCTCTCTGCACTTCGGCTGCATTTTGCAGACCATCGCATTTTCGGAAGCTTCACACGACAGGCCTGCAGATGTCGTCATATGTGAGTCCAGATGCATGGATTCTTTGCGAAGCAATGTCATCCGTTTAAACGGCTGCGGCGGGGGGACGTATAACTTGATTCATTTACTTCCTACTTCATTCCAGCCTTATCGGCTCGCTAATTCTTGTTCTGCCATCCGCCGGTTTTCCCGTCACGGATGGAGCTTGCCGCCACTTGCCGTCACTTGCATGAAGTTGTCGCCGCTTGACTTGGGCTGCTTTCCAGGCAGGCCACTTGACGGCCTGACATCAGCGGCCGGCTGTGTCTGGCACCCGTGTCGGGTGGTCAGACACACCTTCACAGACACCGGGCACACCGCCCTGACACTATAGTGTCCGCGAGCACAGCCGTGGCTGCTTCTGAACTGCGGTCCTGGGGCTCCGGGTGAGTCTGGGCCGGCAACGGGCCAAGTTGAATAGATAAAACTGCATTTATAGTGCATCGGAACTGCATCTGCGTCAAAACCCGCGGCACAGGCGCGGGCGTCACTTCCCCATCGCGTGCACACAAACGGGACCATCACAGGCAGCCAACAGTAGCAGGAAAAGAAAAAGGAGCAGGGGAGGCGTCAGTTCGTGCGATCACGAGAATCACCAGGTCGCCACCCCCCC
>Ga0209093_1001717_pt1 | contig 12454 bp, 15 predicted proteins | sample SidtaG_4_FD_187450 | JGI IMG/M metagenome (GOLD analysis project Ga0209093, IMG submission 187450) | Marine algal microbial communities from Sidmouth, United Kingdom - Sidmouth_Male1 metaG (SPAdes) (version 2) | ecosystem: Host-associated > Algae > Red algae > Unclassified | place: Sidmouth...
CCCCTCACGTCCCAGGAGACGGCACAGGGGAAGAGTGTCCCCTGCGCCACACGCCGACGGGGCCGCCACCACGCCGCAGGCTCATGGGAAGAGTGCTCCCTGCGCCGCCAGCGTCCACTGAGCGGGCAACGACCCCTCCCTCACGACCCCCTCAACGTAGGGGGGGGCATGACACTGCGTCATATCCCGGCGCCACGCGACTTGCGTGCGCGTGAGGTGACCCCATCAAATCAAAGGGGGTCGCGTCACGCCCACTCGAGCGGACCACTCGTCCGTTCCCGGTCAGCCGAGACGGCTGACCCTTGAGGAGGGGGAAATGTGGCAGCATGGCAACATGGAGGCCATCTGGACTTGACAGCTGATGGGGCGATTAAGTGGAAGGCCCACAGGCGGACACGCCGTTGAGACGGGTCTTGCCCGGAGCTCGCCTAAGTAAGGCTGCGATTCCTGGTTACCGGGATTGGCTAGACTAAGCAAATTCCTACCGATCACGAGACCCACTGGGTGCGCTCGGATCGTGGTTGGGATGATCCACTTGTGATTCCCGGAAATACCACTGTACGGTCCTCTGAGTTATGACCGTATTCTTGATTTGTTCTTTTCGTTGTGAGGAGTCATATCTAATGTTCTCAGTGCATCTCACCCTCGCCTCGGGGATTTTGTTGGCGTGTTTTGATTGGGTCTTGGGCACACCCCCGGCGGCGGGTGTGGCCCGCGTTTGGCCCCTGTTTTTTTCCCACTTGCGAGGGTCCCCCTGAGGGTTGAGGGAAGGGGACAGGTGGGTATATCTGAGCGGGACAGCAGAGCAGTCCCGAACCCCCCGAGGGAGGCAAGTGAACGTTGAGCCTCACAACGCTGTGTCGTGTTTGCGGCTTGTCTTTGCCGCCCACACCAGTTGTGTGTGTGCGTCTTGGCGCTTACTTCCGGGGTCTTTGACGAGACTACCGGGTGCCCGGTCGGGAAGGCCGCCCGAGTGGGGTCGGCCTGACTGTGGTACCACAACCACGGTGAAGTGGTTGAGTGGCTTGAGCTTGTGTGTGCTTGTGCAAACGTTCTTTGTTGGTTGTCCTAGAGTTCGCCCACTTCTCCCAACCAAGAGCACCTCTTAAATAGTCCCCACAGGGCAAAGTGCTTCCCCCCATCGCGCCCACACCGACGCCCACGCCCACGCACCAAATCGAATCACTCACCAAATCAAAAGCCACTAGAGCAAAGCGAAGATCAAATCCAAACATTGCAAAAGTAACACCCCAAGATGACCCAACAGGAATGTGTGCAACTTGACCACGTCTTGCAAATGTACCATCTGGGGTACCATAGGGGTCACCGACCATCATCCATCCGCGAACCGCAATTGGAATCGGCGACGAGCATCACAGTCCAAATCTCCTCCTTTCTTGTTGCCGCGGCGGTTCTTGTTTTCAGCAAAGCCCCGTGGCCTTGACATGCTTGTCGTGCTTGGTCTTTCCAAGCTCCTTCGTAATTGGGTCCGCCACCATGTCGTCTGTTGCACAATGCTTCAGTGTCACCTTGTCCGTCGTGATGGCCTCGCGCACGACGTGGTAGCGAATGTCGATGTGCTTAGTGCGCTTGTGCTCTACGGGGTTCTTGGAGAAGTCAATGCACCCTCTGTTGTCGACCTTGATGTTGATCGGCCCGGCCAAGATCGCCGTCCGCAGCCCGTGAGAAGCCACACTTTTCACGAGCTTGTTGAGCCAAACAGCTTCCTTGCTGGCCTCACAAAGAGCCATGTACTCGGCCTCCATTGTCGGCAGGGCCACTGTCTTCTGCAACTTAGAACCCCAGCTGACGGCTGCTCCGCCAAAGATGAAGGTGAATCCCGTCGTAGAACGTCGCGTCTCGTGGTCACCCGCCCAGTCGGCATCACCGAAGCCTTGTAGAACACAGGAAGAGTTCTCGTCGAAGACCAGCCCCTTGTCCAACAAGCCCTTGACATACCGTAGAACGCGCTTGATCGACGCCCAATGCTCCTTGCCGTAGCACGAGACAAAACGACTCAGCTTCCCGATGGCGAAGGCGAGGTCAGGACGCGTCCTGAGCATTAGGTACATAACACTGCCGACAGCGTCGCGGTAGGGCAGCGCGTCGTCGCTGTCGTCGGCCTTGCCCAGCTGCAGGCCCACCTCCAGCGGCGTTCCGATCGGTTTGCACTCCGCCATCCCGAACTTCTCCAGCACTTGCGCCGCGTACTTGCCCTGCGACAGCTTGAGCGTGCCCAACGTCTTATCACGTCTGATCTCCAGCCCGAGGATGACTTTTGCCTCGCCCAGGTCCTTCATCTCAAAACGCTCGTGCAGAGCCTTCTTGATCTTGTAGATCGCCGCCAGGCTTGATGCCACCAAAAGAAGATCGTCGACGTACACCAAGACGATGATGACTTCATCTTCATCCATAAGGAGGTAGAGGCATGCATCCGGGTCGATGTTATCGAACCCCTGTGACTTGAGGAAGTCTTTGAGCTTGGCGTACCACATCTTGGGGGCTTGCTTCAGCCCATACAGCGCTTGAAGAAGCCAACACACCTTGTGAGGATACGTTGGATCGTCATAGCCGTCTGGCTGCTCCATGTAGACCTCCTCGTCAAGGTCGCCGTTGAGGAAGGCCGTCTTAACGTCCATCTGATGTAGCTCCCACCCGTTTGCCGCCGTCAACGCCAGGATGCATCGGATGGTAGTGAACTTGGCCACCGGCGCGAACGTCTCGTTGAAGTCGACCCCCTTGATCTGCCGGTTCCCCATGAAACACAGGCGTGCCTTGTGCCGCGTCGTGTTGTTCCCATTCTTTAACACCTCGTTCTTGACCTTGTAAACCCACTTGACCTTGAGCACGCGTCGACTGGCCGGGCGATCTGTCAAGCGCCAAGTCTTGTTCTTGCGGATGGCCTCCATCTCCTCGTCCATTGCAATCCGCGACTTAGCCGATTCTTGCCCTTGAACTGCTTGCACGTACGTCATGGGCGCCTCGTGAGCAACCAGGCTCACCGGGCGCCAGTACTCAACAGGTGGTCGCCGTGCTCTGTCGCTTCGATGCAGCGTGTCTTGAGAGCCGCCACAACCTTGATTGTCGTCCTCCGACATGTCAGATCCTTCGTCTTGCTGGTCATCCTTGTCGTCATGTCAGCACTACGGCTTCGCCGTCGCATTCAGAACGCAAGCACGTCTCGCCTTCGACGACCTCGTCCCCGGGAAAGTCCTCTGCAATTTCCGCGACCTCGCGTACTTTCGACTCGGCGAACACGACGCTTCGTGCCTCGACGGCCTTGCCGTAGTCGAGGATGACCTTGTACGCCTTGCTGCCGTCAGGATAGCCTGAAAAGACGCCCTTAGCCGCCTTGTTTCCAAACTTTCCGTCGATGTGACTCTTGTGCAGCACCACCCAGCATGTCGACCCGAACACCCGCATGTGGCTTACGTCGGGCTTGTTCCCGGTCCGCAGCTCATAAGGCGTCTTGCCTACTGGACGCGCTCGGCTGGTAACGCGGTTCTCGATGTAGACTGCCGTCTTGATGGCATCCGCCCAAAGATCCTGATCGATGTCCTTGTGTCGCATCATGGTGCGCGCCATCTCCACGAGAACTCGGTTAAGTCGCTCAGCAACCCCGTTCTGCTGCCTCGTGTCGGGCACAGTCGTCTGGTGCGTCTTGCCGTTCTCATCGTGAAGATCCTTGAATGCGTTTGACACATACTCGCCGCCATTGTCTGAGCGCAGGACCTTGATCTTGCTTCAAGTGTGCAGCTGGGCCTTAGTCAGCCACTTCTTGTACCCCGCGAGAAGATCGCTCTTCTTCTGCAAGAAGACCACGTCCGTCCAGCGGGAGAAGAAGTCGGTGAAGGTGCCGAAATAGAGCGCACCGCCACGCGACGGCTCTGACATTGGCCCGCCCAGGTCCGAGTGCATGAGCTGCAGGCGCGTGGTCACTCGATCTCCTCCTGCACTAGGCATAGGCGTCATAGCCGCCTTCCCATACAGGCACGGCTCGCAGACATCCTTGACCTCCATGAAAGAGCACTTGCGCCCGTCAATGTCCTTTTTCTTGATCACTCGCTTAACGCCAGCCACGTTGACGTGCCCAAGGCGCTCATGCCAGAGCTGCAGAGAGGCCACCCCAGCAACATCCGAAAGTGGGGCCATGTCCAGGTGGTAGAGCCCGCTCTTCCGCGTGCCGCACGCAGAGACCTTATCGCCAAGATTGATGATGGTCTCACCGCTTTTAAATGACACTTCCGCACCGCGTTCCTCCATCATACCGACCGACATCAGGTTGAGGCCCAAAAAAGGAACATGGAGTACCTTCTCCAGCTTGATCTTGCGCGTCTTTCCCAGAACGATGACGTTGAGGACGACACTTCCGAAGACCGCCGTGGGCACGGACCCCTTTTCACCCATCGTGATGCTCCGTCCCGTGGTCGTCAAGTAGTCGTCGAAGCACGCGCGCATCCAGCACATGTGTGCAGACGCCGCAGCGTCGACAAGCCACGACTTAGAGATGTCATCGCTGTCAGCCGCATTGCCGAAAAGACAGATGGCGTCGTCGCTGTCGCTACCGTCGTCAGTCGCAATCGCGGCCACCTTATCCTTGCTCTTGTTCCTGGCCTTGAGCACGGGGCAATCGTGAGAGATGTGCCCGAACTTGTGGCAGTAGTAGCACTCGATCCTGGGAAGGTCACCGCGGCGGCCTTGACCTCGATAGTTGGCTCCCACGAGTGCCATGTCACCAATGCGCTTGATCGCCGGTGACTTGGCCGCCTGACGCCGCTCCTCCTGAAGCAAGCGGCTCTTTACAAAGTCGAGGCTCAGCTCTTCCACGCGCTTGGCGTCTAGAGCCACCAGCAGATTCGCATACTTTGACGTCAGCCCGTTGAGAAAGCTCATGGCAACGTCCATCTCCGTCACCTCGCCGCCCATGGCCTTGAGGTTCTCACCGAGGTTGTGCACGCGGTTGATATAGCCCAGCATGCACTCGCCGACGTTCATCTCGACGGTGTAGAACTCGCGTCGCGCCTTCAGTTTGTTCATCAAACTCTTGCGCTGGAAGACACCTTGCAGCGTCGACCACATTTTCGCCGTCGTCTTGCACCTCGACACGTGCTCGAGCTGCTCAGACCCAAAGGTGAGCACGATGATGGCGCTCGCCTTCGTGTCTCGACGCTTCCACAACGCCAACTCGCGGTCCTCCGCGTCCGTCGTCTTTCCGTCTTCGTCAAGCATGTCCTCCAGGTCGCGCAGCGCTAGGAACATCTTGATGCGCTGACGCCAATCGTGAAAGTTTGTCTCCGTGAGCTCGTCGATCTTGATGCCGCCCATGCCGGCAGCGCCACCGTCCATGATGCCTGCTTGTCGTAGCGCCCGACCTTGCCGAGCTTTGCGCCTTGACCGTCACGTCCTTGAAACACCTTGCCCTCGTCTTGTCCGCACTTGCAGCGACCGCCGTGACACCGCCTAGCACACCTTGCCCTTGTCACAGCCCCGGATCTGGGCCCATAACCTGCTGAAACGCAGTGAGGATAGGGGATGGGGGACCAAGGTGAAGAGGTTGAGTGGCTTGAGCTTGTGTGTGCTTGTGCGAACGTTCTTTGTTGGTTGTCCTACAGTTCGCCCACTTCTCCCAAACAAGAGCACCTCTCAAATAGTCACCACAGGGCCAAGTGCTCCCCCCCATCGCGCCCACACCGACGCCCACGCCCACGCACCAAATCGAATCACTCACCAAATCAAAAGCCACTAGAGCAAAGCGAAGATCAAATCCAAACATTGCAAAAGTAACACCCCAAGATGACCCAACACGAATGTGTGCAACTTGACCACGTCTTGCAAATGTACCATCTGGGGTACCATAGGGGTCACCGACCATCATCCATCCGCAAACCGCAATTGGAATCGGCGACGAGCCTCACAGTCCAACACCAGGCGTTCGTACCGGAACGGCTTGTCGTGCAGGAGACCGTTGATGTAGTTGAGGTCCAGGACCAGCCGTGGTTTGCGCAGCCGGTCAGAGACAAAGGCCGGTCTGATCCAGGGCGCCCGCGCCGCCTCTTTCCGAGAGAGACGGCGCGTAAAGCCCGCGGTGCACGAGCGCTGCGCCTCCTGGACCGCCCAAGCCAGCCATGGCGGCGGCAGCGGGTACGGAGCGGCCCGGTAGGGCAGCGGGGTCGACGCCCATGGAAGCGGCACGCCCGCCCGGATCGCTCGTAGCACCCACGGCGGCGCCCCAATGGGGGCCCACTCGGATCATGCCGCGAGAAGCTGCAGGTGCAAAGGCGTCGCGTCCGCCGGCCGGGAGAGCACAGGAAAAGTTGGAACGATCTCGGGGGGCGCCCGCGCGGACGGCGGACAGGGGGGAGCGGACCAGCGGGAGGGGACGGCGCCGACGAGCGGCGGCCCGCAATGGGAACTCCGAGCGCGCCGAGGGAGGCCGCGCCAAAGGGACCGAGGGCGCCGATGGCGCGGTATGCTGCAGCGCCGCGGAGGGCGTCACGCGTAACAGGGTGTGGGTGGAAAACGGCGGTGCCCGGCCACGCACTGTTGACCGAAAATCCGGTTCATTTACCGCGGCCGCAGCCGCGCCCGCGACTCCTCAAGTTTTCCGCGTCACCGGCGTCCCGGGGGCGCCTGCTCCCTCGACAGATGCGCCGTCCGTGGGCGTGTCCCCGGCCGCCATCCCCTGAGCCGTCCCCGGCCCGCATGGCTCGAGTCGCGCGGGGGGCCTGGTCACGGGCGATCGTGGTCGCTTGCATGAAGGCGGCGGCGTGATGGTACGGGGCGGTGGCCACCCCGCCCATTCCGGAGTCGCGAGGAGATAGGATGGCGCGGGACAGGTCCATGGTGTTGTCGTGCTGGTGCCGCATGAGGGAGAGAACCTCATAGCGGGTGGTGAGGAAGACCCATGATTGGTAGACCCTCGTGCGGAGGCCCGCGACCCCGTGCGCGGCGTCGGCGGGGTTTAGCAGCTGACCCCAGATTGCCGCCTCCAGTTCGAGGAGGCCGTTGTTGACGGTGACAAGCCAGGCCACAGCCTGGAAGACGATAAAGGCCTCGTTGGCGCTGCGCCCTCCCCCGCCGGCCAGGTTGTCACTCCCCGCAAATTGGGAGGTGAAATGTGCCGTGGAGAGGTAGAAGGGGGCAGGGTAGTACCCGTAAGAACCTGACGTAGAGAGGGCGGGGGCGACGTAGCCCTCGCAGCGGGGGCCGCGGCCGTAGAAACCCGCCGCTTCCTGCTACGAAAACTGGTCGCGAACCGGGTGGAATGTAGAGACGGGCGCGGAGTATCCAGCGGCGTCGGATCCCCCCCCGCCCACGCCGCTCGCGGGGCCTTCGAGCGCGCCCGAGCCGACGTGGGCGTCACGGACGCCAGCGCCGCCCCCGTAGCCGTAGCCGACCCCGTGGGCCATGGGCGTTTTACCAGGATTATAGCCGGCCGCCGGGCCCACGGCTCGCCAGGCCCATCCGCCATGGCGTGAGGAGGGAGGCGGCGGGGGACGAGGAGGTAGGGAGGATGATGGCGCCGCCAGAGCAGCGAAGCCGAAAGGGGGGCGGGGGGCGTAAGAGGCAGGCGGCAGACGCGAGTCCAGAGGGGGAAGGGGGGGGGGAGGACCCCTCTCAGGGGGAGGCGGAGCCACAGGAGCCGCCGGAGGGAGCCCAAGAAGGGCCGGAGGCGAGCGCCCCGGCGTATCAGCAAAGGGAGGTGGACGGGGGGGGGGAGGATCAGCCCCGTTCCCCGACGAGGGTGGGAGCCGACCACGCGCCGGGGAAAAGCGGGCCTCCTCTTCGGCGTCGGAAGCACCAGCCACCCGGGTGGCCTCGGCGGCGGCCGCGTCAGGGGCCGCCGAAGCCGCCAACGCCGCGGCCGCAGCCGCGGCCGACCGAAGCCGCTCGAGGGTGGCGGTGCCCCGAGTACGAAATGGAATCGGGACCGTGCCGGCAGGCTCCGGTGCCGTACCACCTGCAGCCCCCGCCGCCGCACCCGCCGGCGGACATGAGGGCGGATCAGCCGGCGTACCAGCCTGGGCTCCCTCGGGGGCCGGAGAAGGCGCGGGAGGGGGGGGGGGAAGCGGACGAGGCGGCATGCCGCACGGTGTCCCGACGGAGGCTGTCGCCCGCCTGACGGAACCGGAAAAAGAGATCAAGCCGAGGAAAACCTGCGGGCAGGAGGGTTGTATCGTCAAACAGGCCAAAGGCCAGGAGCCAATGGCCCGAGCGCACGTCGAGCCAAGGCGCTCGACGGAGAAAGCGCGAGGGAGATTGACCGTTGGCGGGCGTGGAGCCATCCCGCTGTCGGCGATCACCTCCCCTCATTACCGCGCCAGCCGGCCCCGCCCGGGGCCCCCACCATGGGTCCTCGGCCGATCCTATCCTAACCCAGCCGGGCCGGATCCCTCTGAATCAGCTTCGTTACACCAGAACAACAAAACAGCGATCGTGCTGTCAGCAATTCGTGGGAACGTGAAGCCAAGAGGATGTGTGTGCTCGCGGGCCTATCATTCCGAAAAGCACAAGGGGCGTAATCATAGGGTTAGCGACAGTAGCCTTCATTCTGCAAGGCTGATTGTGGTATGGATCGTATCCCAAAATTGAGACATGCCCGTTTTCTGGATGACTGACACATCACTGCACGGTGGCAGGCGGGGTGCGGTACGAGAACGTTCTCGACTGGCCTCCATGGAAAGAGCCTCTCCCGAGGAATTCTTGGCTGACAAACCTCTCCAATTTGGCGGAGGCGGCGGACCCGGAGGCGCAGGCGTATCTCAGCGAATTGCTGGATCTCCACCAGTCGTTGGACTGGGCGGCCGCTGGTCTGTACCTGGCCCGCCGAGTTGGCGGGGAGGACGACGGGGCGGCCCGGGCGTTTGTCCCCTGTAACAAACGCCTCGTGGAGGGTCGGATTGGCCTCCATGAGGGCCTGGGGGATCCGTCATACCCCTATGCTGCGGGGGTGACGGCGACGTCTGCCCCGCCCGAGTCGGGCTGGGGCGCCCAGGGGGAAGTATCCCCGAACCAGCGCAAGCGCACCCGGGGTGCGGCCGAGCGCCCCCCTGCTCGTGGGGGCGCCGTCCGGCGGACCGCCCGCACAGGGCCGTCTACCGTGGGACCGGCGACCCGCGCGACGTTCGCCCCGCCCGGGGTGCCATAATCCCCGGCCCTGGGGGCTGGGCAGAACCTCAGCTCGGGGTACGTTACCCCCCAGTGTGCGCGCGCCCGGGCGACCACCTACCCGACTGCGGCAGGGACGCTTCGGGTGGCCCACGGGGAGCCGATAGTTGCCTCCCTCGTGGACACCCTGGCTTGGGTCACCCGGGGTGCGGGGGCCGTACTGCGGGGATTCCCGTCACCCCTCTCGGCGGCGGCCGAGCACTTTCTGGTGGACACCACCCCGGAGGCCATCGGGTACCAGATGGCCTCTCGGTTGGAGGGAAACGGTCAACGGGTAGCGCCGGGGTCCGCGGTATCCGCGGCGGGCGGGAGCTCCACTCGAGCCCCGTACGCCGCGAAGCCCGCCGCATCCGCGGCTCCCTACTATGGGGGCGGCCACTGCTACTCCGCCGGGGGAACGTCGGCGGCGGGGCACACCGCCTACGCCGGGGGGTACACCGCCGCGGCGACGGCGCCGAGTCCGGCGCCGCGCTCGACATGGGGGCCGGTTCCCACGGGTTGGGGGCCCGCCCAAGAGTACCCATTCGACCCGCCCGTACATGACCACTACGGGGGTTACGCCCGCGACGACCTCCCGCGGTCGCCGGACCGGGGTTAGCGGCCCGTTCCCTAGCGTGCGAGGGCGGGGGAACGCCGAGTTTGGTTTGTCCCGCCCCCCGTCCTGTCTGTCCCGAGCTGGGTCGGTCGCCCCCCCCGAGTAGCGAGGGGGCGGCCCGTTGTTTGTTCTTGCTTGAAGGGCCCCAAAGTAGGGGGGTGGGTTGTTTCCTTTGTCGGAGGTTTGCGAGGAGTACCCCGTTCTAGGGGTTAGTTGTTTGATACCCTTCTTCGCACCGTGAGTCGGTGTTCCATACAGGTTTTGCGAACCTTCTCAGCCTTAAGGTCCTCCACATAAAGCCAGGAGTCCTCCCGGGGTCCATGCCCGAACCATCGGACCTTGAGCATGTGTCGCACATGTTCGTCGTACCCCTGTCCGACAAAGTGGTCAAAGACAGCCTCAAACGGTTTGCTACCCGATGAGAGAAGGGAGGCGACCTGCCACGCGGCCAGTGCCCGTGCCCAGGCTGGGTCACCCTCGGGTGGTTCCGGGGCCCAGGTGGCGTGGTTCCCGTTGAGAGTGCGTATACCATCGTCACTTTCGATGGTAAGCCGACGCCCGTCTGTCTTCAAGATCTGGTAGGGTCCCAGCGTCTTGAAGACGAGTTTCCCCCCCTGGTTCTCGTGTGACTCCACGAATACCTAGTCTCCAACTCGGAGGGCTTCGCGTTGAGCCTGTACGCGCTTGTCGAATGCCCGTGTGTACCGGGCCTGCGCCTTTTCCATGGTATCCCGTACCAGGGGAATCAGGGCGTCGAGGCGCTGGAGGAAGTTCTCCTTGGCTCGCCCGGGGGTTACTATTTCCCCGGTTTCTGCGCCCGCTGTAAGTCGTTCGATCACCACGGGAGTAAGCCGTCGTGGACTCACGAACGCGGATGGGACTTGCCCGGTGCTACTATGCACTTGGGAGTTATATGCCGTAACCACTAGGCTTAAGGACCGGACCACATAACCAGTTGGTCACTTACGTAGTGTCGTAGTTGCATAACTAAAGCCTTATTAAACCGTTCGACTTGCCCAATAGTTTGAGGGTGGTACGGCGTGGCATAATTGGTGTCAATACCCAGCGCCTTGAGAACCCCTTTCCAGAGAACGGCGGCGAATTGGGGTCCGTTCTCCGATAAAACTGAATCGGGGATCCCATAACTAGCGACCCAAGTGTCCAAGAAGGCACTGAGGACATCCAGGGCCGAGATGTCCTTCAGCGGGACTGCCCGCGTGACCTTAGTGAAACGGTCACAAATGACTAGGATACACTCGTATTCTTCGGGGGTCCGTGGAAATGGACCAAGTACGTCAATGGCCAGAGCCGCGAAAGGTTCCGTAGCGGGGAACAATCGCATGGGCGCGGTACTCTGCGTACCGATGAGGCGGTTCTTGGCACAGGTAGGTCACGCAGCGACCAAACCGAAGACGTCGGCGGCCAATGAGGGCCAATAGTAATGGTTCCTCATGGTCTGGTACATCCGGGAACCACCGGGATGTGCCGCCAAGGGGGACGAGTGTTTCGCCCGCAGCACGTCCTCAACTAGGGACCGGGGGATCAACAACTGTTGGGAGCCGGTCCGGTGCCCTTCGCGGCAGAGCAGCCCATCCGCATTCTGGTAGACGCGGGTGGGCTCGGAGGTATCAAGTATCTGCTTGACCTCCTGGCAGAACTTATCGTCCGCCTGTATCTGGGCTAGTTCGCCCAGGGGTATTCGGGCGGTCTCCCTATTCTCGGGGAGCCCGGGGTCGAGCACTGCCCCCGACCGGGTGGTCACCCCAACTGTAGGGATCTCCTCGGAGATTGGTCCCGTGTCCAGCCCCTCAGTCGAGAGGCGGGACAGCGCGTCGGCCACCGCGTGTTGGGGGCCGGCCTTGTATTCCACATCATAGTCGAACACCGAGAGGAGGATGCGCCAACGATTGAGTCGATTGTTGGTGCAGGCCGTCGTGGTTAGTATCCACTTCAGGGCCTTGTGGTCACATCGGATGAGGAACTTGGTGCCTTCGATGTACGGTCGTAGTAAACCGACAGCCCACACCACACCCAGTCCCTCAATCTCTGTGACGGTGTGGTTCTTCGCTGCCGGCAGTAGGCCCTTACTGAATTAACATACTGGCAGGTACTTGTCACCGGGTTGCTGCTGTAGTAGGCAGCACCCCAGCTGATCGTAGCTATTGCTGTCTTCCCAATTTTGGCCGATGTGGTCGAAGTCAAGGAAGGGTATCGGTCAACAGCCCATTGGTCGAACGACTTTATCCGGCTGAATCGATGGCTGAGAAACAGTTTCGCACAGTTGATCACCCCTCTTGACATCGACAGCCTCGGCCACAATTGGGAAGACAGCAATAGCGTCTACATCGATGACGCACTTCCCCTCTTTGCGCGGTATCGCAAGGATGGGCGGGTGGCATAACTGTTCGCGCAGTTTGTCGAACGCGGCCTGTTCCTCCGGAGTAGGGGGACTCAACCGCTTCTGTGAAGCGGTAGGTAAGTGGGTGGATGCGTTGCTTTAGTCGAGACCGGTCTGAGGCGCGAGGCCAGAGGCCTCTTACCCCCCTCGAGTGCCCCTCTCTCAACGTCCTGGAGGCACACCCCCGCCAACGCAGTGACAGGGCCCACAAATCGCGACGCCCCTCAAGGAGCCCACGAGAATCTCCCCGAGCTCAGCTCCAAAAGGAGCTCCCCTCGAGATACAAGTACAAG
>Ga0209093_1001718_pt1 | contig 12450 bp, 14 predicted proteins | sample SidtaG_4_FD_187450 | JGI IMG/M metagenome (GOLD analysis project Ga0209093, IMG submission 187450) | Marine algal microbial communities from Sidmouth, United Kingdom - Sidmouth_Male1 metaG (SPAdes) (version 2) | ecosystem: Host-associated > Algae > Red algae > Unclassified | place: Sidmouth...
CGCCGACTGCGCCACCGTGTGCGCGTAAGCAATGCCCGTGGGGGGGCGGGGAGGGGGGCGGGTCGCCGACGCTGCCGCTGGGGTCCCGTGCAGGGGGTACGCAGTGGCAAAGGCAGGGGTGGCGGCGGCAGCGGCGGCGGCGGCGGTGCGGGGGATGCGCGCGAGCAGGGGGTGGGGTGGTCGGCCAAGGAGGCCTGCTCGTAGGTGGGTGGCGAGAGTGGCAAGTGGCGCCGAGGACGCCATGGTCGTGCAAATGCCGGGGAGAGAGTAGAACGCGATGGCGATGGGCCAGAGCGGCGGCGTCGAGAAGATCAACCAGACGAAGGTCAATAGGGCATATGCTTGTCCGGGGAGGAGAGCGACGACGTAGGGTGGCATCGCCGAGACAAGTACTTCCTGTGATGGCACAAGTTTGATCACAGGAGTTTCCACAAGTCATTGGAAACCCAATCCAACTCAGTACTGATTGATCCCTCTTGCCAAAAAGCACACCGCTCTCCAGATCGCCCGTTCTGGCAGGCTCCTCCTGTGGCAGCATGTCACGCGGTGCCCCGGGTCTGCGTCTCGCCCGCGCGGTGCCCAGCCGCGGAAATCAACGACGGACGCCACAGATCTGCGCCTCGACGCTGCGCTTGGCGGTTCTCAGACCCCTATCGCGAGGCGGGCGCGCGAGCGGCTTGATGTTCTTGTGGCTTGCGCATGTTGGTGGCCGGTCTCACTATCCGCCGCCCACGAGACGGTCGCATGCTCCTGTGTGCCACGGAACGGCGCGCCTCCCACCCACCGCCTGGATAATCTGAAATCCAAGGAAGGGCGAAAGTGTGCCGCGACGCCGTCGAGGACTCGCACGTCGGCGTCATGCACGGCAGGCCTGAGCGCCGCTTGCGTCTCCTCGTCAGACCCCAACGCAGACCTCACCAGCAGGTGGCCACGGCTGTGACCAGCATCTGCCGGTACCATGCACATAGCGCAGGCTGCTGAATTGGAGGGGGGACGCTCAATGCTGTGGGCCGCGGCAGAGGTCGGTGCCAACCCGCGGCGCCGTTAGAGTGTTATGGCACATCCCCCATTTCTGATGGGATGCCGAGGTACGGATACAGTGCTTTTTTTTCTTCCCCGCAGGAGGCCCGCCAAGGGCGATGCAAGGAACTTTCTCCTGGACCTCCGACCTCATCGGTCTGCAGCCCAGGTTGCACGAACGTCGCTATCGTGCTAATCGCGTGTGAAACCACGGAATGCAACGTCCCTGGTGGCCTACATGTGGAATATCCGAAACGCAGGCGGCAGCTGTCGGCGCAGATATGAAAAAAAAATCGTTCTTCCCAAGTGCGTGGCTAAGAGTTCTTACCGGAGCCGCCTCTGGTCCTTCTGGGACGTGTGCCGTCATTTCGGCTCAATGGAACACGGGCCCGATTGGACCTGGAGTCGAAAAAAGCTCAGAAGCACCTTTTGCATCCTCCGGGATCCTCCACCCAACCAGCCACATGTGGACACTCGGAAGGCGCATCCAGCGGTCAATCACACAAGTTTTTTGTGGCCATCGCGGCGTCGAACTCTGAGCTGGAATGAGGGGCGGAAAAGAGGTGCTGTGTTCCTCCTCGGGCTGCTGAGGTCGCGCATGTGGTCCCCTGAGGGCGGCCGTGGGGGGGGCGGAATGGCCCTGCCCGACAGTCCAGTCGAGGGGGCAAGTCATTGTCCTCTTGCTACTGGGATGGGCGTCCAGTGTGGCTTCCACGATGGTGCCGGCTGGGCACTCGCATAGTCCACGTCGCTCGCTGGCACTTGGCCGTGCTCGTCAGCTTTGCTGATAACTTGGCGGTGCTCTTCTCTGTGGGCACGAACGCGGTGGCGCGGCCGGTGTGCGGGGGGGATTGCCTGTGCTTTGGGCCGACGACGACCAGGCGGTGCGTGCCCTGGATGTTGGCGCCAGGACACTTGTCGTGTGCTTCGACGATTGACGCCGTGGCTGAAGTCGCCAAGGTGCTGATGTGTTGAGCGTGGGAGGCCAGTCGGTCATTTTCTACTGCCTCGAGGGAAAGGCCCTCGTGCTTGTGCGCGTCCTGCGAGAAGCCCTGGCGGTCGTGGACGTCGGTCGCCAGGAAGCGCTAGTCGTGGCTGTCGCGGCCCGGTGTGACTTGACGAAGACGTCGGCCCCAAAACAGCGCTTGCCGTAGTGGGCGGTACTGTGGCGCTCGCTGTCGAGGTCGCCGGCTGAGGAGTTGGTTTTCGTTGCTGCCAGTGACAAGGCCGTCGTGTTGGTGTGCCTCGACGGTTGGTCCGTCGTGTTCGTCTGCTCCGACGGTATCTTCGTGGTCCTACATCCCTCGTTGCGGCGGCGCCCGTGGGCTCCCTACAACCTACAAGACATGACGCGATGTCTGTTATGTGGTTTTGACTCAAAGGACAAAACGGGCCATGTTCAAGTCTTGTGCGACCTGCGTCACCTCCCGTGCCGCCGAAAGTTTCCTGATGGGAATCCATTCAGGCGGCACGCCACCAGATGTTCCGACCTAGCATGTGTGTGAAAGATGACGTGTCCTACATGCGACATCACAGGCCAAAACAACCGCACCTTGGCCGTCAACAGGGTACACTTCCGCTCAGGGGCCGGAGGTAGCATTCTACGCAAGGAGGGGGCGCCGCCGCTGTGCGGCGCGGACTTCGTCTGCCCTGAGATTAAGGACCTACAGGCCAGTGGCTTTGTCAAAGCCGTCTTGGCCAACTACCAGAAGAAGCTTGACGACTCGACGCGTCTTTCCGGGGCGACGAAAAAGTTGGTCGGCAACACCTCTCGGTCTGGGCTGAACCCATCTGCCACCCTCGCTCGCATGGGCGAGATGGGGATGAAGGCCGACACGCTGGACCCGTCGAGCCGGGCGCACTTTGAGGAGTCATCTCGGCTGCTGCAGAACCCGGACGTGACGGCTGTGGATGCGGCATTGGGCGCATGCGGCGTGCTGGTTGGAAGGCCGGAATAGCGTCCTGGCACATCCGCAAGTGGTGGCGTTGCTGGAAGCGGCGGCTCTGTCCAAGCCGCGGCAGCGGAAGTTCGCGCTGCTCAAGGCGCTCCGGGAGCGGCGGTGGGCGGAATCCCAGAGCCGGCAACCTTAGCGGCCGGTCGTCGTCTTGGCGGTCAAGGCGGCACGAGCGGCACCTCCCTGACGAGCGCCCACATTCTTCTCGTGAGCAAGAACAAGTCTATGCAGCAGTCTGGCTTGGACACCGCTCGACGCCTTTTCCTACCGCCTCCTGCATCAATTAATGCCGGTCCTCGCTCCGCTTCTCCAGAGACGAATGCTGGCAGCGGCTTAAGCTCCGGCGCGGAGGCGTCTGTCGTGGCAGATGTGGAGAGCGCGTTTGATTGGCCCCCTGGCGAGCGCCGCAAGTACGAAAGCGCCTTGGGCGTCTTTGAGATGCCCGAGCTCAGTGCCATGACGGCAGAGGAACTGGCCTCTGCCGCGCACCAGGGCTGTCTCGGGTAGGCGATGGATTCCACGCTTCCAGAACTGAAAGCTGATTGTATTGATGGATCCCAGAACATCATGCTGCTGGGCGTCATGCTAACATGTGGTGTGGTGTCGCCGGCACGGTTTGCGGAGCAACTGTGCTCGAGTCGGAGCAAGAAGCCGCACTCTAACTTGCTTCGAATGCTCGCGAACTGGATGGTGAAGATCAGGTCTGAGGCTGTTGAGGCCTGGGCTGTAGCGGCGCAGGAAGCTGGGCGTCTGGGAAAGAGTCTTCGGCCTGGCGGCGGTCCCAGCGGGCCTGGAAGCGCTGGAGGTGACCTCGACGGGAGCACAGACGACAGTGCAGAAGGAGATGTAGACGAAGAAGGTACTTTTGATGTTGACGGGATGCCCAATGTTGCGTGACGTGTTCCGGTTGGACGCCATTGCGGCCGGGGCTCCATAGAACATGCACTGTTCTAATTTTTCTGTTGCTTCTCACAACTGCGTCTCCCCTGTGTATCCATGACCAGCCTTGTGTGTGAAAGTGGGTCCAGGCTCAAGCTCGTGTGCAGTGCCAAAGTGGGAAAGTGGGTCCAAGCTCAAGATGGTGTGCAGTGCCCATTTCTCGGTAGGCTATACATTTGCACATGTAGGAAACGGTCAGGGAGCCGCATGATGGATGACTCGTCCCAACTGTATCCTATCAGCAGCACGCCGTTGACCCAGTTATTGTTATACCTTTCCGCGCTATGAGAGCGCATGAGAACGAAGCCGTCGATGGGGACGCGGCACCAAGTGGTGGCGATGGCCACGCGACGGTGACTTGGTGGCGGCGCCACATCCCTCGCAACCGCCGGCACCGGCGGCCTACCCCACACCTAGAGCCGCCGTCGCCCACCTCTCCTGCAGTCGTGTGCATTGCGACGGTAACGGGACGCTGGTATGCTCGAGAGGCGTTGGCGCCGGCAGCGGTTCCTTCCATGCTGGTGGCAGCTGTCAGCTACGGGGGCGGCGGAAAGGAGCCGCGGCGTCACCCCAGGCGCGTCAGCCGCCACCACCACCACAGCGGGAGCAGTGGCGGCCGCTGCAGAGGAGCCCTCGTTGCCTCACAGATTTTCAATTGGTGTTGCCGCAGAGGCGGCGGCGGTGGACCGGCCGGTCGCGCTCCCCGCCCCTCTCCAGCCAGCGCCGGCCATTTCCAGCTACACGCCTGGTCCCGCCGTTCTTCGTCTTCGCCGGCTGTAGCGGCGCCAAAGGTGCCAACCTCCCCCTCCACTTGTGCAACAGGCGCCCAGCGAAACGAATACGTGGCTAGACACGAGGCCCGCATAGTTCCGCCGCCGCCGCTGCAGTCGACGCGCGCGGCGTTGTCGATCAAACAGCCGTCGACGGCCGTCAGTAGCGTGTCGACGGGCATGGCGGCTCCTGCGTGCGGCACCGCCAGTGCCGCCGCCACCGCCGCCGGCGAGCCACCCACACGCGGTTGCGCCCGCGCACCACCGCCCGGGCGACGCCGCCAGGGAGCCACCCACAAGCGGTTGTGATCACGCGCCACCGCCCACGCGCCACCGCCCGCACGCCACCACCACCATGCACTAGTGTGTGGAGCGTCTCGTATGCTTCTTATGAGGCTGCAGGCCACTCTCGACCATGAGCGACACGCTCAGAGCGGCAATTGCCGTCAAGTACCTTGGAAGTGCGCATGGATGCTTGAGGCAGGCCTCTGTTCCCAGGATATTGGAGTCGAAAGAACGGCACAAACACGATGAAGTTTCAGAGGGCCTCTCCCGGAGCGTTGATAGCCGTTCAAGGTTTCAGTTTTCAGCGAACGACAGTGCCATGTTGTTTTGTTTCTCAAGCAGCATTTGGACCTTGGCCAAGTTCTTTCGGTTTCCATGGCGCGAGGACCCTGGATCTTTCCGCCGCCGAGGAACGGCCGTCGGTGCCCCCCGCGTCCCGCGGCCAAGTACGGCGGCCCGGCCGGGCAACAGACAGCCGTCACGCCCGCCGCGGCGGCACCATCGCCCGCCCCGCCCCCCCTCTCCCTGCCTGCACCGACTTTGACACGCACCCCCCTGCCGCCGGCGCTGGAGTCGGATACCGACGACCAGGCGTCGTTTTCTGCGCCCTCTTCTCTTCCCGCACTGCCGCCGGCGACCAGCGCTGCTTCCGCGCCATCAGTGGCGCGCCCCCCCCCCCCCCCCCCCCTCACGCCCAGTTATGGCGTCCGCTCTGGCTTTCAGCATTACAGACGCCTCCAACAATACTGTTCCGAAGTGGTGCTTTCTGAATGGAGCTAGGGTCGCGGCCGTTCAATCTGAATGGAGCTAGGGTCCTGGCGTGCGACCCTAACCCTCTGCTGCAGTGTGAGAGGGGTGCGACCCCAGCACTTTTGGACCCATGGGAGAGGGGTCATCCAACCAATTGAATGACCGCCTTCCGGAGCAGCGGGACGGCGTCATCGTGATTCTTCCTTTGATCCGGTCCTTATCTGTCGGTCATGCACAGCGGGTCGTCCATCTTGCCGACCTGCGTCCGATTGCCCTTCGCCCAGGACTACCAAAGTAAGTAGGCTGCACCTTGAAGTAGGGAGAGTTTCCTATGCTGGACGCCAACTGTGCTGGATGCCAAATTTTTTCTTAACCAGCAGAACGAGAACGCTGTCTGACGATCCTGCTCCGCGTCCACTTGGATTCTCGTTTACACACCGCTCGCTGCGCTATGCTTCCTGTTATGTCTAATTCCAGAAGGAGAAATGGAAGCAAGCCACGCTGGCAAGAAGACCATTATGGAAGTCAAGAGGGCTCGCGAAACGTACGGCTGTTCAGCGTTCGTGGGTGTTGGTACGAAGTGAACCTCAGACGAGAAAGTGCATCCGAGGGAGGTCAGCATGCTGAGTTTGACGTATCTCTCGCTCACGACATGCAGCCACTAATACTTGGGCTCAGTCTGCCTGCCACGGTTCCGCTTGTCCTGACAATTTCTCTGTGCTCTTGTGTTCTTTTCTGCGCAGCGTGTCTACCGCGGACCTGCTGACCGCGTTTACCGGGGAGGTCTGGGCGTACCGTTGCACTGCGTGTGCTCAAACCTTCCGCAGGCCCGGAAAAGGGCTCGTGGGATGGCGAGGGAAGGCCCTATCAATCGTGGACGACGGCCTCTACGCCGCCATCAGCACCCTGGATGAGGTGCTCTGCAATTCGAAGGCCGGTGTCGACAGCCTTGGGATGCCTCTCGGAATGTGCGACCGCTGTTACTGCAAGACAAAGCGGGCTCGCCGCCAGGGCGGCAGGATTGAGACTGGTATGAATGGCAAAGCTCTGCCCCCCCCCCATCACCGGTCACTAATGGCATCCAGTGCGTCTGGGATGGGCGTGCAGGCTGGCCCTCACACGAGTCGTGCTGCCGAGACGACAGTTACAGCCCCCCCTCGTTTCGTGCATATCGCCCCGCGCCCACGCACCGCGTGCAGGGATAGCGAGCACTCGTTTGATGGCTCCATGTTTGGCGCTGGTCCCCCACGGGTCTGTGATGCCTGTCTCTCTGTGAAAGAGCGCATCGCGCAACTCGGGAGGGACGTGGACGAGGCCCGGCGACTGGCTGTTCTCGAGCGTCGCAGGACAGCAGAGTTGCATACACGCCTGATGACTGCGCTCGCTGTGCCGTCGCCCGTCACGACCACGCCAACTGTGCCCGAGACTTGTCCGGTTCCGCCTTCCTGTACCATTTTTCTGGAGGAGTTACGCTGTGGGGCATATTGGAATGACCGGGATGAGCCTGTGCTGCAGGTCATCGCTGCGACCATTTCTCTGCGCAGTAGCCCTCCGGAAATTCGGTTTGAATGGGAAAACGGGGTCGAGCGCGTTTACAAGCGACATGTCACTCACAACAAGACCGTTGTGAGTCGCAGCCAGCGCTACAAGCGCTTGGCTACCAGATTGCAGCTCTTTACAGACTCCGTGGGAGCGGAGGCGCACGCGGCTGTGGCGGGAGGGAAAGTATCCGTATCTGTTGCGCCCTTCCATTGTCTGGAGAGCCGCCGCCGGTCGGAGCCGCAGCCTATCTCGCGGAAGCCGGAGCAGCAACTAAGATTGATTGCTGCGTGCCGTGTCAGCCTCACCGCGTACAATGGCATCCGTCGGGGGATTCGTGCGTTTGGAGACGGTCTCGCAAGCCTGCCTGTCCTACGCGCCGCTCGGATTCGCCTCTTTGGGCTGCCGGCCGAACGAGTCACCATTACGTCTTCTGGAGCGCATTTTTCAAGTCTGAAGGGCGCAGTGCAGGAGAAGTTGGACGCTCTGTGGGCGTCCAATCGCTTTACGGAGGGGCTGCTGCGCGACGAGGACCTCAAAACCATCCCACAGACGCTTTCCTATGAGGTTCCCGCGGAGGCTGACTGCGGGACTGAGGCGGCTTCTCCCGCCGCCAACGTCAAAGATATCCACCTGACTCTGGGGGTCGACAAGAGAGGCACGCCAAGCTCCGTCAAAATAGTCGCTGGGCTGGCCAACCAGAGCCGCCCGCACAAGTTGAACAACACCATCCTTGTGGGCGAGTGCCCCGCAGAAAAGGACAAGTACGAAGAGGTGTCTGGCATGCTTGGTGAGCACCTGGGTCAGGTAGCGGAGTTGGTGCACGAGGGTGTCGTCGTCGGAGGTGTGCGGCGCGCTGTGCGCTGGATGCCGTCTGGGGACTACGAGGCGCTCTCTACCGTGCACGGGCATAGGGGTCCAAGCGAGACGATGCCTTGTCTCATGTGGTATTGTACGAAGGCCCCGAGCGTGACGCACGCTGGCCTGGACGCCGTCTATGGGACTCTGCGGGATGTCGACGATCCTGCCGTCAGGTACCCTCGCACGTCGGCTCACCTTGTGACAATGACGACGCTCGGTGCCCCAGGTTGTCTGCCTGGGGGGCTACTGGGTGACTCGTCCCAAGCTGCACGCCGGTCCATTGAGCGGCGGTCTCCATTTACCGTCGATCCTCGGCAAATAGTACCAATTCCGTTACACATTTTGTTGGGAAATACGTTGCGGTTGCTGAGGTTGGCCATCGAGCTCATCATCTCCTGCCGCGGGCGCGGTGCTGGGCTCACTTTTGCCTACGGGCTGGCAGAGACCTCGCGGCTCATCGTGCGCGTGTGCCCAGCGCCCCACAACGGAGGTGTCTCCATTGGCAGGGACTGCCAAACCATCACGGAGGCCAGCGAAGCGGTGTGCCGCACCCTCGTTGGCCTGGTCGCCGAGAAAGACCATGCGGCCTACAGACGCCTGTGGGTGCTGTGGAAGACTCTGGCCAGGACCATGAACCGGGCCGCTCTGGTGCACACGGACGAGTCAAACTCTATCCGCTCGAATGCACAGAGCTTCGTGCGGCACATGAAGCGCAGCTTCCCCTGGGTGAATGTGTCCTCCAAACTTCACATTTTGATGTACCAGGCCCCGGACTTTCTCGACCGCTTTGGAAGCATAGTTCTGTGCGGAGAACAGTTCATCGAGGCGTGGCATAAATACTACGCGCAGAATGCCGCAAAGTATGCCGCGGGGACGGAGGTGGAAGCGTGCGCCAACCTCGCTCGAGCGGTGGCTGTATCCCGCGAGGCGAGTGACTCACACTTGATTATGCCCATGAGAAAGCCCGCAAAAGATGGGGCGAGGAGGGCGAGAAAGAGTGGGGACGGGCGTAAGCGAGAGAACAAGGGCGGTTCGGGAGAGTGCGGTGCGACTCGAGAGAAGTCCGTGAAGGAGGAGCGTAAGTAGGCGCGGAATCTCTTCGAGGTGGGCGACCGGACCGTTGAGACCAGGGGCTTCGGAATAATGATTCGGATAAAGCACCGTTTTGCAAGCAGAGGCATCCTGCTCGCAGCAACATCTTATGTTCATCAGTCTTTCCACGAAGAGCCTGAGCATGAGGTGAGCTTTCCAGCAGTGTCTTCCGTTTTGCTCTCACATTGGATGGCGAGAAGATTCCAACGGATATATCCGGATATATCTGGATATATCCCAGATTCTGCTGAAAAACCCGGATTCTGAAAGGCCCTGGTTGAGACGTTTCTGACACGCATGGCGCCTGGGGGAGATTGACAAAGAGAAGCGCTTTTGGCGAGATTCTCTACCGCCAGACGTCACATAAGTGACTATAGCCGTGAACCTCGTCCTTTCTTCCAGCCGAGCTTTCCCACCCGCACCCCGCTAGAGGTGAAGCCCCGCTCGTTCCCCCCGCTCCCCAAATCAGGCCTTAACCTAACCTTTCGTGCTGGACACACCACCAACCTTCCTCCCACCCCCGCCTGTACCCACCCATAACTGGTCTCAACGCGAGCGAAGGTGCCAAGCACCGCAGCAGAACGCTTCCTGCCACAGCAGGCAGGTTGAGAATCAACCCAACTGCAAGTACGGACGCCACGCAAAAGAGTGCCACCTCCCCCCGCTCCCCAACTTGGTTGGATACTGAGCACGGCCCGCCAAGTGACCTCGGACTCCACTGGCCGACCGTTTGTCTGCCGACTCCTGTTGCCTTGACACGATGAAAAAAAGCCCGACCCCTCTCCCACAGGCACAACTTAAGGGGCCGTGGCCCCCGCAAATGCACCTGAGTAATGCGACAACGCCACCGTGCACCGAGCGGCGGTGGGCTCGGGAAAGAAGTGCTTCGGGAAATGAAAGAAAAAGAGGCCGGGATGAACCCAGGCAAACGCTCACCCTGACCAGACAAGTAGTGCAATCTAGACAGACATTCGTGGGGTCGCCACAAAAAGGAGCACACATCACCGCCTGCCGCCCCCCCCCCCCACAACCCTCTCATCCGCCCGCCTCCATGCACCTCTCCGACAGCAACCGTCGAGCCCGAGTACCTGGATGATCATGGCGGGCCGGTGGCTGCCGCTGTGGTAGGCACGGCGATGACGGTAAACACGATCAGGTTGGGGCGGCGTCCACGGCTGGGGCGATGCTGCAGGTGGCAGCGAGGCGTGAGGAAACGCGGGGCGTGTAAAAAAAACAGGCGACCTCCAACCTTGGAAAAACTGTCATGATGGAGGAGGAGGCGGCGGGGGGAACCGGCCCGGAAGTCGACAGCTGAGCTGCTCCCAATCACTGCAACGATGGGGAGGCAGGTGGGAGACAAGGGCAAGAAGGGGAAGCAGGGTGGGCGGTAGTGGTATGGACGGACATCAGGACGACATAATCGCGTGGGGTGAGTGAGTAGCGGGGCGAGAGTCCAAGCCGGTTTGCGCCTCGTCATGCCGCGCCTGGCGCCGCGTTCGGCGACATGCACCATTGAATGACTTTTCTCAAACCGACTCCATGCCACGTCTCTCGGCATCACCGCTCTGGTGGCATGCAGAGGCGATGACCACCAAGTGTTCAAAAAGGGGCATCCATTTGACTGACAGAATGGCTAGCAGCCAATGGAGAATGCGATGTGGGATGGCGGGCCAACCAGGAGGCAGAAGCTCGGTTGAAACCCAGACGAGACAGAACACCCACTCTGAACTGGGCGGTCCCTTTCCCCGCCCGTTGTGCTGCTGCGGCGGCCGGTCGCGGCCCGCTTTGCCACCGCTCTCGCCGCCACGGTTCCGTTTCCTTCCGCCGACCTGGCTGCCCACACGGACGATGGTGGCAATTTGTCGCTCGGCGACAAAGCCTAGGGCGGTAACGACGTCCCTGCCGTAGGCGACGGCGAAAACGGCATCGCACGACTGCCGGGTGGTGGAAATCCGCGACCGGTCGACGCTGCCGCAAAGCGGGAGGTACTTCCGTGGGACCCAGGCTACCGGGGCGTGTTTGTGCGGAAGGTGGCCGCCCGGTCTGATCTGCCGACCGCCTCGCGTCAGATGGTGGACAACAAGCGCAAGCTCCTTAGCGTCGGGGACCTCGCCGTCAGTATACCAATGCCACCGATGGCGTAGTTCTGTTCCAGTGCTGGCAGCACCAGCATGTGCCACGTCTTGGCGGAATACAAGGACGTCTCCAGCCCGCAATGATTGGATGAGTGGCTCAATAGGCGCGGTGAGCTTACCGCCCTCTTCATCGGGTAGGTGACGGTGGGACCCAGGATACATGACCAACTGAGCGTCGCGCAGCGCGGCGAGGACCGATGCCGACGGGCACGACTCGTCCATCAGCTGGGGCCGCAGCTTGTCAATGTGTAAAAGTTGGCGGCGGCACCGCCCAAAGCTCCGCATCACCGTAGGTCCGACGACTGTGTGGAAGCGACTCGGGAAGACTTGGTTGAGCCCATGTTGAACGGCAGCCCGATGTGAGGCAAGCTCGCAAAATGCGGCCTACTGAGGGCCCATCAGACTTGGCGGGGGCACGGGATGGTTGTCGAAACACTTCATCATGACTCGCCCGTCGCGCCCGTCCTTACCAACCAACAGCGATGGCAACGTCTTGCCTTGACGTTCAAGAGTCTCTACTTTAGCGTGGTTTATAATCACGCAAAAGTCGTCGGCGTGGATACCCGAGCAGTCACTGTCGACGGCAGCCGCGAGGGTGTCGCTGACGGCTCCGTGAAGAACGCAATAGCCGCTACCGTCACGGCTAAGGTCCGCCTTGAGAGCCGCGGCGCTGGTGATAATCTTGTGCACCACCCCTTGTAAACTGACGCCGTCGGGGTGGGGGGTGTGAGACCAAGTCAAAGATGGAAGGGTAGAGGTGTCCGAGGATTCTGGGGGCTGCGCCGATGCGGGTTTTGGCGAAGAGTTTGAGACAGTCGCGGACGGCAGAGACACGACGCCACTCTCTACCTCCTCCTCAGTTGTCCACTCCGAGTCTTCGTTCACCTGGACGACCACCGCCTCCTCGTTCATGTGCGAGGACTCGTGAGGGGACTCGCGCGGCCCCAGCGCCGAGACTCCGCCTGCCACCGCCAGCCCTGCGGTAGCCGGCACTCCCGCGGCCGCTGCCATGCCCTTTGTCGCTTCTTTACCCTGCGGCCTGCTCCTGAAACGCCACCGCGGGGAGGTCGCCGCTTCCTCGGCCGGTTGGGTCCAGGCCCATGC
>Ga0209093_1001719_pt1 | contig 12450 bp, 13 predicted proteins | sample SidtaG_4_FD_187450 | JGI IMG/M metagenome (GOLD analysis project Ga0209093, IMG submission 187450) | Marine algal microbial communities from Sidmouth, United Kingdom - Sidmouth_Male1 metaG (SPAdes) (version 2) | ecosystem: Host-associated > Algae > Red algae > Unclassified | place: Sidmouth...
TCAATAAAAGCGCGTCGTGGTGGTACTTCATCGCCCATCAACATCGAGAATATGCGGTCGGATTCGACAGCATCGTGGATGCTGACGCGGCGCAAGGTGCGTGTAGCCGGATCCATCGTTGTATCCCAAAGTTGTTCGGCATTCATCTCTCCTAAGCCTTTATAGCGTTGAATACTTACAGAACTGTCGTTGCCCTTACCGAGTATTCTTACAGCTTGTACGCGCTCTTCCTCGCTCCAGCAATACTGAAATTGTTTGCCTTTTTTGACCAGGTAAAGCGGTGGCGCAGCAATATACACATAGCCTTGCTCTATCAATTCTTTCATATAGCGGAATAAAAAGGTCAAAATCAATGTCACGATATGGCTACCATCTACGTCGGCATCACACATGATGACTATCTTATGGTAACGTAATTTAGACGTATTCAGAAAGCGTTCACCGTCATTATCTTCGATGCGGACACCGAGTGCGGTAAACATATTTTTGATTTCTTCGTTTTCGTAAATTTTGTATTCCAAGGCTTTTTCTACGTTCAAAATCTTTCCACGAAGTGGTAAAATTGCTTGAAAAACACGGTCACGACCTTGCTTCGCTGTACCACCTGCCGAGTCTCCCTCTACCAAGTAAATTTCGGATTTTGCAGGGTCTTTTGAGCTACAATCGGAGAGCTTGCCGGGCAAGCCCGAACCAGTCAACACATTCTTGCGCTGCACCATATCTCGTGCCTTACGTGCGGCATGACGCGCCGTAGCTGCGAGGATTACCTTGTCGATAATACGCTTGGCTTCCTTCGGATTTTCTTCGAGATAATGTCCCAATGCCTCACGTACACAACCCGATACTATTGCCACGACTTCGGAGTTACCGAGTTCGCCTTTAGTTTGTCCTTTGAATTGAGGTTCAGGCACTTTGACGGATATTACAGCCGTCAGACCTTCCCGAAAATCTTCTCCGGCAATCGTGAATTTCAGCTTGCTGAACATCTTATTATCGTCACCATATTTTTTAAAAATATGATTGACCGCACGGCGAAAACCACTAACGTGTGTACCTCCCTCGCGTGTATTAATATTATTGACGTAAGAGTGCAAATTTTCGGAAAAAGAGTCATTATACTGCATCGCTACCTCTACCTGTACATTCTCTTTTTCTCCGGTGACGTGGATGGGGTTTTGAATGATTTTATTGCGTCCTTCATCCAAATACAAGACAAATTCTCTCAAACCACCTTCCGAATAAAACTCTTCAGAAACAAACTCGCCATTTTCGTCTTTTGCACGCTCATCTGTCAGCGTGAGACGCAAGCCTTTATTCAAAAAAGACAATTCGCGAATCCGCGAAGCAAGTACAGTATAGCTATACACGAGTTCTTCAAAAATCTCATCATCTGGCGTGAAGGTCACATAAGTACCTCGTATATCGGTGTCACCGATAGTCTCTACATCCTTCTGCGGTTTTCCTTTATTATATTCTTGTACATATATTTTTCCGTCGCGGTGAACTTCTGCTTTGAGGTGCTTGGAAAGAGCATTGACACATGATACACCTACTCCGTGCAAACCACCAGACACTTTATAGGTGTCTTTGTCAAATTTTCCCCCTGCGTGCAAGACGGTCATTACGACCTCCAAAGCTGATTTTTGCAGCTTTTCGTGTCGCCCTACGGGAATACCGCGACCGTCGTCTTTTACAGTGATAGAATTGTCGGCGTGAATGATGGTTTCAATGTGGGTACAATGCCCGGCGAGGTGCTCATCAATAGAGTTATCAATGACTTCATATACAAGGTGATGGAGTCCTTTTGTATCAGTACTACCGACATACATGCCGGGGCGTTTTCGCACTGCTTCCAAGCCCTCCAATGCCTGTATATTATTAGCATCGTAATTGGAATCATTGGGTGTTGGAATTTGATTGTTTTTATCTTCACTCATAAGACCGCGAAGATACGGTTTTTTAATGGATTTTCATAGGAAAACTAGTTGATAGTACATAGTCGATAGTCGATAGATAAACGCAGCTTGTTTTACGTTCACCTATCGACTATTTCCAACTCTTTTTACGTTCATCTATGAACTATAGACCATCAACTACGGACTAATTTCAACTCTTTTTCGTCTTAATCGTGCAGCCGACGGCTTTGGTGAAGTTTGGGTCGGGATTTTTGCCGTTTATGACCGCTTCTATGGCTTCCTCTACGTATTTCACTTTAACGTCATCGGCGTTTTTGTGATTGTCGTCAATAGCACCGGAGTAGGCGACCACCATTTTACCACCTTCATTTTTCAATAAATAGACTTCAGGCGTGCGTGTCGCACCAAATACCGGATAGATTTTTTGCCCTTCGTCAAACAAATAAGGAAATTTGAAGCCCTTTTCGGCGGCGCGTTGTTTCATGCCTGCCATATCGTCTTCGGGTACGACTTCGGGGTCATTCGGGTTGACGGCGAGTACCGGATAGCCCTTGTCGGCAAAGGTATTGTGCAGGTCATTAATACGGTCTTCGTACATCACTGCGTAAGGGCAATGATTGCAGGTAAAAATCAAAATCACGCCTTTATCATCCTCAAAATCAGAAAGTGACACCATACTGCCGTCGATATTTTTTAGTGAAAAATCCATTACGGCATCACCAATATTATAACCTCGCTTCTGTGGCTTGGGTGATACATTGGTCGTTGTTACGGCTTTGCCTTCAGTGGTTTTTGCTTTTTGGGTAGTAGTGTCGCCGCTGTTGCAGGCAACTAATCCGATGATGAGCAAGCTCATCAAAAAATAATTAAGTGTTTTCATATTTTAAAATTGATAACGTAACACAGACATTCCTGTCTGTACTGTTCGGAAAACAGGCAAGAATGCCTGTGTTACATTGTTTACAAAAATGATTTTACGATAGTTTCAAGTTCTTGATAATCAAACTCTTGTTCGTAAAATTCGCGTTTATTTTTATTATAAAATAAGGTGACAGGAATCGCGCCACTCCATTTGGGACTGACTTTATCAATCCACGAATTATAATCTGCATCATCCAATAAAATGACGGTCGATTGTAGTTCGTTTTTTTCGATAAATGGAATGACTTTACTTTCTAATTTGCGAATATCATCCAACGACACCAAGATGACTTCTACGTTTTTGTCCTTATATTCTGCTTGAATTTGCTCGAAATAGGGGAGTTCTTTTACGCAGGGTTTACACCATGTTGCCCAGAAATTGATAACGTATATTTTATCATTTTTCTCATGCAAATGATGCTCAAATTCATCGAATTTTTCGTATGTTTGAACGGTGAAATTATCGCTTACCAGAGTTGTTTCAGGCTTGATTTTAGGGGAGGGCGTAGCCGATTTATTTGGTGTATTTGGCGCACCGCAACCCGATAGAAATACTATTGAAGCCGCCAACAGAACGACCGCATTATTTTTTATTTGAAACATAAATATACTAACAGTTTTATGAGTATAATGTTATTTAATTTTTAAAGAAAAATAAAAGAAACCTAAAATAGTAAATTTGGTGAAACCGTAGCGTAACGCCCCTGGCTTGCGCCGCGTTCTATTTCAAACTAATGCGGCGCAAGCCAGAGGCATTATGCTACGGTTTTATAAGAACTATTCACTAATAATAGACGTTTGGGATGCGTAACACAACGAATCACGAATCAACGAGTCAACGAATTACGAATAATGCGGCACATCATTGAGTTATATAAATCATCCTTCGGCGGATTATCACGTAATGTGTGGCTGCTCTCGGTGGTCATGCTCATCAATCGAAGCGGGGCAATGGTGTTGCTATTTTTGGGCGTATTTTTGAAGCAGCAAGAAGGGTTTTCGATTCTACAGACGGGCTATATTATGAGCTTTATGGGCGCAGGCTCAGTCTTAGGGATGTATATTGGTGGTCGGATTACGGATGCTGTGGGGCATTATGCAGTACAGTTTTGGTCTTTATTACTGTCGGGTTTTGGTTTTCTGTTTATGCCTTTTGTGGATGGTTTTGTGGCATGGTGTGCGATTATTTTTATTGTAAATCTGGTAGCAGACACCTTTCGCCCAGCCAATCAGGCGGCGATTGGGCTTTATAGTAAAGAAGAAAATCGGACGCGCTCAATAGGTCTTGTGCGATTAGCTATCAACTTGGGTTTTACGGTCGGTCCTGTAGTGGGTGGGATTGTTGCGATAACATTTGGTTATGATTGGTTGTTTGTGTTGGATGGACTGACTTGTATTGCTGCGGCGTTGGCGTTTCGCTATTTTCTGTCGAATGAAAAAAAAGCCACACAAAACAAGCCGGATATACTCGATACACCAATACTTGACATGACAATTTCTCCTGCCAAATCACCTTATCGTGACCCGTATTTTGTCCTATTTGTGGTGTGTAATATGTTCATGGCAATTACCTTTGTGCAATTTACGATGGCATTGCCGATTTACTTCAACGAGGTCTTATTTATACAAGAAAATTGGATAGGTATTTTATTGGGAATCAATGGTATTGTGATTGTTGTCGTGGAAATGCCTTTTGTATATGCCTATGAACAAAAAGGTTATAAAAAACTTCCTACAATTATATTTGGTACGGTACTTATCGGCGTGTCTTACCTCATTATTCCGACAACAAGTTTTGGAGGAGTAGCAGTGGCATGTATGACACTTTTGACGATAGGCGAAATCATTAGTTTCCCCTTTGCGGCGACCTATGCACTCAACAAAGCCGTGCCCGAAAATCGCGGTGCATACATGGGATTGTATGGTATTTCGTGGTCGGTTGCCTTGATTATTTCTCCGCTCATTACCTCTTGGCTGATACAAAATTACGACTACACCATGACGTGGCTCGTGATTGGGAGTTTGCCGATTTTGGGCAGTTTAGGGATGTATTATTTGCACCGTGTCAATGAGTGAAACGTAGTGCGGTACTTCCAGTCCGCGTCTCGCGTGTATACGCGGAACGGGCTAGAAACACCGTTCTATAATACGCGAACTGGAAGTGTCGCGCTACGTTACATTCATTCAAAATTAGTATCTTTGCATAGAATGAGTCTAATCAAAAAAATATTCATTGCGCCGGTTCGCTTTTATCAGGCGTTCATTTCGCCGCATTTGGGGCAAAACTGCCGATATCAACCGACCTGTTCGCATTATATGGTACAGGCGATTGAAGAATGGGGCGTTATTCGCGGGACTTGGCTGGGCTTGAAACGCATTGGACGCTGCCACCCTTGGGCAGGACACGGACACGACCCCGTCCCGAAGCGGCAAGCCAAGGGGGAACGGCAGACGGCAGACGGCAAACGGAGAAAGAAGAAAAAGTGATAGATTCATTCATTATCATTAACGCATTTCAGCATTGGCGCATTAAAAATATTCATTCATTCAAAATTCATTCATTCATTCATTATGACAAGACCAAGACGGAATAGGCGCACGGCTGCGATACGCGGCATGGTACGCGAGACACATATAACAACTGATAACCTAATTTATCCGCTTTTTTTGGTGGATGGAAAAGGTGTGAAAGACGAGATAAAGTCATTGCCGGGAAATTTTCGTTGGTCATTAGATAAGTTGCTGCCGGAGGTGGAAGAATGTATGGAATTGGGCTTGCGAAATTTTGTCGTGTTCCCTGCCGTACCCGAAGAATTGAAAGATAAGACCGCGACATATAGCTACGCAGCCGATAATTTTTATTTGGAAGCGGCGCGTATTTTCAAAGAAAAATTTCCGGAAAGTACCTTGATTAGCGATGTCGCGATGGATCCCTACAGTTCGGACGGACACGATGGTCTGGTCGAAAACGGGCGTATTCTCAATGATGAAACCTTGCCGATTTTGGCGAAAATGTCGGTCGCACAGGCGCAAGCCGGATTTGACATTATCGCGCCTTCGGATATGATGGACGGGCGTGTAGGCGCAATACGCGAAGCACTTGACGCAGCAGGCTATATCGAAACAGCAATCATGGCTTACACGGCAAAATATGCGAGTGCATTTTACGGTCCGTTTCGGGATGCGCTGGATTCTGCACCAAAAGCCGGCGATAAAAAAACTTACCAAATGGATCCCGCCAATCGCATGGAAGGCTTGCGCGAAGCGATGCTCGATGAAGAGGAAGGCGCAGATTATCTAATGGTCAAACCTGCACTCAATTACTTGGATGTTATCGCTTTGTTGAAAGAAAATACGACCTTGCCGATTGCGGCGTATCATGTGAGTGGCGAGTGCGCGATGTTGATAGCTGCCTGTCAAAATGGTTGGCTCGATTTTGAACAAGCGATGCCCGAAACGTTGTTGTCTATACGTAGGGCGGGCGCAGATGTGATTTTGACCTACTTTGCGAAGCAGTATGCGCGGATGGCGAGGGGATTGGAGGTTAGGGAAGACGAAAAAAATAATCTACCCGTCTGAATTGTTCTTTTTCTTATATGGTTCTGCTGAAATAAGGATATTTTTAAATTATTTTATAATAAAAAATATTTATAAATAATTCATTTTTAATAATAAATAAATTACAAAATAATTTTAATTAATTAAAAAATGGCTATATTTCAGTGTGACCTTATATGTTTCACTAAATCTTCCTTACGTAGCTCGGCTATGCGCGTCAAATTTAGCCAAACATATAAAAAAAATAACTTCTTCATTTGGGGTAGATTATTTTCTTCCTCTTCCCTAAGTTTGTAAATTTGATAGAAAACACATAATTTACAATATTATTTTACATAGAAAAATAGTAATATCATGGTTGAATACGATAAAGATATAATGTTTGATGATATACTTACATTAGATGAAGATATCATTGAAATCCCTAAAGATCAGAGAAAGCTGACTACTCAGGCTTACGACAAAAGCGTGTCTGATATTGTGAGGATGATACAAGAAGGTGATATTCATCTCAATCCAGAATATCAAAGAAATTATGTATGGGATAACAAACGTGCTTCATTACTTGTTGAGTCAATTATACTTAATGTACCTATTCCTGTTATTTATGTAAATCAGGAGGATGACGATTCATGGACGGTCATTGATGGTTTACAAAGATTGAATACTTTAAAAAGGTTTTTTGAAAGAGACTTCAAATTAAGAAGTTTAGAAATATTGGATGATTTGAATGGTGACGACATCAAATCACTTAATCCTAAAGCAGCAAGAATACTTAAAAATGGTTTGTTGCGTGTTATTGTCATTTCAAACGATTCTCATCCCGATATCAAATATGATATTTTTATGCGACTCAATCAGGGGGCAATAAAACTTAATGAACAAGAACTTAGAAATTGTTTGTACCGTGGTAAGTTCAATGAATTACTTAAAGATATTAGAGATAATAAAAAATTCATGAAAATGCTAAATCGTCAAGAGCCTCATAAAAGAATGATGGACAGCGAATTAATTTTGCGGTTTCTTGCATTATCGCACTATTGGATACCTGAAGAAGAAGAAATAGAGGAGTATAATGGTAGGATGAAATTATTTATGAACAATTTTATGGCAAAGCAAGCCAAAATTGACGATAATAAACTCGCATATTATGAAAAATTATTTAATGAAACTGTAGATAAAGTTTACGATATTTTTGGAGAAAAGGCATTTCGACGCATAAATAAAGATGGTGAATATGAAGCTCCTTTAAATAGAGCGATAATGGACTGTTTGATGCTATCATTTACTAAGTTTGATAAAACAATTCTTCTCAAGAAGAAAGATGAAATAATTGATAGATTAAAAACCTTAGTTGTAGTAGATGGTGATTTCAGAGAAAGTGTAATAAAAGCTACATCTGACAAAAAAGTTGTTCAATTTAGATTAAATCGTTGGTATAAAGAACTAAAAAAAGTGATGAATGGGTAAATTTGATGCTACTGCCGATTTTGAAAATACAATGGGTGAAGTTCAAGTTTTGATTGACTATGCCAAAAAAAATACTAAAACATACTCCGATATAGTACATTCAACAAATCTGCCCTTGTATTGCTTTGTTCGAAGTTTGAGAGCTTTCTTGAAAACTTCTTTGAAGAATTTGCTTTTTATCATGCAGATATTAGTGATGGAATTCGTGTTGATACTCAAATGCTTGAACATTATACAAATTTAATAATTGATGAGCTAACCAAAATTACTTTAAAGGAAAAAAGAAAACCACTAATTGAGAAAATGGTCATACTTCATAATAATGAACCTTGTGATTTAGCTGAGTACCAAATAAATGCGAAATTCAACTACGGAAAGCATGGACAGAAGGAAATTCGAAGGTTGATACTATCCTTTGGTTTTGAAGATTTTGTAGAACAACTAAACCCTGTATTTTTTAGTCGATTCAACTCAATGAATTACATTCGGAACAATATCATTCATGGAGATGCCACCCCTAATCTCACACATCAAGATGTAATATCCTATAAAGACTTACTTGTCAATTTTGCCATTGATATGGACGAAACCGGAAACAAAAAACTGGAAACGTTCAGAAATCAATTTTAAAATATCATGATTTATAGCGATTTTTCATTAGATACGATAGAATCACAATTTGATGTGACTAATCGCCTGACAAGTCTCTTTGATGTTGTTAAAAAAATTCCTTTAAGCGATTCATTACAGTATTCACTAAATGTTGCAAAAGAATTACCCATAAAAAGTGAAAAATCTCGGTCAGAAGCAATTGTATATCCGATACTCGTAGAATTGAGAAATTTGAGCGATAAATTTTTCACTATTTACTCTGGCGACACTTTGAATGTGGATGAAAAACGTGGTTTGAAGGGCGAATGTGACTTCATCATTGCCAAAGATACAGGTTCTCTGAATGTGAATGCACCGATATTCCAAGTAGTGGAAGCCAAGAAAAATGATTTTGATATCGGCATCCCACAATGTGCCGCTCAGATGATTGCGTCTAAAATTTTCAATGAAAAAAAAAGGAATGGATTTGAATGTGATATATGGCTGTGTAACCACCGGTGAGGTTTGGCAATTTATGAAATATATTGATAACGAAATTCTAATTGATACAAGAAATATTATCTTGGTGATGTGGGAGAATTATTAGGTGTTTTGAATGAGATAATTGATTTTTATAAAGGAGAATTAGCATAAATCTAATGTTTGGACGCGAACTCAAAATACTGTTTTGGAATCTGAATCGAAAGGAATTACATTATCCACTTGCGGTGATGGCGAAAGAGCAGAGGGCGGATATTATCATTGTAGCAGAGGCGGAGAATCTGGATAAATTGGCTTTACTGGAGTATTTAAACACCTTAAAATTGGAATATTACGATGCAAATGAATTTAGTTTGAGTGAGCGAATTTTATTTTTTACTAAATTTGAGCCTAAAAATATAAGCCCGATTAGTGAAGATGATTCGGATAGATATTCGATTAGAAAAATATATTTGTCTGATAATAAGGAGATTATCATTGGTGGTGTACATCTTTTGGACCAAAAAAATTATTCTACAAGCAGTAGATTAACTTATGCAAGTCGCTTGAAAGATGAAATTGATAAATTAGAAGTAGAACATCAAATCAAAGACTCTATTATCATTGGTGATTTCAACATGAATCCGTTTGAACAAGGGATGAGCCAAGCGAATGGACTCAATGCGACTTCTACAAGAGATGTTGCTCGACGAATTTCGACGACTATTTTGAATAAAGAATATTCCTTTTTTTATAATCCCTCATGGGCTTTTATGGGAGATTTACACGAAGATGTTGCAGGAACTTATTATTACAACAAATCAGGATTTGATGCGTATTATTGGAATGTTTTTGACCAAGTAATTATACGCCCTACTTTGATAGAAAATTTTGATAATCAGTCTTATAAGGTTATCACTCAATTTGAAAATAAATCGTTATTGAATAAAAACGGACGACCTGATAAAACCTCGTATTCAGACCATTTACCTATTATTTTAACTTTTAAAAATTTGTAATTATGGTAACGACACAAAATTTGTGGCCTAATTTCTCCTCAATAACAAGCTCAACACCTCAAAAATTAATGCAAGAGCAGGCAGCCTATTTGAAAGATAAAACTCAAGGTAAAATCTATGCAAGAGTAGAAAAAGATAATGTTAATGGGTTGAATGATAAAATAGGATTATCATTTAAGATTGTTGCGCCCGGATTGGGCAACTATAGATATACACTTTTTTATGTTCAACATGATATCAATATCTATCCGCTCCAACTGATGCACGGAAACAGTGATCTGACGGTTAATAATTCTGACGAATTAGTCGAAGCGATGAGCAAAATCTTCAACTCCGAAGACACCATAAAAAAAATATCCACCTTACTTTCGTATGAATAACACAACAGCACAAACCGACACGCTAACCAAGGTCAAACAAATATTGGAGCATTACCTCATTGATAAAAAACTGCGAAAAACGCCGGAGCGATTTGCGTTGTTGGAGGCGATATATACGCGCGATGACCACTTTGATGCAGAGACTTTGTATGTGGAAATGAAAGTCAAAAACTACAAAGTCAGTCGGGCTACGGTATATAATACATTAGATATTTTGCAGGAGTGTAAATTGGTGATTAAGCATCAATTTGGCAGTAAACTCGCTCGGTATGAAAAGTCATTTGGCTACCAGCAGCACGACCATTTGATATGTGTAGAATGTAATAAAATACTCGAATTTTGCGACCCGCGCATCCGAAATATTCAGAGTATGGTAGAGGATATTTACGGTTTCAAAATTGATAGTCATTCCCTAAATTTTTATGGGACTTGTTCTGAGGAATGTGCGGAGAAACAACGTAGGAAAGAACGTTAATTTAATTTGATAATTTATTAGACTTTATTTAGAAAAATTTTGTATGCAGCTAACTTTGTCTTTTTCCGATACTCTTCACCTATTTTTCGCCCCGTACCGTAGGGTATGCGGCTCAAAATGAGGCTCGATTATCGAAAAAATACAAAAGTTCCATGCATACAAAATATTCCTAAATAAAGTCTATTGATAATTAAGGTTTTGAAATTACACAATAAAATAGACAAGCGAATCTTAAAAGAGCAACTCGAACAAGAGGCGCAAAAGCGTATCACCTTGTCGTTTTACCAATACGCAAACATTGGCAACACCAGCGTATTCCGCGACCATATATATACACGTTGGGCGGAAGTGGGCGTGTACGGACGCATATACGTAGCACACGAAGGCGTAAACGCCCAAATATCCGTACCCAAAACACAATGGACAGCATTTGAAAAAGAGGTCAACGACATAGTTTTTTTGAGAAATATCCGACTCAATATTGCGATAGAAGACGATGGAAAATCATTTTATAAATTAAAAATAAAAATACGTAACAAAATAGTCGCAGACGGATTGAATGACGAAACATTTGACGTTACCAATCGCGGTGTACACCTTGACGCTCAAAGATTTAACCAACTCACCGAAGATAAAAACACTATCATCGTGGATATGCGAAACCACTACGAAAGCGAGGTCGGACACTTCGACGGCGCAATCTGTCCCGATGTCGATACTTTCCGCGAAGCACTCCCTTTAATGGAAGAACAACTGTCGGAAAATAAAGACAAAAACATTGTCATGTACTGCACCGGTGGCATCCGTTGCGAAAAGGCGAGTGCGTACTACAAGCACAAGGGCTTCAAAAACGTTTTCCAACTCGAAGGCGGCATCATCGAATATACGCGACAGGTCGAAAAATTGGGTTTAGATAATAAATTTAAGGGAAAAAACTTCGTATTTGACGACAGATTAGGCGAGCGAATCAGCACCGAAATCATCAGCCAGTGCCATCAATGTGGCAATCCTTGCGATACCCACGTCAACTGCGCCAACGAGGCTTGCCACCACCTATTCATACAATGCCAAGCCTGCGCCACCAAGTACGCCCAATGCTGCACCGAAGCCTGCCAAGCCTACAATTCACTCCCCGAAGAAACCCGTAAAGAACTCCGAAAAGGCATCGTCACACACAAAAAACAATACGTAAAAGCCCGAACTTCACCTTTCTTAGAAAACAAAGAAATACAAGAGAAAGTGTGGGAATTGGTGGGGGGAAATAAGGATATTTAAATGTAAAAGGGTGTAGTGCGAATAATTTTAAATAAAACTTTGTTTTTGAGTGATTTAAACATTAAACTATTTCAAAGTAAGGGAAGAGGAAGAAAATAATCTACCCCAAATGAAGCCGTTATTTTTTTATATGTTTAGCTAAATTTGACGCACATAGCTGGGCTACGTAAGGAAAATTTAGTGAAACATATAAGAAAAAGAACAATTCAGACGGGTAGATTATTTTTTTCGTCTTCCCTAAACTACTTCACGTCCTATTGACACTTTTACATTTTGCATTTATTATTTTACATTTTACATTCAATAAATTCATTCATTCAAAATTCACACATTCATTCATTAGGAATATGAAGGCACAGATAATC
>Ga0209093_1001720_pt1 | contig 12449 bp, 15 predicted proteins | sample SidtaG_4_FD_187450 | JGI IMG/M metagenome (GOLD analysis project Ga0209093, IMG submission 187450) | Marine algal microbial communities from Sidmouth, United Kingdom - Sidmouth_Male1 metaG (SPAdes) (version 2) | ecosystem: Host-associated > Algae > Red algae > Unclassified | place: Sidmouth...
TTCCGTCGCAGACAGCTGAGCCCCGCGCCTGATCCAGGCTGGCCGCCACGCGAGGCTGCATACATTGAGAAACGACCCTTCCAACGCTGAGTCGCGAGAGTCATGCCCCGACCCGCTCTCAGTGCCCCATGCGGGGGGGGACGCGGTGTGGCGCCGTGGTCAGGGCGCGGGTCAGGTACGGACACCGACGGTCACCGCAGCGCCTGGGTTCCGTGGGGGTCGTGGCGGTGACAGACGGCGACGGCGGCGGCGGCGACGGCGGCGACGGCGACGGCGGCGACGGCGACGGCGACGGCGACGGCGACGGCGACGGCGACGGCGGCGACGGCGACGGCGGCGACGGCGGCAACGGCAGTGACGTTTAGACCTCAGGCGTCATGACCAGGTGCAGCATTTGCCAGTTCGTCAGCACCGCAGACGGGCCGACGCACAATGCGCGGACGTGCCCACTCAAGCAGACGCAATGCCGGCGGTCGCTCCACGAGAGCCACCCTTTTCACGAGCCTGGGCAGTGCGTCAGCGCGACGTGCGTCCACAAGCAGAAGTGCAACACCTGCGGTTTGTTCGGCCATCTATATGGTACCCAGGCGCTCACAGTGGAGCGGTGGAGAATCAACAAGAAGGGCCGTCTGGTGCGCAAGCCTACCAAGCGGGCGCTCTGCAAAGAAGATTTTGTCTGTGCGCTCATGACGGACACGTCCATCCAGAGTATGGTGGACAACTCCGTCAGCGTCTCTACAGCGGCGGCGCAGGACGCGCACACGCGGCGAGTTGCGACCTCGCGCCTGCACGGCAACACAAACGCCGAGCGGCTCGACATTAACGAGACTGTCGACGTCATGGAGAAGCTCAACAGCGACGCTGCGGTTCTCCAAAAGGAGAACAAGACGCAGATAAAGACGCTCTACAAAAATCTCCACCTCGGCGCCCTGGCGGCCAACCGCCTGGCCGCTTCGGCAGCCGAGAGTAGCCTGGACGACGCGACGCCGTCTCCCTCGGACGATGAGCAGCACACTGACATGGTCAGCACGTCGTCAGACGGTGAAGCAGCGGCAGCTGCTGCGGGCGCCAGACGCAGCCGTGGCAGAGGGCGACAAGCCAGGGGCTCAAGTTCCAGCGGGACAGGGCGTAGCTGTGGCGACGGCGGTGGCGGTGGTCTCAGTGGCAGCGGCGGCAACAAAAAGATCGAGCTGAAAACGACGCGGGTCCACAACGCCGGGCGGCAGAGCCGGACGGACCGCTATGCGGCCGCCGTGGCTAAAGGGCAGAGGGCGTCTCCCTCCAAGAAAGGCGTTGCTGGAAAAGGAAAGTCGAAGGCCCGCAAGGGGTCGCAGGGGGCGGCACCCATCGATGTCGACGATCTCGAAAACGTGGACGGTTCGGCAGGAGTCAGCGATGGGTGGCCGGCGGCGACCCGTGCGCGGTTCGACGTGCGCCTGCCGGCCTTTTTCTCGCCGCGGTTTGGCGGCAGCCCCGCGGCGCGCATTGCTCACGCCGTCGTTTCCGAGCTCTACCAGTGCCCTATCGAAGACGTCGACGTTGAGATGGCGGGGATGGTCGTCAAGGGGGCTTCGGACTCGCAGTTGCGCGGGTTTATGCTCACATCTGGCACTCTGACTGCGGCGCAGGTTTCGGAGTGGCTATGCTGCTCCATGAGCCCTGCGCTCCGCTGTGCGACGCTGCCCAGCATGGCCATGGCGCTTCAGCGCGTTGTTAACGCGGCGGCTGCGGAAGCAGCGAACTCTTCTGGCGTTGGGCTCGCTGCTGCCGCCGGGCGTGCAGTCACAGCCCCAGTCGCCTCTGTTGCGCCACGGGGCGCTGACCCCAGCCGCGTAAGTGCAGTAGATGCTCCTGCCGCGCCGCCGTTGCTGCCCGTTGCGGCCAATGTGCCGACTGTGCCGGCGGTGGCCCCCGTGGTGGCCGGATCAACGCCGGCGTCTTCTGGCGTCTCCCCGGTGGCTGCCGCAACTGTGGCGGACTTGGTCGGGGCTGGGACGCGACCGTGTTGAGACAATCGCGCCGATGCGCTCGTTCTCTTCCGGGGCTGGCAGGGGAAAGTCAGTTGATAGGAACCGATGGGCCAGGGTGTTCGGGACAGGGTGACGCGTGCGGGGCGGGTGCCGCCGAGAAGAGAAACAGAGGGCGAGAGGGGTGGGCCCAGCATAGAGAGAGAACCGCGGGGGCTAGCCCCATGGGACGAGGATAGGCAAGAAATGTGTGCGTGCTCGGACATGCAGCTGTTTCATGTTCGTTCTTCCTATTTTGACGTTGGTCGAGCACCATGGTGAGGGCTGCAGCTGCACCCACGCGGGTCCTCTTGTTTTTCCCCACGCTGCGTGATGAGCAGCTGCGTTCCCACCCCACCATCTCCCGCGGCTGCAGCGCCCGCTCTGCGGCCCTCTCCAACCCTGCCACGCGCATGGAAAGATTGGTTTCCACGAGCAGTTTTGCTGCCACTCTCTCTCCCACTTCATCCCCGCGCCGGCCGCAGCCATCAGCTCTGCGAGGACCATCACCAATGGCGGCTGGCGCGACGCCAACTGCAATGCATGTGCTGTGCGCTGCTGTTCTTGGCATCGGTGCATCTCGCCCTCGCACCAAGTCGATGTGCGACTTGACCACGAAAGGGTGTGGCTGTGCACCGCATTGGGGCACCCAAAGAAAGTTCCTTGCAGTATGGTACCGGGCCGAGGGACTATGGAGGGACGATGGCATCAGAATCAGGACTCGGTATCGCGGAAGCGGCCAGCAGTTTGAGCTTGCACAACCAAAAAGCATTGGGATTGCGGGAATCAAAATTGAACAGACACAAAGATCCTCAGACTGCCACCAATGGGCGCGGGGCAGTAACCTCCGGTGCCCCAAATGGCCCGCAACGCCTGCTCGACCGTCGGCTGAGCCGCGAGGACAGACGCCGTCGCCACGGACGACAGACGTCGTCGCCACGGACCCGACCCCTGTCGTCCTGGCTGGCTGGCATGACCGATCGTCTTTCACACGTCGCCGTCTGTGTGTGTGTGCTCGCTGTGTGGTGTCTGCGTGGCCAGTGGTTTACACGTTGCCGGCGGCCCGGTGTCTTTTCTCACGTTTTCTGCCCCACATGTTTCCTGTGGGTCCTCTCTGGCTGTCACCTTGCCGCCTGCACCCTCGTTCTTTCCTTCGCCGTGGCGTCCTTTTTTGTTGGCAAGTATCCTGAACAAGACTGATGACCCTTCGGACGTCCCCACCCAGGGATATCTGCGACCCCCCAGCAACGTCCGCGGCCGACCGAAAGGGACAGGATCGGATGACCTGCATTTTTGGGGCCCCTTTGCCGTAGTACCGCACACGCCACAGTACAGTCTCACACTCTTCCGCTTCTGCACAGGCGCAAAAGGCGGCTACGGGCCGCACAGTTTCATTCCATTGACCCAGGGGTCACACAGAGGCGTCTGACACAGGTAGTGCCGCAATTGGCACTGTTCTCTCTGTCACCTCGGTTGTGCGATCGCGGTGCCCGCTCGATGCCCCAACCATGGTACCTATGTTCTCGCCTGAGGTTTTGCGGAAGACATTTTCACAAGGGCTCTGCTGGCGACTTCACACAGAAAGAGTGAACCGATTCGGCCCAGAGCGCAGGGAAAAGCTGTGCGCGACGGCCGTCCCGTCGGTGCTGGCTGCGGCGCCACCGGCTTCGACCCCGTCTCCGCAGACGCCGCCGGCACAACCGACGGCACTGTAGCGACGCGCACACCCTCTCTGACCCCAAGCTTCGTGGCCGGTCGCCTCCCCCCCAAACGGCGAGGACCCGTCCTCGGTCTCTCTCCCCGTGGCCGATCGCCTCCCCCCCGCACGGCGACGAGCCGTCCTCGTTTTCTTCTCGAGTGGGCGGTCGGTCCCCCCCGGCACGGTGACGACAGCGTCCTGCCCCACGCCATTCTGCGCTACTCATGACGTCTCGGACGCCAACCCCGCCGCCGACACCTCCGCCGACGCCGCCGCCGGCGCCGCTGCCAGCGCCGCTGCCAGCACCTCTGCCAGCGCCGCTGCCATCGCCGCCGCCGGCGACGCCGCCGGCGACGCCACTGTTTACGCAACCCAGTGCGTCGCAGACGACAGCAATACCAGCGGTGAGGCCGCGCCCACCGCGGAGATCTCTCTTCCAGCCTGCTGATGTACCACCCTCCGACGTCGCCATCCCCATTATTTCGCTCATCACGCCACCCGCGTCGCCCGAGGCGGCTGGAGCTGCTCCCACTCTTCCAGCTTCACGCAGTAGGCTGTTTCCCGCGTCGCAGAAGGGAGCGTCCCCTCCTCAGCATCCTCCCGCTTCACCAAAGAAATGCTCTACTCCTCAAGAACCCTCTCCTTCTCGCCATCGCGCTCGCCGTCGGTCTGCCCCCTCGGAGCCCTGGCATTTTTCCCCCTCAAGGCGGCCCCCGTCGGGCTGCTCCTCTGAGGAGGTTGAGGGCGGGCTCCCCACTCCTCCGCGCATTGTCAGGGGCTTCACAGAGTTCCCTTCTTCAATTGCAACGAGGGAGCAAGCTCGGCGGGACAGCGCCTGGTGGTATCGCTTAGTGGCGGCTGACAGGCGCAAGAAGGACCGGGTGACCACGAGAGCGGCACCTGCGAAGGCGCCGTACTCGGGAAAGGGGAAGGGCCGCGCCGGCCGCGGCTCGGCTGGCGGCTCGGGCGCACGGCCGTCGGCGCCCACCAAGGGGGATGCGTCGGGGGGGGCAGTGGCTGAGAAGGAGGGAGCCATTTCGGACGGCCGGAAGAAGGCGCGCACGGAGCCGGTCGTGGAGCAGGCCGAGCCCGTGTGTGCCTTCTGTCCCAGGGTCAACCGCAATGGCGGGACGTTGCTGTCCCCCATGTTGGGACCATTCACATTCCGGAAGGGCAAGACCTTCTTCATCCATCACATCTGCGCAATGTGGGCACCCGAGGTCTACCATGACCCCGAGACGGACGACCTGCGCAACGCCGTCGCAGCCTACCACCGCAGTCGGGGCTTGATGTGCTCGGTGTGCATCACCAACGGTGCGACCGTGGGCTGCTACGTGCCGGAGTGCGCGCGCGCGTACCACTATTGCTGTCTGTACGGACTTCCTCCTCCCTCAAGCTCCCACCCAGAGGAAAACGGGCCTTGCGTCAGGCATGAAGATTTCTACGCGGCATTCTGCCCAGAGCACTCGGCACGGGCCAACGACGAAGCGTATGTGCGGCGGATGATGGACGACGCGGCTCTGTCAACCTTTCTTTCGAACCGCGCGGCAGCCGTGCAAGCCGCCTTGGAGCACGAGCCGATGCAAGGCATGGACTGCCCGAACTACCAAGTGACGGGTCTTCGCCGCAACGAGACGGAGACAATTTTCTGTCGGGTATGGGGTGTGTCGTCCGTCGACTTCGACACCTCCTGGATCACCATTGCTGGGAGCCATTACCGCCGCGTTGTCCGAAGCGGCGAGCGGGTTGAGCTCCGGGAACACCCTCGCCAAGTCCCCCGGTGCGCTCTCTCCGTTGCTCTCCGGGTGTCAGCAGCGAGCATCGTACGCGGCACAGCCGCTAGAAACGAGACGCCTTTGGCGACTATGCGTTCAGCTGTGGCTACGGACGACGGGGCTGTCGATGCCGGGGCAGCCACCGGTGCCGTGGCTGCAGCTGATCAATGGGCGGCTGGGGTGGGGACGCGAGCAGCGGACGCTGTGTTGCCTGCTAGGCGGCCTCCAATTTTCCTCCTGCGAAACCTCAAGCGCGTGCCAGGCGCCGGACGGGGAGCTTTTCGGCGGTCCCTGCCAGCAGTACCGGGGTCATTCTTGCGGACGACGGTCGTTGAGAGCGTGCGTGCTCGTCCACTTTCCCTACCGGCGGGGATGGGAAGTGTCTTACCTCGGGGTCCTGTCGGCCGTGGCGGACTGAATGCTCCTGGCGGTGGACGCCCGGGGTCAGCTGCAGGCGGTAGTGGACCGGCCGCTACTCACAGTAGCGGCGCGGGGACAGCCGGAAACAGAGGGGCGTCGGGAAGCCGCAATTTCAGCGGGTGGCCGCCACCGCGGCCCCCGCCGAGTCCTACGAGTGGAGAGAAAGAAGGTAGGAAGTAGGGCAGTAGTAGTTTTATCCTTTTCACGAGCTATCAACGTCTTTGTCCCATGTGCGTGCCCCCCCTCCACCACGTGCACATCTCCCGTGCACCACGCGCGCTGGCTGTATGACTGCTAGTGCGCACTCGACCACCCCCCCGGCGCCACCAGCGCCCAGGCACGCAACGGCTTCAGCGACGTCGCCGCAATCAGATGCACTTCGACCTCAGTGGGATCGAAAGCTGGTAGCACATCCAAAAGCCACAGGCGCCCTGTCAATCGGTCCCTCCCCCCACGTTTCCAATCATCGGAAGAGACTAAAGGATATCCAGAAGACAAGTACATGCCCATTGCCGAGGCGCTGCCGCCGACGCCGTCGAAGGCGGCGCCGGCACAGCGACAGCCATCGTGCATGAAGCTGCCCCAGGAGCCCGCACCGCACCTCTTGCCAACGAGGCAGCAGTTAGGGCGAAGGAGGTGGGGAAGCACATGTCTGACAGTCTATGTCGCACGGTGAGAGCGTCTGGTAATCCGCCAGCGTCATGGAGGGGGGTTGGAACACAGGATAGATGGAGGGAAGGGGAATCCCCCCTCATTGAGTGGCGCGCCCATGGGAGGGCAGCGTAGTGGGAGGCGAAAGGACGAGGTGGGCCGCTGGCCGGGCGACAGAAGTGGCAAGCCAGGAGTTCGATGGAAACGCACGGGATAGCAGGCAATGCCATTGTCCATCATTTACCGACGAGCCCACACTGACAGTGATGGTCTGGCCAATGGCCGCCCTTCATGCGAGAGGATGAAAACCCATCTTTTTATCCAGCAAAAGAAGCCCCCAGGGCCATTCAATCGATTCCACAACAAATGGGGCAAATTGAATGAGACACCTCTCTTGCGCATTGCAGCAGAAGAGTCTGTCTCGACAGCCAGCTGCTTGGGCGCGTCTGGGGGGCTAGATGAAGCGTAGGCACCTTTCGGAGGCAAGAAGCGTCACTGAACGCTCTTTCAGGAGCCCAGATAGCTCTGGAGGTCGGAAGCTCCGAACTTTCGTGTGTCTGAGAGCATAATGCATGCGAGTTGCCGGATCTCTCGACGATCTCTTTTGGCGAGCACCCTCCAGTGTCGGTCCTGTCTCGCGGTGGTGAGAAATGGACGTCGTCCCGCGACCGCCTAATGGGTCCAAAGGAGTTTCTCAGTCGTCGTCGGGGACGGGCGCCCTGCAGTGGTCCGGATCGGTGGATCTGGCCGCGATCGCGCTTTCGTCGTCACCCTTCCATCATTCATCGCCGCCCACCCCTCCCAGAACCTCGTCAACGAGAACCCGTGTGGCGTACCTGGTACGAGCTACTTTGTGGCTGCATTTTGTGTACAGAGCATCTATGACATTGGCCAGAATCAGTGCGGGACGACTCTCGTCACGAACACCTTTCTCACCCACCCGCTGTGCCTGATTTTTTCTTCTTGGACGTGGCCCCACACTTGCAACTGACTGTCATCTACGGACCTTCAAAAAGGCGCACGACGCACCATGCTGTGCGGACTGTGTCTTTTCCAGAGCGCCGCTGATGAGCGAGGCCACGTGGTTCGTCGCTGCCCTCTGCGGCGGCTAGAGTGCCGCTACGGCCTCTCCAACGACAACCCTCTTGCTCTCTCCGGGCTTTGTCTCAATGTTCAATGCTCCCATGCCCAGCAGTGCTCCGTGTGCGGTCTGATTGGCCACGAGCGCTTCACAATCAAGTTGGACACCACGCGCTGGAAGCTGTCGACGCACGGGATACCCGTTCCCCGCGTACACTCTCCCCCTGCACTCACCCGCAAGGACTTTTTGTGCCCGTTGATGAGCGAACGCCAAGTTCTGCGACTCGTTACGGCTGCCCATGAACTGGCACTGGCTCCGTTGCCTTGATGTTCTCGACTCTGATTTTTCTTTCTGTCGGAGGGACGCTTGGTTCCCACTAGGTTGTGCGCTGTTGCTGTATTGTAGCAATGAAGCTGGCCCAGCCACTCCACGAAAACTGCTCCAAGGCCACGGGCCATGCCAGTACAGGCAGGGACAAAACCTCTCTGACACTGCCAGCGACGGGCTATAGTAATGACACCGTATGGATCAAGAGCTGTGAGTGTCAACAGCTTCATGGCGTTTGCAACGAGTCTTCAAGCTTCTCTTTTCTCATCGATCCGGAATCTCTGGCAGGCTCGCCCTCTCCTCTGTTACAGCGGGTTGGTTGCATTTGATGTCCCCGCCCCAGACCGTCTGGTTTCTTAGGTGGGTGGGGTCGCGGGCGGTGCGACTCCTCGTCTCAGGTGACGCGGGCAAGTGTCGTGGTACTCTGCTGTGAACGTCTGTCGTCGTAGAGAGCAGGGCCGACGTGGTTCGTTTCAGCGTCATTAGGGAAACAACTTCGACAATATGGACACACGGCCCATGATGGCGCGTGGAACCAGTAAAAGGCACCCCCCCTTAAATACTCTGGCCACTGCTTGGACTGCAGCATGCGCTCACCCCCCCTTCGTCTCTCCGTCAAGTGTCGTGTAACTCGCTTCTCCCGGGGCCGTTCTTATGTCTTGCAGAATCCCGCCACCACAAAACGATGGGCGCGAGCGCCGTGGCCATGCCTAAATGCCACAACAAGTCCGCGTCCGCGAAACGTCTATGGCGGCACACCGCCCTGCCGACGAGAGACATTGGTGGCGGCGACCTTTGCAGTGGCGGAGTTGGCGAGCGGGACGCCGTTGGCGGCAATAGGGTTGGGGAGGGTGACGGCCTTGACGACGATGGTGCTCACGCAGCGGGCAGCCTTCTTCTCGATTCGCACATGGGAGAAGCTACAGAAGTCATCTACAGCGAGGAAAGCGGTACACATACACACAGCGTGAGTGATATGATGAGCTCGGCATGAATATCCAGACCGGCTTCCGCTAAGAAAAAGGGTACAAAATCAAGGAACGCCGCTCCTCCAGTAGTCGCCACATGGAGGACAGCTTCACTCACCACACAGCAACTCGAGGGGGCCACGAAACGACGGCAGGGATCATCGTGCACCGACAGACGACAAAAGGATAAACAGCAAAGAGGGATGGAAGCGCAACGCCCACCTTGCATGCGTCCAGAGACCATCAAAACAGCAGAGGCCGAGTGCCAAACGAGGCCACGGCAGAGGTGTAGCCACGACCACAGGACGAAGAATGAGAAAGAACGGTCCGACAGGGACGGCGTCGCGGCGAGCGGACGGGTGCAGGTAACGCCGAGGTGACGGCGACGGTGTCACGACGGGAGCGGCCTGTGGCCCTTCGACCCGGTCTCCGAGCGACAGGAAATCGAGTGAGCAGACACTTCGACGGCTGGAGCCAAAAGTGAGAGCGGGTGGGCATGCAACAAACAGATGTTGCAGTCGTTTCGCCCGTCAAGTAACGAGATATGGGATCGGAAGGATACTTGGGACAGAAACCCCCCTGAAGTTTCCCAGTTGGACAGAATATTCGACGGTTTTGGGGTAGCCCCCGCCATTTTCCAATAGTCGGTCTGGATGAGACGTGGTCCGGTGAAGAACGTCACGTAGTTGTTTTCGGTCCGAGTCTCTTTGGAAGGTCAACTCTCTGTGATGTTGATGCCATTGTAGAATCAGGAATGGACCTTGGCTTTGGCCGTGGCAGAGGCTACTTGATATCTGTCAGCCACAGCCGCTCGGGCTGTGCTCCTGGCGGACGTTTTTGATCTGCTGGCTTCCAGACAAAAAAGGCGGGCTCGATCATGTCGGGAGCACAACAGCAGACAATCCGCGCCGCTGCACTTCCCTGACAGAGACTCGACCTTGCAATCCCACGAGACGGTCCGTCACAGCGCTGAGACCTCACAGACAGTCAGTGAGCAACTACTAGCACTCGCCGCACTGGCGGCAGCAGTGTCCGCCACCGTCGAAGCGTGGTCGAGCTCCGGATATGGCTGCTGCGCCGGCGGTGCACGCACTTCCCGCAGCGTCGGAGGGAGCGACACCACCTGCCGTCGCTGGACGGACCGGGGGGATCCTTTCGGAGCTGCAGCACCCGCCCTTCGACTGCGGCGGGCGGACACCGATAGGCTGCCGCACAGTTTCCCGTTCCCACCACCCACCCGCCCCTACCCACGCAACTACGACACCTCCCCAGCCATTGGGAACGGAATGAGCGACTGCCTGGGCTGCGGCGTCCGGATGTCGGGCGACGCTGGCGGCTACTCGTCTCCCTACCAACCGCTTCCGTATGGCTCGAAGAACGACGGTGCCTGCGGCGTGGACCCCCTCGCGGCTACAGACTCGGGGCCTGCCGTTTCCGCGGAGGCGGCGTTACCTGCAGCGCCCGTTTCCGGGGGGCGAGACGTGACAGCAGACACAGTTGGCGACGAAGACCGCGGCGGGCACCAAGTGAGCCTCTGCGACGCGGACGACGACGACGGGCGCGTGGCTCTTCGGAACCCCGCCGCCCGTGTCGTGGTCGACGCATCGGCCGGCGACTGACGTGCTGCTGAATTGCAGCTCCCCAGCTCTCAATCTCACTCGGTTCTCGAATGCTTCTCGATGTCCGCGTCCAACTGGATCAAGAGCGTCGCCTCGTCCGCGGCGGTCCGCTTTGTTGCCGTCCGGGGGAAAGTGGCGTTGAAGAAGGGTCCGACGGTGACATGGCACCCACATCGGCACCGCGCCTGACCGTCGTGTCAAGCGCGCATCTCAGGTCGGTAGTTTCCCGCGGCGGCGCCAAGGAATGGGTCTCCAGGTGTGTGACGCCCGCCGCCCCGAAGTGGGGACGGGGGGGGCGGGGGATCGGCCCATACGGGTTCGCCGTGGTGAGAGGTTCGGTACAGTTGGGTTTCCGCCCGACTGCGCCCCGGTCGACGGCGGAGGAAGGGGAGTAGGCGGTCACCCTGGGTGCCGTTGGGATCCACAGCTAGTGGTAGTCGCTAGGGATGGGATCCACGGTCATCACCGGGTCAAATGTCTCTGTGAAGAAGAAAAGAAAGCTATTTTGTCAAACACACAAGCGCCACACATGTCAACACACAAACACCGCAGTGGAAACACACCCGCACCAGACGTGCAACCAGAGAAAGAAAAGTTCTATCATCAGCAGAGAGAAACACGACAACACCTCACTCGGGAGCGACACCCTTCAGGAGCCGGGTAATCTCATGGGACACACGGGAAAACTGGCCGGCCACCTGGGCAGTGGTGAGCATGCCTACGGCGGCGGCCATCAGGTGGAAGGGCTTGTCCATGTACCTCCCGTCCTCATAAATCAGCGACCTCACGTGCTTCTTCAGCTCGGAGAAGACGCCCTCGATCGGCTGCAAGTTGGGCGAGTACGGAGGAAGTCGCACATAGTGCATGCCATTCGCCTGCATGTACTCGTCCCCCCAGTGGTCGTGGATGCTCGCGTTGTCGTACAACACGACGCAGGCATCCGGCTGCATCTCCCACGGCAGCCCCGGTATGTAGGTGTTCATGTGCGCGTTAAGGCATTGGAGGAACAAGCGCCAGTCATCGGAGGTCTGCGCATTGCCGACAATGACGGTCTGCGACCACAGGACGCCGTGTGTCAGCGTCACCCCCATCATAGTGCTGGTCCGCTTCATCGTTCGCGTGTCCCGATCGCGCAGGACGCACGGCACGCTTCGACGGGACCGACCATACCGACGAAGCATGTCACTCCCCGCCGTGTGCGTCTCGTCGCAGGACACGAGGCACCGCATAGGTATCTCGTCAATGAGGACAGCAAACGCCCGTTGGGCGACCTCGGAGCTCTCGGCGTAAAGACGCTCAATCTTCTTGCGAGTGTACCCGTGGTACCGGAGCACACGGTACACCGTTGCCGCGCTGACCCACCGATGATCGCTTGTGGGGTGGTCGAGGCTCAGCGCCACCAGTAGGTCGACGTGATCACGTAAAAATGCCGCCGGCTCCGTCTCCACAAGGGTGAGGATGGCGCGCGTGAGATGGGCGTTGCGGATGGCCGCGTCGTCGTGGCGGTTGCGCAGCCGCCGATGGCACCACACCGTGCCGTTCTGCTCATAGTGCTGCATCCAGCGACGCATGGAACGTTCCGAGCATCTAATGATATCGGCCACGTCGCTGGCGGGGTAGCCCTCCTCCAGCAAACCGAGCACGTGCTCCCGCGTTTCCTCCGAGAACATGACGTAGTCGTCGGGGGCAACGTCGCCGGCGTCGTTGAACAGCTCCGACGCGTCCCTCTCGGTTGAGGTAGATGATGACGACGACGATGTTGAGACCGTCCCGGTCGACGACGTCGAGGCCGTCCCAGTCGATGTCGTTGATCCCGTTCCGGCCGACACCACCCGGGAGGACGTCGGAACCTCAGTGGACGTGGAGGACTCGCACATGTCCGTCTGCACGACACCAGCGGACG
>Ga0209093_1001721_pt1 | contig 12443 bp, 9 predicted proteins | sample SidtaG_4_FD_187450 | JGI IMG/M metagenome (GOLD analysis project Ga0209093, IMG submission 187450) | Marine algal microbial communities from Sidmouth, United Kingdom - Sidmouth_Male1 metaG (SPAdes) (version 2) | ecosystem: Host-associated > Algae > Red algae > Unclassified | place: Sidmouth...
CTTTGGCCGACGATGCGGGGGGCAGTCGAGGATGGTGCGTGGTTGTGGGTTGCGTGGCACAAGGGTTCTTGGGGTTCCTTGTTGGGGGCTGCGCTGTATGTTGTACGCGCGTTCGTGAGGTTTTGTGTGTCAAGGTCATTGACCTCGAGGCCGCCTTTGATAGGCTCTCAAGTGGTCGCACTGGTACGGCTGTAGTGCTGTGTCTGTGGTGGCGTGGACACCCGAGCTCGGTGGAGGGGGCGGTGGAAGGAGCAAGATTTTTTTGTTTTTCTCTGTCCAGACCACAACAGGAAGGACAAGCATGCGGGAGTACGCGCACACGCATCTCCGAGGGCACAAGGCCCGCTACACACAAGCAATGCCCAGTCCCAGGCATCCCGGGCACGAAACACACAGGCGCCTACATAACACAAGAGCCGATCCCGTCGACTGCACAACGCACGACGTGCCAACCGTTCTTTGGTCTCCCCCGCCAGCCACCACCCCCGCTCCACGCCCTCCTCCGCACAGGTCAACGTCAGTCTGTCGCAAGCATAGGCGGCCCAAAGGCTACGCCTGCGGCGCCCGCCGGATGAACAGGGCGGCATACAACATGACACAGAAGGGAAGCACAAAGTAGTAGCCACCCGCAATGAGGCCAATAATCCATTTTGGCAGAAACAGCAGCCGGTCCACGAGCGACATGGCGCGGTCCCGGTCCTCTTCCATCGGCCCCAGCTGGCACAGCGGCTCCATGCTCCCGTTCATCGGCTTTGTGCCCGTGATGGTCAGGCCCATAATCAAGCCGTGCGAGCGGACGCCCTTGTACGCCTCGGGGCCAATGTAGCCGACTTGGATGTCGTAGAAGCCGGCCGCCTCGTACCACTTGCGGTACTCGCTCTCCATCGGGAAGAGCATCCACAGGTCGCACCAGAAGCGGGAGAACCAGTTGGTCGCCCGCACCGGCCCAATGATGGTCGCCTTGCCGCCGGGCTTGAGTACCCGGTACGCTTCGGCAATGCCGCGCTGCGGCTCGGGCCAGTACTCAATGCTGCCCGCCGAGGTGTAGCGGTCGGCGTAGCCAGTGGCAAACGGCAGATTCTCCGCGTCGCCCTCGACAAAGGTGACGCCCTGCAAGGCGGGCTTGGCCTTGGCCTTGGCCATTTGGTGCGGCGACTGGTCGAGCAGAGTCACGTATTGGGGGTCGACGTACGCAAGGACGCCCTCCGTGTTGAAGCCGGTCCCACCGCCCACGTCGACCGTGACGAGGTTGCGGCTGGGGGACGCGAGGCCCGCCTGCGCCAAGGACTTGTCGCGCATGCCGACGGTCCAGTGGAAGGGGTTGACAATCGTGTCGTACACGATGGAGAGGAAGCGGTAAAACCAAAAGGCCTCCCGCTTGTGCTGGATCAGGCCGCGGCCCTTGCGGGCCGGCTCCGACGCGGCCGACATGGAGGGGGTCACCGCCCGCGAGCGAGCGGCGGCGGCGCCATGTTGCCGCGCCACCCGCCGCAGCAGGGGGGCGGCAGTGGACACGCCGACTGGGCGGCCGAGGAGGGAGGACGTTGCCGACGCCGAGCGACGCGCCAGCAGCGGCGCGCCAGACGTAACAAACGCCATGGTGGCACGGAGTGGGGGACAGAAGGTGCAGGCGATGGGGACGGGGAAAGGAAAGGAGGCAGGCCGGGCAACCAGAGCGAGCACGTCGCTGCCGTCGACGTCTGCGCGGTCCGGAGATGCAGCCGGCAATGCAGGCACTACACCCAACAGGCGCCAGGCTCAAACGACTACCGGGGACGGGGCCCACGCAGAACGGTTGCCGGCGACGCGGCAGTGCGCGCGCGCGCACGGGCCGTGGAAGGTCGACAACAACCCAATGGACCGACCGAGCGTGCGAGCGGCGCGGCGGCGGCCTATGGGTGGGGAGATGACACCTTTCGGCGGGGGATGGCCCGCGGATGGCGGCGGCGTGCCGCGAGCGACTTCCCGCTTGCAGACCTGGCGACCCGCCCGCGGCTGCCACCAATGGTCGTCCACGGTGGCCGGGGTGTGAGGCGGAGGCACCCCCTCCAATGCCTCAAGTCGGGGCGCCCGTCAGAGCACCACAAGATCGGTTCGTCCGCGCGGCCGCTGTCCGCTGTGCGAGCCGTGTGCGGTCAGATGCTTGCAGACCCGCGCGCCGCGCCGAGGTCAACCGCCGCGTCGAGGCCGAGGGTTCTCAAGGGACTTGGTATCCCTCAAAGGATTGAGTTGGTTGAAATTCTTGAATTGCTGAACCAATTGATACGAAACACTTCCGTCCAGCTGTCCTTCCCGCTCTGGAGGGGGTGTTACTTCAAAGCTGGGTCGGTCAAATCAAGCGGCCGTCGATCTGTGCGCCGCGGGTAGCCAAGAACCATCGACAGTGCGGCGTCCGGCAGCGCGACATTTCCGTCGTGGTCGCGACCAGCACCCGTACCGTCCTCGCTCATCTTCCTTGACACCTTCGTCTCGTTCCCCCCCCCCACTCCTCACCATGGCCAAGAAAAAGAAGACGTCAAACAACCTGGGCGCCCGCCTAGCGCTGGTGATGAAGTCTGGCAAGTACTCGCTGGGCTACAAGAGCACCATCAAGACACTTCGGTCGGACAAGTGCAAGCTGCTGCTGATCGGTATGTTTGACCGCTGAGCTTTGGTTGTTGGGAGAGGGCGGATGCTAATGCAGTGCCTTTATTGGGCTGTACCGCTTGAGTCGCTTCTACGCGGGGATGCGGGAGTGTGCTCGATGTATCTGGTGGTACCTGCCCGTCTCTGGTCTAGAGCGCGTTCGGCAGGGCCGGATCCCCGCTGCTTTTTTTTTTGTTGTCTCTGATGGTCGACGTTGTTGTGTTTGTCTGCTTGGAACCCGTGGCTACGAAGGTTGTCTTGCACAACTGGAGCCTCTAACACGTTCCCGATTGCGCGGTGTCGATCCATTGCTGTCCATGCCTGGCGCTTGACTCGTTATCACTTCCTATCCCATTTCTGCCCTCTTCGTAGCATCCAACACGCCGCCGCTGCGTCGCAGTGAGCTGGAGTACTACGCGATGCTCGCCAAGTGCAACGTTCACCACTACCCGGGGAACAATGTTGACCTTGGCACGGCTTGCGGCAAGTATTTCCGCTGCTCTGCACTGGGCATCACGGACCAGGGCGACTCGGACATTATCCGTGCGCTGGACCCGGCCAACCAGGGTGCTTAGGGTTTCCAACAATACAATCTTGTTCTTGTCAATTCCTGTCGCTCTTGGCACTTGCCTATTACGTGACTTGTTTGTTTCCACCGCCGTGGTCTACGTTTTCCCGGCAGCACAGCTACTCGAGCGTCTCGCACGTCTCGCTCAGCGACCACAAAGCCATGGGCATGCATCCGCTCCATGTCAGCAGCCATCCATTGAGCACTCCTACCTGATGAAGCTATGTTCGTACTTGCATGTCGGACTCGTGACGCAGTTCACTGCGCAAGATATATCATGCAGGGTCAGCTGAGGGCGAGCCCGCCACGTTGCCGCGCGCCCTCAGGGGTGTTTACGCAACAAAGCAAGGCACTGTCGTTTCACCTTGCCGTACACCCGTGCAAGCTCCTCCGTATCAATCGGCCCCGCCCCCGTGTCCGCCTCCTCCAACAGCCGCGCAAACAGGAGGACGTCCTCGTCGTCATTCCGCGGCCGTGACAAATCCCCGCGCCGCACCAGGTCCGCAATCGCCTGCGCCGCGTCTGCCGGCGTCACGGCCTGCCCCACCTCGCTATCGTCGTCGTCCTCGCCGTCGTCGTCGGACCCGCCTGCGCCCTCCCCGTCCTCGTCCGACGCAAACAAAAAGTCGGTCTTGTCGACGAGGAACTGGCACCCGAGCCGAGTGTACATGTCGCTGCACGTCTGGCAGCCGCAAAGGTCGTACCGCCAGTTGGACGCCCAAAAAAAGTCCATCTCAGACTGAATAAGGCGCTCCGCGAGCCGCGACGGCGCCGGCCGGGAGCACCCGTCGCCGACCTTCTTGTTGCGCGCCGCCGTCAGGTCGACGCCCGTGAGAGTGTGGGGCAACTCCACCCCGCGGATGGGGTAATAGTCGGCGAGGAAGGGAAGGCGCTTGGTGCACTCGTGGCAGGAAAACTCAAAGTTCTCGTTGGGGAACCGCCCCCGCTCCCCGTAGCGGATTTCAAAGCCAGACGCGCCGCCGCCGATACGGCCCGACGCGTGGCCCCGGCTCTCCGACCGGCGGGTCGGGAAGCCCATACACGGCTCGTGCCACCAATCCTCACACACCGCGCATTGGAGCATGTCCCCATGCTCGGGGGAGTAGAGCCGGTTGCAGCCGCAGTAGCGGCCGTCAAAGTTGTGGCCGCGCGTGTTGCCATCGTTGGTCACCTGCCGGCGGGCGCGGGCAGCGACGGGGGAAGCCAGACTACACCGATTCTTCATCTTGGCCGTCCCGCAGTCGCAGCGGAAGCCGCGCTTGGAGTAGATGGGCAAGACGTCCGCCTCGTGATCGCCATGGCACCGGTCCTTGCAGGCCGCACAAAAGCCGGCACGGCCGCCGGAGGGCGTGCACCGCCGACACACAAACACCTTTTGGCGGATGTAGCCTTGATCAAACGTACAGTCTGCCTGTGGCTCCATGGTGTCTCGCAGCGCACAAGCTAGGGGCACCGTCGGGGAAGGAGGCAGAGCAGCGACAGGCGAGGGACGTCGGCGCCCCAGACCAGCGATTGCCGCTGCGAGGAGCGCACACAGAGCCAGCTGGCAGGGGCCCCGGACGTACCAGGTGACACGGGAACAAGGAGCCCGCGGGGAGCAACATTCAAGCAAGAGCCGATGACTACGGCTGCTCCGGCTGGATGAACACTCTGCTTGCGTCTCCGAGAGCCGCTCCTGCGTGTCCCGGAAAGAGCGCCACGCGCCGAACTCGGATCAACAAGCAGACCATCCGGAGCACACGAGAGAGGGCTACTTTTCAGAACGAGAAACAACAGAGAAGAAGCTGAGTAGCGTGAGCCAGGACGAACGCAGACACTGTGTATTTTCAGACGGGGTTTTCATCCAAGGCGAGAGACGAGTTGACAGCGTAGGTCATGGAGAATTTTTGGTGCCCTCCTTACGAGAATCACGCACAGGTCACCCAGTGGTAGTGTTGCTCCAACGTTGATGCTTTAAGCCACCACAAGCGACCGCCAAACGTCCCAGCCTACTCCTCCTCGTCATCGGACTCATCTGCCCCCGCTTTCTCCTCATCATCAACATCTTGCTTCTCCGGCTTCTGCTCATCCCCCTCCTCCTCTTCCCCGTCACTGTCGCTGTGCAAGACACGGCGACTACTGCCTCGTTTTCTCCTCTGTCCCGCCCCTCCACCGTCACTTCGGTCACCCTTGTCACCCTTGTCGCCCCTACTCAACCGCTTCATCACCGCCGCATGCCGGGCCACGTGCGACTTGACGTCGGGCAGCTCCAACACCGCTCGCACCCCAAATGTGACCATGACCACGCCGCCCACCCCGGCGGAGGGCTTGATCTGTCGGAGCCAGCGCGCCTTGTGGAAGGACTGGATGGCCTTGCCGGCCTCAGAAATCTTGAGGGTCAGATTGCGTTCCAGCTCGGGCCCGAGCGCCTGCGCGTCGGACATGGTCATGCGGGCCTCTTCCACCTCGAGCAGTGCCTGCACGATGGACTGGAAGAGGGCGACTTGCGGCGGCTGGTACTCAGACGCCAGCTTGGATGACTCGTCATTGATGGTGTTGACGACACCCCAAAAGGTGCCATTGTCGCAGGGGGAGTAGCCCTTGCGGAGTTGGATGTGGAACTTCTCCAGCGGCACGTTCACGGCGCCGATGTAGGTGTCCAGTTTGTCCTCGTCTGGAATAGCCGACGCGTGAGCCGACAGCTCCCGACCGCTCAGCTTCGCAGCGTCCACGGTACAGCGCAAGTAGAGGGCGGCTGTGCGGCGCTCGCTGAGCACCCGGGCCGCCATCATGCCATGAAGGAAGGCACGTTGGGTCTTGGTGAGCCCCATGGAGAGGCAGCAAAGATACGACCTTCAAGTATAGGTAGGGAGAGATGGGGATGTGGAATGGGAGGCGGGGCAGCGGGTGGGGCCAGCAGGCAAGACGAAGTCATGAGCGCCAGAAGGTGGGACTGTCTTGGCGCGCAACTGGTCGGTCTTCTGCACACAGGATCATTGGGTGTTTGGATACCCGCCCAACACGTGGAGACTTTGGCGCGAACTGCAGCTGAACAAGGAAGGAATATTCTGAGGATTAACTACGTATTGACTGATTGTGCGATCTGAACGATTCGGCCTGGCCTTGAGCCACCTCCCCAACCGGTGCAAGACTCGTCTCGATCCCCGTCTCCACGCGTGGGCATCGTGGCGTCCTTCTCACGGCGGCATCCTTTGCGAACCTCACGGAACTACGCCCTTCCCACCCGCCTGCTGCTGCGGCACCACGTTCGTGGCGGTCGTTCACCATGGCTCGCCTGGGGTTCACGGTCGTCCCGGCCGTTTCTGCGCTCAGTGGCGCCACCCACGCGTGGCCAGCGGCGCCGCCGACCTGCACTACAGCAGCGACGGCGTCGCACTTCCTCGGCCGCCGCGACATCGGCCGTGTGCGGCTCCTGCCAGTGACTCGCCCCGCTATCACTCGTCGCAGGTCAATTGCGACTGTGTTGTCGGTGGGCCCTGCGGGGGGGGGGGACGAGCCCATCCAGCCACCAGCGTTCCCGGACGTTGCGCCGTGCCGCGTGGGTCGCGCCGGTGAGGGCCGGCCATGGCGGCAGTGGGCGGCGGCGACGATGGCGGCGCTTGCGTTGGTCATCTCTCCGGGCGCCGCTCGAGCTGCGCGGCGCTCGATGAAAACCAAGGAGGCGCCGGCACCGGCGCCGGCCGAGGCGGTCAGATACGATGGAAAGAAGCAGTTGGCCGAGAACGAGCGGGCTGTGTCGCTGGTCATCACGGGCGGCGCGTTTGCTGGCCTCTTTGGGTGGGCATACCTGTCCAACCGGCGGGATGACCAGGAGGAGAGTGTCCGCGTTCGGGTACGTTTGGTTTGATGCCATCCATGGTGAGGAAAGGGAGCTTGTTGTTGGAGGATGCGCGTTACGTCAGTGGTGAGGCGTCCGCATTTCTTGGTTATTGCTCTTTCGGGTGTGGGATGAGACCTATTCATCGTGCATTCTTCTCACCATCGATAGTGTTGATTTTGGGCCCTGTTTGCTTCTCGTCCTGATTTTTGATGTTGTTCTCTGCTTGCGTTGTACTCCACCCATATGCTCTTGTGACGATGTGCGCTTGTGGGTGGGTACGCTTGCCACGCTTGGTCGGCCCTTGCTGCTGATGATTGCCATGCGCTCGCATCGCCTTTCGCCGATGCATTGCGGGTTACGTCGCGGTGTTCTTGCCACTGCGTACATGCAGGAGGAAGTGGAACGGCTGGAAAAGATCAAGCAAGAATTTGTGGAAGTGGACGGTGACGACAGCGCCCCCGACGATGCTGACATGATGGCGGAGCTCCGCAAGCGCCTTGCCGCAGAAGCGGCGGCTGGGTCCGACCCGACGGACACGACCGCGACCGACGATCCCGACGCGCCCCCGACGCCACCGCCCGTGGCGGGTAGTGACAAGAGCTAGTGGGGCCCTATTTTCGACGGTCTTTGCTTGCTGCGATTTTGTGTTCGCCCGCGACTACCCGGTCGTGATTGTCGCTCCGCCCGTCGCGGTGCGGCGGCGTGCCTTTCAAAAAGAAAATTGTACACCTTGGGGTTTCGCGTGATGCACAGTCGAGGGTGCTTAGGAAAACCTCCAGCTTCGTGTCGATGGTCAAGCGACGACCTTGTGTTGATTCACGTGCTGAGTGCACTCGTCGCCCACAGTGGGCGGGGTCCAGGGGCGGGTGAGGTACACGTACTGTTTTGTTTAAATACGAAGCCATGCCGCGCCGCACCACGAGAATTTACATGGAACAGAGGTGTTGTCCTACAAGGCCTGTGCTGCGTTGGATTCGGCACGGCTCTGTAGCGAGCCCACCGGGACGGCCGCCCCCGGGTCCAACACTCCCGCCGAGGAAGACGAAGCCGCAGATGGCCTCGGCTTTGGAGCAACCACCATCGCCGGGTCCGGTAGGATCTTCTCGCGGCAGAAGTCAACAAACCGGTGCCGGTACACGGGCGGCGGCGCCACCGACATGCTTGTCGGTGAGCAGTACTGCACGGTCTTAAAGGTGTGCTCCAGCTGTTTGCGCACGGTGTAGCCTTGCAGGGTGTCGATGATGCCCAGACAGATGCGGTAGCACGTCCGCTCGCCCGACGCATCGACCTGCGCACCAATGTAGTAGGGTGCTGACTCCTCGTTCTCGCCGTACTGCTCCTTGTACCAGGCGTCGTCCTCCTCGAGCATCTCCGACATGCCAAGCAGCAGGCTGTAGTCCATGATGGCGGTGCGCTCCAAAAAGTCCGCATCTCGGTCCAGCTGCGTCAATAGACGCTCCGTCACGTCGGGGCGGAAGAAGATAGGCGACTGCAGGTCAAGGTCCTTGAGCGTCACGTTCTCCTTCTCGAGCTCACGCGCGGACGCCGTGCGCCCCTTGGTGCTACCCTTCAGGTCATACTTTTTGTCCAGGTAGAGCCCCTGGTCAAAGATGCTCGACATGACAACCATGCGGATGTGGCTACCCCGAGTCGTCCGCACCGAGAAGTTGGCCAGGAACTTGGTCAGCAGCGTCTGGGGGTTCTTTGTGACGTGCTCGTAGTACAGGGGAAGGAGGCTGGCGAGCTTTCGCTGCTCGCCCTTTGTGACGGTCTTCATAAAGTAGCTCTCGTCCTCAGTAATGTAGAAGAGGGCACCCGACTTGCCGGGTGTCGGCAGTTCCCGCACCTTGGACTCGGCGCACGTTGAGCCCAGGAAGTCGGCCTCCGACAGCCCGAAGTGTTCCCGGATGCGCCGGTACACAACAGGGGACGGGTGCTCCCACGACGCGAAAGACGCTACGTTCAACAGCGACCTGTGCTCCTCCGCAGGGTTGAAGTCGAATACCAGGGATTTCTTGAAGTGGCTGCTACTCGGCTCCACCGTCGTGTCGGCTTGGAAGAACTCGCTCGTGTGACGTAGGCCAAACTGGATCGACAGCACAATCTCCCAGTTGCGGTGGCCCTTGTACACCACCTCCCCATCCTTGACCTTGCGTTTACGGCCACGGACCAGCGGCTTGGCCATCTTGGTAACACGCTTAGTGAACTTCTTCTCCCCCACCTTGGCCCCCCGCCCGCTCGCGTGGTGTGCCAGCACACCGGCACTGCTGCTACCTTGCGCCAACCCATCGCCATCACCGCTGCTGCTGGCCGCAGCACCAAACCGCACCTCGTCATCCGAAGCGTGGACATCCCCGCCGCCCCCCGCCACCACGGCGGGATCCTGTGCTGGAGTGATGGCATCGGTGCTAACGGCCTCAATTTTCACGTCCTTGGCCGCCGGGGGCATAAGGATGGCCTTGGAGAAATACGCCGACGTCACTCCCGATGATTGTCGTCGCCTGTGCAGCGTCGTTGGCGCTGTCGGCCTCAACCCATCACGGACACACGGGCGCTGAAGCGTGGCAGCGGGGAGCCCCTCAGGGACGGCGCCTAGCGAGCTCGCGGTGGAGAGTGCAGAGTTGCCCCTTGTCATGCGATGGGCGGGACGACGTGGCGACGTGCCATCAGCAGCAAGCCCCTCTCCGGGCGACTGCCGTAGTGGACTCATGACGGGCTCACTGTGGGAGCCAGTGGATTGAAACGGGGGTGGTGATGGTGACTGCACCGCAAACTGCGGTGGCCGCGGCGAGGCGGATGTCCCGCCATCCTCCCGACCATTCGGCAGCACTGGCGGCGCTTCGGTACGGTCCGGGAATCCTTGCTCACGCTTGTCCGCCAGCCGCCCCTCCCCATCCAACCCGGCCGACGTCCGCGACGCGGGAGTGGTGGGGGAAACGGTGTCGGCAAACGTGACCGAGTGGCCAGGACGAGGAGGCACCGCCGCGACTCCCTTGGCATCCTCCCCACCCGCTGACGAGAGCGCGGGCGTGGCCGCAGTGACCGCAGTGGCCGCCATTGCCACGACTGGCTGCAACGCCCGCCGCGACGGCGAAAGCAGCGGTGGGTGGGGGAGCGGTTGCGGTGCAGGTGGTTGACGACCGTCTGGTTGGTCGCCTTGTGGCGCTACAGACAAGATCAGCCTTCCCGCACTGCGTGCGAGCGCCTCTCCTCACCAGCACCGAGTGCCACCAGAGTGCAGGTACAGCGGCAAAGAGATGCAACGTGGCACAAGCCGACGCAGGCGCCGCGCATTAAAAAATGACAATCGTAGCGGGCTAAAAAGCACACGAGAACCCGACCGTCCGCGACCGCGGCACGAGGGAGAGGGGAGGACACCGCCGCCCAAGTGAGTACCGGGCACGTCCAACAGGCACCCAATGAAAGGGTGGTGCGCCGCCCGGCGGCCCAGCGGCGCGTATGCAATACTCCCCACACCTCCACCGACCGTGTGCGCCAGCCCGGACGGCGGCCGCCCGCTCTCTCGTCGTGGCGTGCACGAGCGGGGCCCCTACGCCCTATGGCAAGGGGGGGTAGGGCATGCGAACACGGCACGCGTCGGCCGCGGTGTCGGACACGGGGGATGCCTGGCACAGAACTTCCCTACTGAAGTGGCGACGGGGCCTCGTGCCAACCAGAGGGGGTGCCGTAATAATTTCCGGCATACTACCATGTAGCTGACAGTGATGTGGCAGTCAAGTGCTTTCACTCCAGCCATGCGAGGATTGTGTGACGCTTTTCAAAAAGAATGTCGGGTCGGCAAACTTTATGGTTTCGTGGCAGCTGCAGGGTGCGACACGTACTGAGGAGCAAAGCACCTGTTGAGCTCTACGCGCGGACGTACTCTCATTATGGTACCCCGCACGTGGCCTCTTCCGGTGCGTTGCACGCGTCGAGTGAGCAGTCGAGTAGAACAAACCAAACACCGTTCACGAGCACGCGCACAAGCCAGTCATTGCATAGCCCGGCGGCTGTGACGGCTGCTGCAGCACCGATTATTCGGCTGACGATTGCCCATGAAGCTGTGCATCCCTACTGGAGACTGCTATCGTATCGACACTTTCCACGGTCTCGCGTCATGAGCAACCCCCCTTCTTCTCCCTCTCCCAACTGTCGCGAGATGCCATCCTCAGTGTCCTTCCCGCCACCGTGCTCACGCTCCTGTTCACCGCCGTTTTTCATTTCTCCCCTTCCCTCCTTGGATTTTCCGTCGCTTTCCAAAGAGCGATCGGCGAGCGGCTGAAGACCTTGGCCTGCCGCGACGGCGCCCGGCCGAGCAGCGGCGGCGGGGACGGCGTGCGCCTGCCCGGTTCAGTGGGCATCCTAATTTGGCCGCCGTTGTGGTGTTGGAATGTGACCCCGCGCCACTTGTACCTCCACTGGCTGCACCTGGTGGCGACCGTCGCCACCGGGTTGGTGACCGCCTTGGGCTTGTCAAAGCCCCAGACGCTCATCGCTATTTGCCTCACCGATTGTGCAAGGGACGTGGAGGGCGCCCTCGTTGCGGTGGCCGGTCTGAGCACCGTCCGGTGACTGGTGGTTGCCCACCATCAGGTTGGATGTGAGGCGGTGGCTGAAGATGTCCAGGAGCGCAGCATCGCCACGGACCACTTCAGGAGCACCGCAGACTTCTCGCGGAGCTGGCGGCCCCGCATTGTTTTCACGGAGGAGCTTTTGGTGGCACTGCTTCTACCGACACAGCCGAGCGTGAACAAAGAGCGGGGGAGCAGTGGCGGGGGGGGTGTGGGTCGGAGGAGCGTCGTCATCTGCGCGACGCTTTCCGTCTGCGCGGGTGGACGCGCCGATGCCCTCCAGATGGGAGGGGGGCGCCGCCTTGCTTGGCCGTCCTCCGTGCCGCTGCCGCCTGCTGGTCTGTAGGGGGGCGACAGTGGGTGGGAGAGTGTAGCATGAAGGATACCTCCCGTCTATTTTGGATTTGCCATCTAGTAGCCCCCTTAAAAGAACTGGAATATTTTTGATGTGAAGGTGGGCCGGCTGGTGGTTCGCATGTCGGGGGGTTACTTACTCCTTGGCTGTGTTGAATAGCGCCAGTTCGAGAAGGAAATACATACAAGTCTTCCTTATCGATGCAAATGGCAGGCTCAGTGCAAAGAAACCACCTGCCCGAGTGTCTCACCAGGACGACCCCAACTGCTGTCCTCCGCCCCCAGCCAATGGCGCCAGCTCTGCGGCGGCCAACCGTTTTCTCGGGATGGACACGCACGTGCCGCCTCACGCGCGGCTGCCCCGCTGCCGCACGCGGTGCCCCTTGCCGGCCAGGACGCGCACGCCCCCCCCCCGCGCCTCGCCCCCGCGCGGTCGACGCCCGGGATGAGCGTCGACGTGGCGGCGCCGCTGCGCGCCCTCCTCCCCCCCCCCCCCCCCCCCCCC
>Ga0209093_1001722_pt1 | contig 12438 bp, 15 predicted proteins | sample SidtaG_4_FD_187450 | JGI IMG/M metagenome (GOLD analysis project Ga0209093, IMG submission 187450) | Marine algal microbial communities from Sidmouth, United Kingdom - Sidmouth_Male1 metaG (SPAdes) (version 2) | ecosystem: Host-associated > Algae > Red algae > Unclassified | place: Sidmouth...
TGCCGCCAACAGGTTTTGTCGCCAGCGGTCATGGCGCAGAGCTTTGCTGCCTCGTCGCCGGAGTCCGCCTCGGCGGCGTCTGCCTCGGCGGCGGCTGCCTCGGCGGCGTCTGCCTCGGCGGCGCCTGCCTCGGCGCCGTCTGCCTCGGCGGCGTCTCGGTGGAAGACATACCTCAAGGACTGGACGCTGACCGGCGACAAGGCGGTAGTTGAGCTGATTTGGGAGGGCGTCCACTATGAGATCATGCTGGCCCGAAACGCCTCCGTGACGGACTGTGAGGAGAATAAGGCCCTGGACGCGGCTCCGGCGTGGACGCGCGGGCTGCCGGTGCAAGACAATGGCTGCAACGAGGCAACGCGCTTGTATGCGTGCCGCGACTTTATCGACAGCCAGGAGGCCGTGTGGGCCAAGCCGAGTCAGTGGGAGTACGCGTCGTGGGCGCGATTCCCCCTCTACCTTCAGGGCGCACCCCGGAAGTACCAGCTTGTCACGACCAGCGGCGGGCAGGTGATTGCCGTTCATCCAGACGCGCGGTGCCGCCACGTCACTGACCCGGTGGTCGACGAGTACCCGGCCCTGCGCAAGTTTCTACCCGACGAGCTGACGCCCGTTGCTGTGCTCGGCCGCCACATCCTCAAGGTCGTTGATTCGACGGGTACACCCATGGTCTTGAAGCAGATCTACCATTATCAGGGGCTGACGGGCTTCCGCCAAGAGATTGCCATGCTGCGCGACCTGGCGCACCACCCCTCGGTCGTCACCATGTGCGGGCTGATGCAGCCGCGGGGGGGGTTTGTCGACGGCATCCTGCTGTCGTTTCAGCCGGGCTGCACCCTCCACCACGTGCGGTCGGCGTCCAAAGCCGACGCGCAGCGGTGGAAGCGGCAAGTGACGTCGGCGCTGGCCCACCTGCACGCAAACAACAGGGTGTGGGGCGACGCCAAACCCGCCAACATCATGATTGACGACGCGGAGGAGCGGTCGGCCGTGCTGTTTGACTTTGACGGGGGCACGACGGAGGGCTTTGTGTCTTTGGACAACGCCATGTCGGTGCAAGGCGACTTTGAGGGCCTCGCCGCCATCGACAAGTTTATCGACGGCCTTCCGGCAGCGGCAACCGGTGGCGCCGCTGCTGGTAGCGGCGTGGCGTAGCGGCCGCGCCGCCTGTCAGCGAGCGCGCTGCCGCGTGTGTGTGCCGCGGTGTGTGGGGGTGTTTATGCGGGGCGGCGGCGGCGGCGACGGTGAGCCCCCCCCCCCCCCCCCCCCCCCCCCCCCCCCCCCCCCCCCCCCCCCCCCCCCCCCCCCCCCCTTTTTGTTTGTTTGCCTGTACCCGGGAGCTAACAGCGTGGCCTCGCAGCTGAGAACTAGTCCAAAGGTTCGACCCGTTTTGGTTGCGTGGTGCCGACGACAGCGCTGTGGTCACCAACAATCGGGGAGGGTGGGGGGGGCGTGAAAAGTAATAGCAAATTGAATACAGTTTTTGGACGATACACTCTCCGTTGACCGATTTCAATTTATCGATTGCGGGCACGCGATTGCCTGCTAGGGAACGGTGGTGTGTGTGAATCACGACGTCTCCTGCCTCTCTCCCCCATCGTCCTGACTCAGGGTTGCAAGATTTCCGAGAAATCATCATTGATGGTTTCTTTTCTTGATAATTATCAATATTTATCGTCCATGGTTTCAGAAACCATCAGTGTTATAAATAACGTACTTAATATTGGACGATCCCAAGTGTGAGACAGCCTCTTCGTTCTCCTCTGGTACGTTTGCAGCCTCTAAGGCGAGCACGATGCCCACGCCACAGGCGCCCGACGTTGCGCCGCCTCACGGCCACAACGCTGCTCCCCTTCCCTACCCCCTAGCCAACAGCTGACGGACTTGGCCTGCGACAGCCCGACCGACACTGACGGTGTCGACGCCGGCGCAGTCGACGCTGGGCGGCGGGATGCCGGTCGACTTGACGCTGGTTGGCCCGTTGCAAGAGACGGGGGTGCAGCCGAGCGGCGTGCAGCCGGCCGTGGTGCAGCCGAGCGGCATGCAGCCGGCCGGGATGGAGCCGACGAGCGAGTGGATGCTGGGTGCTGGGGGCTCGGTGCCGACCGACGGGGAGCCGGGCGGCGCGGAGCTGGGCGGTGGGTCGATGGGGGCACACGGCTCCCTTTAGTTGCGCCGACAAAAGGGAAGCGCGACGCCGGCCGACGCAGCTGTGACTGGCGGGGCGCTGGGCGGGTCGACGCCGACCAGCGTAGTGCCGGGCGGCTGGAAGCCGAGCGGCTTGGCGATGTCGGAGAGCGCGCCTTCGGGTTCGTCGGCGACGGAGGCGGCGCCGTCGGGCTTGACGGCGACTGAGGCGGCCCTGTCATGCTTGACGCCGACCGACTCACCGACGACCGACTAGACGCCGTCCGGCGTGACGAAGTCCGGCGTGACGTCGTCTAGCTTGACTGCGGTGGGTAAGGTGCCGACGTGCGCGATGCTCAGCTGCATCCAGCCGAGGTTGCTGGCGGGGGCGGCGGGCGCGCTGTCGGCGGCTCTGGGGACTGTGGGTGCGGCGGTGCTGTCAGGGGCGGCCAAGCCAAAGGAGGGGGAGGGGGGGGAGTAAGCCGAGGAGGGGTTGGGCATGCCGGACATGACGGACGAGGCGGTGGTGGACGTCCGCGCCAGGTTCACGGCCAGTGACTGCCGGCAGGCGCTTCACAGATACATGAAGGCGCCGCCACGCTCCATTTTCAGACCAACCTGCGACTCTGCTGACGTCGCACTCACTAGACTAGGCATTTACCACTGCCACCATCTAGTTTATAAGCGTGCAGTCTCCCCGCCCCCTGCACAGGCCAACAGTATCCCCGCCCGCCCCCCAGCTCTTTGCCCCACACGGGTGCCAAAATCCCGTCTACGCCATAGGTGCAGGCCTGCCGCTGCCCCCCCGCGCGCCGGCGGGTGCAATCGCCGTACGGGCTGCCACGAAAGGCGGCGCGAGGCCAGCTGGCGCGGGCGGGGGGCGGCGAGGGTTCTCTCGCGAACGTGGTGCCGGTGGGGCAGCCCGGGGGCGAGGCATCCAGGCGCGGGTGATGGTACAACGTCAAGGAATGGCAGAAAAGGAACGGACCACCACACCATCTGCGCCGACAGGGTCCCGGAGAGCCAGCCCATGGTCATCCAGCAGTCGTCATCGCCACTGCAGGAACGCCGGCCAGGACCGACTGCGGCCGAGACGATCAGTCCAGCTCCCCGCAATACCACGTACTCAATGTCAAGTAATCACAGCAAGTTATGTTAGAACACGTGGCAGGCTGGCGATCATTATCATCTCTCTCGGCCATGGTTTCGATGATTTCGCGATAATTATCGTGATATTTATCAAGCGATAATTTTACCTCCCTCATCCCTGTCCTGACTTGGTACATGTCCATCTAAACGCGACTCTCGTGCGGATTCCGAATCGGGCATATACGGGATTAGGGTTGCACACGACGCCCCTATTTGGGGGGCGCCCACGCCTAGTTAAGAGCCAGTGTACCTGCTCTTCTGGGTCTTCAAGGGTAATGTCGGTCACGGTTGGTCCCTGCTTCAAATGTGACAGATCAATGGTCGCCCTCACCGCAGTCAGCAATCACGGATATCCTTCAAAAAAGGCACACTTGTTTCATGCCGACATTCAACGTGTACGGGCTCAACGGCTCAGGTTGGCAATCAGGAGCCGGTGCAGACATGGTGGTTTTGATTGTGTGATGCAAAAACGGGCTGGAATTGAATCCCTCACTGACCACGCAAATGGTCCGGAACGGCATCTTACGCACGCGGGAAGGAAGTGGGCAGAGCAACATCGACGACGCTGCGCTTCCATCGACTAGCAATGGGACATAACTCCGGCTGTACAAATGCGTTCCGACTGTTCTTTGGCGCATCTGATGGGTCTCATTGAGAAGAACGTAGGCGTGTCGTCAAAATTTAATGCCCACTTTTCTCAAGAGCAGCCGGTCGGCGTTTCTGTGTAACAGCAGCACACGATTGCACATGGCCACCAGAGTGGCAGAGGTGCTCGGATTCGTTTTTTGACTGCAGAAGCGGACTCAGCGGCACAACGTTACCCTGGCAGGCATAGGGAGAGCTTCTGGATACGCGACCTGCAGCGTCCGCACCCATCCAATGTGCGTTTGTAGCCGGACGCTTCCATTCATGGGACGGCAATCGGACATAACTCCGGCTATATAAATGCGTTCCGACTGTTCTTTGGCGCATCTGATAGGTCTCATTGAGAGGAGCGTAGACATGGCGTCAAAGTTTAATGCCCACTTTCCCCTCACACAATCGCTGCTCTCGTGCTCTCCAGAAACGCTCCAATGGTTGTAGTTGACTCACGGGCAACGGCCGTGGCCCACTGCTTACGCTTCTTCATGGCCTTAAGCGTCTCAGCGTGGCACACTGGCTGCTGCGGCTTGTTCTCTCGGCGCCACTTGTCACCCACCTTGGTTGCTTTGCGGGCCCCAGTCTTGGTGGGCCTCCTCTTCGGCGAGTGGCGCGAGAGCACATCGGCCCCCGCCTCCCGTGCCAGCGCCATTGCCCTCGTGAAAGCGGCCGCTCGCTCCAGCTCGGTCGCCCCGGGGTACTTAATAGCGTTCTGGCCGTATCGACCATGCCACGCCTCGAGCCCCTGCTCTCCGTACAATCCAATGCTCCCAAAGCACTCCAAAAAGTCAATATGTAACTTGGGCGAGATGGACAGCCACGGAAAACTGCGTTTGAGCAGTGTGACCATCGCGGCGGTATCGGCGCGAAAACGAGCCGACTCGTCTGCGGGGATGATCACCGCGCGGTTCAGGGTCCTTTGTACCCTGTTCCAAATGGACCACGCGCGTTCGTACGCGTCGAGGTGGTCCTGCGACACCTTGCCCTTCAGAGCGGCACAAACGACATCGCTGTGGTCGCCAATGGTGTGGCAATCTCTTCCGATGAAGAGACCACCGTGGAAGGAGGTGGGGCGTACACGCACTTTCTCGTGCAGCAGTTGTACCAGCTCCTCCGCAAAGTCGGTGCCCGCCTGCTTCCACGACAGAGGCCCGTCAATCGCACTCCGCTGCACCATGACCATCTCAATTGCTAGTCGCAAATACCGATGGTTAACTCCTTGCGTTGTGTGAAGTGGAATCGGTACAATTTTCCGCGGATGGACGGCAAGTAGCGGACGCCGCTCCACCGGGGAGTGATGCCTGGGTGTTCCAGGCTGGCCAACCATGAGCATAGCGCCACCAGCGACCATGCGATTGGAGATGTGTGTCGCCTCTCGCAAGGTCCGCCCGACGACCAGGTCTTGTAGGGTTCCGAAAGCCGCGTCAAGGACGGTCTGCTTCTCGCTGGAAGACCGCGTGCTCAGACAGTGTAGGCAGGGTTGCGTGGCCGACGCTCCCTTGTGGCCGACCACGTTGCACTGTGCTGCGTAGTCGCAGCCCAAAATGAATCGGACTGGTCGCCTCACGCCGCGCACCCAGACCCCATCACGAAGCAGTGAGTCAACTTGCGGAAGGTGGGTTTCCAGCATGGCGGCCAGCTCGTCATACTTGTCGTCTTGGAACGGGCACACACCCACCAGGATGGTGTTAGCAGGGCTATTAGGGTGCTCCTGGTTGATAACCGTGGCCACGATTTTCACCGTCCCCGGGTCGCCACCCTTATCCAAGCCAAGAGTGACTTGAACATCCCGCTCCGAGGATGGTGGAGAGCCCGGGAATTCCACGACAGGAGGATGCGCTGCCTGCCCAGCGGGCACAAGCCGGAAGTCACGCACCGGCCGCTCCACGAATAAGTCCCGGTCGCACAAGTCCGACACTCGCTCCTGGATTGCTGCTGTGAGTGAGACGAGGTGAGCACCAGATGGTGTGACCACAACCTGCTTCCCAGGTAGTAAGGAGAGCTCCCGACGAGCGTCGCGTAGAGTCGATAGACTGGCCAGGCCGCTGCGCCTACCGCCCAGTGCCAAGCGCCATCTGTTGAAGCTAGTGTGGCTCATGGAAAGTGCCGCCACAAGGCCCACCTGCTCGGCCATAGACAGGCATAGAGGAGTGCCCGACGGCCGTGTCCGCCCACGGCGTGCCGTTTCTCGGTGACCGCTGTTGCCCGCCTGCAGTCTACGCGCGGCGGCACGACGCTTGTTGGCCTGGCTTTTCTTGACCAGGTCCTTTCGCTGAGATAGCTGCCGCGCGTACAAGCGCACCCGTCCGTTCTTGTGCTTGAGCTGGATCTCGGGGCGCTCGCCGCGCAATAAAATTGCGTTGGCAATTGCCTCGAGCACGGGCTTGTCTTGAACTCCGTCGTAATTCCCCGAGAGAAGGCCGTCGAGGAACTAGCGGCAACTAGGAATCGCCGGAGGCTCTGTCACCGGCGTCGGCATAGAAGCGTGGTTGTCCCGGCCCGGAGACGACGCCTGGCTGGAGCGTCGGTCCGCCGTAGGCTGCTCAGAAGCTGCCGCAGGCTCGGCGGCACTGGAATCAATGGAAAGGCCGTGCTCTTGCTGTCGAGCATTCTGAGCAGCCGCTTCGCGCTCGCCAGACAAGCAAGCCGCCAGAGTCGAGGCAGCACAGTCCTCACAGGCCACCTCCCCGACGGTAGTCTCCGTCGGCACGACGCTGACCCTGGTTGGGGCGTCGTTTACTGGTAGGTGGGAGAGAAGAGCGGGGTGGGTAGGTGCTGACCCGGCCACGCACCCTCCCGCTACAGAGGGAGCAGTAGGCAGGGGACTGAGAGCGACGGGGAGGGCTGTCTTGCGACGTGCCGCTCTTTTGCGCCGAGCGCAACACGTGTCACACAGTCCCCGGGGGGTCCCCGACGTGTCCTTCCCCAAGGCTGCCTCGCCCTGCTTGCTCGGCACGACTGGAAGGCGAGCCACGACGGCTGACGGTGAGCCGGGGGGGAACGTGCGGGCCCACTCCTGCCACGCGGCCATCCCCGCAGTTGGCTTGAGGAGAAGGCGATGGCAGTCAACGCATTGGTACGCCCATATCCTGCCGCCAAACGCCTGTGCGATATCTGTTATCGTTGCCCTGTGTTTGTCACAAGAAAAAGAACCATACAAGGGAACTGTACGGGATGACCAGTGGAGCCAGGCCGCGAATAGAGAGAGGGTAGGGAAGGGGAGGTGAGCCTTTTTTATCTCATCGTGTCTGCAGCGTCCCAATGCGTGTCTCATCCCGGCTCCTTGCCCCCCCGCCCCCCTCTCAATTGGTATCTTCAACGGGCACACATGGACTAAACTTACGTCCGGCCGTCATCGTCATCCACCATGTTGAGCCCCACCACAGTAAGACAGCAACTGCACAGAGACTGCGAAGCCACCTGTGAAAGCGCCTGCAAGCGACAGGCGCAGAAAAGCGCGGGCAAGACGTGATCCGCCGTGGATCACGACACGCCGTCCGCGGATCATCCTGATTAATGACTACGTACTCGTCTCACAGAGGCTGTGAAGGCCTAGAAAATTGGGACGCGTCTTAGAAAATTGGGACGCTTTTCAATCGCTCTCGACCAGTGGATCTTTAGCACGTTGCAGCCTGGCTTTCATCTGGCCTGTGTAAAGCTCAGACCCAGAAGAGCCGCCTTAACTAGGCGTGCGCCAGGGGCGCGCGACGGATAAGACGCCTTACTGACGCCGCATTAGGCAGCCAAAACGCCCTTACGACGCCCCAAGTAGCACCCTCAGTATTCCCCATATGATTCAAGTGGCACCCATACTGTGCACTCGTATGTCATTTTCTGTTTCAAGACTGGGTGCCTGTCCCCAACCAAGGTGCACAGCCGCCACCTGCTGAATCTTGTAGACCCCCCTGAAGTCTTTCTCTTCGCGACGCCTTGCTGACGCCCTTTTCAGTTGGGGCGTTAGGGGCGCACGACGCCCAAATGACGCCCTGGTGACGCCCTTAATGACGCCCTTAACGACGCCCTGGGCGTTCTGAGCAACCCTATACGGGATCGGCGAGCGCTTTCGCCACACTTTTTCAGGATTCACAAATTGCAGACACCCCAATTTTGGCCGATGCGAACAGGAACACAAGCATGGTTGGCATCGATTAAAATGATACACTATATTAAATCGATTTAATCTAATAATAATCTATGATTAATGCATCGACGGCTGTGGGAAAAATCATGCCTTTTTCAAATTTTCCGTCGTGGCGCCGGAGCGGCCGTGGCTTCGTCGGCAGACGTCGAGCGTGCTGGCCTCTTCCCCATCGTCGCCGTTGGAGGCGCCCCGGCTGTGCCCACGATGGCGCGGCGCCGTCGTCTTGACGAGCACGTGACAGTGCAAGCACGTGCCGCCAACATCAGGAACCACGGTAAACTCCGTCTTGATGTTGCTGGCCTTGCGTCCGCCGTTGTGCCCTCGGGCTGGAGGCGCGATCGGGCCTTCGCCTTTCTCTATGCCAGCGGCCGCTCGATGGGGGCTTTCTGCCGTGGAACGCATGGCTCCGAGGCCGACGTGGAGGTGGCAGGGTGGGAATAGGAGGGGGAGCCGCAACGAGAGGGAGCTCTGCTGCTGCTTCGGGGATGGCGGGAGTGGAACAACCGCAGCGTCATGAACGCCGCAGCACGGACGGGGGGTTGCGTGCTGTGGATGCGAAGCTGGCAGGCGTGATGGCAACAACCGAGACGTCAAGGGCAACAGACGCCGTTAGACAGTTGAGCCAATCAGATAAAATGACCAATTAATGCAAAAAGTGCACATTTTATAGATTAATCTATGCATTAATGCGAGTCCTCGGCCAGAAGTTTTCATTTTTGCCAACCATGAACACAAGCACTCGTGCGTTTTCAAATATTCCAATAACTCCGCACTTATCTCGCATTTATCTAGGCATGTTTCGTGGCAAGTCGGAGAGTAAATCAGATTGGAACTACGGGTGGTACAAGAGCCGGTGGTCGGCCACCCGACCGCCGCCGCGCCGACCGCTGTGCCGCACCCCCCCCTTCCCCAACCATCCCCCGCCCGTCACGACCGCCGGCGCCGCGCGCCATGCCGATTGTGGAAATCCGTCGTCCTTTGGCCTGCACAGAGTGTCGCACCGAGGTACGTGGCCGTGTCGTAGGGGCTTAGTTTTGTTTTCGGGGCGCGCGGGGGTGCGGTGGTGAGGGGGGACGGGGCGGCCGGCGGGGGGGGGGGGCACGTGGGTGCTCAGTATATGGCGTGAGGCGCGATCGGTCATTTTGTGCTCTTTGTCTCTGTGTAGTCTTATCGTAAAATGTTGTTCCTCTCCCGTGTGTACGACCTACAGGTGGAGAATAAGGTCATGCATCAGTCGATGCTCTCTGCTTGACTTGTCCATGTGACCCCACCTACCTTTTTCGTTTCCACTCTGTTCGTATTATCGTGTTCGGGTATTGTCCGGCATTCCGGGTGTCGCTGAGAATGACTTGTGGCGGGCCGTGTGGACGGCGGCGGTTGGGGCGGGAGGGTGTGAAGTGTCAGTTCTTGTTTTTCATCGAATCGCGCTACGAAAAATACACAGGCAGACGCGCCGTTTTTTTCTTCTCTCTACGGCCACTCTCCCATTAAGTGGGCAGTCTTGCCCCGTCTTCTATCGGGCCTTGAGAAAGGAGCCCAACTGTTGGGAAACTAGGGGCGGGGCACAGCGGCGTGGCGAAGATGAAGACAACAACACGCGAAAAGCAACAGACAGCCGATCAGCGATCGAATTTGATGTGCGAGGATCTAGCATTTCAGCCAATCAACAGGTGCGGAACTGAAAACAGGTTTCCTTCGGACAGACAGCGTGTCCAGTGGGCCGACCACGGTCGTTCGGCCCCCCCCTGCAGACCCGTCGTTTCCCTTCGCTTTCCGTCGCTTCTCCTCGTTCCTCGTCGTTTCTCGGGCGTTCCGCATCAGATCTGCGTCGAACGCCGGCTCTGGGCGGCCGCAGTCTTGCAAAGAAGGTCCGATCCAGGCAGAAGAGTCTCAGAGCAGGCACTACGACAAGAGAGGGATTATCCTTCAACGCCCTTGAAATCCTGTCAAGATGGGTTTGGAACAAAACGCTCGCAGCAGGGCAGCCGGGGCACCCTCGCCTTGATCAATTCTTTGACAGGGTGATTATTAGTCAGATGTTTCGAAGCACCTGGCCTCAGATGAATTGCGATCTGGTCCTTAAAAGCCGTCAGTCCGTACTTCGCACTCTTGTTCTCGTTCCCCTTGTGTTTGTGTTCCTGTTCGGATCGGCCAAAATTGGGGTGTCTGCAATACCATGCACACACATGAGCCGGATACTCTCGGACATTCTGGGCCACCGTCTCCTTCAAATCAGGTGGTGTGCGTTTGGGCATCTGGGAAGAACACTAACAGAATGCCCACACGCAGAAACAACCACAGAAGCGCAGGAGATTTCCGCGCGAGAAAGTAGCCCCATGTGTGGGGAATACATCCGATTGCAGCTCACATCTGAATCTGCATCACCGAGACTCCCGCTGTTCTGATCCTCCGAATCATCGACGAAGGTAACAGTCAGTATCCGGCGATATGCGCTCCAGTTATACAGCACCTGCTCTAAAACTGAGAGATTCTCTATCGCTGAGGACGCACCAGAAGGCACGCGTACCATGCACACACTTCCAGGCCGGATAATCCTTCGATTGTCTCACCCTGTCGTTTGCAGAAGCTCTGCAAACATAGGCTGTCGTCGCTCCTCAAATCCATTCTCAGCCATTCGCCTCAGTATTGAATATGCGCATGCCACGCTCAAACGATGTGAGCCGTGCAATCAACCGGTACCTTCGCGGCATGACCCCTTTTCATGGCTTTCAATCCACGAATCCGGGCGCATCCGGTAAACTTCCCCGTTCTCTGCCCGCACTCGCTAGTCTTCGGAAATAATCCATCCGAAGTCGAAAAAGCAGCGATGGTATCCAGAAATTGTGGCTTTTGGAGACGTTGCTGGTTCTTTTTGGTCTAGCACCCTCCCCGTTCTTGGGGTCCCCAATATGTTTTTCTCAGTGCTTCGTGCACGCATGGGTACCCATCCCTGAGCAAGTTGGTGCTTCATCGCTGCCTACAGGGAAAGGACACAATCCTGTGAGATTTGTATGCCCGTGGGAGGTCCCCTCAGAGGAACTCAGACGTTAAATCGCTTTGATCAGCCAGATGAATAGCTTAGTATTGGGGAATGTGCGTTTTATTGTGGCCACGCGTTTCGAGAGGGGCTACAATATAAAGTACAGGCATCGGAATAATTGCAAGTTCGTACTCTTTGAGGACCTGACAGAGGCACTGTTGTCAACCACGATGGAGCAAGCGCTCGCGTCGTTGCTCCTTCCATAGAGCACGTGCACGTTGGTGTACCCTCCGTCTACTGTCAAGTTGACGACTGCCATTGTGCGCTGGCGCCCCCGCCCAGCAATGGTCACCAAGCAACACCGGGCTGGTGGGGGGGGGGGGGCTCTCACCGGGCCATCGTGGGTGGCATTGTGCGTTGCAGGGAAGACGACATTCTCGTGGGGCTATCAGCGCCAGCGTCAGGTTTGAAGAAGTTGCCCAACCGATGCACTTCTAGTTGGGCTTCCGTTGGAGGTGGGGGCCCAGCGGTTCTGCTGTTAGTTGGGTTTTGTTGGGCCCTGTGGGGCTGCCGTTGGGCCCTTTACCCTCGTTGGGAAGAGTCGGGAACCGTTCGGCGATTCCCCAACGGAGCTGAAGACGTGATTCTGACGAGATTACGTGCAAGGACAGATCCTTCTTTCCATGTACCAGCTATCCGTGATGGCCGATTCTGTTACTACAAGGGGTTTGCCGCGATTGTGAAAGATTGTTATGCATTTGCAAAGATCAGATGCCGTATGTACTGCGAGTTGTTCACAGTTGCCTGACAAGCCCGTCATGAGCTGTCAGCATGGGGCGGAGGCAGGGTTATCAGCGTTTGGTTTGGTTTACAAAACATGAACGGAATTCAACCTGATTCACTTGAACGGTGGAGCGTTCAGGTTGAACCTAACCATGCGAAGAGCGTACTTGGTACACGTGGTACTCAATATGCCACGTTTCACAGTGCTTAACAGTGTGCTGCTGCAGTCGCCGAGCTCGCTGTGAGAGTGCGAACCGGACAGCCGAGTCCGGGCTCAGACGTGGGGGTGAGGTTGTTGCCACCAGCGTCGCAGGTGCGTCCTGTTTGTGGCGACGGCTCCGCCGCCGCCGCCGCGGTGGGGCCGCGGAGCCCGCCCGATAGCCGGTCGGTGACCGTCGCCGCGCCGCCTGCCCCGTCCATCACCGATCGTCGGCGGTTCTGCCATCGCGCTTCTTTGGTCACTTTCAAGCGATTTGAGGGCGACACAGTGTGGTGCCCCATCGAAACCGCAGCCTACGACTTGGAATGGCCGGTCGGGGATCTGGCGACTCAATTATTCGGTTCGGATGGCATGTCCAACGGCTAAGACAACGAGAATCAAGCTGACACGGCCAAGTCCCAG
>Ga0209093_1001725_pt1 | contig 12430 bp, 17 predicted proteins | sample SidtaG_4_FD_187450 | JGI IMG/M metagenome (GOLD analysis project Ga0209093, IMG submission 187450) | Marine algal microbial communities from Sidmouth, United Kingdom - Sidmouth_Male1 metaG (SPAdes) (version 2) | ecosystem: Host-associated > Algae > Red algae > Unclassified | place: Sidmouth...
AAGATCCCACCCAGCACCGACAGCGCCACCTGTCCGAACCGGGGCGTGACACGTCATTCGCGTCACCCGGTGTACCAACGACCTCCGGGCCAGCCAAGGGGCGTGGGCTGGGACGCGTAATGCGACACCCGCGCCTGCCCCTTACGACGGCTCAAATATTCTTCCGCCAATCCCAGCCTTAACCCCGTCCCGGGGTGGCTGCAGCGCGAAAATCCTTGTAGACGGGCGCTGACGAGAGGTGCGCAGAAGAAAGACGCGGCGGCATTTCAAAAGTTAGCGCGCGGGTGCTAGGTAGTTGCTGCCCATGCGAAAAGGGGGGACGGAGGGCGGGAGAGAGGACCTTTGGCCTCATGGACAGCGCCTCCAGGGCATGCGCCCCGTTTAGGGTCTCCGCGGGCACTGGCGTCGTTCCACGGGCAGTCCCACGGAGTTCCTCGGTCAGTGTCTTGAAAGGAAGGAAGAAGGCCGCGGGATGAGGGCCCTGTTGAGGCAGCCCCCCAAGCCCGCGCTGGTACGTCGGAGCCACCCCGGGCTGCCTGTATAATTCCAGGAGTACTCATGCGGTCACCGGCTTGTTTGTCTGTGCCTTTGACATGCATTGCTGTATGAGGGTGGTGTAATTACGTGTGCTTGTATCTCGAGGGGAGCTCATTTCGGAGCTAAGCTCGGGGAGATTCTCGTGGGCTCCCTGAGGGGCGTCGCGTTTTGTGGGGTGGTGAGAGCATGTATCCTCCAAGGGAGGGAGCTCTGCCTCGGCAGGTGCTTCGTGGGCCCTGTCCCTGCGTTGGCGGGGGTGTGCCTCCAGGACGTTGAAAGAGGGGCCCACGGGGGGGGTAGGAGGCTGCTGGCCTCGCGCCTCAGGCCGGTGGCAAGTAAAGCATCGCATCCACCCACTTACCTCCCGCTTCACGAGTTCTGGGCCCAGTTGTCGCTGGTCGTCGTCATCGTTCTTTCCTACGTTCGCGAGGAGGACGACGTTGCTCGGGTCGTGGCGTGTTCCGGCGACGGACGGGCAGGTACAGCCTCTAGCGTCGACAGAGCGGTGCTGGTCGGTGCCACGGTCGTCAACATGTCGGACCACGGCCGCTTTGGCGGCCCGCGGTTTGCACTGCTGGACGACGACTACAAAGTGCGGGCGGCGTATCAACGTGCGCAGCTAAAGAAGGAGAAGCTGTGGAAGGCCGTTGTGACGGACCGTCCGGCTTCTGGGTCCGAAGACAATAAGGCCGACCCGGTGGTCGAAGAGTGGGACGCCATGAAGGAGGCGGCTCTTGCGACCATCCAGATGTCGGTTAAGCCCGTGCATCTTAACACGGTGACCTCGGTCGACACGGCCAAGGAGGCGCGGGACGCGCTCAGGGTCATGTCCGAAGCGCGCGACAGCGCCCAGATGCTTCGGCTCATGGACGAGATGAGCACCTGGAAGAAGGGCGACGACGAGATCATCATCAAGTTCGCGTCGCGCTCTGAGATATTCCGGGACGAGCTAGCCATGCTCGGAAACCCGGCGCACGACAACACGCTCGCGCTGCGTGTCTTGTCGGGGCTTCCGTCCGAGTACGGGATGCTCAGGACGGTCTTGGAGAACAAGGACGTCAAGCTGGTCATGTCGGACAGGACAGGTACGCTGCTTCAAGTCGAGCAGCGGAACATTGCTGGGGGTTCATTGACGCCAGATGGTGGTGTCAAGTCGCGCAAGCCGTCACGGTGGCGGCGCCAAAGAAGCCGTGTGACAAGGAGTCGGTCGTGTGCTACTACTGCGACAAGAAGGGGCACATGAATCGTGACTGCTACAAGCGGGAGGCTGACGAGGCCAAGGGCAAGAACAAGCCCAGTGGCGGCCGCCGTGACAGCGGCCATGGGGGCGGGCCCCACACGGGTGCCGCTCTGGCATACACTGCTTCGGCCGGTCAACTCAGCTCCAGCAAGGATCACGGTAGCACAAGCGGGTCGTCGACCTGGGTGCTCGACTCCGGAGCGAACAACCACATGGCCGCCGAGGACAAGGGCTTAACCGTCCAGGCGGCGGGGAGCGGGGCCAAGGTCACCTTGGCCAATGGCGACGAAGTCCCAATTAAAGGGCACGGCCACGTCTCAATGGACGTTGGAAAGGGGAGCACAAAGTCGGGAATTGTCTTAGCCGAGGCCCTGCTGGCGCCGGACGTGACCTGAAACCTGCTGTCAGTATGGGCGGTTGACCGCAGCAGAGGTGCCGTGGTGTTTTTCGGGAACGCCTGCTACATCCTCAGCGACGCGGACGCCGTTCGTGCGAGCGGCGTGCTTGACGAGGCCTCGGTCGTTGGAAAGGTCAACGACCGGGAGTATTGTGTGCTCAAGGTGACGCCGGTTAAGATGTCGGCGAACGCGGCGTCCACGCGCATCGCAGGGGAAGAACAGCTTTGGCATCGCCGTTTCAACCACTTGGGGATTGAAAACCTCCAGCGGGCGCTCAAGATGGTCGATGGGATGCCATCGTCGGTGGCTGACGCTGAGCGTGTGGTCGGCACTGTCTGTGTGCCTTGCGTGGATGGAAAGGTGGTACAGGCGCCGCATCCGCAGTCTTCGACCAAGACCACTAAGTGCGAGTTGGTCCACACCGACATGGGTGGCCCTCTCACGGAGTCACTGGGTGGCTCCACCTAAATCATCACGGCGCTCGAGGACAGCACTGGTTTCATCACGGCGACGCCCATTAAGACAAAGGGGATGGCGTCACAAGTGCTGAAGACGCGCATCAAGCAGCGCGAGACGTTGACTGGGGTTGAAATCAAGCGCGTCCGTCACGACGGTGCCAAGGAGTGCCTCACCAATGACCTGATTGCATGGTACGAGGACAAAGGCATCACGTCTGAGAAAACGGCGCAGTGAAAAGCGGAGCAGAACGGGAAGGCAGAGAGGGTCAACCGCACGCTGATGGAGCGCGTGCGTGCTGCCCTGCTCGATGCCGGGGCGGAAGAGGAGCTGTGGGCTGAGGCCCTGGCTTCTGTCGTCCATGTCCTCACCCGGTCGCCCACGAAGGGGCTAGACGTGACGCCGCTGGATGCGCTGACGGGGCGAATCCCTAACGTGTTAGGATTCCGCGTCTGGTGAAGCTGAGCTTGGGCGCTCAAGCCCGAGAAGCAGCAGCGCAGGCTGGAGCCGAGGACCGACGTGGGTCGCTTTGTCTGATACACGGTTGGTGGAAAGGCCTACCGCATCCTCGAGGACGGGACAAACAATGTCTTCAAGCGTCGGGACATCCTTATGAAAAAGAAGCCAGCCAAGGCCGGGACGTCGGCCGACGGTTCAAGCGCTGGTCCTCAGCTGACGATGACCGACGACAGCGACAACAAAGAAGGCGTGCACGGGTCAATGGACATGCTGGATGCCGAAGGAGATGTCGGGTAGAAGCATGTTTCCGTCGAAGACACCGAGAGTGAGGATGACGGCGCTCCTGACAGCTTCTCTGGCGACAACACCGACGAAGAACGTCAGAGTCAGAATGATTCCATGATTTCGGTCGGTAACGCTTCCTCGGAAGTCTACAATGCGGCTCCGGGGCCTCGTAGCTCTACGCGTAGGCCAGCCCTCAAACTGACCTGGTGGGAGATCGACCCCAAGGCATACCTGACCAGCGGGGTCGGCGGCCAAAGATGGCTGCGACTTGACCAAGCCCCCTTCCAACGAGAAAGAGGCACGCGCTCGTCCGGACTGGCTGCTGTGGAAACAGCCCATCAAAGACGAAGTGGCGGCGCACAAGACGCTCGGCACGTGGTCCACGATCAATGGCAGCAACACGCCGTACAAGGCTGTCAAGACTTGTCTCGTGTTCGACATTAAGCACGACGCGGAAGGAAAGAAGACGCGCCATGAGGCGCGGCTGGTGGCCCAAGGTCTCAAGCAAGCGTCTGGGCCCGACTTCGACGAGACGTGGGCGCCGGTACCCAACACGGCGACGTCACGTTTCCTGTTCGCCCTAGCAGCAGCCAACGGGTGGGAAGTCAACCACGTTGACGTCAAGACAGCCTTCCTCGACGCGCATATGGACAAAGAGGTGTACATCAAGCTCCCTGACTGTGTCGAGTCTGGGGAGCCTGCGGATCCACGCCGGCTGAACCTGGACATGTATGGGAACAAGCAAACGGGGCGGCTGTGGGTCATAAAGCTCAACAAGGAGCTCGATCAGATGAAAGCCACACGGTCTTCGGTAGACCCGTGCCTTTACGAGTGGCACAACCCTGTGCACGGACGCGTTTTCATCCTCGTGTACGTCGACGACTTGATTGTGGCGGGCGAGAGCTTTGCTGGCGTGGAGGCCGTCAAGAAGGGCGTCCCAGGAAGTTCGAGAAGCTCGACATGGGGGAGGGCAAAGAAGTTTTTGGCATGAAGGTCATACGCGATAAAAGGGCTAAGAAACTCACGCTGAGTAACCCCGGCCACATCATGGCGCTGCGTCAGGCGTTTAAAATGGACACATGCACGCCCAGCAAGACGGCGATGTCGTCGGGCGTCAACCAGAGCAAGACGGGGGAGAACCTTCTTCCCGACGGCAACCGGTACGCGGAGCTGGTAGGCTCTTTACTCTACTTGTCAACGACGACGAGGCCGGACATTGCTTTTGCCGTGGGCGTGCTCTCGCGTTGCATGTCATGAACTGAGCAGGACCACATGCGCGCGGCCAAGGGTGTGCTCCGGTACCTTCGCGGGACTACTCGCATTCGTGTGATGTATGGCGCCAACGACGCGCTACAAGGGTATGTTGACGCCGATTGGGCGGCCGACATCGACGGCCGCCGCTCGACAACAGGCTTCGTCTTCACGCTCAACGGCGGACTCTTTTTGTGGGCGAGCAAGCGCCAGTCGATGGTGGCGACATCGACGGCCAAGGCTGAAAACGTGGCCGCCGCGAAGGCGACTAAGAAGGCACTGTGGCTACGGAAACTGCTGTTTGAGCTGGACGCTGAGGTCGGGGCCGTGCCGATGGGAGAGGAGAACCAATCGTGCCTCTTGCTAGTGAACAACCCCGACGCGACGGGGCGGACCGAGCATGTCGACGTCTTCTACCACATGGTTCGCGACTACCTGGCGCGCGAGGATGCGGCGTTCTACTTTTTACCGAGGGCCGAAATGCCGGCGGACGGGCTCACCAGGCCGCTGCCGTCGCCGGCCCTCACGGCTTTCCAGGCTGGCGTTGGGGTTTGTGAAGACCTGGGAGCGGTTGCGCGGGTCACCTAGCTTGGCGACCCCCCATCGGGGGAGTGCTGCGGCGCCATGGCGCCACTGGAGGTGTCCAGTGGCGCAGCGCCGGTTTCGTGGCTGAGACCTCCGTCGACGTTGCGGCGGGCCGGCGTCGGCTGTGGACGGTTGCGCTACCATCCACTTGCGTGGAGCCAGAAATGGGGCGCGGTTGCGCGGGGCGCCGACTCGGGGGACGGCCGATTGGGACCGTCCTGGTGCGCTGCCGCGCCACTGGGGGCGTCCAGTGGCGCAGCCGCAGTTTAGCAGTGGTCGCCCCTGTTGATTTTGGTGCAAGTTGGTTGTGGCCGAACCAGTAGGCCTACTGGTCTGACGGGTCGAGCCGATGTCGGCTAAGTCGATGAACCGGGATTCCGACCACACTTTGACGGGCCACCGACGAGCCGGATCGTCTCCTGTCGGAGCGGCACCCAAAGGTCGATTCCACGCATTAAGGCGCATGGGGGCGACCCATATTGCGGACCCCAGAACTCAGCAATGGCTCAAGCGTTTTTGCTCATCATGGATGCAGCCTGGAGCCCACTTCATCAGCAGTTTTATGACACACGTTCAGGCAGCTACGACGATCGGCGGGTGAGATAGAGGTTTTTCTTGCATTCCACCGTTGTGATGAACGGCATTTTCTGCAATAGGGCGCCCGCTGGAGACGGTGCAGGCAGCATTTCGACGTGGCCTGGCGACAAAATGCGTGTCATAGGTACTGCAGGTTTGTGCGGACAGCATTCTTGGCCGTTCGAGCGCATGGGCCGTGGTGGTGGGGGGCTGGTGATGCTCGTAACCAGCCGAGAAAAAGCGCAGTTCCAAGCAATGCCAGATCGGATTAATCGGAAATTGGATGGGGGGGCTACAAGCCCGGCAGTGATTCTTTGCTCGTTTGTCGGGAGTGGCGCCCTTTTTTTTTTCTGAGCGCGGATTCCAGTCGCACTCCGTCGAACGTGGCGCCTTTTTGATCCGAGCAGGCCGACTGACGTACTGTTCTTCTCGGCTGGCTTGGCGGGCGCAAGCTGCCGCGATTCACGCGCCTAGTCACTGCCCACCGTCATGGCTCCCCACGTGCGCCACCCTGCTCGTGGTACGGTGACGTCCTCCCATGGCGTGACGGCGGCCGCAGCCGCCCGAGTCGGCGCGGCTGCAGTTCGCGGTGTGACTGCTACCTCGCGCGTGCGCGTCGTGCGGGAGCTCACAGATGAGGCAGTGATTCTCATTCGAAGTGTGCGGAGGCCCCCCTCCCCTCCCCCCCCCAAGCGTCAGCACAGCATCGCATCAGAGGCAGGCGCCGGATTCGGATTCGTGTGTCAGGTGGCGCCAGTCGCCACGAAATACAGGAGGGGGATGGAGGCACGCCGGGCGTCAATCTGTGGCCTGCAGCCACGAACAGAACGGACTCGTTTCCATCGCGAGACAGACGAGTTCCAGGCACGAGATCTGAGCAGCGACTGACGTAGCACCGCTAATCGAAGTACAATCATTTGGTGTCAGTATCACCGAGGCACATCTCAGGTCTACAGCACCCTTTGACCGCCTTTTTTTTTTCTCTGAGTACCTATGCCACAGAGACCAGTTATGTAGCTCCTCATGGCCAAGCAACGTGGGGAACAGCAGGCAAAACTACTTCTTCATACGCGTAAATGCATGGAATAGGCCTTTAGTGCGCTGTACTCCCCTCGGCGTCTGCTTCACGTCGATGATGATTTCTGATGATGGGAAGTTTTTGCGATGCGAAGTCTATTTTGGCCGGACCAGTCGGCCTACTGGTTCGACGGGTCGAGCCGATTTCGGCTCAGTCGATGAGCCGTCTCCCGACAACACTTTGAAGGGCCGCCGAGGCGCCGGATCGTCTCCGTTCGTGACGCGCCCGGGTGCGCTGTACTCACCTCGTCGTCTGCTTCACGCTGATGGTGATTTCGCCGATTTCTTCGGAGGTCGAATTTCCAGTCATAACACCTGGGACCTGGGGATAAGCATCTGGCTCGAGCGAGCGCACTGCCGCAGCCCTAGGTCCACCCACCCTACGATTGCGATGCGATGCGTACCCGTAATGGTTTTGATGTCTTCGGCCGTCCCACCACGGCTGCGATTTCCGTCCGCGGAGCCGTGCACCACGTGCCAGGACCTTGTCCAGCTCTTGGCTTTGTTGTTGATGCCCGACACGTCGAAGAGCGCGCTCCGCGCCGCCCTACGCAGTTGCTCTAGGATCTGATCGTTGAGCCTCTCCAGCATTTTGTTGTCGGTTCTGGCGTTGTAGCGCGCGCGTCTACCTTAAGTGCCCACCAACAACGACTGGAACACCTTGCACGCCGCGACCGACCGCGTGATGAGCTACACAGACCCCCCCCGACGACGGGTAGGGGCGCGACGCTTGCGACCGCTCCTGCCACCGGCAGCTGCGGCGCCCGAAGAATGCCGACGGGGCGGTGGCAGTCGCTCCGATGAGGATCACCCGCCATCGGACAAACGACCCGTTTCCGATCTGCGTGGGGGGTGGGAAGCCACGAACGTGGTGCGCGGAGGCGATGGGGTGCGGGGCGGCGACGAGGCCGGTGGGCGGGATTCAGAGGAGGGAGCAGGAGGAGCCCGCGCATCTCGAGCCATGGCGGGCCGCCCGCGCGCGCCAACGTGTTGTTGGTGTCTAGGGTTGGGAAGAAGAACGGGGCGCGTACGGCACAGACGAGAGGGACTGAAGGTTAAGCACGCGCTCCGTCCGAGAAGAGACGGGCATGCGTGATCCCAACATTTGCAGAGTTCAATCCAGAATGGCGGCGTTCCACCGTCAGCCCGGACCTGACGCACGGCGTCGTCGCGGACAGGAAAACCGCCCTGTCGGTAGGCCACCCTTTCGTCTTCTGGCGCCCGCCGGTGCTGTGTACCCACTTATCTGACTAAGCGTTCCGGCTGAAAGCTGCAGGAATGTCCGATCTGCGCTGAATGGGGCGTGCAAGGACCGAATTGATCAGTGTCACCCTGAGTTAACACTTGCAGTTCCTGAATCGGGCCCGGGCCCGGCGGAGAGTGCGAATAGGCGTAAGGCCTAAGCTCATAGCGCGTCCAAAGAGACGAAGGGGCTAAGGCATAGTGGAGGTGATAGGAAATATGTGGAGATGGGAACGACGGGCGACAAATCGCGGTGCGCGGGCTGGGCGGTGCGGCGCAACCGCCCTCGTTTCATTGCCAAAGAGCTGTGCGCATGCCTCCGCCCTCCGAAGAGTCCGAAACGTTTTCTGAATGGGTCGTAGTCAACCCCAGCGCCGATTGTATCAGTGCCCATTGCAGAGCGGGAGTATGCTATGGACGTGAAGACACTCGTGCCAATCCCCACTGTTTCCAAAGGCAGGATGCACCGGAGTTCCACCAAGACCAGATTGACCCCTCGGAATCCTTTTCTGTTGTCAGAAAGACCTCCGGAGGCCGGGAAGCACAAGAAAAACGGTACCGAAAAACCTCATGAACTGACCCTTGTCGCACGAAATGATGCGGTGCGTAGAACGTGTTCAGCTGAACCGCCAACACGATGCAGTTCCTTGCGACTCGTCACGTAGTACTTGATGCCCCCAGGGCTGTCGACGTGGTCATCCACGCCGTTGCAACAGTCATTGCGGCCGCGGTTTGAATACATTCTGAGCGCGGCTGCAGTGGTCTGAAATAACCTCCGAGTGTACTTAAGGTGCTTGCGCTGGTGGACCTCTCCGGCCTCCGCTCCATCGCCGATTTACCTGAATCCGTGGCAACGCTGCACGCAGCTTCCTGTGCGCCTTCCAGGACAGATGTGCCGGCGATCAAGTGTCCGTAGAGCCTGGTGCGCTGAAATCTGTTTTCTGGCGCCGGCTACAACTGTCATTGAGCCATCCCTTGCTTCTTCGGCCTTTGAAATGCGTCCGCGGATGACTGAAAGATCTTCTCCAACCAGGTGCCATCTGGAGCTTCTGTTACTGTGGAGCTACGCGTAGAGATAGCCTACATGGCTGGTGGCGCCGAGTGGTGCCCTGAGCTCGACTGTGCGGACACCGGGCGGTTACAATTTCGTTCTGAGTACATACATAGAGCTCGTTAGCGGACAGGAGCTGGTTGAATAGCTCAGTGGTTCTTCTGATCTTGAGAGCGAGCGGCTGCAGTCCGCTAGGTCGCCGGTTCAAAACCTCGGGCACACACCCGGTTTCAACCTTCGTTTCCTTTTAATGTGCCGTCGATCTTGCTAGCGATACCGTGGCAGTCGGTGGGCAATATGCCATGCCCGCGATGGCGCAGTCCTCCGTCACACGGAGGCTGACAATTGGCTCTCTACTTGATCGTCACATCTTGATGTTCTAAAGTCATTAACTCTCTTGCAACATTTTTCGGCTCTCAGCCCGAGCGAGATGAAGGCTGAATGCGACTAGCGCGTAGACCATGGCGTCAAAGCCAGAAAATCACACAATACGGCAGATGATCACGAGGCACACATTGAGATACGGCCTCCCGTACCGATCTCTGCCCGATCCGTATCCTCAATGCTGACCACCATGAAGGCATCTGACGCCCTCCCCCGGGTTGAGATGTTGAAGATGGCGTGTGCCTGACTGTCTGTGTCGCATAAAATGCCGTGTCACCCCAGCCCACAGAATCGGATAGGGAAACCTGCCCAGCTGAGGGAACCCACCCGCACACCCTTGCTCTACTCTCGGCCTGTGGCACGGTCACCTATGAAAACACCCAAACGCGCAAAGAGGGAGGAAGGGGGTGAGAACTCAGATATTTTTTTGTGGGGAAGCCGGGCCACGGGCGCCCCGCTGTCCCCTTCAGCTATCCGAGCAAGCGGGCCCAAATGGCCCCGAATACCACCCGGTAGCCTCCCCATGGTGAGATCTGGGGATCCATACCAGTGGACCCCCCTCCTGTAAATCAGATCATTCAAGCAATTGACATGCAAATGCCAACGACCCGCAATCAATCAAGATCCCAACCAGCAAGGACAGCGCCACCTGTCCGAACCGGGGCGTGACACGTCATCCGCGTCGCCCGGCGCCCCATCGACATCCTGGCCAGCCATCGGGTGTGGACCGGGCCGCGGAATGCGAAATAGCTCCCTTCTCAGCGTGGACCGTCCCGGGACAGCCCAGGCGGTTCCCCGGCCGGCGCCTTGTCACGACCCTTCGGTGTCCCGTGGGTCTCGTGGGGTAGCGTGGGTACTCGGAGCACCCCCGTCTCGGTCTCGGGGCCGACAGGTGCCCCGGCCGTGCGTGTACCTGGGAGGGGGGAGGGTCGCGGCGCCTTGGTGGGCTGGTTGTCCTGGGTAAGAGCGAGGAGGCGGGTGCGCGCCTCTGTGAGGGAGAATCCGCACGTATGTCCCCCCCCCTCTTGTCTTGTTCCACTGGTGCGCACCATATCCCCGTGGGGCCTATCACCAGGCCCACCATCCCCACTTCCGACCTTTTCCCGTGGAGGAGGACCGGCGTTGGCGGGGGCCGCGGGCGCAAGTTCAAGGCGTCCGGGACCACGGCCACGGACAAGTTCAAGGCGTTCCGGACCAGGGCCAAGATGTCGTCGTCGGGGTCCGAGGGTGTGGCGCCGGCGTCAATCGACCACTTTGGGGAGCATGGTGGCCCTCCGGGCACTAGACCGGCTCCTGTTGGTGGGGTCATGCCGGACGTGGTTTTTCCGCGTCGAAGGTGGGCGACGCGCCCCCGCCGAGTCTCCTGGCACACGCCATGTTCGTGCTCTTGTACCGCATTGTCGTAAGTGTCTTGCCGGCGCCGCCTGAGGCGTTCAACACGGCCGAGCGCCTCCAGCAGTCCCTCGCCATGCGCCCCGAGTTTGCGACGATTTGGACCCGTGAGCAGCGTCGGGGGTCCTTGACGCTTCTGGAAGTGACGGCGCTCGTGTCGGCGGACCGCGGGGCGCGGGAGTTCGCGTACTCGGCTCCTGGTTTCGCCCTTGAGGCTGACCGAGCGCCTTGTGTCCCGGGTCTTGCTTGGGCGACCCGTCTTGCCGGTCTTCCCGACTGCTTGATCCGGGATCCCGCCGTGCACTACGACTCCATTATTTCGGCGCCGGTCATCCGCGCGGCGGTAGAGGATGATGACCCCGGGTGGTTGGCAGCGACTGTGTCCCGGGGCAAGGCCCTGGCCGCGCCGCCGGCGTACCCCGACTGACTCTACCTGCAGATTCCGGGTCCGTACTTCCGTCTGCTGCCCATCCTGCCCCCGTCGTCACATACCAACTCCGAGCAGCGTGCGCGTCGCCGGAGCTTCCTGATCATCTTGATCCGCCAGGAAATTTGGCGCCTTCCTCCGGTGATGCGCACCGAGTTCTTCGCGGCGGTGCCCACCTGGTTTGCCCAGATGGGGACCCCGATTGGGTTTACCACTGGGGGCCCCTTCGTGGCCTACTACGCCCGGGATGAGATCTACCGGTCGTGTCGGAACGCCCGCTCGGTCACGATGGCCATCTGGGCGACCAAGTACTTGGTGATGGCGTGCAGCCGGAGGTACAAGAAGGCGCGCGACGGTCGTTCCTGGCTGTTCTCGGATGCCCGGTTCGGCTGGGTCAAGCAGCTCAAGCCGGAGGAGCTCGCCGCGGATGCTTCTGAGGTCTTGGGCTTGTTCCAGGCCATGCTGACTCTACGGGCGGCTCTCCCGGTCCATGACCAGGCCTTTCACGACGCATTGCGCCGTCTTGACACCTCCCGCCGGGACCGGGACTGGTGGCTCACGGTGGCGACCCGACACGATGCCGAAGGGGCCCGTATCGTCATCCAGAAACCCCTTGACGCCGCGTCGTGCTCGATGCTGGCGTCTTGCATGGCGGCCCCTTCGGAGGCGCCCCTGGGCGTGCCCAAGTGACGCTCGCGTCTGTTGGGATCCCGTAGGGGTGGGCGTCCGCCGTGGCGCAGCGAACCAAAGGGTCTGGCTCTTCGCCCTTGGGTGGTCTGTCCTTTCCGGGTCGTCAGCTCGTCCCGCCTCCCCGTGTTTCTCTCGTCGCCAGCCCGGTGACCTTGGCGACGACAGCCTCTTCTTCTCGTGCTGATCCTGCGACCCCGGTGGTGAGTACCGTGGCCCGGGTTGCGACGGCCAACCGCTGGAAGTTGGCCCTCCCTGTAGCATATCTCCTTAATATTCGGATATTGGGCCCGGTAGCCCCCCTGACTGGTCAGTATTCACGTGGAGGATTGAACTGACTTGTGGCTCGCCCTTTGGGAGGTTACTTCCGTCTTGTATATCTG
>Ga0209093_1001726_pt1 | contig 12429 bp, 10 predicted proteins | sample SidtaG_4_FD_187450 | JGI IMG/M metagenome (GOLD analysis project Ga0209093, IMG submission 187450) | Marine algal microbial communities from Sidmouth, United Kingdom - Sidmouth_Male1 metaG (SPAdes) (version 2) | ecosystem: Host-associated > Algae > Red algae > Unclassified | place: Sidmouth...
ACGTCGGCGCCCGGCTGCCACGGTTAGCCTGGTGTGGGGCAGCTGCCACGGTTGGCCTGGTGTTCGGTGCGTGCGTTGCCCCAAGCTTGGAAGCTAACTGCTGTACGCATGCTGTCACGTTCCGATTCCAGCTCCATATTTTCTCTAATTTCGTTCGACCGGTTGTGCCGTGCTGTATGCCGATGAAGTGTCACTGGTGAATAAATTTCTCGGTTAGCTGTTGTGTCTTTTCAGCTTGAAGAGGAGTCGTGTCATGCACTTAGTGTAACGGTGGCCGGCACAAGCCCGCGCTATTGGTCATGCAAGTCAACTGCACTCTGCGCTGGGAGGAGTGAGGTCCCGCGCGGTGAAGACCCCCGGCCCGCCTTGGCATTGCTCGGTGCTGGGTACCCAGTCGGACACGTCGTTGGAAGCCCGCGCAAGCGTGGTGTCTTCGTGGGGGCTGTCAATTATACAGTTGTGTAGCTTCATAAGGGCGCCCATCAACGGCCCGCAGGTGCGTAGGGAGAGTTGGATGGGGCGCCATAGCACTCCTCAGCGCCCGTGTAGGATGCCAAAGGCGCGTTCAATAGTGTGCCGTAGTTAGCTGAGATAGAAGTTGAATGCATCCTTCTCTGCTGCAAGCTCTTGCCTCGGCAATGGCGCCAGCAAGCTGTCCGAGAAGGAAAACGCGTCGTCACTGATGAGGTAAAAAAGTAGTATGTCGAGTGCGCCGGACTCAAGATGCTTTGCCAACCGCGACTGGCACCAGGCGGCACTGTCGTGCACAGAGCCAGGCGCCGCCGTGTTGGCGTAGATGAACCGACAGAGCCCGACGCATATAGCCTGCACGTTGAGGCTGAAGACGCCTTTTCTGCCAAAACCCTCGGCTGGTGTGGATGTCTCGGCTGCGGGAGGCCCGCGGATGCGAATGGCAATCCAGTCCACAGCTCCAACTGTGTGGGACGCCAAAGGGTTTCCCGGCACTGCCGCCCGGAAAGTACCGCTAAGCGCCGTGCGCCCACCGACTGAGTGGAGGTCCCCAGCTAGGCGGAGGCTCTTGTGGATGGCCTCGAATACCCTATGAATTGTGACGTAAAATGTAGAATATTGCAGTTCATGGGAGCTGCACACGTCAAGGTAGGACCCCCCATCGAAGAAGTGCAACGCCGCGGCGAGCTGCGTCTCTGCCGCCAGGGACCATACCCTACCTTCTTGCCGTCCATAGCGCCGCGCTGCTTGCACCTCCACACGGTGTAGATCCCCACGCAGCTCGTTCACCAGCGCAGAAAACGTCCTCAGGGACATGCGGTACTTCCGCGGGAAGAGGTCGCCCATATCTGCTACCTCGTCATCCCATAGGAGGCGGTCGTACGCTCGCTCCCTGTCGACTCGCGCACATCGCAGTAGCAGAGTAGAGTGGTATAGAGCAATACCACGAACCGTACGCTGCCGCAGACCAACGTCCGTGCTCTGCGTCCGCTGCCTCGAAACACGGGTAGAACGCCGTGACAAGCTCATAGTGCTTCTCGTAGGGGGGACACCGCGTTTTCTATGTGTCGGCGCGGGCGGTGGTTGGCGCTGTGGGTAGGTACAGTGTGGATGAGAGAGTCGCAACTGGAAGGAAAGCTCAGGAGCGCACGTCGCACCTGACTCTCGGAGAAAGCTGAGCTTCTGTGGTCAGAAAGCGTCACCCCCAGAAAACCACCAGTCAACTCTTCACACATTTCAAGAGCTCGTTCAGACAATCCGGGTGCCAACCATGAAGAGTGCTTTAGCCGGAACATCCGAACGTTCGAACGTTCGACCGTTCGGCGTGGTGTAGAATGGCCCTCAGAACGCCCGCAACCCGTCATCGAATCCGATGCAAATGTTTCAAAATGATCGGAGTACGCACATCGACGACACGCGTGATACATGAGGCGTCTTTTAAATTGAGAACCACTTTAGTGCATCTCCAGCTCACGACCAGGAGATTCTTTCGATGGAAGGATTCCTTCACACATTTGTACGCGTCGGGAACTAGCATGCCAAGTCCACCTGCCGCCGCCACCACACCAGGAGGCGAATACATTACGGAGAATGCGCTCTCCTCCATAAACCGGCGCAGTGCTCCATCCATCGTGGGCGCACGCAAGCCCGTTTTCGCAAGAAATTCTAGTCAGACGGCATGTTGCAGCACAAGATCTTGTAGCATGAACACGTGCAGCAGCAAGTTCTTGTCTTTTGACGGTTGGTGGGTAGAGCCTGGATATGTAATTTGCCAATCAGTGTTTCAGAACGTTGACCCGAAGAGCATGGCGCGGCCGCATCGCAAGTTTCTTTCATGGTTCGATACGTGCGGTTGTTGACGCGCTCTGAAGCGCAGTTCTGCAGCATGAAGACGTGTTCTCTTGCACTCACAATCTGCACGGCCGCGAGACGCTTCTTGTGATATGAAGTTTACAAGTGCAATCCGTGCAAAACCTTGTTGCAGACCAATTGTACTGAACATCGGGCCACAGGGTACTGTGAGGGGGGTGCTCACAAGTTCTTGGAGTCCAAAACGTGGCGGTTTGCTGCTTGCGTGCGCCCACGCTGTAATGAGCACTGCGCGGCTGCGACCCGATATTCCAGGCACGTCCGTGCAATACCCTGGCCTTCAGGGCGGTGGCGCGCTCGGCGACGCATCGACACCGGGCGCGCCGGCCGGCTCCATAGCCGCGAGCGCGCACGGGGGCACGTACAGCCACGTTGCCGTGTCGGGGGGGGCGTAGGGTGGGGAAAAGGGTGCCGCCGCCGCCACCGCAGCGGCGGCGGCCCGCCGGCGTTGCGCGACGCCCACGGGAGGGGCCGTCACTCCGCCGCGCAGCGCACCTGCGCACGGCGGCGGGGCGGCCGACACGGCGCAGGGGCCGGCGGGTGGGACCGACCGCCGCGCGACGGGGTGCCTCTAGCCGCGCCGCTAGATGGCGTTAGAAACCACCGACGAGCCGCCGCAAGAGAAGCCGGCGCGCAGGCACGATCACCCACGGGTCATCGCGGGCGCGTCGAACACCGAAAGTCGCTGCGCGCGGTCGCCGTGTGCCACTCGGGGCAGTGGGGGGGGGCAGGGGGGCGGGCGCCGTCCAGGCCCTGTGACCATTGTGGCAGGACAGTCCTTCTCAGCCACGTAACTCTATTCGCTTTTGGCGTCATCGCGACCCTTCCAACGCTGACACGCCCTCAGATCCCTGAGGACACGAATGCAGACTGCCACCTCTGAAACGGAGAGCAAGTCCCGTGATCTAAGTATGTGTGTTCATCACTACACTTTGAGAGCACCCTGTCCTAAAGGCCAGGAAACTCCCTGCTGACGAGTGGTCACGTCCACTGCCACTCCCCTCTACCGATGTGGTCACAAGGGTCACTCACGTGCTGAACAGACGCCCTGCTTTATGCCAGGGCCGAGCTCCCCTCCCAGGAGGGACTCGCCACCGCCCCTCGCGCGCCCCCCTAAGCTGCTCACCCGCACGCGCGCGCGCTGCGCGTGGTACGTCGTGGCAGTCACCAGCCCCCCGCAACAGGCTACACTCTCGCACCCACCCCCCGCTCCACACTCTCCACCCGGTCGCGACCGCGCGCAGCACCCGACGGTCAGGGCGCTGATGAACACCCCCGTCTTCGCGCTTGTGCGCTTGTCCGCCTGCGTCAGCGCGTACACCACGACTAGGTCGTCGATGGGCTCGGTAAAGACCGCCGACCCCCGCGCCATGTTCCCCTGCGCGTCTTTGTAGTTCTTGGTCGTCGTCCACGACGCGTACGAGACGCTTTCCAGCGCCATCTCGGGCTGGTTGCTCCACCCGATTTCATTGAGCGACGACCCGGCCATCTGGTAGGTGAGCACCCCGGTCATCCCCGTGGAGCTCGTCGACATCTTCGGTTTGACGAATTGGCCAGCGTTCCGCCCCAGCGCCGTCATCGTTTCGCGCCACCCGTCCTTGGCCTTCGATGACGGCTTGGTCGTCGCGTCAACGTCCTCAAACGTCAGCGACGGGACCATCGTGCCGCCGCTAATCTTGATGCGGATCTCCTGGAAGCCCACATACTTTGGCACCCCGGCGACGTCGCGGATGGTGCAGCCGGGGCCATTGGGGCCCTGCGCCATGCGCGTCCACGCAGTGCGCGCGCTGTACGCCGAGCCGGTCAGGTCGCCGTCCGCCCTCGGCAAGCACTGTTGAATCGGAGGAGCCGAATAATTTGGCTCTCCCCACGATTGGGGAGCCAGGAGACCGCTCGAGTGACGGGGGCAAGGGGGTGACGTGGAGCGCGGTGAGTGAGGCCGCGAAAGGGGCGGCGACACCGTGGGGATGCCCGGGGTGCCGACACCGTGGCAATGCACGGGGAGCCGACACCGGAGCAGCGCGGACGTGTCGGGAGGGGAGGGCCGGAGCGGGCGCAACGCGGCGGTGCGTCGGAAGGGGCGCGAGGCGGGGGACGCTGGGGGAAGGCTCGCCGGTGTGCGGCGGGCGCAGGGACTGGGGAGAATGCGCATGGAGGGGCAGTGAGCCCCGGGAGGGAAGAGTTGCACAGGACTGGCGACCGGTGGGTACAAGACGGGGACCACGGTGGGCCGGGAGAGGGCGGAAGATTAAACCAAGGACTTTACCCTCATAGCTGACCACTGTGAGTGACTGCAGGGGGAGACGACGTCTTCCTCCCGCAGGTGTTCTTCAACAGGTTATGGGCCCAGCCCGCTTCCCTTTCTTTGGGCTTGCTACTGCCCCGGGGGTGCCTGGGTGCGCGCCGGGTGCGACCGCTGTGTTTCCCCGCGTACCTGGGGCACAGCTGGTGGAGCTGGTCAGCGCCGACTTGGGGACGGGGGGCACACCGTCACCGCCGGGTGACCCGGGCTGCACTGACGTCGGTCCGGTGGTCAACACTATCTTCTATTCGGACGGGGTAGTGATCGAGTGGATTGACTAGGGCGTGGCGCCCAGGGGGTAGGGGGGGATTGACAACACCCAGACGTGCTAGACGAAGCGGGCGGTGTGGTGGTGGCGGTGGCGAAACTAGGAGCACAACAACGGCGGCAGGACGCAAGCGACGGGGCGAGCGGCAACAACAAGCGACGAAGACAAAGACGGAGGTGAAGCGACGTGGGACGAGCCTCACCTTCTTCCATGGAGCACACGTACTTGATGCCCAGGCTGGGCATTGACAACCACACGACGTGGTTCTTCAACATCGAGTATGCAGCCAAGATGAAGGGATGTTGGGAGGCCATCCAGGAGCAGGTGGAAGGGGACGTTGAGGTCGCTCTGGAGACCCCAGGCGGGCTTCCCCCTAAGGCGGTCTTGACCGCCACGCTCACGTCGACACAAGCAACGGCGGAGCAGCGGGTTGCCGCTGGGCTTCAACTCCGAGCATTGGACTGGGACAAGATGGACGCCACGGCTCTGGGGCTGATGCACCAGAACGTGACAGACATGTGCTACCCGGCATTTCGCACGCACCAGACGGCGCACGCGCTGTGGCAGCACCTGCAGCTGACGTATCGGTCCCAAGGGCTGGCGCGGACGGCGGACATCCGCCAGAAGATGGCCAGCTTAAGAATGCAGCCAAAGGAGGCCATCCCGGTGTACATCAGCAGAGGGTCGGCCCTGCTCAACGAGCTGCGCGACCTCGGGCAGACTGCCAACGAGGTGGACTTGGTGGCAGCGGTTTTAGCCGGCCTGCCGCGGGCCTACAGCGGTGTCGTGGGCACCCTCACGATGTTGCGGGTGACCTCGCTCGCGGAAGTGACCGAGCACCTCATGGCCGCTGAGGTGACGCACAAGCGTGACGACGCCAACGAGATGGAGGAGGCCCGTGCACTCGCCGTCGTGGGGGCAGGACGCCATGCACCTCCCCATGGATCTGCTCGTGCACCGTACGCTGGTCCAATCGCGCCGTACGCGCACGCTTCGGACCGCTACAACCCCGTGCCGTTTCGACCCGACGGGCCTCGCCGTCCGGTCGCCTCTGACGCGTACCGCGTATGCTATGGGTGCAACCAAATGGGCCACATTCGCCTGTTCTGCCCTAACACCCATGGCGCGCCGGGCGGGTACAACCGGCCGCCAGCGATGGCTGCAGCCCAGACGGGGATGGCTCCCATGCCGAACACGCCACACGTAGTAGCTAAACCCTTACCCCCGACGGTCCATCGCCCGCCGCGCGGGCCTGGTGGCGGTGGCCTGGCCATGACGGCGACGTGTGCGACTGCGACCGTGACGGGCGCGCAACGTCACGTCGACATGACGGATTGGGTGATCGACAACGGAGCCTCCCACCACATGGTGGGGAGCGAGGACGAAGTGACAGAGTGCACCGAGATCGACGCGATGACTATCAAGACCGCGACGGGGGAGGAGGTGGTGGTGTCGCGTGGCGGGACGGCAACCATGGACATGCACACGACAGACGGCTTACAAGCCGTTATCTTGAACGACGTGCTTGTCGTTCCTGACCTGTCCTTGTCACTGTTCTCAATCCGCGCCATGATGGTACGCGGTTTCAAGGCGCTCTTTTCCGACGGCGGCGTCGAGATCCTCGATGGGGTGACGGTGGTCTTTCGGTGGTGTCCTCGCGGGAACTTACTTGTGCTACCCCTGGCCTCCAAGGTCGAAGGTGTCACGGGCTGGGCTGGCACGGCCGTGTCGGCGCCCGTTTGGCATCAGCGACTGGCACACGCAGGCGCCGACGCCGTTTGGCGGACACGTACAGCCGTCGACGGCATGGAGTTGACGCCTAACGCCAGGCGGTCGGACATGTTGGGCCTGTGCGAGCCTTGCGTCTTGGGGAAGCAGACGCGCATGCCCTTCCCAACGTCGGCCACTGCCACTACCGCACCGCTGCAACTCTTCCACACGGACGTTTGCGGACCAATGCCGGTCGCATCCACCGGGGGGGCATTTTACTTTGTGTCCGTCATCGACGACAGCTCCGACACGGCGGCGGCCATCCCGATCGTTCGCAAGTCCGACGCCGGCCCGGCGGTGCGCCGTACCGTTGGTCACTGGGAGGTGGTGACGGGCTCCAAGCTGCGCGCATGGCGCTCTGATCGAGGCGGCGAGTATACCAGCAGCGTCATGGCCGACTGGACGTCCCAGAATGGCTCGAGGCACCAAACAACGGCTCCGTACACGCCACAGCAGAATGGCAAGGCCGAGCGGTTTAACAGCTCCGTCATGGAGAAGGTACTGGCGGTGCTCGCGGCCGCCGACTTTGACAAGAAATGGTGGGCCGAGGCGGTCGCCACCGTGGTGCACACAATGAACCGCACCGTGCGGGCGGGCCGAACGACGACCCCGTTCGAGTTGTGGTGCGGTCGACGCCCCAACATTGACCATCTGCGGACGTTTGGGTGTACGGCATACGTGCTGACTGCGACCGAGAAATGCCGTAAGCTGGACAATCGCAGCCGGCGAGCGCGATTCTTGGGGTATGAGCCTGACTGCAAGGCCTACCGTCTGCTTTGTGACGACAAGATCGTCATCAGCAGGGATGTCGTTTTTGACGAGACCCCGTGTGCTGCCGCCTTGGACCAGACTTCGCTTCGGCGAGCGCCTATCTCGCTCGTGCGCGGGGCGGGAACCGCCGACGATTATTCAGAAGAGGCAGACGCCCCCGCGACGACGGACGCCGCGGCAGAGCTCCCCGCTCCTCCGGTGGTTCACTCCCTGGAGGTGGCCCTGGCACGGGCGGCGGACCTGCCCTCCGCGGACCGCGGCTCGACGCCGGATGGCGGCCCCACGCACCGCTACCCGTCCCGTGAGCGCGCCGCTCCGCAGCGCCTAGGGGGAGAAGGCCATGCCACAACGGCCATCGGCATCGGCGACGAGCTGGCATGTCCATGGCTAGTCGCTGCGGATGACGGCGCCGCGGCTAGCCCCCGGGCCAACAACCCGGTGGGCGCGGCATTGGTAGCCCACGCGGGCAGCAGCCCAGACAAGATGACGCTCGCCCAAGCAAAGAAAGCCCATGATTGGCCGGCGTTCGACGCGGCAACTAGACAAGAAGTGGACTCCCTGTGGAAGAACGGGACCCTGGAGCTCGCGGACCTGCCGGCGGGGGCGACGGTGCTGCCTATTAAGATCATCTGCGAGCGCAAGCGGGGGGCAGACAGGCAGCTGACGCGCCACCAGAGCCGGGCGGTCGCACGGGGCGACCGCCAACTGTACGGACGGGACTACACGGACGTGTTTGCCCCAGTGGTGCGTCGCGCCACGCTCCTGGTGGTCCTCGCTTTGGCCACCGCACGGCGGCTGCACATGCTGCAGTTGGACATTGAGACGGCGTTCCTGAACGGGCACCTGGACGAGACCATCTACGTCCTGCAGCCCAAGGGCTATGAGCGGGGCGACCCAAAGAAGGTTTGTCGGCTGCGAAAAGCCCTGCACGGGCTGAAGCAAGCGGCGCGACAATGGTTTATTGAGTTGGTCAAACTGATGGACACGATGGGGATGACCCAGAGTCTCGCCGACGCATGCCTCTTCTACAAGGATGTGGCAGGGGAGCGCGTCTTCCTACTTGTGTGCGTGGACGATCTGCTCCGGGTGTCCTCCACCGCCCCGCAGCTGGAGGCGATGCGGGAAGCCGTGTCGGCGGCCTTCCAGGCGCGCAACATGGGCAAGCCCACATTTTTCCTCGGGCTCCACGTCGACCGAGACGAGGAGGCCGGCACCATGGTGGTGTCTCAGCGGAGCTTCATCTTGACTTTATTGGAGAGGCACGGCATGGAGGACGCCAAGCCCGCGCCGCTACCCTTGGCGGTCGGGGTGGAGCTCAGGAAGGCGGGCGAAGAACTGGCGCCTACAGGCGTGTTGGAGTACCAGACGATGATTGGGGGACTCCTGTACCTTTCAGCCAACACGCGGCCGGACATCGCGTATGCCGTAGGGCGCTTGGCGCGATACGCGTCGGCCCCTACGACCACCCACGTCACTTTGACCAAGGGGATAATGCGGTACCTGCGCGGGACGGCCGACTGGGGGTTGCGGTTTGGAGCCGCGGCACCTCTGCCGGAGTACTGCGACGCGGACTTTGCTGAGGACCTTGACAGTCGTTGATCGACGTTGGGGTATGCCTTCATGCTGAATGGTGGCGCGGTATCATGGGGGAGCAAGGTGCAACCGACCGTCGCCGCCTCTACGATGGAAGCAGAATACATGGCGGCCGCGGTGGCGGCCAAAGAGGCGGTGTGGCTGCGACGGCTGCTTGGGGAGCTGCAGGAGCCCACCTCGCCAGTGCATCTACACTGCGACAACCAGAGTGCCCTGAAGCTGATCGACAACCCTTGCGGCACCGCCCGCAGCAAGCGCACAGATGTGACACGCCACTTCGTGCGCGACCGAGTGCGCAGCGGCGACTTGCTGTTCTCCTACATCCCGTCGGGGCAGATGGTGGCCGACGCCTTCACTAAGGCGCTGCCCTCGGCTGGCTTGGCGGTATGTCGAGCAGCCCTGAGCATGGTATCAACGGCGACGTCGCGCGCTCACCCAGTGGGGAGTGTTGAATCGGGGGAGCCGAATAATTTGGCTCTCCCCACGATTGGGGAGCCAGGAGACCGCTCGCGTGACGGGGGCAAGGGGGTGACGTGGAGCGCGGTGAGTGAGGCCGCGAAAGGGGCGGCGACACCGTGGGGATGCCCGGGGTGCCGACACCGTGGCAATGCACGGGGAGCCGACACCGGAGCAGCGCGGACGTGTCGGGAGGGGAGGGCCGGAGCGGGCGCAACGCGGCGGTGCGTCGGAAGGGGCGCGAGGCGGGGGACGCTGGGGGAAGGCTCGCCGGTGTGCGGCGGGCGCAGGGACTGGGGAGAATGCGCATGGAGGGGCAGTGAGTCCCGGGAGGGAAGAGTTGCACAGGACTGGCGACCGGTGGGTACAAGACGGGGACCACGGTGGGCCGGGAGAGGGCGGAAGATGAAACCAAGGACTTTACCCTCATAGCTGACCACTGTGAGTGACTGCAGGGGGAGACGACGTCTTCCTCCCGCAGGTGTTCTTCAACAAGCTCCCCCCGACGGAAAACACCTGCGCCGAGATGACGCGGCGGTCGGGGAGCGTGCTGCGCTGGTTCGGGGCCGCCAACACCGCGTTGATGGCCACCCTGGCGGGCTCGCACTGGGGCGTGTTGGCCGGCGCCGACCGCCTCGCCGGCACCGCCTGCGTCGGCGACAGCGTCACGGCCGTGCTCCGCTGCTTTTGGTACGCACACAAGACGCCCGCCCCGACTGTCGTCCCGTCCATACACCTTGACACCGTCTGGACGGCGCGGGACAGGCACATATGGGTTGCGACGGACACATCGACGCACTCAAAGCTCGGCTCGCAGTCCTTGCCCGTGCACACCCCCACTGACGAGCCCAGCGTCGACGCCACAAATGTCATGCACCGGCCGACCGTGGTCGCGTCCGCGAGCGCGCACGCGCACGACTCGCCGGCGGGGATGGCGGCGGCGACGGCCGCCACCGCCGCCACGACGACGGCGGCCACGGCCGGCAGGAGCTGCACACGGCGGGGAGCGTCCATCTTGACAGACGTGCGAGGGAGCAGGCGGGCGCGGGACGGGGGGGGGGAGGGACTGGAAGAGCCGACGCGCCGCGACCGCCTCCCCGTGGCAACCCGAGCGGGGACGGACGGGCGGTGGTCAGCTGGGTGTGGTTGGTGATGGTGCGACGGGGAGGAGATTGCACATCCCAACGACCCAGGCGGCCCTGATATACTGATCGTGCCGGCTACGTAGCGATGCGGCGGGCCGCGCAGCAGCCCCATCTGCACGATCGCTGTCTGCGCAGCAGCGTGCTCCACCCGCACGGAGGTCGGGCCCACGGGAACGGACGCTGCCCTGCACTCACGGCTGCCGCCAGCTTGCCTGCACGGTCACCAACCGGCCCGCGCGGGCGCAGAAGCTGCCCACGTTTGCAACCACCGCCGAGAGCCCCTCATGCGATTTCCGCAGCGTCGCCCCATCGACACGTCACGGCACCCACTGTAGTATGCTTGGCAGTACCCGTGCCAGCTTGTCCCCGGGGGAAGTGGCTCCCCCCACTTTCTTTCACTCCCCTCTGCCTGCAACAGGCTCTACTCACTATCGTCGTGGACGCTCGGTTAATGCCTGGCGTTGGGCCACGCAAACAGCAGGTAGGCAGCCATCCAGGTTCCGCGGAAACCGCATCGCAGCCAAACCCCCACGGACGGGAGTGAGTTGGCGTTCGCCCACGGGGCGGCTGCCGCCGCCTGGACGAAGCCGACCTGCTGCCCGTCGCCAGCCGCACACGCTGCGCCATCACGCCAATCATGCCACGTCACGTGATGTGAGATCCATGGCTTGGCGCCCGGAAAAAGAGGCCAGGACAAGGAGGGGGGCGAGCTGCGGCGAGTGGTAGGAAGAAGGCGCGCTGCGGGGAGCCTGCCCGAGGGGGAACCGAGCGAGCGCATCAGAGGCGAGTCGACCAAGAGACAGTAACAGAAGGCTCCGTTGCCATGCGCACACGTACGGTTGCACACGACGCGCTTAATTGGGGGGCGCTACTAGGAGAGTTTCCACCAATGGACCCGAACACCCAACCGCCCAAACGTGGCACCGACTTGCCAAAAGGCCATTGGTGGCTGTGATACCATCCAACACTGAAGGGTGTCACTGTGGCGCTGCCGTTGAACGTCCAACGGTAGAGCCATTGCTTGTGATGGATACGAGGTCAATTAGACGGCCCGACTATGCGAGGGGGTCTATTCTTGGCCCGTCACACCGTAAATTTAGTTTAGGATCGAATCCCAGCCACGAATGCCCGTTTGGCAAAACAGTACCTGCGCCCTTTGAGCTCCAAGAAAGCGCTCGAAATAGGCCACCCGGGGCACACTCAACAACCCTACTGTCCCCAATTCCCTGCTGACGAGTGGTCACGTCCACTGCCACTCCCCTCTACCGATGTGGTCACAAGGGTCACTCACGTGCTGAACAGACGCCCTGCTTTATGCCAGGGCCGAGCTCTCCTCCCAGGGGGGACTCGCCACCGCCCCTCGCGCGCCCCCCTAAGCTGCTCACCCGCACGCGCGCTGCGCGTGGTACGTCGTGGCAGTCACCAGCCCCCCGCAACAGGCTACACTCTCGCACCCACCCCCCGCTCCACACTCTCCACCCGGTCGCGACCGCGCTCAGCACCCGACGGTCAGGGCGCACATGAACGCCCCCGTCTTCGCGTTCGTGCGCTTGTCCGCCTGCGTCAGCGCGTCGGCGACAGCGTCACGGCCGTGCTCCGCTGCTTTTGGCACGCACACAAGACGCCCGCCCCGACTGTCGTCCCGTCCATACACCTCGACACCGTCTGGACGGCGCGGGACAGGCACATATGGGTTGCGACGGACACATCGACGCACTCAAAGCTCGGCTCGCAGTCCTTGCCCGTGCACACCCCCACTGACGAGCCCAGCGTCGACGCCACAA
>Ga0209093_1001728_pt1 | contig 12426 bp, 11 predicted proteins | sample SidtaG_4_FD_187450 | JGI IMG/M metagenome (GOLD analysis project Ga0209093, IMG submission 187450) | Marine algal microbial communities from Sidmouth, United Kingdom - Sidmouth_Male1 metaG (SPAdes) (version 2) | ecosystem: Host-associated > Algae > Red algae > Unclassified | place: Sidmouth...
GGTGGGATTGGCAGACGGGGGTGAAAGGCGTGAGGAAGGGGAGAACACATGGGACAGGGATGCGCGGCGGGGGTGTCGGGTGCGAATGAGGTTAGAAGTGTTGGGCGGGGTTGCGTTGCGAAATTCCGTGGAGACCGTCCCGGACATGGATGGGCGAAGGTGCGTCCCAACCCCAAACTGCAAAACAAGACGAATGTCACTTTCACTTGCATTCACGAGGGACGAGGTGGTTTTTGAGCACCACGTCGCGCCACCGAGCGCCAGAACGAGGTCTCTCCAGCTGAACACCGTGAGAGCCACTTATAGTTTTAGTGACGAATCCAAGTTTGCGTCCGTATTCCACCGTTCCCAAGCTCCCACGTCCGAGCATGGCAACGAGCGACGTTGTGTGCAGGCACGCATCGGAAGTTTTCGCCATCATCTCACAGCTGCCCAGCCCTCTCCCGTAAAGTTCGTGACGCACTCTCTCGTGTGCTGGAGCAGTTCAAAGGTTTGGGCGTTCAGGTGCAGTGCAGAGGAGTCCCCCGGCGGGACTTGAGCTGTGCAGGCCACGTCTTGGGCGTGGATCCGGCACTCAGATGTCAAGCCGAGGCGGCGGCGCTCGCTGCGCACGCGGACGTGATGGTGGCCGCCGCCGTTGTGACGCGCGTGGAGGAGCTCCGCACCGCCGCAACGGCGGCGGCCGACGGGGTGCTCCGCCGCGCGTCGGCGGCCGCCGAGGACGCGACGGCGGCGGCGGTGCGGGGGATTGCCGACGGCGGGGCGGCAGCGGCAGCGGCGGCGCGCGACGCGGCGGCCGCGTCGGCCAAGGCGGCGGCCGACGCGGCCGACGCGGCCGTTGCCGCGGCCGACGAGCGGCTGGCGCGCGTCGAGGCGGACGCGGCCGCCGCGCTCGGCCGCGTGCGGGACGACGAGGCGGCGGCGGCGGACGAAGCCGCCGACCGCGACCGCGCGTACGTCGACGGCAAAGCCGCCGCCGCGGCGCGCGCGCGCTCCGCCGTCGCGACGCAGCTGCTCGACCGCCGGACAGCAGCGTCGCGGGAGCGCCTCGACGCGGTGGCCGACGCGGTGGCGACCGTCGCGTGGGCGGAAGCCGCCCTCGACGCCGCCGCCGCCGTTCGTGACGCACGCGCGGCCGCGGCCGACGCGCTGCTGGCGTCGGCGGCGCTCGACGCGGCGGCGGCGGCCGCGCAGGCGCTGCCGGCGGTCGGCGGCGGCGGCGCCGCCGAGGACGGCCTCCTCGGCTCCGTGACGGGGCAGCTGCCGCCTCCGGGCGTGGCCCTGTCGACCGCCGACCACCTGCGGCGACGCTTTGACGACGCCGTGGCGCCCGCCGCCACCGCCGCCGCGCTCGTCACGTCGACGGTGGCGCCGGTGGCTGTGGCCGCGGCGGGCGCGATGCCGCCGCTCTGTCCGCGGTCGGCTGCCGACGGGGGTGTCAGCGGCGGCACGCTGGGGCTGTGGGCGCGCCTCGTCGCGTCGGCGTTTGCGCGGCTCAAGCCCGCCGGCGGGACGGTCGGCGGCCACGCCGTGGCGGCGGCATCATACGACAGCGCCCTCAGTGCCTACTCTGTCAGAGCCACGACGTGCTTCCCGGCGACGCCACGCAGCGCCGCACGTCCTCTTCGTGCATTCACGCGGGCGCGCTGCCGTACTTATCTCATGGCGCCACAAAGCCGCGGAGGAACCTACGACCGGCTGAGTTAACGGGTGTTATTTAATACAGGGAGAAGAAACACAACCGCTTTGCAGCCTTGTATGACGCACCAACCGGTCGCGTGCGGGCGCAACTCCTGCCCGCCTACATGGTCGCAAAGACTAGAACAGACAGGACGGAGAGAACCGAGAAGCGGTCCATGACTCTGTCCTGAATAAACTACGGCAAATCTAGAAGAGACCCGACGTGGGTAGTCGCCACTCGCGCAGACCACGGCCTGCCACAGCGCGGCTCGGCGACTATGGTGCCGCGCAAAAAGGCCCACCAAGGTGTGCTACCTATAACTGCGGCACGTCCAGCTCCACAGAGTGGACAGGATGGTCAGCATCGCCGTCAGCCAAGGCATTGGCAGGCTGCTCGGCACCAGCCGCCGTGGTGGTCACGCCGCCGCGCGCCTCGGCGCCGAGTGGCACGCTCCGTGTCGCAGCGATGCCGATGCCGCCAGCCAATGCGTCAGCCACATCAACGGCAGCGCCATCGGGTCGGCTCGCCGAAGATGAAGACGGCTCCCACTCAGAGCCTGTTCGCGCCCCAGCGACGACCAAGTGAACCGCAAACGCAATGCTTGAGAGCAGAGCCGGGCGCATCGTCGCCGGCATTGCGGAACACAGCCATTCTGACACGTCGGCCGGCGCAAGGGAGCCACTCGTCAGCGTGTACCCACGCAGGTGCGACTGTACGGCGCCCTTGATGATATACGATGCGAGCTCCTGGTCTGCTTCTTCCACCGGGCACCGGCACAGCTGCACAATGATCCGGTGCGCAATCTGCAGAGGGGGGAGGCTCCCAAACTCGCGGTTTTTGAAGACCGCGAGCGGCCTGGCGTAGATGGCGCGCGTGCCGCGGGGCCACAGGTCGTCCTTGTTGACACAAAAGGAGGGCAGCCCGATCGCCGTCTCGTCGGCGGGCAGTGGGGAGGCGCCCTCGTTCGTGCCCTTGGCTCGGCCCTTGCCCTTTCCAGATACTGAGGCCGCGCGAGGCGCTTGCGCCGCGCCCCGCTTGGAGCGTCCTTTTGCAATCGCCGCCGCGTACATCTTTGACCGGCGGGCGGTCGCTCCACGGAGCATTCGGACCGCCTTGGGCTCGTGAAAGGCCTCAGCTCCGCTGCTGTCACCGTCGGCTGCACCAGCAGCACCGACGTCAACGTCTGCGTCGCCACGTTCGCGGTCCGCGTTGGCGTCTACGTTGCCGTCGGCGGCGACGTCACCTGAAGAGGCACCGGCGTCTGAGACGTCGCCCTCGACGGCTTGCGCGGCGCGCTGGTTGGCAGCCACGCTCCCTTCACGCGCGTGCTGGCGGAGGACGCTAAAGGCCACCTTGTTGGCGCCTTGAAGCACGGCCGCCTTACTGCCGAGCGTCTCCATGACGCGCATCGTCTCGTTCACGTCGATGTCGGCGTCATGCACATTGCCGCGGAGGCGGGCCACGGAGACGCGTCGCTCTGCCCTCTCGACCCCTTCCGCCGCCGACATGTTCTGTGAGTTGTTGACGAGGCTCTGGATGGCCTCGGGCGTGATGAGGACGCACACAAAGTCCGTCTTGTCGAGCGCGCGCTTGCACCACTTGCGCACCACTCCACCCTTCTTGCTGTGCTGCCAGCGGTCGGGCGCGAACGTCTGCGTCCCGTAAAGATGGCCGGGGAGCCCGCACTTGCCGCAGATCTTGTTGTGGATGCACTTGAGGTCGACGCACTGGCCCAGCTCGCGAAAAGGATGCCCCTCGGGGAGTGTGCGCCGACACTGCGTCTGCTTCAGTGGGCAGGTCCGGGCCGTGTGGGAGGTGCCATTGGCAGGCGCTACGTACGCGCAGATGCCACACTTCATGAGTGCGCACGAGGAGGAAAAAGACGAGCAAGGAGGGGAGGTGGTCACCGACAGTGACAAAAAGCACGCTGGTGCCGACGGGGAGGGGGGGCGCGGAGAGGTAGGCATGGACGAGAGCGGCAGGGACACACGGGCCGGCAGTGGACGGGGACACAGGTGCAGCTCTGGCACTATTCTCCTGCTTCCGGCGGAAGGCACCACGGTTATGTACCCACCGCAGCGCCGCGGCGCTCATGACGGCGACGCCGCAGGCACCGCCCACGCACTCAAACCTCACCGGGTACACGCGGGCCGGGGACCAATCCGGCCCTGCTGCGCGTAGCAGGTCACCAGCGCTCGAGCCGCCCATGCGGGGCCGCCCCGCCAGCCTGTCTCGTGGCAAGACGGCGGAGGACGCTGGCGCAGAGACAAACACGCTGTACCAGCATTGGTGACAGAGTGTGCGGAGGGGCCATGAGTGCAGTGTGAATTGACAAGCAGAAGGCGACGCCAACAGGGACCAAAAAGGCAATGGCGCGAGGGAGGGAGGCCCCTCAATCATCAGTACTACAGGACGATGACGGAGCACACACTGGGACGGGAACGGAGCGCAGTGCTCCAACAGACCCCAAATCACGTCTCAGACAAAAGGGTCGGTGGCCAGGAGCAGCACGTTGCGCATCGAACCGCGGTGGGCACCAGCCCAACGAGGTCAGGGGCACCAGCTCTGCCCGGATCGGGCAGCAGGCGCCAGGGAGAGCAGGCATTGCACGAACTATCCAACAGCCCGCAACAGAGTCGCCCACGGCCAGCGGCAGAAACAACGGTGTTGGCGCAACGGACGTCGTTGGCGACCAAAGAGCGTGCGCGATCCAATGGTGCGGCGTGGTGGCTTTAGAGCGTAGATGAGGGGGGGTCGCCAGGGGGCAGAAGGCAAGCGGGCAAACTGTCGTGATGGCGTGGTATACGTGGAGATGGTGTTGCTCGCGTGCATCCCCCCGGATCCGGCATCTTGGCGTGCAGGACTGTCCGTATGCGCAGATGGCCAAAGATGCTGCAGCCCTTTGCAGTGTCTGTCTCTGCGAATGATAACAATTGCACCTCTTCCAAGGACGGAGAGCCCGACAAATACGTAGATGCAATCCGGAAGGCCGCTTGCCCTCAGTGTAGAGACGATGTCCTTTGGAACATCCCGGCAGTGATTGGTAGATGACGTCGGTTCCAGATCCTGGCATGGAGGGCACCCGGCCAACCAACAAACACCAGAGTAGCCGGGCCTGTCGTCCAGCGCTCCGAAGCAACGCGAAAAGGCCGCTCATTGGTAGAGAATATCTCGAGAGTGCTCGAGATCTAGTGGTCCACTGGTGTTTGGCCAAACCTTCACTCTCGCGGACATGGCAAAATTTGGAAAAGCACCATATTGAGCTGAATCAGCTGTCTCTTGCAACGAACGAGATCGCACTGTACCGGTAGGGATTAGGGGTGTCCAACTGGTTGATTGAAATCGGTTCAAATCGGTTGATTGGCCCGAAAATGGCGATCGATTTAAAACCGGTACCGTGAGACGAAAATCGGCAGTTCCGATTTTGTGTTTAAATGCATGTAAATCCGAAAGGATCCTTCAATTGTGCGTGTGCAATGGATCAGCTCCAACATCTATAGCCATTTTTTCTCAAACAGTTCAAACGACTGGCGGTCTCAAACTCACCAGTCCAAACGTCTGGCAGTCTGGACTCGTCGCCTGCTGTCGTTCTGGCCGCTTCCCCGCGCTGACGTCGCGCCAGTCCTCTCGGGAGTGATCCACTCCACGAGCCCCGCCGGCCATGGTCACCCCACCTCTCACTACCACCGCCTGGCGAGAGGGCACATTGAGGAGGGAGTGAAGGACAAGCAGGAACAAGACCAGAAGAAGACAGATACACGTCGAGTGCAGGCGGGCGCATCATATGAGAAAAACGAACAGATAATGAACGCAATGCACGCTGCTATACCCTGACACCCGGCTCCCGTAGACAGACAGACGCCCAACAGAAGAAAAGGAGCGGGACAGCCAAAGCCGAGTCCCGCAAGTAACATCCTCCCATAGAGCGTACCAGAACCGCGGTGCGGTGCTCAAGAAATGCGAAAAGGAAACCAGGCGCTCGGTGGCCACGATCGTTGCCGTAAGCAATCAACCCGACGGCACGTCGACGACAAGGGCATGGGTGATGGCGAAGAAAACTAAGTGGTGCTGCATGTATCCCCACAGGGAGGTGACCGACGCGGTATTGTCGCACGAAAGACGCGGGGGATCATCGGGGAGGAACGTCGGGGAGGGAGGGGAAGGGGGAGGGAGAGAGAAAGGAGGTCGGGTACGGGGAGGGTGCATGGCGCTTGAGCAGATGTGAGTGCGGGCCTGGACGGGGCCTCGAACAGACCCGAGAGCGCAGGTCAACCCCACACTTGCCTCCCGACACCGCAGGAGCACCCTGTGGACACCTGAGTGCAGGCGTGCGGGCGGGGGCATCGTGAACGAAATCGGTTGAAAACCGACGATTGAGTCACGGGTAGTAATTCGCATATCCGGGTAGTAATTCGTAAACGTGTCGGCTGCGAAATCGCCAGTCAGTCTCTGTGTTCTTGCTTCATCGCCAACATGGAGCCCGCGCCAACGTCGTCCGAGCTGCTGCGGGACATGGTGGCAGCTGTGGCCGATGGCGAGCCCATCCTTCATGTGTTTGCTCGCTTTTCCGCGTCGACGGGCTTTTCGACTTCCAAGGTGCGGACCATTTAATACAACGGACGCGGCGAGCGCAACAAGCACAACGCCAACTCTCTCCTCTCTGCAACTGAGGACCAGGCGCTGCTATACGCGGCGCAAGCGTTTAGCTATGCCAACTTCGCTCTTAGTCGGTCCCAGTTGGGCAACTTGGTGCGGTCTTTGTGGGGCAAGACGGTCGGCACGACGTGGGCGCGGGCTTGGGTGGCTCGCCACCGCAACGAAGTGTCGGCGCGCACCTCTAAGGCGCTCTCCGACAAGCGGAACGCCGCTTCGACGTTTGGTGAGATCAAGGAGTGGGTGTCCGAGTTGGGGGAGTTTCTACAAGAAAAGCGGCTGCCCCCTTGGGCGATTTTCAACTATGATGAGTGCCGGCTCGTGAACCAGGGCAACCGTCTCGCGGTCAAGCGTGTCCATGCCGCTGATCGGGAGCGGGCCAATGTGGCCTCTTCCAGAGGTGCCACGGTCGCCAGCCTGCTGTCCTTTGTCGCTGGCGACGGCGCTCCATTCCTGAGTGTGTACATCTTTCGCGCGAGCTTCGCCGGGGACGACTCAGGGGCGGCAGATTTCGTGCTGTCTCGCTGTCAAAGCCGGACGAGGTCTAGTTGGCCACGCTTCTACGGGTGGACAGACACTGGCTTTCTGGACGCCGCCACATTCGGCGCGGTGATGGACCTCTTTCGTCACGAGTGGGAGGTCCGTAATCCCGGGCGGGAATGCCTCCTTCTGGGGGACCAGCTCCGAGCCCATCGGCAAGTGGAGGTGGTGCGGTCGGCGCTTAAGCACGGGGTGACCTGCTGGTGGCTCGTTGCAAACACCTCCCACTTCTTGCAGGTGCTAGATGACAAGTGTTTCGCGTGCGTCAAGAAGCACCTGCCCGTGCTGTCCGACCAGAGCATCGTTGACGCCCTCCTCACCAACAAATCGGCGCGTGACTGCGTGTTGCAGGCGGTCTACGAGGCCGAGAGATTGAGCTTCACACACACCACCATCCGGGCATCATTTCGGTCGGTTGGTCTTGTCCCGTGGGACCCGACGCGCGTTCTCCATCTCGCCCGTGTCAACCTCGGTATGGACCTACCCTCGTACGGCGTGGCGGATGTGGCGCGAGCTGCGGCAGCGGCGGTGATTCGCCTCTCCCACGACCGACACATGGCCGGTAAGAAAAAGGTCGTTGCAGGTCGTGCAGTGATAGAGAAGAGGCGAATATATAGCGCGGCGGACCTGGTGGCGGCCGACCGCGCTCGGGTGGCCGCTAAAGTGGCTGCGGAGAAAGCTAAGGCAGCCAAAGATGCGCAGAAGGAGGCCACGAAGCTACAGGTGGCGCGTGACAAGGTCGAGCAGGAGCGGCAACGCGTGTTGGCCACGTGCCGTTTGTGCACGTCACGTGTCCATCGTGGCGGCAAGCTATGGTCCGTGTGTGGTTGTGGTAGATTCCGTGTCTGTCCAATGTGTATGAAGTAGAGTGTGGGGAAAGCCCTCGTAGCTGCTCACGTAATGGGGTGCTTGCAGCGCGGGTGATACCGCTTGCATCCTCGTATATCACTCCTTTTCTGTTCTTCTTGCTCTTATTTCTGATCTCTTATGTGTCGAGCAATTGCGAATTACTACCCGGAAATGCGAATTACTACCCGTGACTCATTGCTTTGTAAAAATCGAATCGATCGGTTCCGCTCGGCCATCCGATTGGACACCCCTAGTAGGGATGCCCCCCCGTGCCCGATGCGAATCTGACAAGAACTGCTCTCTTGCATCTGCAGTAGACCATCCCGATAGACTTGAGCATTAACAACTGATGAAGACCTCAGACTCCAGGAGATCCCTGGAGTCGTCCTCGGTCGTGTCGCGTCCGCCCCTTCCCGTTGCTATCCGGCCATCAGACAGCGCATCGACGTCACGCTCGCGCGTCGTTGCGCGTGTGTTGCCGGTTGCACCGCTAACGGTTGAACAGGGGCGCCCCACGAGTGGGTCACGGCAGGTGCCTGCCCCCACGCAGACGTGAATCCCGTGATGTCTCCGGGCACGAACGCGGGCGCGTAATGAGCGTCGTTGGGGGTGCACGCCCCTTGGCGAGTTGGCCATCGAGACCCCTCGCTCCCCCTCCCCACCGATGCCTCGCGAAACGCACCCGGGGGGCATGACTGGCCGATGAGGCGGCGGCCGCCGCCGCCGCCGCACGCCCGCATCATCGAGTCGGCAGGGCGGCAGTGGCGGCGCCACGCGCGGATCGGGCGACGGACCGTATGCGCCGGTTCTTCCGCGCCTCGTCGGCACGGTAAGCGGGTGGCGGAAGATCCACGGCGGGCACGCACGAAACAAGCGGCAACGGGCGGGCGGCCCACGGAGCGACGGCGCTGTCGAAAAATCGGTCACAGCGCCGCGGCCGCCTTAACCGTTGAACGCACACTTCAGGAGGACGGATCAGTGTCACATGACAATCAGGATCCGTGGTACCTTTCGCTGCGCTGTGACTCATTGAAGGACAAAATATTAGAGAAAACCTTGTCCGTCCCGATGCTTGGCGGCAAACGGTGCCGGGCGGGTCCCGCCACCCTCGTCGTCGAATGCCAGTGTCCCATCTGCGGCCGGGCGGCAAGCCGCCGCCATCGCCATCCCCACCGCTGCCGTCAGCACCGTCGGGAGTGGCACCCCCCCGCCCCCCGCGGCCGACGACCATCGAGCCGCGGCGGTCGCCCGCCACCGTGCAGCGGCCGCCGTCCACTCCACGCAATCCACAGACGGGCAGCTGAGAGATGGACCCTTGCCGGCCATCGCCATCTGTCGGGGGCGTGCGCTTGCAGCCGGGCGCTCACGCTTCCGCCCCGAGACGGGCGGTGGCGCTCCATCCTCGTTCGACGCTCCCTGGAACGGCCGCGGCGGCACGAGCCCCATCGGCAACAGCCACGGCTCGTCGGGTGCCACCGCCCGCATCCACACCACGACGATGGTTGCAAGTGTATCTCGTTATGTCGGCCAGGCACTTTCGCTCCCGCCCACGGCGAGAGCAGCGGCTCGGTCAACCCCCGGCGCGACAACTCTGCCCCCGCCACTATGCACACGGTGCCCCGTGAGGCGATGCCGGCGATAAGCAGGCGGGTAGACGCCCCCCTCAAGCATGCAGGTGCGCCCAGCCAACGCGTCGGCGAGCGCAGGCCGCAGCTCGGCCATCAGGCAAATCAGCATCGGCGGGGTACGTAGGTGCGGCAGGCAGAATCACGCATGGGGCACCGCCGCGAGAAGGGGGGATCACTTCGGCGGGGTGCAGCACTGCGGCGGTCTGTCTCGGACAGCCGGATCTGTTCTTCGGGTGTCTTTCGAAAAATGGGTGGAAATGGTTTTCTTTTTATTTTCGCTACCTGGGTACAACACAATCAAGGAAACTCTGTTCCACCCATTTTCAGTATGCTGCCAGGAGCTTCTCTTTTTTTTTTTGCCGTAGTGGGGGTTGCCGATACGCCGGAACTCGAGATTGTTTCTTCGGCGGCGGCCGCAAAGGAGAAGGATGAGTGGGGTCATCGGTGCCGGAGACCGCTCAAATTGCCTGACACGCCGTACTGTACTGTATCCGAGTGGGTTGTGTGGGGGGGCGAGCAGGAACGTCGCGAGCGGGATCTCGACGTGTCCCGCGGGTCACCCCGCCACCGGCCACCGCCATCGCCACCGTCACAGCAAGCACAGCACGGCATTGTGCGTCGCATGGGGAAAGGGGTGGCCATGCGGTCGCCGTCAATGGTCGCTGCCCGCCGCCTGCCGGTGCGAGGGGGGGGGGCTGAAGGGGCCCTGTCAGCCGGCCGACGGTGCGATTTTGATGGTGCGAGGAGGGAGGGGGGAGAGTGGCGGCCGAACCCAAGAAACTGTCCTCGCGCGCGCACGAGGTGTGGGGGCGTCCTTCAATCTTGGCCGCTACTGCCAGTCGTGCCGGTGGTATGTGCCCCATGCATGCCGTCCGAGCGGCTCGACGATGGTTGCGTTGCACAAGCGAGCTTGTGGCGCGATTAGTCACACGAAATTGTAGGAATATCAGTTGGATGCAGTGCAGCCGCAGAAGAATAAATGTCTCCATAAAAGAATCAAAGACGCACCGAGTCGTCAAGCAAACAGTGAAAAAGACAATAGGACCATACACCGCATGAGCATCGACGCGGTCCTCCCTACAGCTTGACCTCAGCTGTCGGGTGCGAGCGTTCCACGTGCCTGCGCATGTTGCCCTTCTCCGAGAACCGTTGCTCGCAGAAGTCACAGCCATGCAGCTTGAGGCCAATGTGGATGGTCCGATAGTGCTTGGTGCGGGTGCCCACGTGACCAAAGGTCCGGCCACACATCTTGCATGAATAGGGGCGGAGCTTGGCGTGCACAGCTGCCTTGTGCTGCGTCAGGTCGTAGGCACGCTTGAAGCGGTGGAGGCATTGAGAGCACACGTGTGCGCGCAGCGCGTCGTCGCCGTCTCCGTTGCTGCCACTATCGCTGCGACTGCGGCTGCGGCTCTGGCTGCCACCGCCGCTGCCGCCATCCTGCTTCCCGCCGTTGCCACCCGCCGTGAGATTGTATGCGCCGGGGTCGTTCCCGCAGATGTCATCCGCGTCGTCCACGAGTTGGGCACGCCGCTTGCGCGAAAGCGGCTCCGCTCCGCCAGCACCCCCTGGGTGTACCAGCGAATAGCGTCTATCGACTTGCGACCTGCCGCCGCCGGCCGGCCCGTCCAAGCCCCCGTGGTAGCCATACGTTCCAGCCAACGTCGGATTCTCGGACGGCGGAGGGGGAGGCACGGCCAGCGTCCTGTCCCGAGGCTGCGGCGCCAACACCAAGACTGTTCGCGTGTCAGGCGCCCAGCCCTCTTCCTTTTCCGCCGAGCGCACCGCACCCAGACGGTAGGTTCCGTTCAGCACCGTGCTCCAATATTCCCGCCGCTGCTTCACATACGCAGGACCATGGCGCACGTCTTTCTCGGAGTGCAAAGCGGGAAGACTGTCGCTTGCGCGCTCCGCACCCACCGCCGGCGGCACACTGCACGCACGGCGGCCGACAAGTTCCGTTTCAGCCACAGCCGACGCTCGACACTCGTCCACCTCGGACCGAATGAAGTGGAACGGCGTCTCGCCGGGGTCACCATCCGAGCGACGGCGCTTGGACAGCCGCAGCGGAAACTCAGAGGAGGGTACCCGTGCCTGCGGCGGCACCCGTGGCGGAGGGAGGTGGTTGTGCATGAGGTGGTCGCCCAACACCGTCGCCTCTACCGAAGGCGTCCAGCGGATGTCACCGCTATTGCCCACGGCCAGCGGCGGCGGCGGCGCCATCTCCGGATTCCGCGGCGCGACAGGCGACGTGGGCAGATGGTGGAGCGTCCTCGCCTGGTGGAGCGCCGCGGAATACAGGGAATAGTTGGGGCGTCCCTCATAGACCTGCAGGGGCGAGAAGACGGCCAGCGGCGCGTCGGCTGCCGGCGGAGGCGCCGTCAAAGAGGTTGCCATTGTCGGCGTAAGCGGAGGTAGGGTTGGGCGGAAGGCGCTGCTCTGTCGCGCAAGCGAAGCGTCGACGCTGCCAGATGCCGGGGTGGGCGGGGAAAAAGGTGAAGAGGTCGAGGCCAGCCTCGGAAAGCAAAGCGCGTCCCCATCAGTGGGGGGACGAGCAGGCGCCAGTGACGGGTGCAGCGCCCCACGTTCCATGGCCACAATCGACGGGGGAACGTCACCACGCAACGGCGTTGTCGTCGGGACGGTAGGCAGGGCGGGAGAGCGGGCTGAGGCGGTACCGATGGGGAGAGGGAGTGACGACGGCACGACGATGGTTGTGGCGGTCGTGGTGGGTTCGGGGGGTGGCCTCTTAAAAGGGGGACTGTCAGCGGCAAGTGAGCGGCTCGCTGCGGGTGCGGCGGGTTGCGGCGGTGACGGCACGCGACAGTGCCGGCTCAGGGGGCACTCCCGGCGCGCAGGGCAGCGCCGAGACGGCAGCTGGCGCGCACGGCACGGCGCGAGGGCGTGGGCGGGGCGAGCAGAGCGCGACACCGGCCGTCACGGTGCGCGCGGCAGTCAGCTGAGGTCTGCAAGCGCGCAACCGGGTGGAATTGGGGCACCCCCCCGAGGGAACGCCGCCAGCCGAGGCGGCCGTGGCGGCGCGGCGGCGTCCGATGAGGGAAGCTCCCCGCTTCTCCC
>Ga0209093_1001729_pt1 | contig 12422 bp, 10 predicted proteins | sample SidtaG_4_FD_187450 | JGI IMG/M metagenome (GOLD analysis project Ga0209093, IMG submission 187450) | Marine algal microbial communities from Sidmouth, United Kingdom - Sidmouth_Male1 metaG (SPAdes) (version 2) | ecosystem: Host-associated > Algae > Red algae > Unclassified | place: Sidmouth...
CAGATATACAAGACGGAAGTAACCTCCCAAAGGGCGAGCCACAAGTCAGTTCAATCCTCCACGTGAATACTGACCAGTCAGGGGGGCTACCGGGCCCAATATCCAAATATTAAGGAGATATGCTACAATTGGAAAGGCGGCGGTTCCCGTGATCGGTAAGTCCCCTTGAGCCCCGTGCTCTCTCCACTACTTCTCTCAAAAGTAGGCATGGATGGACGGCGATGTATACCAGAACTATATTTACAGCTTCTTGTTACCGGTCGTCCGAGCAAGAACACGGCTGTCCTGTGTCCTCTTCGCCGACTCTTCCGGTGCACACAGAAAGCTCAAGCACCCACAAGTCTCTATTTGCCCTCTCCCATCCAATGTCACGTCCGTGCATTAACCTCTCGATGCTGGGATTGTCGCCGCACTCAAGGGAGCTACAACAGACATCTGAAAAGTTTACCTATAGGGATTTCTGAGCGGTCGCGGCTCGAACTTATCGTGGCGGCTCGGGAGAATGAGCCTCCCCTTGATTCAGGTGGGCCTGGGTGCCCCGTGTCGGCCGTTGGTGGCCCTGGATCTGTCCGGACGGACGCTGCGGCCGACGGTGTTGCCACGGTGGGCAACGATGCAGTGCTATCCTGTTATGGGCCAACTGAAAGCCGGGTTGGCTCTCTAGTCAGTGGAGACAGCGCTACCCCGTGCCGCGGGAGGGCCAATGGTGGTCAAGCGCTTGCCAGTGGAGAAGCAGAAGCCACTGTGGGCGCGTCGGCTGTGGTGAAAGCCAAGCCACTAATGGAGGAGATGGCGAGGTCCGTGCCGCTGGCGCCTCCCCACGCTGGTGGCTTGGTGTCAGCGGCGTCGCGACGGGTTCAGCTGCAGCCATGGCTGCCCAAGACGAGATTGGGTGCGCCAATCTCGGATGTGCAAACCATCTGATCCGGAGCACCGGCCTTGTCAGCTCGGAAACCGTGCCAATGGAGCCTTCTACGAAGGGGGGAGGGCACCTATCGTGTCAGTACTACGTGTAGGAGCGGACTGGGAGAGGCAGTTTCCTCAGTGGAAGCAGCGGGAGCCGCGGTGGCCGCACAACTATTCCCGAGATCGGCGCGAAAGACTCCGCGCTTCACCGAGAGGAACACATTTCGGGTTGGGGAAGAACCGCCAGTACTCCCATTGGCTGATTTGGCTGAATCTAGCCCCAGTATTTCATCTGGGGTTGGCCTGGTCAGCTCCGGAAATTCGGCGTCGGGGTCCGCTTACGGTTGTGTGAAGGGGGCGGCTAAATCCGGCGTCTCCACTGCTCCCTCCGACGGCACGCAATCGGGAGATCCGGTGCATGCTTTGGCGAGAGCCCCAGCGGCAGACCCAGCGTCCAACTCGCAAGAGGTGAGCATCTCGTGTACAACCCGCGCGGCGGTCGAGCTCGGTGGTTCCGCTGTCAGCCACGTTTTGGCCGCCCTCCCAACCTACGCGCCTGCCACTATACTCGGCCTACAGTCTGACCCAGCTCCTCCCGTGCCCAACATGTGGACCGCCGCCGCTGAGACGCCCACCATCTTTCACACCGCTAGCAGGCATCGGTCGTGTCCCGCACGGAGGCATGCCGCCCCGACGCGACTGGTGCGTGGCGTTCGAGACGGCGCACCAACCAAGCTCCAGGAATTGTACTAGATTTTCCAAGCGGAATGAAAGGCAATGGACCTCTCAACGTTTTTGCATGTCTGGGTCAAAGCGCGATTGTTTTCAACTAAGATGGACGCGTCGGTGACGGAAAAGGACGGGTCGTATCGGCGCTCCTCACGGTCATTCGGAGAGGACGTGTTAAAAAGGCTGAAGAGCATACAAGGCTGTTCTCTAGGTGCACTGCTTTTTTGTGGCGCTGGGGGGGTGGAGCGCGCGAGTGTGGTGGAGACGTTGCTCGGTTTTGAGAGCGACGCAGAGGCTATCCTAGAAACTGCCGACGACGAGCTGTGACCAACGTCTTCGGCCGGCGAGACGGACGGGGAAGCTGGCGATGATCCAGAGGGAGATGAAGAGGAGGAAGGAGTGACAGAAAAAGAATTTTATGTGCAGATGCGTGCTGCGGCCGACATGCAAGCGCATGAACAAACACACTAACGCTGGAGCAGATAATATATGACAAGTCATCGAAATGTCGCAGCCAACGGAGCGAGGCAGAAGCAATGGTTGCCCACAAAGAAATGTATCAGTCGTCCCCAAAAAGCTCAGGCAAACGCAGTCATAAATCAAGATCTCAGGCAAAAACAGGCGTCCCTGGCAAGCCCAGGCACAAGGAATCGTCGCCCTTGAACTACGGCACAAGCAGGCGTTCCCGACAAACTCAGGCACAAGGACTCATTGTTTACGAAACCAAGGACCGTGCAGTCTTCCCCCGCAATCTCAGGCGCAAGCAGTAAGCGCGGACGAACTAAGGCACAAGCAAACCTCGCCGTCCCCTCGTTAACTCAAATTGCACCTAATTGACTACGAGCGTTGCCTAATAAGAAAGCTAATCACGCCACTAACGGAACCTCGCTGTCCTTCCTTCGTTGGTTTCGGGCTCAATCGTCCCATATTGTCTCCGTCTTCTGAGGGGCTACCGTCAGCATAGTGGTGGGATAAAAACTGCGTCACCCTGCTTTACAAGCGCACAATGACTGCATTGCTGTCTGCCCAGTTCTGGCCGATCCGAACAGGAACAAGAGTGCAGTGAACAATTGTACCTTCCAGAAATTCACCAAAATGCGGTGGAGTAGACATTGCAGTGAGGCCTACAGGCTGTTCTTTGATACGAGCCCTCACCATTTGGGCAACAACGAGTCAGATTGGATGAGTCTGTGCATAAGTTTGGAGCATAGCTCCGACGGCTGTCCTGTTGACCGTCCATCTATTGCTAACATCCAAAAATTGGCGGTTGCAGGGAGAAGGGAGCCAGAGCCGACGACAGGGCGTAGAAATGAAGTCGGATTGGCTGTTCCACAAGCCACGATCGAACTATTGGCTGAGAGTTGCCGCCAGTAATCTTGCAAGCCAATGACTGTGTCTTGCAGGAGTCACGCAGAGCCATTGCAACCCACAATGAGACTTCCCGAGATTTTTGGGCCGCTTGCTTGGGCCTGAAGAGGTCGTGGAGAGGGTTCTCGGCCAGACCTGTGATTTCTCATGAGATCAACAATTTTCTTCAGATTTCTTGAGATCCTGATGCGCGTTTGCAGTCCGCAGAGCTGCTTTGGGAGACGCTGTAAGGAACTCAGATGATTCCTAGCCTTTCCATTGGTCCACGTACGCTATTGAATGATTGCAAACACTCTGCAACCGCCATATTTTGGAGGTCAGCAATAGTAGCATGCAATCCGCCATATCATGTTATCAAATCCCAATGAAGCTATTCTTAACGGGGACAGAAGCGCTTTCTGGGAAGCTGCGCGGAGAGCAGCATGATCCCTTGGCCAGACTGACCGGTAATCACGCCTAATTAGCACTGGGCGCCTCGGCTCTTCTAGGTTTTCAAGAGAATTGTGGCTCCAGGTTGTGTTGCTTCTCAAGGACGGCAGCTCATAGGTTTCTTGCGTTCATGTCAGCCGAGGTGGCGATCTTTAAGATCGAGTGGCTCTGTTCCGAAGAAAGGGACAACTTCCAGAGCAACACCATCTCTCAGTAGTCTTGAACGGCTTGTGCAGCAATGATGATTTCGAATGGCTCCCATGAATGTCAGCGACGACCGAAAGCGCGCCCGAACGACACAAGTCATGCCATGAGCGTATGAAAGATGACAAGTGCGCAAGGGCGTGGGCCATCGCCGTGCAAAACTCTTGCTATTAAACAACCAGGCAGGACCTCGACAATCAATCCCTCTAAATCCAACCAACAATGCGCAACGCACTAAGCAATCAAACCAGACAACAGCAAAACCGGGCTGTCATGAACTACTATTCCTTCTCGTGTATGGACCATGCAAAGCAACGTTTGTTATCAGAATTGCGTTTTGACAGCAGATTCAGGCTCAGAAGAACCGGTTTATCCAATCAAGTGTAAGGGAATCTTCTGAAAGAGAGAGTCACACAGTGCATTTTTACTGCCTCTTCTTTGTAGCGCTGAGCGCCATGGCATACGAGGATTACGGGAGCTATATCTGGCAATGACCACTCACTTGCGTCGTTCTTGGGCGCGCTGTGTTCGTCGCGTATAGAGCAACAGCGCGATGGAATAAAAAGAGCATGAAGCGCACACACAAGAAAAGTAGCCGGGGTGTAGGAAATGGCGCTTCTTCGTTGTGTAGAAGCATGTCAGAGAAACGGATGTCATCGTCGGCGGTGTTGCCAACGCGCTTGTTGGTTACTTCAGCGTGTATCAGGAGCCCCACCGCATGGTGCTCCCAGGAAGTGTGTGATTCCAGACTGGGGAGGGAATCTCGAGGGATTGGTGCTCTCCAGAATACCTCTGCATCCACAATTCTGCGGCAAATGCAATTGGAACGTGCCGTGTGTGACAAACTCCAGGCGTTCTGGGCTCCGTTTCCTCAAATTTGGGCCCCATTGGAGCTGGCAGTGCTCGGAAAGTTGCACAATTGCATAACAGGAAGCTTAGTTTAAGGTTTGCGTCGGTGACAGCTGCTCAGGAAGCAGAAGTGCGCCATCAGCCTGACTGCTTTCCACAGAGCGGTTAAATCATGCTCAAATTGAAGGCTGGGGTACTCCTGTGGTCCCTGATGCAGAACTCGGCTGAGTCAGTGGAATCGATGGAGCTGACAGCTTAGACCCAGTCTAAACGGCATGATCCGAAGGTGTACGCACGCATGCCTGACCAATAAGATGGCGCCGTTACATTCACGTGATTCCGATGACGGTCGGTCATCAACATCAAAAAGTATTTCTGAAGGCGACCGGCTGGCCGCCAAAGAGCGCTGGAGGCGACACTTGGCGTCTTTGTGAGCAGCTTCAGCAGCCGACTGCCGGCGGTCGAGGCTCTCAACGACAGCGTGGCGCTCCACCGCCAGCCTTTGCACTACGGCTGCAGTGTCTTCCATCTGCCGCTTGGCTGCCTTTCGGGTCTCCTTTCCAAGGAACCACTGTTGCTCAGCAGCCGTCCACCTCCGCGACTGGCGCGGCGCCACTGGCGCCGCCTGCGCCACAGCAGGCACAGCCTCCGCGGAATTGTCGGGGGGCGCGGCGGGGTAAGAGGCGGCGACCACAGACCCTGCTGACGCGAGGCTTTCCAAGGTAGCGACGGGCGGCAGGGGCGGCGGCGGGGAGCGTGAAAGCACCGGCGGTGGCGACGGCGGCGGCGGCAGCGGCGGCAGCGGCGGCGACGGCTGCGGCGGCGGCAGCAGGGAAAAAGGCGGGGCCGGCGGCGGGGGCGCCGGGGCGGGTGACTGAGCGCGCGACGATTCCGCTAAACTGGACAGTAATGGCGTTTCCACTGAGGGCGGCACCGCTGGCCCCGCCCCACGGGCACGGGCCTTTACTCAGGCCGCGGCGTGATGGAGCTGTCGGGGAAGCGGTGGGAGCAGCAGCGTTTCCCGCGTAGGGGGTGGCAGTCGCAGCGGCGGCGGAGGCGGTGGCGGGCCCGCGTCTCCAGGAGGCGATGACATGCACTCATGCGCGCCGACCGGCGACCGCGGACTCGCGCCATCTGCAGTGATTTGTTGGTGGGGGTCCGACGCCGCGACGTCTGCCCGTCACACAGAGCGTGCTGACGCATGCGCCGTGACCGTGGACATAGTCGACGCAGAAGGCGTCGTGTCGAAAAACGACGCCCCGACTTTGAGGAGGGCGAGTGATGGTGTGACTGTCGAGTGGGAGAAGGTGGCGGGAGCAGACAGAGCTGCGAACCGACGACAGGAAGTGGTTTGCCTTGAAGGGTGGACGACTGCGTACGTGCAGCATTCGGAAAAAGGAAGACATGCGGAACGCTGTATACTCCAAAGCGCTCCGCCCAAGTGGGGCAGGACCGCGAAATCAGTGCGCGGACGCCCGTCGGGGCCCTAATCGGGCATGTCAGTGTGTGGTCAGGCGTCGCCGGCGCCTTTCGCGCAGAGCACAGCGCGCGTAATGCACAGGACGGCGGCGGGTGGGGGGGACAGAGACGGCCAGTGCAGTGAATAGGCGCGTTAGATTGCAGGTCAGCCGCATCCTTCATGCGAGACGGAATTCGGCTGGATGACAGCAGATTGGTGATGCGATCCCAAGCTCCAGGTCAGCTATTGGTGCACGGCTTCCGGACATGAATTCGTAGGGAAGCCATCCGCTGCCGCCCACATCGTTCATGCGGCCAGTCTGGCGTGCGGAATGGGCTGAGACAGCATGGGGCGGCGAGTCTTTGACGCGTTCGACGCAGGATGCATCGCGGGCCAAAGACTGGACCGCCGTAGGACGTATGGGGAGAAGACAACCCGCGGGTGGGGACGGAATTGAGCGTGCCGCCGCAGCCGCAGGCCGCGTGAGATGCGAGGTACACCTGTGGGACTGCACGCTGCCAGAGCACAGCAAAGCGCAGCCGCCGCCGTTGGCTTGTGCGGCGGTAACAGGGCTGGTTCCTCAGGCATGTATGGCTGAGCGGTCCCGAGCCATCTCAGCGTTGGCACTTTTCAGAGGGGGGGTCAGGATGCATCAGAACCGATAACCTATTTAATGGCGCCACACAATCCCGGAAAGCATCCGCCGGTCGTCATCAACCCACGATTGTGCGCACCCAACGAAGCACCCACCAAGACCGCCCACCGCAATCCACCAAGGAGACAGCCCCTGATTCTCCGGGGCCGAATCAGAAAATGACGGTGCCGCCCGGTCATCGGACATGCCCGGGTGCCTACCGTGACTCGTCCCACCCTATTGGGCGAGGCAAGCCATGCTGGGTCTCGATCAACTGCAGGAGGCCGGCGCCTGCAGCAGTGCATGACGTAATTGTTGACCGACGCACCGTCCTTCATCTCTCGTTTGTGCAGCACAGGCAACTGATTTCAAAATTTCTCCAGGACGCCAGTGTACATGAGATAGATTTGCATCAACGCTTCCGATATTGAGATGACATCCTTGTGTCTTGAGGGTATGGTCCATGATACTCTCAATATCCATAAATAAACGGTCCAGTTACACAAGAGGGCGCTCTGTGAGTGGTAGATACGGTTTCTCCACGGCGCACGAGGAGGCTGTGTGGTCCAAATGTGCCCCCAGAGAGAGTTTTTAGTGTGAGATCCCCTTGGTTGCGGGATAGTAGCCGTCCGTCTGCTAACTCTTTCTGGAGACTGGAATAGGCTCAAATATGAGGAAGCGTAGAATACGGCAGAATATCAACTGTCGGATCCATGTGGGCCCAAACTGCGAAGCGCACAGGCATGAGGGGAGTGCACGAACAACCACGAGGCCGCAGTGCGAGAGTCGTCCATCATCCCGATTAAATGTCAAATACGTAGAGACGAGGACGAAGAGACACTGTCCACTGCTGGTATCCAGCTCAATAATTCAACAGCGGTCAGGGCCCTGAAGCGCTCGCGCGAGAGGCTATCTACGCATCCGCGATGACGATAGGTGCCGCGGTTCTCTTCCTCTGGGACGGCCACTGGAAGACGCACAAAAGCGACGGCGTCCCGACAGCCATTGACCGAAATGCCTCGGCGAAAGCCTCCTCCTTCATGATGGCGTAGGAGAGCGCAAAGATCTGAACATGTAGTCGATCGAGTCGTGTGCTACGGAGCGCCTTGCTAGAGACACTCTGAGGAACTCATAAGTCGATGAAGCCAAGAACGTCGGCTGACAATGCGTTACTGGCTGCTGGGGCGGCAGGCATACGGCCAACTCCACACTGGGGAAGGCTTTCTTGATATATCTTGAAAACTTGTGATATACTGCAATTTTAGAGAACCAAAGCAAACTATATTAAATAACCATATAGAATAACCGGCACCTACAACGATAGTAAAAGCACTGAAAAATGTAGACATAGAGCTAAGCTGGAAAAGACCCATAAGAATCAGAAGCTCGCCAACAAAACTACTTGTACCACGAAATCCTATATTTGAGAAGGTGAAAAATAAAAGACGTATGCGAAATACAGGCATGACTTGACTGAAACCACCACAATAATATTGTATACGAGTTTTGTGCCTATCATACAAAATGCCTACGCATAAAGAAAGGGCGCTCGATACTAAACCATGGCTTAGCATTAAAATTATGCTTCCTTCTAAACCTTGCAATAAGACTCACATGCCATCTCCACCTACCCCACGTACACCAGTCGGCCGGCGAGGACAACGTCGTCTTGAGCTTCAGGCTGTTTATATATGTTGACAAGTTGACGAAGAAATTCGTAAAGAATCGTGCTTGCCTGGTTGTAGGGACGGCGATTGGCATGTCCTCCAGGCCATGCCTCCCAACCCAGTTTACCCAGTCCTGCTCGACACACAGCACGCGAAAAACACGGCTCACTGGGACCCACACAAGAACGGGTATGACGCCGACGTCACGCACGTCGAAGCGCAATCTAGTGCGACCGTACGCCGCAAACGGACAACCCGCGACGGCCGCGACGCTGCGGGCGCGCTCGACGACCAGCAGAAGTACGGGCCGTCCTTTCACTCCCGTGACGACGACGCGCGGGCGGCCAACTCGACGGACACCGCGAGCCGCCCTGTACTCAATACAATCCAGCCACAGTGTACCGAGGTACGCCAGAGACGCGAGAAAGATCTGCCTCTGCTTCCCCCCGCGCCGCAGCGCCGCGCCACGCGCCAGATATTTCCCATATGCGACTGTGAGCACGCCATTGTTTCGAAGATGAAGGCACGCCGCCGATCCCTCCAGGTCACGCTTCTCCTGGAAGCCACCGACCCGGACAGGGACACCATGTCGACGCAGCCTGGGACCATTGTTGTCAGCCGTCACTTCACCAGTGGCCACACTGGGCACCGCACCCGTTTCATCGGCTCCGGCAGGCACTGCAGGCGTGGATATCGGCCCATGAGGACCCACAAGACCTGCAGACGTTCCATTGGCCGCGGTTGACGCATCCGGCAGCGCCATCGTCCCAATGGGACCGAACGGACCTGCCGCTGCACCTTTGTCATTAGCAGCAACATTCTCGTCCGCGACGTCGCTGTCGTCGTCTGCTGCTGCCCAGTTCAAGACGTGCGCCGCCTGCCCGGTGATGACCAGAAGTCTGTTCTGACCGCAGCTTCAGGCTCAGGGGACCCTGTTTGTACCAGCTAGTGTAGGGGCAGCGTCTGATAAAACGCGACACACAGTGCGTTCGCACTGCCTCTTCTTTGTAGCGTTGTGCGAAATGCCATCCAATGGTTATGTGAGCACAGTGTCGCTATGGTCACTCGGTTTGACTCTTCTTGGGCGCATTGTTTTCCTCTCGCATATGGCAGCAGGTTCATTGCATGAAAAAGGTATGCTATCCTCGCACACAAGAGATAGCTGCTGGGTTCTGGTTGGTGCCTCTTCGTCGTGTACGGTTCACGTTGTAGGCTGGTGGTTTTTGGCGACGTCCTGAGGATTATGCATGCTCTGCAGTGCCGATCAGACGTAAGCACATAAGTACCTGTGATATCGAAGGACGCTTTTGGAGGGACAGCGGATGTTGTGGGAGCACATGGAAGTGCCAGTGCTTCCATATGCGCAACGAAAACAGACACGAAAGATGAACATCCCTGCATGGTCGAAGGTACGTGGGGCTGCAGAGACAGCCGGGATACGAACAGGTGGGCTAAGGAGGGTGCCAGTAAGCAGCCGGGCACACTCGGGGCGCCATTTTGGGAGCCGGATTGCGTTCCCGCAAGGAAAACATGGACCCGCAAGGTACGTAGTCACATAGCGAAATAAAGGGGTGATGGAACAGCAAGGTACCGATGGATGCAGCTAGTCGCCGTATTGCGCTCACACTGAAGGTAGCGGGGCGAGACCTCTTGAAGCTGTTCCAGGCCCTTCTGCAGACCGGTCAACGAAGTCCGACGACCAACCAATGCAGGGGACAAGGCAATGTCAAGCAATTGGATCGGCCTTGGTTGAGCTGCAGTTATTGCAGGCTTCCCAATTTTGCCAGTTTTGAACAGGAACAGAAGCGATCTGAAAAATTATGGCGTCGCCAAAAGCAGCCAGTATCCATGAAAACTGTCAGTTGAGCACCTTTATTTTGCACGTTTGACCTTCATTTTGCTCATTATTCGACATGAAGGCCTCTCATTTTGACATTAAACCGGCAGCTGTCTTGCTCGGCACTCTCAGTACGCTCTCAAACTCCTTATTTGCGCCATCCCTGGACGAATTTGCCGCTTGAATGCTCCCACTTGCGGTCCTTGAACACGCTTCTGCGGATCGCCGCGGCAGTCTCAGCCATTCTGACCCACAAACGTGGGAGTCCAGAGAAAATTGGTCTTCCGTCACACGGAACCGTCCTCAGAAGCTCGCAAACGGCCAGAAACTGCAAGTGGCAGCAGGCCGTCCCCAAGAGTCTTACCGGCTGGGCCAACGGCTCCTCGAATGGCGTGGCCATGTCGCGCGCACCTGACGGAGGTGGCCTGTGGACGACTCGTCTCTGGCTTAGTGAACTCGCGCCTACCTCATCGGTCGGCCCCTGTGCCCATATCCCCTGTCCGACCCCACCTCCCTTCTGCAATTCTTCTGGTCTCCCTCCCCCCCGCACCCACTGCTTCTCGTGCGCAATCACCTTGCGGGTCATGAAGTCGGCGGAGACGCGACAGAACCCCGTCGGCATGGTGATCTTGGACGGCAAGAGCGTGGCATGCGCTGCCCTCCACCTTCGCGACTCTGAGCGGTCGGCAGGGCGCTTCCTGGCCTACTTTTGGCAGACTGGGGGCAAATTCCTCTATGACCCAGAGCGGTCGAACCGGCATGCTGATAATGTCGTCGACCACCCGACCCTCCGTGACGCCTTCCTCAAGACCGTCGAGGATGAGCCAGAGCTCTTCCTCGATGAGATGTCTGATGTCGGCCACGCGCTGACGGCAGGCGTAGACGGGGCGTTCGAGGTATCCCCGGCTTCAGTCAGCCGAATTCTAGCCCGAAACGGCTACACGAGGAAGATAACTGAGAAGGCCCTCCGTTTTCACTCGCAACGAGGCCGAGCGAATTGCATGGGTTGCCTCTGAATGGAGAATCCCGCTCAGTTTCCGCGTCTTCATTGATGAAACTCATCGGGTGTGGCGGGCGGCCGAGCGTCGGTGGGCGTGGTCAGTGCGCGGTTCGCGGTCCGAGTGTTACGTCCCGTCGTCGGCGGGGGCGAGGAAGGGCTTTTTTGTCGCGATGGCCCATGACTGTGTGCTAGACTGGATGATTAAGCGGCCTCCCCCGGGGCAGACGGCGGTTGACTTTCTTGTGATTGTCTCTTCGTTTGTGCTACCGCGTATGCAAGCGTGTGTGGCTGGAGAGTGGAGTGTCCAGCCCGAGCGCTGTGTACTGGTGCTTTGCAATGCCCTACTTCATGATAACGTGGCCGTGGAGAGCCTGAGAGGCGATGGGGCACTCGTTTTTCTCATGCCTCCCTACTCGCTCGACTTCAACTCCATTGAAGATATCTTCTCTGTGGGCGGCAGCTGGCTACGTCGCTGGTCTTCGCCAGATCAGTTCAACGCGTGGTCCATGACCACCAATGACGCCATGCTTCTTCATATCACTGGCGACATATGTCGCGAGTTTGTGAAGGCGGCCGTTCGACGTCACAACCTCTAAGTATCCCAGCAAAAAAAGCCCAAAAGCACAGCACAAAAGAGAATCCCTTCAACAACGGTCACGCGAATGAATAACATACTGACTGGCCCCGCGCCTCTTCTTTCCAGAAAACAATGCCGAAACGCATCTCAAAACCGCCCAGGAATCACTAGGGACCTCGCGCATATACTGTAAGGCGGCAGCTCCAAGCGTCTGTCACTTGGTCTGATGTGTGTCGCGGGGGGTCGAAAAAGTAATCAGCAAAGCTCTGGCTGTGGCCTGCCGTTGGCGGTGCTCGTGTGTTCAAATTCAAGCGGTGCGGTCCCTCCAGCGACATCGGAAGACAGAACAGCACGGCAAGCTCCCAAACAAAACATAGTCCAGAGGCCCGTTCGGTCCGGTTTCTGAGGAATATGGGGCTGGGGCGCGTGGAAGACGTGCTCAAGAACGCGGTTTGACAGCACAAATGGGCTGACCGCACGTTTGACGTGCCTGCTGGTTTTGGGGTACCTCCCAAATATGCTGCGTAGCGACCGCCCACAACGTCGGTCTCTTTGTCGGATGTGTGTAGCGGGGGGGCAAAAAGGTATTCAGGATAGCGCTGGCTGTGGGCTGCTGTTAGCCGTGCTTGTGTGCTCATATTGGAGCAGTGAGGACCGTCTAGGTTCTTTTGGAGACAGAAAAGCTCGGCGAGCCCCTTGAGAAGAGATAGTCCAGAGGCGCGTTCGGTTCTGTTTCTGAAGAGTATGGGGGTGGGGCGCGTGG
>Ga0209093_1001730_pt1 | contig 12422 bp, 7 predicted proteins | sample SidtaG_4_FD_187450 | JGI IMG/M metagenome (GOLD analysis project Ga0209093, IMG submission 187450) | Marine algal microbial communities from Sidmouth, United Kingdom - Sidmouth_Male1 metaG (SPAdes) (version 2) | ecosystem: Host-associated > Algae > Red algae > Unclassified | place: Sidmouth...
GGACTGGAAGTACTGTGCTACGGTTCGCGGACTGGAAGTACTGTGCTACGGTTCGTGGGCTGGAAGTACTGTACTACGATTTGCGGACTGGAAGTACCGCGCTACGATTTGCGGGCTGGAAGTACTGTGCTACGGTTCGTGGGCTGGAAGTACCGTACTACGGTTTGCGGACTGGAAGTACCGCGCTACTGTTTGCGGACTGGAAGTACCGCGCTACGGTTCGTGGGCTGGAAGTACTGCGCTACGGTTCACACAAACATAAAGCACTTAACAAGCACAAACCATGAACCAACTCGCCCTATAGCTTATTGATAAAGAAAAGGACGGGATACCTTAATATTGGTTGTAGTTGACTCGGACTAGACAAACTATATAGAGAAGTTTGAAAGAATTTAATTCTACATTAAGACTCTAAAAGAACTTGATTATCAGTTATTTATGTGTGTTTTAGTTGACTTCATTTAAATGGGAAATAAATACATTTAAATAATTCAAATTTAAAATATACACTGTACGAATTGGTTAGTTTTTGTAGTCGTCTTTTTATTAAAAAATAACATTTAAATCGCACTGATATAACTCTCTGAAGGTTAGTAAATCAAGAGTCTTTATGTAGAATTAGAGAAAGAAAATAAATAACTTGCCCCATTATGCTTGTTCTTTTCCCTTCTAAAAAACACAAAAAATAGTTCCGTAGCTATGGCTATGCAACGATTTTTTGAATTCTTTAGAAGGTCGCACTGAAATATAGCCATTTTTCAATTAATTGAAATTATTTTGTAATTCATTTATTATTAAAAATTAATTATTTATAAATATTTTTTATTATAAAATAATTTAAAAATATCCTTATTTCAGCAGAACCTTAGAAGAAAAAATTACGGCGCATTATGGAACAATTTATTTAATTTCCTTCACTTAGTTGATTGTCCTGTAAGTATATTCTTGTTAAAAACTCTAAATTACCAATTTCAGAGGAAATTTCGCCATTAAGATTATTGCTTCTCAAATCAATGATAGTTACAAAACCCATTTCATCCATCTCAATACCATACCAAGCCTCCACAGATTGGTTTAAATCCCAAGTATTCGTCCAGTTTGCGCCATTGGTCGAATTATAAAGTGCCACGAGTGCCAGCGAGTCCTGCACATTCACCTGCGCCACACTAAAAGAAGTATAAAAAGAAAGCAAAAGGCAGAGCCATTTTTTGGTTAAATGTTTCATAATTGAGTCTACCTTAATAAGTATGAGTATTCGAAAAAGATGAAATTTTATTTTTAAATTAAAATAACAAATACTTATTAAGTTATTTATTAATTTTTAACTAATTCATTTTTAGGATTATAAATTCAATTTATTTTAAATATAAATATTTTAATGAAATCATTTATAATAAAATACAAAATTAAATTTCGTTAAAATTGTATTTTCTTGTACTTAATGTAGACTCATAATTAGTGATTTTGACTGCAAAAATAAGGATAATATTTAATAAGAGGAAATGCCCCTAACATCCTTTGATGTAAAGGAGCATTTCCATTGTGACGTATAAAATACGAATACGCCGATGAGTGAGGTTACACTACTCACATCTAATGCTGCTATTTTTTGATGATAATTTTTCGATAAAATACACTACTGTCGATAGTCGCTTTCACGACATACATACCTTGTACGACATTCGACACATCAATACTATTCGACGGATTTTCAAGCGTTTGAACGACTTTTCCACTCATATCAAATATACTTAATTGCTTTATCATGCGGTCATCAAGACCTGTAATGTGGAAGGTATTTTTGGCAGGGTTGGGATGCAGGATAATAGCTCTTTTATCGAATGAATCATTCTCAAACTCATCTCTATTCATCTCCAAACGGCAATTGCAACAACCCGCCGCTGATGTGCAGAAGTTACTCCACGAAGCACTAAAATTATTACCGCTACTGACTCTCGAATCTGTTCCGGCATCGCAGATATTCGCTAAATTGATATCATAACAACCCGATAGATTATTACCTTTGAGTGCCAAAAAGCCCAAATTACTTAGATTGCCATACGACGCAGGAATACCACCTGTGAATTGATTTAACCCAAGTCCAAGATGCGTTAGGTTACTCAAATTACCGATTTCGGGAGGCAGTGTACCAGTCATTTGATTACTGAACAACCAGATTTGTTCTAAGGTCGTAATGTTCCCAATCGAAGTTGGAATGCTTCCCGACAATTGATTGGTATGCAAATTTAGGCGCACCAAAGCCGAAAGACCACCGATAGCAGTTGGTAGTGTACCCACCAAATTATTGTTTGGCAAATTGATTTGCTCTACGCAGCCGTCCGCATTAAGTATCAAGCCATACCATGTATTCATAGGTTCGTTGAGGTTCCATGTGATTGTCCAGTTTTGCCCGTTAGTGGCATAGTACAGATCGACCATGGTCAGCGAATCGGTACTACAATTCGTAGGTGGCGGCGGTGGCGAACAACTGCCGGCTCCATTGGCACAGAAATCACTCCACAAGGCATCAAAGTTGTTACCACTATTGATATTTGCATTACTTGCTGCATCACAAATGTTGACTAAATTGGCATCAAAACAGCCCGAAAGTTGATTTTGTGGGATGGTGAAAAATCCTAAATTACTCAAGTTGCCGTAAGAGCCCGGAATTGTTCCGGTGAGTTGGTTTACTCCTGCACCAAAATGAGTCAGGTTGCTCAAGTTGCCGATTTCGGGAGGTAGCATACCACTCAATTGATTTTTGAACAACCAAATTTGAAGCAATTCACTCAAATTACCAATGGTAGAAGGAGTGTTGCCTGATAAGTTATTGGAGTGCATATTGAGGCGAGTCAAAGCTGCCAATTGACCGATTTCCGGCGGAATTGTTCCGGTCAAATTATTATTAGACAGATTGATTTCTGTTACACAGCCATTCGCATTGAGCGCAATGCCGTACCATGTGTGTATGGGTGTAGCGAAATTCCATTGGGTTGTCCAATTTGCACCATTGGTGGATTGGTGGATTTTTACCAACACAAGCGAATCTAAATATCGACAAGTCGATGGCGGTGGTGGAGGTGGTGTACATCCACCGTCTCCCGTAGTACAAAATGCACTCCATGTGGTATCAAAGCTATTTCCGGTATTGATTCCCGAATCATTTCCGGCAGCGCATATATTGAGCAAATTATCATCGAAACAGCCTGAAAGGTTATTGTTTTTAACGGTAAGAAAACTCAAATTACTCAAATTACCATAAGATGAAGGTATCGTGCCTGTGAGTTGGTTGCCACCAATACCGAGATGTGTCAAATTACTCAAATTACCGATTTCGGACGGCAATTCTCCGCTAAGTTGGTTGCTAAATAACCAAATCTGATGCAATTCACTCAAATTACCTATCTCTACAGGAATACTACCTGATAGTTTATTAGAGTACATATTCAGGCGTATCAATGCTGATAAATTACCGATTTCGGGTGGAATAGTTCCTACCAAGTTGTTTTGGTTTAAGTTAATGTGCGTAACGCAGCCCTCAGCATTGAGTGTGATGCCATGCCATGTGCTGATGGGTTGCGTAAGTGGCCAGTTAGTCTCCCAATTTATTCCATTAGTCGATTGGTAAAGGGCTACAAGGGCAAGGGAATCTGACTGACGACAAGCAGACGGCGGAGGTGGCGGGGTATAAGCGAAGTTTGCAACTAAACTACGATTCGATGTGACTGTAAACGGATAAGATGAATTATTATAGGCTACTGCACCGTTTTCCGTCCAATTCGTAAATGTCCAGTTTGAGTTGGCATTTGCTGTTACGGTTGCGCTACTTCCTGAAGTGTATGTGCCGCCGCCTGTGACTGTACCGCCATTGTTGGGATTGGCGGTAACACTTACGGTATAAGTGGTTGGAGCGCAGGTGACCTGTATTTGGATGTATTCGATGTTGTTGTTTTCGTTTGTTTCTGCCAATTCATTTTCTGAATCTGCTACAAATAAAACATAATATGTTTCGGGAGATGTATCAGTAGGAATGACACCTGTATCATTCTCGTCATGCGAAGTATCATCGCTACCCAAAGATGAGGCATCACCACCCAATAAAATATCTGAATTATCGAATGTTGTATTGGTTGAGAGATAATAATCCACATCAAATGAAGGTAAGTCGGCATCCAATTGATTACCCGAATAATTCTGTGTACATGACATCGTGATGTCATCGCCACAATTTACATTTGTAGAGGAGACGGCAACATTAGTGAGGAAAATATCCTCGTTGTCGTTACAATTGGTAGTAAAGTTTATGGACACAGCATCACTGACTTCATTAATTGAATTACAATCAGTGACAATCCTAGCCTCATAAGATGTACATTCAGACAATCCGGAGATGCTAATATTAATATCCGTCAAACCACTTTGTACGCCCAATAACTGTCCTGACGCGGCATCAAATAAGGCGATAGTATAATCATTTCCATTCATGTTATTAGGGTCATTGAAGCTGACAGCAGCTGTTGTTGTCCCAATACTTGATATAGATAAATTCGTTGGGGCAAGGCAGGCGGCATCGCCTGCACCACAGTCACTGATGTAATTACTAACTTCTGCTCTCAAATTTCCTAACTGACTATACAAATTACTACCGGGACACTCGGTACTACAACCTTGTTGATGCCCTGCGATATTATTAAAAGAGAAGCCCGACGAACCATGATAAGAAGTACTTGTGGGATTGATATTATATTGACAAGACTGCCATGCAAGCAACTCGACTGCTTTATTATAAGCACTGTTTGAGGGAGAAGAAGAATTAAAATTCCCTAAGATACAATTCCCTTGTGTGCCCGTATTATTTCCACAAAAATGGGCACCTCGGATTCCGGCACCGCGTCCTTCATACACAGCTCCATTTCTGTCAATCAACCAGTTGTAACCAATATCGTCCCAGTTATTTACATTCACATGGTAATCCCAAATACTCCTAACGACCGCTGCCCAATCAGAAGAAGAATTGACGCCTGCACTATGATGTACAATCAAGTGCGTAGGAGATGTAGATGCAGGATTAGAACTAGGCGGACAGTTGCCTCCGGGACACCATTGATTTCTTGATAAATAATTAGGTTGGTCACAAGGGCAACTTGACTGTAACGGGTCGCTTTTTATATCACTCTGTTTTTGACCAGTTTTTACAGGTAGTGTAATACCCGGACTATATAAGTGTATGTCAATTTTTTTGAAAATAACTGATTGTTTTTTGAGCACGATTCTGGTTTGTATGAACCTAGTATTTTCATCAAAATACATGAGTTCACTAAAATACGTATCCTTTTTTACAGGCGCATGCCCGTCTGTGTGAATGGATTTCCACTCCTCCCAATTTTGAGCATCCACAGAAGTTCGAATTTGAAGCTCAATATCGTGGTGGTCAACCACTCCTGATGCCTGCCACTTCATAGACACACTCAAAAAGGGAGCAATATCTTGCAGACTGACCGCTATATCCTGTGATTCAAATATGGTTTCTTGCTCCTCTTTTGCAGCTTTCAAACCCTTACAACTTGGGTCAGTATTTCGGTAAGTTCCTTCAACCTGCTGATATTCAAAATCAAGCGAAAGTACCTCTCGATTTTGCCCAAAACTAAATGACACACTCGTCATCAAGCAAATAAATAATAAATATAAATTTTTCATTGCGTTTAAATTTTAAGTTGATTAATGTAGTGAATTGAGATTACAGGATTTCGATGTTGCAATTCAAAAGAGTCGAGTACTACGATAGTACTTATTGACTTGGTCGAGATGGTAGTTGTGCTTTGTTGCCGTTTTACACTTCTACTTTCTGTTGTGCATTCGCCAATGTTACGCCCAAAACCATCAGGCAGCAAAAAATAAATGATGTAATTCTCATAATTTAAAAAATTAAGTGATTTTAGGGAAGACGAAAAAAATAATCTACCCGTCTGAATTGTTCTTTTTCTTATATGTTTCACTTAGTGAAAGAAAATAAATAACTTGCCCCATTATGCTTGTTCTTTTCCCTTCTAAAAAACACAAAAAATAGTTCCGTAGCTATGGCTATGCAACGATTTTTTGAATTCTTTAGAAGAAAAAATTACGGCGCATTATGGAACAATTTATTTAATTTCTTTCACTTACCACTTTCAAGAAATATATACATGACCGCTAGCACTACACCAAAAATGGATGAGCAGCGTATTATTCGTCTACTCAAATCCGACAAGCAATCGGAGCAAGAGAAAGGCTTTGCTATGCTCATCGCCCAAAAAACAATCTGTTGCGTAATCAAAATATCTATCATCTCAACAATCAAGACTTAGAAGATATCTTCTATGAGGCACTATTTATTCTCCAAGATAAAATCATCATAAACCAATTTGAATATCGAAAAAAAGGCTCCTTAGAAGCCTATTTTTACACCATTATAAAAGGGAAAATCTCCAACCAATCGAAAAAGAAAAGACTTGCAGAGCTTACGGGCGACAGGGCAAGCGAAGGCGACCCCTTAATGTCTCTATTTAGCTATGAAGCCCTTCAGCGTGTAAAGGGAATATTGGATAAAAAAATCGGTGAAGACTGTCGTACAGTGATTATGAAGCACTATTACGAAGGCATGAAACACAAAGAAATTGCGGAAGAATTGGGGCTTTCGGTAGGAACTATCAAAAATAACAGTTCCGCTTGTATGAAACAATTGAAAGCGACGAAAAAGACGAAACACCCGTCGTACAATTGAAGCCCAAACGCTTGGGTGCAATACGTTGGACGATGCGGATTGCGGCGGTATTAGTGCCGCTATTATTCCTATATTTTCTATTTCCTTTTGCCCAAAAACAAAATAATCCACTCGGAGCGACCAGTACAAAACTCATTGAGTTCCACATCGACGGTAGCAGAGGCAAAGCCCCAATGCCACAAGCTGTCCTACTCGACGAAGCCATTCTATCATTCAAAGATAAAAAATACGAAGTTGCCATAACATCATTTGACAAAATCATCAAAGAAAATCCTGACCAACGTGCCACAGCTCTATTCCTGAAAGCCGACGCCTTACACCGACTTGGTAAAAAAGACGAAGCCCGAAAAACCCTTGAAAGAATTTGCCCCGAAACAAATGACAACACCCTCTGCGAAAACACCCAAAACATCCTGAAAAACTACAAGTAAGCGGATATACTTGTTTTTCGTCACAAAAACCCCGAACTTGTGTCATTTCCACAGGATCTAACGTCAAAATGGGGAACTTGGTGATTAGGAAGAAGTGATTGGTCGAATATTTCGCGCAGCGAAAACGAATCACGAGTCACCAATCACGAGTCACGAAAACATGAGCGAAAATAAGAAATTTATCCAAAACATGATGATACGTCTGCCGATAGTCCTCGCTCTGGGGGCATTGCTATACTTTGCCTTTCCGTACCTAAAGCCAGCAGCCGAAGAAATTCCTGCCGAAGTGATACAACTCACAGCAGCCGAAATACAGGAGCAAAACTGGGTCGATTCCGTCTATAATGTCCTCTCCGAAGATGAGCGCATCGGGCAGACCTTTATGCTACGTGCACACTCCGACAAGGGGCGCGACTACGAGCAAAAAGTCATGGAATTGGTCAAGACCTATAGTGTTGGTGGCTTGTGCTTTTTTCAAGGCACGCCACGCCGACAAGCCGAACTTCTGAACGATTATCAAGCCAATGCTCGACTACCGCTCATGATAGCGATGGATGCGGAGTGGGGACTTGGGATGCGCTTCAAAGCGGCAGGTTTTAGCTTTCCGCGCCAACTCGCTCTGGGCGCGATTTCGGACAATCGACTGATATACGATATGGGAGTAGAAGTGGCTCGCCAATGTAAGAGATTGGGTGTTCACGTCAATTTCGCACCAGTGGTAGACATCAATAATAACCCCGATAATCCGGTTATCAATGACCGTTCTTTTGGGGAAGACCGTTATAACGTAACTGCAAAAAGTTATATGTACGCCACTGGTATGCAAGATGGTGGCATTATGGCTTGTGCCAAACACTTTCCCGGACACGGCGATACGGATGTAGATTCGCACTACGACCTGCCCATCATTCCGCATGGGGTGAATCGCTTGGATAGCGTGGAGATGTATCCATTTAAAGTCTTAGCACAACAAAAAATACAAAGCATCATGATGGCGCACCTTTCTATCCCTGCGCTAGATAATACGCCCAATTTGCCGTCTTCGCTTTCTCCAAAAATTACGACAGATTTATTGAAGGAAAAAGTCGGTTATGAAGGCTTGATTTTTACGGATGGATTAGGGATGCAAGGTGCGCGAAAGCATTTTGCAGATGGCGAAATCGAAGTTCGCGCACTCGCTGCCGGAAATGACGTTCTGTTACTGCCACCAAATGTGCCGATGGCGTATTCTGCTATTAAAAAAGGACTCGCCGACGGGACATTGAATTGGCAACGAATAGAAGAGGCGGTCAAGAAGATTTTACGGTCAAAATATCGCTTGGGTTTGACTTCATTTACACCGATTAATCTGACCAATCTCGAAAGCGACCTCAGCCCTCCTGCCGCATTTATGTTGAAGGAAAAATTGGTGCAACAATCACTCACGACTGTTCGGAATTATGATAATATTTTACCCATAAAAAATACGAATAACATCGCTACACTCGCTATCGGCGAAACAACGAAAACAGATTTTCAAAAATCCATCGACCAGTACGGTTCTATCACCCATTTAAATCAAAGTAAAAAAATTTCGGCAGCTCAATCAACGGCTTTATTGAACAAGCTAAAGACGAAAAGTTTGGTCGTCGTGAGCTTGCATGATATGAGCAAATATTCCAAAAAAGAATTCGGTGTTCCTGCTCCGGTACGCGATTTTTTAGAAAAACTGAATCGACAAAATAAGGTCATACTCGTCATATTTGGAAGCCCATACAGCTTGCGATATTTTGATAATTTTAACCATGTCATGGTTGCGTACCGCGAAGATGATATGGTGCAAGATGTAGCGGCACAAGCCGTATTTGGCGCAGTAGGCACGAATGGAAGATTACCTATAACTGCTTCGCCATTAAGTACTTATGCAACGGGCGTTGCGACGGAAAACTTAAAGCGACTCACTAGTGCGAAGCCTGAAACGGTGGGGTTTAATTCTGGATTATTGAAAGCCGGAATTGATTCCATCGCCAATTATGCACTCGAAATTGGAGCGACACCGGGCTGCGTTGTGTTGGTAGCGAAAAATAAAAAAGTAGTCTTTAAAAAAGCTTACGGACACCATACCCAAAGTAAAAAACGCCCAATGCGTACCGACGATATTTTTGACCTCGCCTCGGTGACGAAAGTTGCGGCAACGACACTTTCACTGATGAAATTATATGATGAAGGCAAGGTCGATATTAATAGTACAATGAGTACATATATGCCCGAATTGCGGGGCACGAATAAGCAAGATGTAATCATAAAAGATGTTCTTGCCCACCGTGCGCGATTGTTTCCGTGGATTCCTTTTTATGAAGAAACATTGACGAAAAAAGGACGGCTGAAAACGAGTGTTTATCAGGGTAAAAAATCGACAAAATATAGTATTCAGGTTGCGAATAATATTTATATGAATAAAAACCATGTAGATACGGTTTTTAAGCGTATTCACGACTCCAAATTGAGGAATAGAGTAGAGTATAAATATAGTGATTTGGGCATGATTATGTTTAGTAAAATGGTCAATGATATTAGTGGAAAATCTTTGGATGTGTATGCCGATGAGCAGTTTTATACGCCGCTTGGCTTGAAAGCAACGACATTTTTACCACTCAAAAAATATAATAAGAGTCGCATCGTGCCTTCTGAAAACGATGGCTATTTTCGTGGGCAAGTCTTGCGCGGACATGTACATGATATGGGCGCAGCAATGCTCGGCGGCGTGAGCGGACACGCAGGCTTGTTTGGCAATGCGGAGGATTTGGCGGTCATTTTTCAGATGTTGCTCAATGGCGGTGAATATGGTGGCATACGCTATTTGCAGCCTTCGACAGTAGATTTATTTACCAATCGGTATCCGGGGGCAACCCGTCGTGGCTTGGGTTTTGACATGAAAGAAACCGACCAACGCAAAACTGCAAATATCGCTGCGTCTGCTCCTACCAATACTTTCGGGCATTTGGGTTTTACAGGCATCAGTGCGTGGGCAGATAAGGATAACGAACTGATTTACATATTTTTATCTAATAGAACATATCCTAAAATGACGAATTATAAATTGGGAAGAGAAGACATTCGACCTCGCATTCAGCAGAAAATTTATGATGCGCTTGGTTTGTAAGGTTTATCGGGGTTATGAGGTTCGTAAAAGTAACTGATTTTGCGTAGCAAAAACTTGTTAGGGAAGAGGAAGAAAATAATCTATCCCAAATGAAGAAGTTATTTTTTTTCTTTCACTAAGTGAAACATATAAGAAAAAGAACAATTCAAATGGGTAGATTATTTTTTTCGTCTTCCCTTACCTAATTTCCCAGTTACCTAATGCCCAAAGTCCAGTCACCAAGTAACGAGTAAATAATAACTTCATGATTTGGACGGCTTCTTTTGCCCTTATTTTCCTCCTCGAAAACAGTCATTTATCCCGATAAACTCTCGCTTTCAAGAAGAAAACTAAGGACAAAATAATCTCGTCGAAATCGTAAACTTATTAGACTTTATTTAGGAATATTTTGTATGCATGGAACTTTTGTATTTTTTCGATAATCGAGCCTCATTTTGAGCTGCATACCCTACGGTACGGGGCGAAAAATAGGGGAAGAGTATCGGAAAAAGACAAAGTTAGCTGCATACAAAATTTTTCTAAATAAAGTCTATTATTTACTCATTAGGGTGCATCTCAAAATGTCGTATTTTATTTTTTATAAATTAAAAACAAGCATGCTTTAGGGCTAAAAATCAGTTTTTGTTTAGAAATTTAGCCCAAAATCATAAGAAATCGCTTTAAAAATAATTTACACTTTTCAATATGCGACATTTTGAGATGCACCCACTCATTACTAATTAATATACTCACCACTGAATTTGTCAAAGAACCAACCTTATAAAATAAATGCTGTAAACCAACCAAAAAGTAAGTTTTTGTGAAATTCCTTACAAAGAAATAAGTTATAGTTATTATTTCCTTCAAAAAAAAACCTTATCTTTGGTTTATCAAGGATTTATACTAACACCAAATTTTCTAAAAAGCATTAGAACTTCACCCATATACTGCACTTACTCAATCACACTATTTACGTAATATCACATTTGTAGACATTATATACATTTTAATTTTGAATGTATTAACTGCTCTTGATGTGAAGGTTTTTTATTGATTTGTAAAATCTGTTTTACGTAGCTCAGAAATTGTGTCATTAAAAATCAAAAAAATTAAAGGCTATTATGACTATTACCCAGTTGCAATACATTGTCGCGGTGGATACTTACAAGAGTTTTGCAAAGGCAGCAGGACATTGTTATGTTTCGCAGCCCGCATTGAGTATGCAGATTAAAAAAATTGAAGAAGAGCTTGATGTGCTCGTCTTTGACCGCAGCAAAAAACCGGTACTCACCACAGATATCGGCGCGCGTGTCGTGGAACATGCCCGCGTGATTATAAAAGAGGTACAGCGAATGCCCGAACTCGTCAAAGACCAGAAAGACGAGATTAGAGGGACTTTGCGAGTGGGGATTATCCCAACTTTGAGCCCTTATTTATTGCCGCTTTTTGTTACTGATTTCATGGCGAAATACGCGGATATAACACTGATTTTTGAAGAATTGCTTTCGGAAGAAATTATTGGAAAACTAAATACTGACCAACTTGATGTCGGCATTCTCGCGACACCAATTCAAAAAAAGTCTATCATCGAATTGCCCCTGTTTTACGAAGGATTTATTTTTTATGGTTCGCAGGAAAGCCCACTGCTCAAACGAAATCATATCGCACTTTCTGACCTAAATCTCAACGAAATGTGGTTGCTCAAACACGGGCATTGCTTCCGTTCGCAAAGCATTAATATTTGTTCAGACCAACGTCATTCGGCTGATAAGCGCATATATTTTGAAAGTGGTAGCCTCGAAACCCTCAAAAAAATGGTGGAAGGTCGCTTTGGCTACACCATATTGCCGGAACTTTCAACATTGGATATGACCGAAGAACAAAAGAAAAATATCCGTAAATTTGAAAACCCCATGCCTATGCGCGAGATTAGCATGATCATGCACCGAAGTTTTGTGAAAAAACGACTCATAGAACTCCTACGCGACGAAATTCTTCAACGGATTCCCGAAAAAATGAAAAGCAAAGACCGTGGAAGCCTCGTTGAAATCACAGATTGAGGGAAGGAGAAATGAGTAAGTGAAAGAAAATAAATAACTTGCCCCATTAT
>Ga0209093_1001731_pt1 | contig 12418 bp, 21 predicted proteins | sample SidtaG_4_FD_187450 | JGI IMG/M metagenome (GOLD analysis project Ga0209093, IMG submission 187450) | Marine algal microbial communities from Sidmouth, United Kingdom - Sidmouth_Male1 metaG (SPAdes) (version 2) | ecosystem: Host-associated > Algae > Red algae > Unclassified | place: Sidmouth...
GGGGGGGGGGGGGGGGGGGGGGGGGGGGGGGAGAACTCGTTGAGCACGGTGCAGGCCAACGCCGGCGCTACACGGCGCGGCAGCAGCGCGGGGAGACGTCACAGCAGACCGGTGCCCCCATACAAAAGGGGGGAAGGGGAGACCGCCGCGCGGCTCGGCGCCCCCGCCCGCCCGCCGCGTCGCCAGCAGAGCGGGCGGTTGCGGCGCCCGCCCGCGCGGCGTTGGCGGTCACCGCGACCCCTCCCCCCGTGGCGCCCCGCCCCCCACCCCACCGGGCGGTGCGCGGCGACCCCACGGGCCGCCGAGGCGGCGGCGGCCGCCCGCGGGGGCGGGGCGGCTCGGGCCCCCATGGCGCCGCCGCGTCGGCCGCGTGCCGCCACGGGGGGCGCCCCCGGGGGGGCCGCCCAAAACGCAACGAGTGCACGAGGCGCCGCCGGTCGGCGCGTCGCGGTGCGCTTTGGCGGGCGGCGGGCTGCCGCCGCTGCCGCCGCTGCAGTGCCGCTGGGCACCCAGACGCCCCCCCCGGGTGGGGGGGGGGACGCCACGGCCGCGCGCTGGTGGGGAATGCAGGCGCACGGACAGCGTCAAAGGGGTCGGCACGGAAGCGGGCGGCGCGCCCGAGATCAACAGCGTGCCCCTGTGAATTGACCATCGCCAGTGGTTTTGCAGCAAGGTTTGCCGGGCCGAATTCAGGTGTTCTGAAAGAGAAAAAAGGAGAGCACTTTTTGATGTCAGTGCATATAAGGTAGTAGATAGTCTTGCACCTGGAAGAAAATCTACGAACAAATAGTCCATCGCTTGGTCAAGTCTGGCGATTCCTTGCCGCCTACCGTCGAGCCACGACTGGATGCCCGTGACAGTGTGATCTTGCACCGATCTTCCAACGGTAAATCTGTTCTCAAGCCCGGGGCCTGCCTCGCCCTTCCTTCTTCCGTTGGCTTGCCTGTTTGTCAATTGTGTCCCTGCATGTCCAGCTCTGCTTTGTCCGGCTCCTTCAGCACCATCTTGTTGTGTTTGCTCTTGGCGCCTTGCCGCGCCTACCGCTTGTAGCGCACTGGAAGCCTACTGGCGCCCACAACTAACGCGTCTGGCTCTGTCACACCGACAGGAAGGCAAGGAGAGGTACCCACTGCACATATTTTCGCAGCTTCTGATGGAGAGATGACCAGATGAGAACGCTGGCCGTCCTGTTGCTTGTACGGCTTGCTCTTCCTCTCGACCACTGTTCGTGCTGCCGCGGCCGCCCCCGAAGACACTCGCATGACTCCCCGCACCTGGTGGCAGGTTTTGAAGCTACTGTAGGTATCGGCAGGCCTCTCGACAGTCGCTCGACTATTGCCGACTGCACCGTGGTCGGTGGGCATTGTCAAAAAGAGCCCTCTGGTGAAGCGCTGAGTACCATTTTTTTTTGCAAAAATAGGGTGGCGCTGTAGTTATCCTGCATTTGGATTTCCGGACGCAAACTGTGTGCTTCCCTGTCAGTCCTGTGTCAGTCGCCACAGCGAATGCCTGCCCACCGCGCAAGCGAGTCGTCCCCTCCCGGAAAGATTCTCAGCCGTCGTCCAGCCCGACGGCGAGTACAGCATCGAAACGTATGGGGTGTCCACGCACGGCGACGCCCCTCTCCCAAGCGATGATCACGTCAAAGTTCTGAGCTGGCACGTTCTCTCCTTGCTGGTGGAAAAATGAGCTGCCACCAAAGGGGGCGTGAGCACGGGCGCTGGCAACACTCAATTGATACCTCCCTTTGTGTGAAGGCGTCCCCTTTCCGCGGGATTTGCCGAGCGACGCCGAGCGAGTGCCGCGGCGCCGTCGGGGACCATGCGCTTGCTCTTCTCCAGGCGGACAGCACTTGCAGGGCACGAGTCTCGATATCTATCTTGTGTGCACGTGCGTCGACGGACGGTGGCCGCCCAGAGGTGGTGGAGCACCCACGAAAATCTCGCTCCCGCAAACTGCCGCGGATTGGCCAACGGTTCGGTTCGGGTCAGCCGCATCACTTGTGTCCACTACAGGCGGGCCGAGTCGACACACGCAGTGTGCCCTGTCGGAGGATAAAAAACGAGAAACCGGTGGAGGTGAGGCGTGGGAGGACACAGTCTTTGAGGGGGCAGACTGGCAGGGCCCTTTCTTCGCTCTCGGTCGGGCGATCGAGGCGCGATGAGCAAAGCCCCCTAACCACAGGAGGAGCGCAGCCGGCGCCTCGCGTCGTCCCCCGGCTCGTGCGGGACCAGGAGGGCACCAGGAGTGGCCCTTTTGATTGTCCCTCTTGTGGAAGGCCCCATTAGAAAAGTCACCTTCCGGTGCTGTGGATGCGGCCCCCAAGGGGGTGGTCACAGTCCTCTTCGGAAGTTTCTGTTTGCAACAGGTGACCGTCCGAGGGGCTTTCAGACGGTCACACTGTCGAACTCCGCCAGAGCGCAGTGACTCGACACCACGGGTGCACCACGACGGCCGACCCGCTGGGCCGCTGTCGAGCTCACTGCCGTGATTGTTGGACGCGGCTCGGCCGTGGACCCGACGTGGCCGCCGCGCCGATTCGGTCTCCGCTCGTGGTTTGTGGCACAGCTTTTACCGTGGCAGTGACGCCAGCTGACCTGCCGCACAACGGGCCGTCGCTCGACGCCGGTTCACCGGCCGGCCCCCAAATCTCGTGCGTGCTCCAGCCGGGTGGTGCGGCCCCGCACGTGCCACGCCATACGCCACCCGGCGACCGGGGGCCCGACGCGGGGGCCGGCACCAGTATCGATCGGCGGGGCCCTGAGAAGGAGCGCGACCCGCACCCCGTTTCTATTGCTTCGATCGCACCCTGCACGGGGGCAAGCCGCCGGCAGGTGCTGTAGACAGGCGCCGGCGTCTCCTGTGCGTTCGGTCGAGCAACAAGGGACACACAACAGGACAGAAGGCGGGCCGGTGACGCACCACGGCCGACCGACGGGCGCCGTGCGGGTGCTCCCAGGGGGGTCTGGTGATGGCCAAATCGAGGCAGCAGCAGCGGGCGCACCCCCACCGGCCGGCAGTGGCTGCTTTCCGCGGGGTCGCGGGTCGAAGCCGCCGGGGGGTCGCACGCAGAGAGAGCCTGCTCGCGCCCACCGCCCCCTCAGCCCCTGTCAGAGCCCCCACTGGCCGCGATTCCTGCGCACGCCGGGGAGGTGCAGCGACGGGGGCCGGCCGCCCTCCAACACGCACGCACCCGACCCGTGCCTCTGCTGTCACTGAGCCACGCCAACCGTTTGGCCAAGCGTGCGCGTGCGTGCCGGCGCCAGCGGTGGTGTTGGACCACGCCCACCACGTCCCAGCGGCTGGCCCGTGCTTCAACAGCCGGCGCGTGGCCGCCCCGACCAGCCGTGCCACCGGGGGTCTTGCATCTCCCCGCCTCGACGCCTTTAAAAGCGAGAGGCACCACCCACGGAACCAGCGTCTTCCCTCGCCATCAGGCCGGATCCCCGTCGGCCCACCACTCCCACTGCGCCATGTGTGACGCCGCCAACAGCCCGCCCCCTCTCGTACGCGTCGCCCCCAAGGAGACCAACCTCGTCGTCCCCATGAGCCAACCGTCACCCACCGCCGTTGCGCCGCCGTTCCACAGTGGTTCGCAGCTGGCCGCCCCGGCGATTGCGGCAGCCGCTGCCTTCGATCGGGAGGGCGGAGGCCAAACCCCCAATGCAGTCGCCGCGCCCGCCTCCTCTGATCCCCCGTGGCTGCTGACGTTCATCCTCACCCCCTTTTACGATGCCTGCCCGGTGCACTCGCCTCGCCACCGCAGCGAGCGCAACCGCTACGACGTCCTGACGGGCGCCAAACTGTGCCAGTACTGCGTGGCGGCGCGCAACAAGGACGTCGTCAAGGGGGAGGCGAGTTCGGGCAAGAGCTCCCTGATCCAACTGTGTCGGGTACGTTTGGCTATCACGGTGACTGTGTGCGGGTCCTCTTCTTGCCTTTCGAGCACCGCTCTTTGACGGAATGGGTCTTTTTGTTGGACGCACCCGCATGAGCGTGTGGATGGCCGCTGTTGGCGCAGTCACTAACCGTGGAGTCCTTTATCTGTCCGTGCTCGTTGAGTGTTCCATGCTCCGCTTTTTTTTCGCCCTCCTTGTCGCCTGGTGTTGAGGTTGCGCAGTACATGTACTCGGTACGTTGTTCGTGAGTTTTATAGCGGACCTCGCGTCGTTGGATCTTTGGCAGTAGGTAGCTTTGTCTGCACCGCGTGTCGCATGCACATCTCTGCCATCGCATCGACTGACATTGATACTGCCGTTGTCTTGCAAGTGACTCCTTGCTGTGTTCGCTGTTCTGTCTGGTGTCGCCTCGGCTGTAGGACTGCGTCGATGTTGAGCAACTGCGCCAACAAGGCATAGACACGAGCCGCCTTCAAGGCTTTACCAACAACGGCGCAACGGTTGTCTACCTGCACCGAGGCCCTGCCCCCGCCCGAACCGCGACGCTGCCAACGTCACCCATCCTCCCTACTGGGCGATCGCCCAGGGTGGCGTCCCTCCGTGGGGCGGCCGCGCCCACACCCCCGTCACCCCTCCTTTCGGGGCCGCAGTCGCCGTCGGACAAGCCCGAGCCGTCCACGTGCATTGTGTGTTCGCGGCTGCTGCTCGGCCACTTTGACTTTTGCTCCCTCTACTGCCGTCACCGACACACCCACCCCGTGGATGTGGACGGGCGGGAGGCGGCGGCGGCGGTCGCCGCCCTGTCCCCCCCCCGCCGGCTGCCGCCCACCTCCCCCGTGTCCCCGCAGCTGGCGCTGCCGTTTAGCCACGCGCGCCGCCACCCGCCGCTCATGTCGTTGGCGCGCGCGCGGGGCACCGCGGGGGCGGTGGCGGGCGGGTCCACCGGCGCTGCGTGGGAGCGGGCGGCGCACGCCGCCGACGTGTGGTCGCCGGCGGGAGGGGTGGCCCGCGGGGCGCACCGCCGCAAGGGCACCCCCGTCGCGTCGCCCCTGGCCGCCGAGCCGCTGACGTGGCTCCACCGGCGGGCGGTGTTTGATTCGCCAGAGAGCAGCGATGAGGAGTGCGGGTGAGTGGGGCGTCGACCCTACGTATGTGAGGGGGGGGGGGGGGGGGGGGGGGGGGGGGTGGCCGCGCGTGGTGGACCAGGTGCGCTATGCCTGCTCCTAGATGGTTGTTGGTTCCTCTTTGCCCCGCCGACGGGGCGTGCAAATGTGGATCACGTGTGTGTGCTGGTGGACGTCGTCGCCTTTGTCAGCAGTGGATAGACGTGGGAGGATGGCAGGGTGCGGGTCGCTCGTCTCGACTAGACGCGTAAGTAGGGGGGCGAGAGTGACCTCGGTAGTGGCCTGCGGCTTGCGGGCAAGGAGACCAAGCTGCTGTTGACGTATGCTGTACGGAAAAAACTGCGTTCGATTTGCGTGGCAGAGGTGGATGCTGGCTTTGGGGGCAACGGGTCTGCGGAAGCGCACCGATGCGGTGCAAGGAATGTTGCAACAGGAGGGCCCCTACGATCCCATCGCACCGCCCATCGTGCCGCCACACGGGCGCCCATGGTTGGGCGCGCCGCACTGCCGCCCGCCATGGGCAGCCAGGGCCTTGGCGGCCGTACGCGGATCGCCTCTGCAGCCGCGCTGGCGCCCTCGATGGACGCGCTGCGAGCGGGGCAAGCCGACGCACCGGCCTTGCAAGCGCCACGACCGGTCCACGCGCGGTGGGGGGGGGGGGACGTGACCGGCTGTCCCGCGGGGGCGACTACGGGGGCCGTGGCGAGACAGGGGGGTCAGCCTGGCCGCGGCCGGGCGGGTGCCGCCGACGACGGCCAGTCGTGGTGGCCGTCTACCCGCGACAGCGTGGCCCCCTGCGGCCGTCGCAGCGGGTGGTGACACCAGCTCGCCGGGGGTGGGGCCCGCGCCACCGGGTGTGAGGAGGTAAAAAAAAAGCGCGCCCATCCACTGAGCAACGTCGGCAGTGCTCATGCCCGGTCATGCCGCACCAGGGGCTAGGACGTGGAAAAGCATTCCCACCGGGTGCGCCACATTGGCGGTGCCGGCCGACCCGCGGCGGGGCGGACAGCAACGGCGGTGCCGCCCGCCGCACGCCCGCGCGGCCGACGCGGGCAGCGGTCGGCGCCGCCGTGGCGCCGCGGCGGGGGGGCGAGGCGTGGCTCCTGTACGGCGCCCCGCCAGTGGCCGCCGAAATCCCAACCCACATTGTTTGGTCACAGCGAATTGGTGGCCGACACACAATACTGTACGATCCGTGCGGCGCGGCGCCACCCCCCGCCGCGGCGCGGTCGGCCAGCCGCCCGCGCCCACGTGGCGCGCCGGCGGCGCGCGTCACCCCCGAGGCGGACGCCGTCTCGGGGGTGGCCACCGCCCCCGTGCGCGGCCGCACGCGGGTCAGCCGCGCGGCGGCGCGGGCCGCCCCCAGTGCCGGGGTCTGGGGGGCACGGCGCGCCGGCGCGCCGGCGGCAGGCCGTGGGGGACGACCCGCCGGTCGGGCAGCCGGCGGTGCCGCGACAGTGCCCGCAACCCCCACCAGCGGCAACCGCGCCCACACCTCCACCAGCAGCAGCCGCGCCCCCCCACCCCCAGGCCGACGGCCACGACGGCGGCCGCCACGGACGGCCGGCGTCCACTCCCCCGCCAGCAGGGGGAGGAACGAGAGGAGGGCCAGCTCCAGGGGGGGGGGGAGCAGCAGCGCCCCTAGGTGCCGCCGCATCCGCACCGACGGCACGCCCCCACCCCTCACCCGGGCCGACGCGCCGCCCAGCACCCCCGCGACCGTCCGCCGCCGCCTGCACGAAATCGTGAACGGGCGGGGGGGGGACGGGCGGGCGCCCCCGCCACGCCACCCGCTCCCGCCGCGCTCGCCGCCCCCGCCCGCCGCCGCCGAGCCGTCCGCCGCCGCTGCCTACGGCTTTCCCCCCGCCTCCCCGTCTGGCGCCGACGCCGCGTCGCTACGGCCGCCGCCGCCCGCGGTCCCACCCGCGTCGCCCCTGTCGCCGGCCGCCCCCGCGTCCGAGTCCGCGTCCGCGACGCGCCGTCGACACCGACGGCCGACGGGCCGCCCGCTCCGCCAGTCGTTGCCCCGACCGCGTCGATGCCAGGGGGGGCGGCCCCCACACCAGCCGCGTCGGCGGCGTCGCCGCCGTCGGCGTGACACTCGATGAAAAGTCGCGCAGCCGCACCGGGTGGCGCTCTCTCACTCGGCAGCGACACCCTGGCGCGGGACCCGCTATCAAACTACAGCGACGATGATCCTCAGAACACTGTGCTCCTGCTCGGGAGGCCGAGTGAGAGTCTCGGGCAGTGGTTGAACGTGAGCCCGAGGTGGAGCGTTGATAAAGACCCGTGCAGAGACCTGTCTGACGCGTTTGTGGGTGACAGCTATGGATGAAATGTTATTTATCCACATTTGCAAGTAGTCTCGGATGCTGGTGGCGTCTGATCAACCTCCGATGTGCACGCGTCATGTGTCGGTACGGTGCTCTGCGATCGTCGAGACGACTGACACAACCAGCGCTACGTACCAAAAGCCGCTCGGCAATGCTGTGGGCACCAACAAGCGGGAGGATCAAGGCCTCTTCCCGCCCTGGCCTGATGACTTTGTCAGTGAGGAGTTGTTTGTCGACTCACTGGTGGGACTGACAGTGGGTGCAGAGACGCAGCCACGGTGCTTGGGGATGGGGACGGGATGAACGTCGTGGTTTGTCTTGCCCCTCTACTCTCAAGCAGGCCGTGTTGGATAGTGATGCTGGTACTTGGCCTCCCCCTTGGTTGACAGCGATGGCTCGATGGCAGGACCTGCGGCTGTCGGCCAGGGCAGCAGCGAGCTCGACAGGCCCGTGCACCCCTGGGCCGACTGGCACCGTTTGCCGTGATTTCCGCAAACTCACGGGGGGGGCACGCGCACGGTAGTATGGCCTCGTTGGCGGTGCCGGTGTGAGCATGTAACCCGGACGCGTGCCCGCCCACGACACATTGGCTGTTGACGTTCTTGGTGACCCTCTCTCCCATTGCGTCAGCTTTGGCCTCCCTCGCCGTTGCTGCCGCACGTTGTGGGCAGCGGCAGCGGGAGGACGGCGGGACTTTATCGACCGTGGGTTTTGTGGCGACGGTGGGGGGGACGGCGGCCGGCACGCTGGTGGCGGTCGCGTGGGGCTCCCCATGGCGTCGTGTGAGGTGAGCGCGGAAGCTGCCGCTGCGCTGGCGGACGCGGGGCTCACTGTTGTGGGAGACCGCCTGCGGGACGCATGCACGTCGGCGGCGACGCTCACCGTGGGCTTGTCCCAAATGGGACACGCGTTGAACTCGGCGTTTCTGCTGTTTGCGGGCGCCCTCGTCTTCCAGATGCAGGTATGTGAGGCGGATGTGTGGCAGTGTGTGAGGTGAGTGAGACCCAGGACGGCGGGTAGCTGTTTACCTGCGCGCGTGAACCTCAACTCCGGAGGACAGCTCTGTCAGTCACCAGTGGAAGCGAGACGTTGGACTCCATGTCTGCACATGTATGCCTTTCTGACCACATCTCTTGTCGTGCGTGCTGCGTTGCTCATTGTCTCCTCTTTTTGTCTGTTCGGTGGTTCTCGCAACACACTCGTTGCGCTGTGCTTGTATTTTGTCTGTGTCCGACCGACTACTCAGTTGGGCTTTGCCCTGTTGGTGACTGGAGCCGTCAGGCAAAAGTCAGCAGCGAGCGTAATGTACGTTCTTGGATGGTGTGCGCCGTCAAGTGCCGCTCGTGGCTTCTCTCGGCTTGCTAGAATGAGTTGGAGAGACCAGCGCTCTTCTCACTGCCCTTTCGTCGCTTGTTGCCCGTACCCTGAGCTCGTCCTGACGCTGTGTTTTCTGGGTCATTTTGTGGTCGCACCTCTTCTTTTCGTTCCCGCTTCTCTATTCTCCTTTTGGGAACTCACATAGGTTGCTCCACGTCGTAACGCCGTGCATTGTCGGCGTCTGCTACTACCTCTTTGGGTTTGGGCTCGGTTTTGGATCCACTGCTGACAACAACAATCGTACGTGCCTAGCGCCCATTCTTTTCTCGATTTTTTCCTCTTCGCTCTTTTGCATGAGTTGTTCCGCTGTACTCGGTTGCTGTGTGCATGATGACTAACTTCTTGACGATGAGGCACTCGCATGCTTTATGCTCCCCGAGCCGCTCTTCCCTCTCTGCTTGGACCGCTCAGCTGTCGTTGGCAGCACCTTCTGGGCGCTCAGTCCTCAGGAGGCATTCGACACCTTCAACAAGGGTCATGGCCTGACGCTGGTGTGGTTCCAGTTCACCTGCGCAACTTGTACGTTTTTCTACGTGCTTCGTCGCACGCCATGACACACGCGAGGATCGGGAGCGAATCAGACAGCGAGGTCCGTAGGTTACTCTGTTGTGTTGTACCCACTCGCTGCTTTGGCCCTCTGCACAGCCGAGACGTTTCACTCACACTCTGCTTGTGTGCTATCTGTGGAGACGTATCATTTTCTTTTGCATGGGCGTTTGCATTTGGACATGGTCACTTTCCTTTTCTCACTTCGGGTTTTATTGCTTCCTATGCGGCAGTGTGCGCGACCATCTTACTGGGCGCCGTCTCAGAACGGGCCACCTTTTCATCGTCCATGGTGTCCATCGTAGTCGTTGGTGGCCTCGCCTTTCCCATCGTGTCTCACTGGGTGTGGTCCGACTACGGCTGGCTCGGCTACACCAAGCTGTCGGGACGTCTGTTTGGGTCTGGAGCGTTTGACCTGGCGGGTTCGGGAGTCGTCCATATAACCGGCGGCACGGCTGCACTGCTCGGCGCCACCCTGGTGGGCCCTCGCATCGGACGTTATGACGAGGCCACCCGGGACTCCTTTGACGCCCACAACATCACACTGGTGTGCCAAGGCACGTTTGTCATCTGGGCGGGCTTCACTGTCTTTAACCCGGCGTCGGTATTGTCTATTTCAGACAACTACGTGGCGGCTGGGCGGTGCCTGATCAACACCCTGCTGGCTGGCTCCACCGGCGGGATCACCATGCTCATCGTCTCCCGCCTCACAACCACTCACTCGTCCGTCTTGGATTGCCTGAATGGGGTTCTGGCCGGGCTTGTTGGCATCTGCTCGTCATGCTCCATCGTGTTGCCGTACTCGGCGCTGATAACCGGGGCCGTGTGCTCTCTGACATTCTCTTTGTGCGATAAGGCGATGGCGCGCTGCAAGATTGATGACCCGGTGGCGGCGGCGCCACTCCATCTCGGCGCCGGCATTTCGGGTATGCTCCTGACGGGTTTCACCGCGTACCCACCCTTCCTGCGCGACGCCTTTCCTGGGCGGGAGTCGTACCCTGGCGGCATCTTTTACGGTGGTGACTCTCCTGGGGCGCTTCTCGGCGCCCAGGTGGTCGCCATCATATGTATCATCGTCGTGGTTGCGGTGCTGCTGACGCCCGTTCTGCTGGGCCTGAAGCTGTGTGGCGTGCTCGTCTATACGGAGGAGCAGCAGCTGATGGGCGCGGACGAAGCGGAGCACGGCGCCGCCGCGTACAACTTTAACGCGGAAGAGACATCGGCAGACCTTCTGTCCATGTGGCAGGCGTCATCGCCGCAACAGTCGCTACGGACTAACCTGGACACCGTGGCTGCAGTCGTGGACGCTGTCGACGTGGTGGAGGTGTCGACCAAGGCTGTCGCCGCGGGGAGCAACGACCGAATTGACGTGTCGTCGAGCTTCGCGTCGGACCAGTCGTCCCCCGACACCGTCGGGACGGACGATATGATCGACTGCCGGCGCTTTGCGTCCTTTGTGGTGACGACCGACAGCGGTCATCGGTCGGCCAGCCGTCGGCTGCACCGCGGCTCCGCGTCGGCGACTGCCTCTCCCAGCTCGCGCACCCCGTTTGTCGTGAACGTGGACGACCTTGAGGAAGAGGTGGATACTGTGGTGCCCGTGTCCATCAGCATGGGGAGCAGCTTTTGACGGCCAATTGCGTGAGACCCATCCCTCTGTAGCTTGTGAAACGGCTCTTCGCCCCTTCTTTCCGTTAGAGCCCCACTCTTTTTCTTGTGCCAGTCCAGGCACGGAGAGTGACGGCAGGACGAACGGTTGGTAACCCCGACGAAACGCAGACCCAACCCCAGGCCTGTGCCCACCGTCGCACGTCGCCATCCGTGGCACCGTCCCAGTCCACTAGAAATCGAGAAACCAACCCAGAGCATGGTCCAGGGCACTAGCTGCCCGCACCTCAAGTAGTGCGCGTCCACCCTCCCGCTGCCCGCTCCCTCGCTTCCTACTACACAGTAGGGTCCAAAGCTGTGCTCACACAAAAAGACACCTCTTCTGAGCGAGAACGAACTCAGCCTGTTCAACGAGAACAGAAAATTGCTACATGGATGGATTCGGCTGCCGGGTACCAGCTGATGTACCACGAGAAGAGGCCTCCTTAGAGCAAGTTGCTCAATAGGTCGGTTGCCACCGGTTCTGACCGCCTGACTGGTCCGCTTTTGACTGCCAATGCGTGTCTCTATCAGAAGCGCTGCTGAGAGGCAAGAGAGCTACGGGGCAGTAAAACGGCTCTGGCGCGCGGGTGGGGATACGGAAAGTAAGCTGCTGCCAGCCCCCCCTCTCTAGGCCACAGTGGCAGCAGCGCTGCCGCTCGCACATGGTCCTTGAGTCCTCCGTGTACGCGCAAAGGCAGGTTCGGGAACTATCTGGTGCACAGCGCCCCGGCGATTTGTCGACACGACCTTTGAACATACAGCCGTTCTCCCAAAAATCCCGCACTGCAACAATTCCAAAAGTGTTCCAAATCGGCCTCTGCGGGGTCGTGGACACTTTTGGAACTGTTGCAGTGAGGGATTTTTGGGAGAACGGCTGTATACAGGCGTTCTGTCAAAAGCCTCGCACGCCAACTGTCACACAACTCTTGCAAATCGGCCTTCACGGGGTCGCAGAGGCCGATTTGTAAGTGTGGTGCAACAGTTGGCGTGCGAGGTTTTTGCGAGAACGGCTGTACTCCTGCAAGAAGGCTCGCTACAATCTATCGGAAGACACTACGGAGATGTGCGTCTTCGTAAAAATCAACGTCACACATTTGGTTGGATCATGGGTAGGTGAATATGACACCAGTTTCATGTTCAGCCGTGCCACGTGCCAGTCGGGGTGTGCTCTGGGTGGCCTGGATGGCGGCTGTTGCAATCGAAACGTTTTGATGACCGAGAGGGCTGACTGGGTCTCGAGCTCGGCCACCTCCCCATGCCTTGGGGCGATTTTTTTTTTGACTACCCAGGGCCGGCCTCAGTTAGATTTCCGAGTATTTTTGACGTATTTATGTAGTTGCCACGTGTGACTGACAATTTACAGCATTGGACTGATTAACTGCATTGATACTATACTTGTGGATTCCCGCGCCAATCGCCTTCGTTAGTGGGAAAGGGCTGCGGACTGCTTGCAGGGGGCGCCGCCGTCCCGACGGGCGGCGGTGGCCGA
>Ga0209093_1001732_pt1 | contig 12417 bp, 19 predicted proteins | sample SidtaG_4_FD_187450 | JGI IMG/M metagenome (GOLD analysis project Ga0209093, IMG submission 187450) | Marine algal microbial communities from Sidmouth, United Kingdom - Sidmouth_Male1 metaG (SPAdes) (version 2) | ecosystem: Host-associated > Algae > Red algae > Unclassified | place: Sidmouth...
GGGGGGGGGGGGGGGGGGGGGGGGGGGGGTGGGGCCCGGGGGGGGGGGGGGGGGGGGGGGGGGGGGCGTGGACGGCGGTAGCGACGACGATGATGCATGCATTGACGATAGCGGCTGTGGCGACGGCAGGTGCACCTTTTGTAGATGCATCCGCACGACTTGTCGCAGTACTTTTCATCAATTTTCAAATCCCATTCCAAGAAACTGAGGACGATCGCTGTCGTGGAGCACGGTTGTCGGTCGACCTGCGTCCGTTGCTATCCACCCCTGGATATGAAAGGAAGCCGCAGGAATGGAGAATGACTGTACATGTATTGCTGATCCCTAAACTCCGTCCTTATCGCTTGGAACGCCTTCTATTGCTGATCCCTGAATTTTGTCCTGGGGGACAGAGACAGAGACTGACTGTGAATAAGAGAATTCTATTGTTCTAAAACGACAGTAAAAGGGCATCGAAGCCAATAGAAAGCCCGCATTCTGTGCCTGGCCCTTGCATCCCGCACATCTCACTGTTTGTTACCGCTTGATCCGCTTTTCTTGGCACGGAGCAAGCTGCCCAGGCGAGATCTTGAGATTTTCTACTGTTTCCTTGCCAGAAGTGCGGAAAAAAATAGGAGCTGATGTCGATTTCCAGGCCGCATGGGCACATGTAAGCAATCAGAAGCTCCAAGTCAGTCCCAGGGGCGCATCTGATTGGTGGAGAGAGTCCGTCCGCAAGTCAGTCTAGGTGCACCAGGACAAGATTCGGGGATCAGCAGTACAGTCGCGTGGGCGGCGGATGTGGGGCGGACGAGTTCCGATCTGTGTCAATGAATCCATTATTGTAGCGCTAACGGGGAAGGTGCAGGAGGCAGTGCGAGGCACACAACCCGCGGTCGCTCATGGCGCTGCAGCCGCAGCACATCGCCTCCCCATGCTTCTTTGCCGTGTTGCGACTTAGGTAGTATCTGGAGGGGGCCGTAGCGGGGTGAAGATGGGGACTCTTCCCATGCTTGGGCGTAGCGTGGCGGCCTACGGACGACGACGCTGGCCGTGTGTCGGCCGCGATGCGGCAGCTGGTCGACGGCGTCGCTGGTCTTGTTCGGAGAGCGTCGTTGGATAAAGCCGACTCGCGCTGTGACTGTCTGTTATCCGTTTTGGCGCCACGTCGCCACCTTCAGCTGTTTTCTCTGTGCATGGACATATGATTGTGGTCGTTCCAAAGTATGGGGATCGTACTGATAGTGCTGGAGGGTTGGGGGCAGTAGTGGTGGTTCCCACACGACCCGCTGCCCCTTTGGGCTCTGGAGCCACGACCGACCTCCTGCGCCTCCCTCAATGCTCTGTCGGTTCGCGCTCTGCTTTGCATCAGGGTCTGTCGACGTTTTCGCGGCTGCAGCCGGAAGCGGTGCCAAAAGATGAGCGTGTAACCTGCGGCTGCGGCGTCGCTCTCCTTGACACGACTCACACGCCGCCGTGCCGCCTCTCTGCACACAAGCTGCTCCCGCATGCACATCATGATGGGGGGCGGAGGGAAGGCAGGACATTTCAACAAAGAGGAAGGTACCCAAAGTCAATGCACAAGCGGGGGAAGCACATCGAGGCGGCGGCTGGAGCAGATACATGATGCACGGGTGCCACTCAGTCAGTTCTTGTGCTCGCTCCTGAAAAGGCTCCACATGTTCTCGACACTGGATGCTCGCCGCAGCTCATCAGAAATGCGAGGAGAAATGCGCCGCCTCGTCCGCGTGCATGCCCCAATACCGGGTAGACCCCCGAGAACGCACTCTGAACCAAGAGATGTGGCTCCTGCGCAATTGCCTCGCCTCCCTGTGCGCGAGCTGCTCCGTCCTGGATATGACCATGGGGTGGGGAGGGTGGAAGAAAGGATATGTAGACAAGAAACACGGTAGCCAAAGTCAATGCACATGCGGGGCAGGAACAATGAGGCGGCGCCACGAGCAGATATATGATGCAGGGGTGCCACACAGTCAGTTATTTTGCTCGCTCCTGAAACGTTTTCACATGTTCTCGTCACCTCCCCCTCGCCACTGCTCATCTACAAGCGAGGAGAAACACGCAGCTCCGTCCGCATGCACCCCCCCACCACATCCAGACCCACCCAGAACGCAGGTTGGTCCTCGCAATGTGGCTTCCGCCCCGCGTCGGCGGCACGGCCACGTTCGCCAAAAAACAGCATCGATGGGGAACACCACAGGCAGGGCCGGCACCGGCCAGCAGAAAAACGAGCGGGCTGCCAACATATGTAGCAGCACAAGAGCGACGAACATTTTACAAACAACCAAGACAATCATGCAGGAACACCATTGGACACGACCGCGTGTGTCTTGAGGAGGTTTTCCACCGAGTGCAGGATCTTGTCAGCTACCTCCAAACCAAGTCAAGCGGAAAAAATATTACCGTGGCCGTTCTCCATCATCTCTAGGACACGCTGCTCAAACCACTCCATGAAGCTCTCGATTATCTCCTCCAAGAGAACACGAAAGTCACTCCGATCAACGCCAAGGTGGTTCGTAATGCGAGATCGGATCGTCGCGCTGTACTCAAAGATGAAGACATAGAACAAAAACCGGGAGGAGTTCGAGTTCCACACACCCATGCGCATCACCATCTCGACGTCACCAGTGCCGGCGAGCCAGAACTGGGTCGCCCCCCGGCGAAAGCCGTACAGACCCCCAGCCCCTCAAGCACTCAGTGCAGCGTCAAAGGACCAAAAAGAGGCGTCCAAGTGAGTTTGCCACCACACCTTGGTGACTGGCACGTTGCCCATGGCCCCTCACGCCCCTGCATCACCACCAACGCGCGTCACAAAAAAGGGAGCCGCCGAGCTCATGGAAAAGCTCAGCGACTCCTGCCGAAGGTGAACATCCAGTGAGAAAAGAAACGGAAAATCACACCACAGTCACGGGCATCGAACACAAACCCCAGCCCCATCAAACTCTGCGGAAGCGCGCATTTCAGCGTCGGAAGCACGGCGCGACCAAAATTAGTATGCCGGCGTCGGCGCCGTCCCGGCTACGTTGGTCTTCAACCGAGAGTACCTCACGCACACCCATCTCGGGTGGCCGTGCTCCTCGTAGAATTCCGAGTTGATGGCGTCCTCATGCGGCGCGAAGGACACATCACGGCACGCCAGGCCAAGCAGGTTGTCGGACCGCAGCATGGTGCAGCACGAGAAGACCATGATGGTGAACAGGATGATACACTCCAGCTGCAATGTCCTGACGTCTTAGACAGGGACGCCGTCCTCCACTCCGTCCTTTGCCAAAAGTCCTGCCGACCTCATTGTTTCCGGCGTGATGGGAGGCGTTTGCGCTGCACGCTCACCCAACAGAGTAGCTCGCTTGGACGACCCCGCCAACCAGTTGGACACGACTTGGTCGTTGACTGGGTTTCCCTCGTGGGTCTCACCCGAGGCCACTCGCGCCACGGACCGGGCAGCAGCGGGAACCGGCTTGTAGGAGTCCTTGCGGTTTCGGCCGCCAGAGACATAAGGTGTCTGCCCCAAGAAATCTTGAGATGCTTGGGCATAAAAATGCCCAAGAGACGACGCCATGTTTGCAAGCGAAGCCATGAATAGCGGAGAGCCCTTTCCGCCCGTGAGATGCGCCCGAACGCCCGCCCGCAGCATCGCAAAGAAGCGGCGCAACCGGTGGGGAAGGGTGGCGTCCAGGGTTTTAGCGAGGCGCATTGCCTGCTCCTCCAGCAGCTCGGCGCCAGGCCCGTCGGCTTTCCCATACGCAACTGAAAGGAAGCGCAAAAGAGCGATCTGTGACACGATCATTCGCTGAACAGGAGTTCTCCGTCATCGCATAGGACGCGGGGTTGTTTGACGAAGCGCGTCGAGCCGCGCGCTCCGCACAGTGCACCTCAAAGGCTAGTTTCCAGATCGCTGGGGCTACCTCCAAGTGGAATCGCCCAGGGTCGACGGCGTCCGGCCCAAAGTCCTCCACCTCATCCCCCTCGTCGTCGCTGTTACTCATGCCGCCATCGCTGAGCTGTTTGGCAGCAGAAATAGCCGCGGCCTTAGCACCCTCATGTAGCACCATCTCTACGTTTACTGGATACAGGGCCACCACGAAGAGGAGTGTGGGGCCCTACGACCACGAAGACGCAGTATGGGGGAGTGAGACGGTCCTTTGCGCGCCGGCTGCGTAAGAGCCACTGCCGCGACTTCTTCAAGGCCCGTAATTGCTGTTGCCGTGGACCTGTTCACGCAGAGCACAAAAGGTCCTCACACTGATGAAACACTTCACCTTTTTTTCCACGAAAGAGTGCAGACGGGGAGAGAGTCCTCAAGTTGTTCGTGGCAGCACTTATAAGTAACGCTGCCAGCATGAAACCTGTCATGACTCTGTGTGCAAGTTAACTGGATTTTATCCGCGTGCACACTCTCTGTCAGCCCTGAGTTCCCAGCCAACCGGAGGACAGAGATCGAGTTCGCACAGCGAGAGTGTATTCACCTGTGCCGCCGGGAATGGGGGAGGCACTCCCCAACTGTACCACATCGGGTCGCACAAATACGTGCTCCGGCCGTGCCAACCGTCTTGGGAGCCCAGCAGGCGCGACACGTGGTCGGAATGCACAGCCGAGGTACAGTCCGCTCGACTCGGGCCCGACGGTACCTCCCGAGATTACCGTCCGGGATGGTCGGGAATTTCTGTATCTCGACGGTATCTCCGCAACGTGGCACGATGCACCGTCAAATGACCGTCCAAGCGACCGTGGAGTTACACGCCAAAACTCTCCATTGTCTGACCTGCTAGTGCTGATCCCCGAATTCTGTCCTCATCAACCAAGACTGACTGTGCAAGAGTGCTGCTGAGAGGCCTCTGATTGGTCAACAGGGACAATAGAAGTGCAAGTCAGACCAGATCATTACAGAATGTATCCTCACAAGCTGGAATCGTACGTTCCCCTCAGCAGAGTATCTGAACAAAATTCAAAATCTTCAGACAAATCTGGATTTCAACGGATCAGCTGCAGTTTTGGTCTGTCCAAGCCAAGAAGAAGGAAGAAAAGCTAAACAAATATCAAAATCTCAACGCTGCAAGAGCATGTCACGCCTGAGCCAGTAAAACATCCCAAAAACTAGCTGATCCGCTTGCGGACCTCGTTCTTGACCAATGGATGGCCTGTTCTACAAGTCAGTCCCTGGCGATGGCGGTCAGGACAGAATTGAGGGATCAGCAATACTGTCACGCCCGTGACGATACCCGGTCACCATCGAGTCCGTGCGAGTCGTGCTGATTTGTGAGTCGTGCTGCCGTGGGCGTCGTGCGGCGGTCGGGGTCGTGCGGTGGTAGTGGTTGTTCGTTTGTGCCAGTCGTGCTACGGTGGGGGTCTTGCCAGTCCTGTGGTCGATACAAGCCAGAAGGGATGAGGAAGTGTCGAGATGATTGCGTGAGGGTGACTGCAGCGAACGTAACGCAAGAACAAAGCGGCACCCTGTTCTTTTTGTCAAATCTCCGCACACTTCTCCACGGGATACTGACACTTTGCCGTCACCAGGACAGCCTTGAGGCTGGCCTCCACCGGGTATTTGGCTGGTAGGTCTCGCAGCACGCAGTCCGTCCCAACCGCGTGCCCCCGGCGGATGTACTCGACGTCAAAGGCCCGATGCAAGTGGCTGCGCTGGGAGAACGTCTTCATAAGGAGCCGGCGCGCCGCAGGTTTGCGAGGGCACAGCCGCCAGCGTTTCCCAAAACGATGTTAAGCGTCAATGAGAGAGACGCGTCCGTCCAGACCGTTGACGTACTGGACCAGGAACACCCCACAGTTCGGCTGCTCAGCCAGGTTCAGTAGCGAGACGCACTCTGTTGTGGACTCGTAGATGGGCACGCTCGCCAGTTTTCCGGCCATTTCAAGCGTCCACACGTGGCGGCGGTCCGTGAGTAGTTGCGTGAAGATGGAGGCGGGCGGGGGGGGGGGGGGGGGGGGGGGGGGGGGGGGGGGGGGGGGGGGGGGGGGTGACTAGAGCGGCAGGCTCAGTGGCGCTCCGCATGACCTAGGAAGTGGCGGTGGCTGGCGCTGCGGGCACCGGTGCGCGCACCAGCTCCGCGCACACTATCGCGCGCGTGCGCGGGTCCCGCACGATGTCTTCCGTCAGCAGCCGCGCCAGCAGCTCCCCCTTCTGCGATAGATGTTTCTCCATCGCGTCGAAGCGGGCATCCATGTGCGACTGGTCGTCGGCCCGCGGCGTGTGCCATCACCCGGCCGGCGCCCACGCTGGTGTGTGCGATGACGGCCGCGACTCCGGCTTCATTTCGCACTGACAGGCGTTCCTCGATGGCCCTCGTCTCGGCTGTGCTGGCAGTCGCCACCGCCTCGACCACCACCCTTACAGCCTGCTTCATTGGTGGGATGACCTGGGCGACCGCGGCGGCAGCGACCTCTACCGCCGTGGACAGGGTTCTCCCCATCTGAGTGAGAAATTTGGAGAAGAGGCGGTGCTAAAGGAGGGGGAGGTGGTTGATGTAGTTGAATGGGGGAATGCTTGTGTAATAGATCCGTGCGGACATCTTCTGGAACGACCGGAGCCACCGGATTGACTCAAATACGTCCTTCAGCGCCTCGTTTTGCGCGACAGGGTTGGCCGCTACCCGCTCGCTCAGCGCCTTTTCCTCCGCCTCCAGCCACGGGTACGGGGTCCTTGGAAGCTCCTCCGGAGCGGGTACGTCCAAGCGGCGGGTGGTGGGCGCCACCACGTCATCAGGGCGACGTCCGGACAGCGCCTTGACGACGGGGCCGTTGGGGATGGCGTTTTCGTAGCGCCCGCCGCCGATAGGGACGGACCAGATTCCGTGTTCCTTGTTGTCGAGCTCGTTGACGCCCCTCAGCTTGGCCATCGACGCCGCCGCGGCGCGCAGCACGTGCGTCTTGGACATCCAGTTAGGCACCCCCATGGCCATCACCAGCAGCCTCACGCGGTCTCTGTGGTGGCGGTAGGTCATCGGCTTCAAACGCCACCCCCGCGGCCTCGGCGATGCCAGAACTCCGTATCAGCGCCCGAAGAACAGGCTTTTTCCTGCCTCCCGAGACATTTCGGGGGTGGCGCCCGCGGCAGTTAGCTCAGCGTCTTTGGGTTTGAAGACAGGGATAAAGTCAACGGGGGGCTCGGATTGTGTTGCTCTCGATCCGTGGCGCCACTCCACAAATGCGTCGGCGATGGTACTGACCTGGCACAGCCACGGGTTGACGTGGGGGAGTACACCAGTGCAACTCGTGATGCCCTCAGCCGTTTTGGTAGCAGTAATACATGTGCAAAGCTGCCGCGCAGGGTTGCCGTCGTCGTGAAGCATGCTGGAAAAGGTGCGCACGGACATGTCTCTCCTGGAGAGTTCCCGCGCAGTGGCTCCCCACGACTCGAAGGCGTACTGCATCACCCAATCCGTGCTGTGGTTGATGTGTTTACCGTACTGATCATCCAAATTCGGCTCTAGTGTCTATTCTACCGGAAAAAAGGATCAAATGAGCTTGTGCTGAGGATCAAATGAGCCTCTGCGGAATCGGGGATTCCAGCGATCCTGCATATGAGAATGGGTGATCACGGCCTACAAACCCGCTTCGTTGCGCTTCCCCGTGAGACCATGAGCATCTCAAGCATGGCCCCGAGTGTTGCGGGGAGGAAACCCCTGTAGCTTACCTGCTACGAAAGAAGCGCGTCAAAAACGTATCAGGAAAGTCCATTCTAGCACGCCCGACGTCGACCTGCCCCCCCCCCCCCCCTCCAAAAGCAATAAAAACGACGATTTCGTCTTGCAACGCTGTATGAACTGGCCCATGTTGGCCCCATCTCCGGCCCTTTTCTCTCGCTCTCAGCTTGAGATGAGTACATTAGTAAAGAGGTTTTTTTTTTTACATATCATGCTGAGGCTCACGGTTCCCCAGGAAGTTGTGGAGCCCCGACCAGTGGGCGCTACGAGTGTTCGAGAAACAGCGGGTGGTGGCCACCGTAGGTCCTCCTTAATCCGCCCAGACCGGCCCGGCCCGACCCGCCCCCCTCGTCCACCACCCGACAACTCTTTCACACCCACCGTATCATGACGACATCGCGCTTGCATGCCCTCCGTGCCGACTTTTTCACCTTCTTCATGCCCCGGTTCTATCATCTCAGGCAGGGGAACAGACGTCAAGAAGCGCGCGAAGTTGAAGGAAATAGGTCCACCAGGGCATGCTGCTTTGTGCAAGATCCCGTCCTTGATGAATTACTGCTCTCTGGGGTGTTTCATAGCGACAGACTGCGTCCTATCAGTGGTCTACTTTTCCCCCAACACGGACCTCTCGGGAGCTTCAAAAGTTGATGCTTCAGTACCTCTCGAGGTACATTGGCCGAGAGCTGAAGCTCGAGCGGGTGTCCCAAGACCAAAACGGCATCGCTGAGCTCATTTATGCAGTCAGAGCCGCCGTCCGCTATATGGGTTCCTCAGGACAGCCCTGCCAACAGCAGCATCAAACGGTCCTTTCTGGGTCAAATGAGCCCCCTCGTACAACAGACACTAGCAGGTTGGCGCCGTGGGGGGCGTCCAGGCGTGCCCACGTGTCGGGCAGACGCAATGGTGGATGATATTGCGCGCGCGCGCATCCAGAACAGAGCACAGCGCGGACAGAGGGCGGCATTTGAGGTCCCTTGGAGTGGCGGGAACCGCCCCAGGGCGCCCCAAAAATTGCGCCCCAAAGAGACTTTTTCGCTTGGTAGAATGTACCCCAGTTCCCCCAGGGATAAACAGACCACGCTGAGCTCATTTCTGGCGTCAGAATGGACAGCAGACAACGGGAAGCGCTCGAAAACAGACGCTGAAAATGAGGATCAAATGAGCGGAAAAGGATCAATTGAGTCCCCCGGTAGGATAGACACTAGAAAAAGGAAGAGGCACAAGCCGCGCCGTTGCGTCTCCCGCAGGGCGTGGTCCCGATTCCCCAACGTTTTCGCCTCCCCCGCCGTGGTCTCTTGCAGCCGCTGGTCCCGCTGCCGCCGCTGCTTCACCGACACGGCGGCGTGAAATCTCCCCGCGGACTTCTTGTCGTCCACGGTACGCGACGTACGGCAGTCGCATATGGCTGTGCGCCACAGCACGTTGAACAGCGTGGAAGTTTTGGCGAGCGTGTGGAGGCTTCCCCCAAGCACATGGTGGCTCAGGATCTTTCCCGTCCAGGCGGCCGTCGTCGCCGCCGCGGCGATGCCGCCGCTTGCGTCCGCAATCGCGGTTACAGTGACCGTCGTCGTCGCCTCTCTAGTCCTACCGCTGACTCCATTCCGCGGAGGGGGCCTGCTTCCCGAAAACATCAGCGGGCCAGCACCAGGATGGACTGCCACTTGTGTGGCGGGCGTAGGGGGGGGGGCGCGTGCCACCCGCGGAGCGCGGGACGGGGGGGGGGGGGGGGGGGGGGGGCGGGCCCCCCGGGGGGGGGGGGGGGGGGGGGGGGGGTTCGAAGGAGACGTGGCTCTCACCGGTGCACTCCCGCTGCCCACAACCGCTCCATTGGCCGGGGATCCGTCCAGTATCTCTACATGACCACCCGCTGCGGCATGTGCTAGTGGCGGAGGGCTTGATGGAGCGTGCACAGCGGGCAGCGCGCCACAGGTTTCCGATTGCGGGGAGTCCCACTGTGCCCATCGCGCCGGCCAAGTCTTGCCGCGGACCGTCCGCGCGGCCCCTGCCCCGCAGCGCCCGTGCCTTTCCCCAATCGTCCCGCTGCGCGTCCGCTTTGCCGTTCACGTCCTGGTGCCGACCCTCCACATGCTCCCTGCTCCGCCACGGCTTTCCCGCGTCTCACCCGTCCCTCGGTGTCACTTCTTCTTGTGCGCCGTCCGGCGGCCGTTCCACCACGTCCCCTTCGCGCCGTTGAAGCAACTTCTCTCATCCATGTCGCCGTGGCGCCTGCATAGACGTCCTTGACCACAGTGCTGAGCCGCTTACTCGCTGGCCCTGATTCACAGCCCGTGTCACCCATGTCCGCGAGATCCTCCGCGCTGTCGCCGCTCGACCAATCGGAGCCCTCCACGTCCGCCGCCGCCGGCCCTCGGGCTCCGGTGCTCGCGGCTGCCCCACCCTGTCCGCGTTGCCGCGGCGCACTGCGGACAAAGCGTCGTTGAGCCTCCACCTTCAGCAAGCTCACAAGCGCACGATCACGTGGCGTTTCAGGGGCATTCGTCCGCGAGCCGTGCTGGCGTTCTCGCCCACCCACGCACAGAACCGCCGAGTGTACCCCGCGTAGGCAACGAGGGCCTTCTTCTTTCCGACTTGCGTCGTGCTGACGTTATGTTTCTGCCAATCAGTTTTCAAAGCTGTCAGTTTGAAGTGAAGGAGGTGGTGATTGCCGCGCTCGGCCACGTGCACGGCCTGCGCCACCACCGCGCGCGTGCACGCCACGTCCAGCCTAAATGTCATGCAAAAGTTGGCCAGATTAACAGCGGCCTCGTAGGTGCCGCTGTCCGCCTTTTCCGTCACCGGCGTGCGGTCATCCGTTGGCGGGTGCCCCGTCCCCGCAAAGTGTTCCCCTAAACGTCCCGCCCGCGCGGCCTCAGAGAAGAGACAGACCAACCGAATCAGTCGGCCGCACACGTCGAGCCTGCCGTGGAACAAGCCCAGCGCCAGATTACGCACCGTGTAAGTCTGCACCGCGTCTGACCACAAATGGTGGCCCGCCGAGAGCTCGGCCATGGAGTCACGAATGTGCCTTCCGTGCAGGTGCGCGACTGTGGGTACCACCGACTGCCTTTCGCCCACAGCGCGCTGCCCCGCAGGAACAACAGGTGGGGGGGGGGAGCCCACCGGGAGATCCAGGGCGCGGGCAGCGGGGCCGCCTGGGCGAAGGCCGGGGGAGGCTGCGCATCCCACGCGCCCCGATGATGTAGGCGGAGAGATTTGCGCTCGGGAGGGGCACGCTCCACCAGGTAGAGAAGCATCAGGGACGCTAGAAGCAGCCGGAAGGTAGAGGGAGGGGCGTGGCGCCGGATTTGCAGGGGCGACAATGGGGCGAGCGCATTTGGGAGGGGGGGGCGGCCAGTTGACGGCCCGTAGATGGGGGGTGCGGAAATGGGGAGGGAACAGGGTGCCCAGTGTTGGGGCGGCCCCGCCGCGGTCTACGCTGGCGACATCCATCTGGCCCGATCACGGGGAGAACCCGCCACTAAGATTGGACGGCCGTGCCAACCGCATATGTACGTGGGTCGGCGGCGGCCGCCCCGACGACGCGTAAACGGCCCGCACCTCTTGTCCCCGACACGTCCTCGCCCAGACTCTTCGTCCCGGCGGTAGTGAAAGACCCTGGGCGGAGCGAGGCCGCACGTCGCCACCATCAGACTGGCACTAAAACGGTGTGGAAATTGCAACCGTGGCCTTGGGCAGGGGGTGGGCACGGGGTTGGGGGTGGCGACCTGGAACAAAGCTTGTCCCAGTAGCCACGGAGCAGTCACGGCGGCCCCACCGCAGCCCCGCCCGCTTCCTCCAAGGGCCAGGAACACGATGGGTATGCCGCCTCAATGTCAGCGCCCCCGACAATGGCGCACGGTACCGACGGTGGAGAGGAGGGTGAGTTACGGCACAACTAGCCAGGGCTGGCGTGGTAAGAGGCACAGGAAGGGGGGCACAGGCTGGGTGGGCGTGGGGGCGCCGGGGGGGGGGGGGGGGGGGGGGGGGGGGGGGGGGGGAGGGAAGAGGAGTGGCTCGAACGAAGGCTGCTGTGCCATCGTCGGCCGCCGCGCCCACCGCATCTCAGCAGCATCTCACTGCACTTCGGCTGCATTTCGCAGACCATCACATTTTCGGAAGCTTCACACGACAGGTCTGCAGATGTCGTCATATGTGAGTCCAGATGCATGGATTCTTTGCAAACCAATTTCATCCGTATAACCGGCTGCGGCGGGGGGATGTATAATTTGATTCATTTACTTCCTACTTCATTCAAGCCCTAACGGCTCGCTAATTCTTGTTCTGCCATTTGCCGGATATCCCGTCGCGGATGGAGCTTGCCGCCACTTGCCGTCACTTGCATGAAGTTGTCGCCACATGACTTGGGCTGCCTTCCAGGCAGGCCACTTGACAGCCTGACGTAAGCGGCCGGCTGAGTCTGGCACCCGTGTCGGGTGGTCAGACACACCGTCACAGACACCGGGCACACAGCCCTGACACTGTCGTGTCCGGCAGCACAGCCGTGGCTGCTTCTGAACTGCGGTGCTGGGGCTCCGGGCGAGTCGGGGCCGGCAACGGGCCAAGTCGAATAGATCAAAATGCAATTGTAGTGCATCTGCTTTGCATCTCCGTCAACACACCCGCCACAGGCGCGGGCGTCATTTCCCCATCGCGTGCACACAAACGGGACCATCACAGGCAGCCAAGGGTAGCAGAAAAAGAAGAGGGAGCAGGGGAGGCGTCAGTTCGTGCGATCACGAGAATCACCAGGTCGCGATCCCCC
>Ga0209093_1001738_pt1 | contig 12399 bp, 9 predicted proteins | sample SidtaG_4_FD_187450 | JGI IMG/M metagenome (GOLD analysis project Ga0209093, IMG submission 187450) | Marine algal microbial communities from Sidmouth, United Kingdom - Sidmouth_Male1 metaG (SPAdes) (version 2) | ecosystem: Host-associated > Algae > Red algae > Unclassified | place: Sidmouth...
GGTGTTTTCCTAGGTGACCGTGTCACCGGGCGAGAGTAGAGCAAGGGTGTGCGGGTGGGTTCCCTCAGCTGGGCAGGTGTCCCTATCTGTTTCTGTGGGCTGGGGTGACACGACGTTTCATGCGACACGCACCGCTCGGCGCCCCGCGGCGCTGTCGTACGGGCTCAAAAACAATGGCTTCTTAGTACCATCGCGGCGCCCCCATGGCTACCTGCGCGGAGTAGCGCAACGCCGAGACAGAAGCACAGAGCGCAAACAAAGAAATCAATCCCACACAAAGAAAACTTACGCGACGTCGCTGTGGAGGGCGCGCAGGCAGCGGTCGAGCATTACAACTCCGGCAGGCCGCGGGAGGGGTCCGCACCGTCTACCAGCACCAGGCCAGCGTGCGGGTGCGCGTCCGACGCCTGCGTAGGGAGCAGACGGCGCACCTCCGAGACCCACAACGGGAAGTGACCATCACCGATTGCACCGCCGCGCGTTGACGTGCGGATGCCAGCGGCACTCTCAAGCACGTTGCGCACCTTGGTAACCACGAACGCAAAGTGGCCCAGTGTCGCATGAATGACGCGCTCGTCCGTCGGCCCGAGAGGAAGCTTGACACGGCTGGAAGCGCCCACAGAAACAAAAAGCTTCGACAGCGCATCCAGGCACGCGGTACGCCCGTTTGCCGTCAGGAAGAAGCCGTCGTTGGCCAGCAGATCGACGGCCATCTCCTTTGTCAGCTTCTCACCGTCGATGCCCAGGCTCTGGAAGTAGGCCCCGACGATGATGTCCGTCCACAGCTGGTGCAAGTGCGGCTTGACGCGCATCGCCAAGAGAGAGACTCGAACGTTTGCAAAGATGGTAGGGTTCCGCCGGCTAGACCGCCGGATGAAGGACTTCAGCCATTCCTCCGCCTTCTGCATGCCCTCCTTCTGCACCGACTCGACCGACACGACCAGGGTGTCCCAGTTTTCGTCGGATGAGGAGAACACGAGCACCGTCTTGAGAGCGGTACGAAAGTCGTCAATGAGCACCTCGCGGTACACCTTCTGCGCGTGCTCAACCAAAGACACAACAGAGACCAGAAGTACAAGCAGCGAGATGCGAGTCAGAGTCGCCTTCGAACACTACAACCCCCCCCCCCCCCCCCCCCCCCCCCCCCCCCCCCCCCCCCCCCCCCCCCCCCCCCCCCCCCCCCCCTCATCCTGTGTGCCCTCAGCTCCCTGCTGGCACCCACTCACTCACGTGCAGAACAAAGAGAAAGCAAACTTACGGTCACCTTCTTCAGCAAGTTCTCGTTCTTAGTCGTCTCGTCGTCTTCCACCCCGGCGCTGCCGAGCTTGCCGCGCTGGACCGCGCTCTTGATACCGTCGAGGACGGTCTTCTCGACCGCCGCAAGGCGCCCCAGGGTCTGTTGGGACAGCTGGACGCTGGAGTCCAGCTTGGTCTTGAGAGCGACCATCGTCTCCTTCATGACCGAGATCGCGGCCTCCATCGCGGACACGTCGATCCTCACCGATCGCGTCGCGTCGAAGATCGCGCGCTCAAGGATGAGCGCGCGGCGCTCCCCGCGCGCACCCGGCCCCAGAGCCGCGGCCAGCGGGTCAACCGTTGACTGCGCGGCGGCGGTCGTCGGGTACTGCACGTTGCCGCCGTCGGGGTCCGGAAACGCGCGAGCAGGAGGACGAGTATGCGCGCGGGTGGCGGCGGCACCAGCCGCCGGGGCGGCCGCAGCCCCCCCCGTCGTGCTCCCCATCGTGCGGAACTCGGGCGGCTGCATGGCGCCGCTTTCGTGCGAGGCAGCCGATGGACGCGGTGCCGGACGGCGCGCGCCCACAAAGTTGACTGCCGCGATGGCGGCAGAGCCCACCGTGCGGTCAGCGACAGCACGAGGCGGCAACGTCGCCGACCCGCCACCTAGAATAGGGGACGACAGCGCCGCCGCCGCTGACCCGCCAGCATGCGCGAGCGGAATCGGCGCAGACCCGCCACCTTGAGCAACAGACGACGGGATTGCCGCCGCTAACGCGCCAGCACGGGGAGAAGGCGACGGCGGCGGCGGCGGCGGCGACGGTCCCGGAACAGGCGTCAACGCGCCACTGCGAGCAGTGGACGACGGCGACGTCGCGGGCCCCGGGCTGTCGGCGGTCCCCGAGGGCGTGGCAGAGGCGCCCAGGACGGCGGCGCACCGCGCCGCCGGCGTGTCCGGTGCTGTCATCAGGGCGGCGATGCGGACTGTCGGCACCTGGTGCGTGCGGCGACGCACGCCCAATACCTCACGGCGCTCAGAGTTGCTGGCCACTTGCGAGCGCCGAGTCGGAGCCGTCGGCGCGGCTGTGCGACGGGGGGCTGACGCCGAAGCCAGCGGGCGGCGGGCGGCGCTCCTCACAGGGCGCAGTGAGACGCCCGCGTGCACGTGAAGGCCCACGGGTGCAGCCGCCGATGACATCCCGTCCGCGACCGGCGACGCCTCTCCCTCCCCCGACGGGCCGGCGGGAGCGCCGGGAGCCGGAGGACCCACCAGACTGGAAGGGCCCGACCAGACCGCCGGTCGGGGGGCGATGGCAGCTCCCGCAGAAGCGCCGGCGGCCGAGCTGGCTACCGCCATCGCGGTGGCCATAAACGCGGCCGGTGGCGCCGGCGTCCAGCGACCGACCTTGGCGACGCTTGACGACGCGAGGCCGGCCGCTGCCGGCCGCTTGCCCTTGCCCGCCGTCGTCGGCGGCGTCGCACGCGTCGGCGAGAGCGGCGCGTCCGAATGCGGCGCGTCTGAGTCGTCCTCGGTCTCGTCGTCGGAATCGCTGGCACAGCCCGCTAAAGAGGCCAGCGTAGCGGCAGCCCGTCGAGCCGTCGCTCGCGTGTCCGTCGGCGACGTGTCCTTGTCGTCGGCTTTGCTCTTGTTGCGCGCAGCCAGGGCCGCACGACGAAGCTCCATCTTATGGGCCCGGTCCGCGGGCGTGGGGGGGTTCATTATGGACGAGCCAGACAGCAGTGGGGTCGTCGGGTTCGCGGCGAGGGGGGGGAGGAGGGAGGCGAGCGGAAACACATGGACAGGCTCAGGGCGGATGCGTGAGTTCGAGGTACGAGGTAACAAAGGCCTGGTCGACCGCGCCTTTTATCAGCGGCCGGCACCAACTCGGCTGGCCTTGGCCGGTTGCAGCAGCCCCCAACCGCTGCACGCACGCAACCTCCACAGAAGCCACCGCCGCGGCCATGAAGCTCATGCTGTGCACATGACCCCACCCGACGACGACAGCTAAAATGACGGACAACGTAGAGCACCGAACGCGCGTCCATCCCCCCCCGCACACAATGCCCCCCTTCGACAAGCGAAACGAAAACGTACCTTGCCCAACAGAGAACCATGTGCTCGGTGCACGCAAGTACACGGACCGTAGCACGCCGCAGCGTCCGCGGGCAACCTGGCACGCTGGTAGCCGTCAAGAACGGTGGTACGCGCAAGACCAAAACCCGGAAGGCCGAGGGAACGCTGCTGCAGGTGACGCAGTTAGGAACGGTCCACACAACGAGCGGCCCACGACTGCGCTCCCGAAGCGCAGCCAGCGGCCAAAAAAAGGCGCGCACACACAGCTCCCACCTGCACCCCCTCTCTACCACCGATCCGTCCCCCCGTACGTTGTCGATCGCCAAGAGAAACGTCAGCCACTGCCGAGCGGCCGGGAAAAAGGCGCGCATGCGATCGGCGGACGCAAAAGCCGCAAAGCGTACCGACCGTTACCGTGAGGCGACGAAGAGCAACGGTCGTGGGCATCTCTGACCGCAACGGCTGCATCGGGCCCCGCTGTGGGACTGTCAGCAACAGAGCACGGTGGGAGAGTGGTCGCGCGCGAGCCCCGTCCACGAAAAGCGGTAGCACATCAGCACGGTCGACGCCGCACGAGCCACGGTGGCGGTAAACCACTGATCAGGGGACGACGGCGTGACGAAGACGGCGAGAAGTGCAATCGGCGCTGCGGCCCACAATCAACGGATTTGAGATGGCGAAAGTATTCGACCTGAACGTATTAACTCCATTCTGAAAGTAAGTTTCGATGAGAAGTTCGTATTTGCAGAAAGCTATACACTGTAACTGCAGCCGTCAGCCGTTGGATTCAGCAAGACAGGGCATCTGGTTGTCTGCAGAGGGCCTCCGTCGGCCATTGCCCCCCGTCGGTGCTGACAAGTGCCATCGGAGAATGAATGGATGGCCACGACTTGCGCTGCGCTTCGAGCAAGTGCCTGGATGGTGGGATTTGACGGGTCAGTCGTCTCTGGACGAGGTCCGGCCTTCCCCCACCGGTCAACACGTCCCCGTGACCAAAGCTTGGGCGGCGCTCGGCTGCGCCCCCTCGTCCGGGCCGGGGCGGTCTGAGCGGCCCCTTCTGCGCCAATGCCGCCTCTTATTTTTGGGTATCGGTCGCCCATCGCCGGCCATCGGTGACGGCTGTGCACCAGCCACTCAATAGCGGCTGCCTCGTTTTCCTGGTTGCGTGCCCCGCCCCTTTTTCTGCCAATTTTTCCGGCTCTTCGGCCCCGCACGCTGTCATGACCCGACAGCCACCGCCACGTACGTTCTTGCAAGTTACCTGTCATCTGTGTTTCCACCGCTCGGCCGCCCATCGGCTCCAATCGGGCGACTTGTGCACATGAGGTGATGGGGGGGGTACGGTGTCTGGTGTGTGAGCGTCTCGCTGCCTGGCAACGGCGGGTGCGTCTCCCGTTCGTCAGGTGCACTCCGATCGGCACCGACGGCTGACCGCTGTGGTGCCCATTTGCCTTGGCTCTTTGTCCCCGTACGGACACGCTCTCTCTGTTTTCTTGAACTCAGCAACGCTGCATTCTCCCCTGCCGCACACTGGTTCGTGGCGAACGCAGCGGCTGCGCTCGGCCCTGTCACACGTGCCCCTAGTCAGCCTGTGGCGGATTTGAGGCACTCGCCACTGCACACCCCGTGTTCACTTGTCCGTGAGCACTCTCTCTCTGGCCCCCAGCCCCGTGCCCACCGCCAACACCACCGCCCTGCGGCAGCGTGACCCTAGCTCGGCCGTCACGCCGACGACCACCCTCGCCATCTCCGCCGCCGGGCGGCGCTCCCCATTTTCTTCGACGACGCTCACTGCCGTCGCCGCGTCGCGCAACGTCGGGAGGCGCTCCCCCTTCTTTGCGGCGACGTTGACGACGGGCTCCACCTCCGCCATCGCACGGCGCTTGTCGTTGGCGTCGGTGGTGGCGACAACTCCCGGCACGGCGTCCACCACTCGGCGGCGCTCCCCGTTCCTCGTGGCGACGGTGGCGAGCACGGGCACCACCGCCGCCGTCGGGCGGCGCTCTCCGTTGGCTGCGGTATCGCCGAAGACCACCTGCTCGGCGTCCGCCGCTCGGCGGCGCTCCCCCTCTTTTGAGGCGCCCCCGACGAGCACGAGCACCACCTCCGCCATCGGGCGGCGCTCCCCGTTGACTTTGACGGCACTGACGACCACCGGCACGGCGTCCGCCACTCGGCGGTCATCCTCATTTCTGGTGGTTAACGTGGCGATCACGGGCACCACCGCCGCCGTCGGGCGGCGCACCCCGTCGGCTTCGGTGGCGTCGAAGACCAACGGCACGGAGTCCGCCGCTAGGCGGTGCTCCCCCTTCTTCAAGGCGCCCCAGACGAGCACGAGCACCACCTCCGCCATCTGGCGGCGCTCCCCGTTGACGTCGGCGGCGCTGACGACCACCAGCACGGCGTCCGCCACTCCGAGGTGCTCCCCGTTTCTGGTGGAAACGGTGACGATCACGGGAACCACCTCCGCTGTCCCGCGGCGCTTCCAGATTGTATTGGCGACGCCGACGGCTGTCACCGTGTCGCGAGACGACGGACGGCGCTCCACCCTGTTGCCGAGCACGGCGGAGACCGACGTGGTGCCGTCGGGTGCTGACAACCAGCAGAATGAGGCCATTTTACGGGCCCACGCCGTGCTCGGTTTGCGGCGTCGTAAAGTCTACGATTGGAATGCGGTGGCATGTGATGACGAAGCACCCCCACTTGCCGCGCAACATCAACCGACGCCTTCCCCCGCGGCAGCAGGGGCCCGACCCGGCGAGGGCGCATACGCCACCGGTTCCCCCTCTCGCGGTGCCTCGACACGACTCGGCCGAGTTGGGGGCAGTGCAACCTACGGCATCCTCTGTCGATCGGGCTGACGACCTGGCGGGTGGGGACCTCTTAGGCCTGCTCCGTGACAACGCATATGACGACCCATCCCGTGCGCTTGTCCTATCCGAACATGCGGCTGCGCAAGCGGCTCGGGTCGCGCAGGCGACGACCGTCACGCCTAGTACTACCGGTGGCGCCACGAGGCCGCCCCGGCGTGCGGCGGCGAAGGAGCCTGGTCTGGACCCGCACGCGCTCGGCCGCTCTTCTGTCGCCACCGAGGCACAGGCGACGTACGAGCGCGTTGGGGACGCCCGCAGCAGCGAGCCGGCGGTCGCGAGGAGGCCTAACGCCAGGCCTGGGCAGTTCAACACGCCCATCCTCAAAGAATTGCAGATTCTTATGCAGGAGATTGGAGGCGCGGGCGCGTCGCTGGCGGACCAGACCAAGCTGTTCAAGTTCTTTGAGAAATACGACCAGAGCATTATTGCGGCGTGCAACGCAACGGCCAACGCGTCAGCGGGAGCCGGCGAGTCAATGGGCGGCGCTTCTAACGCGTCGGCGCCCGAGACGACGGGTGTGGCGGCCGCGAACGCGTCGGTGACGCCGAGCGGATCCTCCGCCGACGCCTCGGAGGCGATGGGGCGGTCGACGGCGGCCGCATCGTCGGCCGGGGGGGTGCAGTCCGCCAAGGCGTCGGCGACGGCGGGCGGCGCCTCTGCCGAGGCCTCTGCGGTGGCGGCGGGGTCGACGGCGACGGCATCCACGACGGGGGGGGGTCCGTCCGCCAAGGCGTCGGCGACGGCGGGCGGCTCCTCCGCTGACGCCTCCGCGGTCGCGGGCGGCTCGACGGCAACCGCCTCCACGACGGGGGGGAGCCCGTCCTCTCACGCGACGGTTACCGCGAGCGGCAGATCCGCCGATGCCTCCGCGGTGGCGGGCGTGTCAGCAGCCGCCGCATCCACAATGGGGGGGGGCCCGTGCGCTCGCGCGTCGGCGACGGCTGGAGGCTCCGCCGACGCCTCTGCGGTGGCGGGGGGGTCGACTGCCGCCGCATCCACGACGGGGGTGGGGGCGACGGCGGCCGCATCAACGATGGGGGGGGTGCAGTCTGCCAAGGCGTCGGCGACGGCGGGCGGCACTTTGGCCGACGCATCTGCGGCTGCGGACGAGCCGCTGGACGCCGCATCCCCGCCGGGGGGGGGCTCGTCCTCCAACGCGTCTGGGACAGCGGGCGGCTCGTCCGACGGCACGTCTCCGGCGCCGCGTGGAGGCCACACAACAACCGACGCAGGCAATGCTCGGGGCAGCCTCTTCATTTCTGGCGTCTTCAGGACTGCCAACGCCTTGCGGACTGCGCTGAGGGACGACCTGGACGATGCGGTGTTGAAGGCTGGCTGGAGAAAGTGCACCTTGAGCCAGGGGGGGGTCAAGTACGTGACCTTCTTTCGCTCAGCTATGGGCGTGGCCATGCGCGTGCTCCGGGAAGCCGGAAAGGTGCAGCTGCGCCGTGACGCCGCCGAGGTGGGTGATCGCCGCGAGCACCCAATCGATGGTGAGGCCTTCCAGGCCCATCAGGATTCCATTGACACCATCTCGGACGGAAAGGGTTTTGTGCTTGGCATCTATGTCTACAGCGACGCGACTCTTCTCTCATGGTCGGGTGGTACGCTGATTTTGCTTCTTTCCTCTCGGCCGGGCACGACCTGTGTGTGCCATCTTGGCCTTTCTCTCCTGCTGTGCCTGTCCGTGTTCGTCAGCATCATGCAAGCATGAGTTCTCAGTCTCGTCATGCTAGTCGTACTAAACCAATGCAGCTGCTAACAGTGTCCCCTCTTGCGTGCGCCTCACTCTCCATGGTGCCCTTCTCTTTCCCGCTTTTATCAGCTCACTACCTCTATCCCATCAGGATCCGCGTCGTAAACGACGTCACGGGATTGGTGGAGTGGCACACCATTGCCTACGTGCCGTACGTGCACAACCTGAAGGAGCCGGGGGCGAAGGAGAAGGCCAAAGGCCGCCGCTGGGGCGTGTTGCAGAGGACACTGTATCTTGCGTTTCGGGAGGCCATCCAGTCGAGCCACCGGGGCGTGCAGCTGGAAGAGAGCATCGGAGGCTTCTATCTGGCGTTCTTCCGCATCCTAGTGTACGCGTGTGACCGCCCGGAGGAGCGGTCCGTGCTTTGCCTGAAGGCGGGCAACTGCGGCCACCCCTGCTCAACATGCGATGTCCTGGCCGAGGATGCGTGCACCGGGAAGGGGACCGAGGGGGCGCCCCGAGTCGTGATTGAATCCCTCGAGGACCAGACGGAGGCCGCGGCCCTGAGCCGGGTGGGAAAGAAGCGGCCGCGGCGCATCTACCTCGAGTCAAAGCGCAGTATGAACGCGTTCATCCCGGCCCTGGCGTGCTTGGGCGGGCTGACGACCGCCCCACATTATCTCTACAAGATGATTGCTTTTGACCCCCTCCACGTACGCGTTTCTTCCCCACTCTTCTTTTTTTCTGGTCGGGTGGTCCCCATTGGGTGCCCCATTGCGTCAGTGAGCTAACCGCTCTGCACTCCGTGCGCTTTTCGTTGCTTGTACGTCATTGCCGTTCTCTTTTTGCGTGTGCCTCACCACCCGCAGGTCCTTGACTTGGGCGTGACTCGCATGATTTGTCATCGCCTCGTTCTCCTTTTCCCGCGGGTGTGCGCCGAGTTTTACCCCCTGTACAGAGACGAGAGCGCCACGTTGCGTGCGGGAAACATCCGCACCGACCTACTCGGCCGTCGCAGCTTGGCGTCCTTTATCCCGCCTGGGTATGTTCTACTGTGGGTCTTGTTGTCTGTTTCCGCTGCGATGCGCTTTCCATTCTGCTCTTATCCGCCCCTCTACTCAATGCCCAAGGGCACTGGCACAGGGACTTACCAAATGACCGGCTTTCCCTGTGTTTCTGTTTTCTTTCTTGGACGCCGGTTTCTGGCACGCACAGGTACCTGGTTGCCCCGGATGAAAAGCAGGCAACATTCACGGGCGAGCAGCAGCGGGGGGGGGTGTGGTTCATGATGTTCATCGTCCTGGGGCTCTTCTCCCCGGGTACTAGGCGGCGGCCGCCGCAAAAAAAGAAGGCCAAAGGCAACGACACCTCCACGCGGATGCCCACGGCCAAGTCCCAGCCGCCGCGCCAACCCGCGACGGCGGCGCCCCCTCCGTCGCCCGCACCACCAACCGACAGCGTGGCGGCGACCAACGTGACGGACGGCGTCGTGGACGCCGCCATCAGCGGTGTGGACGCCGCCATCAGCGACGTGGACAAGGACGCTGAGCTGGACGACGTCTTGGCCTCGCTGATGGCAGACATTGACGTGGCCGACGGGGACGCCGCCGAGCCGTGGGCTGCCCACTCCGACGGCAGCATCGCGGCCAGCGACGCCAGCGGCGCCAGTGCTGCAAGCGACTCTAGTGTCGACAGTGACACGAGCGCGACTCGTGCGGCTGCTGCCGACCCCGTTGTCGGGGGCAACGGGAAGGCCAACCAGGAGAAGCGCACCAAAAAGATGCTCAACTTTGACAACGCCGCGTACGAGGCTGCTTTTGGCAGCACCCCCTACCACGTTGCCGTTACGACGCTCTTCGTCAAGTACGCGGAGCTCGTGTCGCGGCTGACGGGGCACCAGCACTGCCGGGCGCTCATGACGGTGGCGGGCGCGGAGGAGGCCGGCGCGATGGCCAAGTCCTTCGTCTTGGACTACATGGTGCCTATCCTGGGAGATTGGTTTAGCACCAAGGTGCACAAACTGCTCGCGCATGTCATAGATGCGATCAAGCAGCACGGCGCCTTGACCAACGGGGACACGGGCAGCAACGAGGCGCTGCACGGCCAAGACAAGCGGAGGTATAGCAGAGCCAGCGGCAGCGACGATGCCTTCCGGACGCAGATGCTGCGCGTCGGGCAGGGGTCCCTGGAGATTCGGTCGCGCCTCATCAAGGAGGCGGCCGACTTTGATGACTGGTTTGTTGTTGGCGGCAGTGACGATTACGAGGGTGACGACGCGGTCGCGGGCAACGATGCGGTGCCCGGCGGCAGTGGTCGTCCTCCAGTCGCTGGGGTGGGCGGAGGGGATCGCGCTGCGCCTCAACAGCCGGCCATTCCTCGACGGGCGCTTCCTATTGCGTTGGACAAGCTCGCAGAGAGGCGTGGCCTCGGTGCCGTCGCCGACGCGCTCGGCCTGCCATCGGGCGGCACGCTCGTTCATGTTTCCAACTCACTCACCTTTACGCCCCGCATGCCGTGCTGCGCGGAGCGCACAGAGAACCCACACCCTTTGCAGCACCTACGGGCTACCCCCGCTTACCGCGGCATCCCGTGGTACGACGGGGTGGCCTATCGGCTTCCAGGTGAAGGCCCGGCGGTGGTGCGGTACGGCGTGGCGCGCGCCATTATCCGCGCGGTGAGGGGAGAGGTGCGGGAAGCGGTCGTAGTGTCGGAGATGGCCATCTGCGAGTCGACGCCGGGCTGCCCGCTCGTGCACGCCGGCTGTACTCGTTTGTGCTGGTCTATGACACCAGGGGCGGACTGGCCATCTCTGCGCTCTCTTTATTTTTCTGATGTATTGCGCTTAGAGCACATTGTGCGGGACTTTGACCAGGTGACGCAGGCTCATGGCATCACTGCGACGCCGCGGACCATACGCGATTGTGCGTCGAACCGCCGCGCGGCACGCTTTTTTGTCAATGTGTTCTACCCTTGGCCATAAAACTATCCGAGTCACCATCCTCATCATGCCTACTTCATCTCATAGACCGGTTGGGGACGGCTGGGTGGGATTAATGCCTACATAACAGCCGGCGACGGCATGCCATTCCCCCCTCCCTGTAGGTTCCGCCGCCTCACACTGTAACAACCCCGTCCACCAACGAACAGCAGCTGGCCATTGGCACTGCTCGTCTTACACTCGTCGCGGCGTCTCGTTTAGGTGCCGAAGCACCAGTTGTCGGCACGCACCCGTCATCGACCCCGTGTCCGCATCATCGTCGGCACCGTCTCAGCAGCGCACCCTCCCTCACCCCGCACTCCGACGAGAGGGCGCCAACCGACGCGCCGACCCCCATCCCCCGCACGCACAGGCGCACCGCCACTTCCGTGTGCACCATGGTTGCCCCGACGCCTCGGTCGCCCCCCCCCACCAGCCGCGTGTCTGCACGGCAATGGCCACAACCGCCCGCCCGTCCGCCGACTGCCGCGTCGCGACAGCAGACACGGCGGCGGTCTCATTGTCGGTGTTGACACACAGGTCGAGGCGGTCCTCAGCATTGAAGGCGTAGAGGGAGGAGCTCAGCCCTGACGATGGGCGGTGGGAGCGGGGACAAGGCCAGACACCGACACGGGGGGGCACGTAGGCGCCGAAGCGGCAATGGAATGGGCGTGAAAGGCGCCCTTTCCCCCACCCCCCCCCCCCCCCCCCCCCCCCCCCCCCCCCCCTCTCCACCGCCGCCGCCGGCGCCGTCCGGCACGTCGGCGCCCACCGTCGTCTGGCTATGATGAGGAGGCGCTCGTAGAGACGGCGGTGGAGGGGTGGCGCTGTGGAAGAAGGCGAGGGCGGCGATGCAGGACAGGGCGAGGGCACCGTTGCTGGCAGCACACCGCTGGAGTGCACCAAAGGTGCTCGGCTGTCTTCTCGACCAAGTCCCAGGCGCGCCCCCACCCGAGACAACCCGGGCAGTAAGGGACGCCCACCAGGCACGGTGTGGCGGCAGGAGAGCTCGACCAGCCGGAGAGTCGCAACGCGACGCGACGCGACGCGAGCGTCTGTCTCACCTTGTGACGGGTGACTATCGAATTAGTGAGTGAAATTGGCAGAGCGGGCTAGCTGTCAGGCCCCCCCACTCAGAGTGCCTTGCTGTCTTTGCTAGCCCCCCTACGCCCTCCAAGTTCGGGCGGGGCCCCTGATTCCTGCATCGGCGGTCGTTTGTCAACCCGCATCGGAAAGATGGCCAGGATTGGACGCTAGATGCGCATCGGAGACTGCATCGAAATCGGAAAAGGATCGGCCGATGTGCATCGGGCGAGAACGATTGGCTTTCGATGCAGAAAACACAAAGGCGGACGATGGCGGCACGGGCGGGTCGCTCGGGCCCGGGCGCGGGGCGGACGATATGCCGCTTCAAAACTTTGAAAAGAGCGCCCACCCGCACGCGCGCGCCGCCTCGACCGCGCCGACGCGACGCGGCGCCCCCCCCCCGCCCTCGGACGTGCCGCGCACCGCCGCGTGTGCCGACGTGCGGCCGACGCCCCCC